>Ga0160441_100054_pt1 | contig 153887 bp, 151 predicted proteins | sample HID1971K_E1MG_FD_108260 | JGI IMG/M metagenome (GOLD analysis project Ga0160441, IMG submission 108260) | Enriched millipede-associated microbial communities from UW Madison campus, WI, USA - HID1971K_E1 MG | ecosystem: Host-associated > Arthropoda: Insects > Digestive system > Unclassified ... | reverse complement strand
GTTCATCGACCAGTCCGCCTCGCTCAACCTGTTCATGGAAAGCCCGAACATCGGCGCGATGTCCTCCATGTACATGTACGCCTGGAAGCAGGGCATCAAGACCACCTACTACCTGCGTTCGCGTCCGGCCACCAAGATCGCCAAGACCACCATCAGCCACACCGCAGCGGCCGCCCCGGAAAAGGTGTTCAGCCCGGAAGAAGCCATCGCCTGCTCGCTGGAAAACCCGGAAGCCTGCGAAGCCTGCCAGTAATCCGCGGGCGCCCACCGCCCGGTAGCGCCGGCCGTTGGCCGGCCTCGACCAACCGCAGCGCCGGGCTCTGCCCGGCCGCTCCACCGGCCCAATCGCCGGAACATACACCCGGCAGGTGCCGACCGTTGGTCGGCACACACACCCGGTAGGTACCGACCGTTGGTCGGTACACCTCAGAAGGAAAGACCCACCATGGCCGACACCCGCAAGCAGATGCTGCTCGATCCCGGTTTTGAACTGACCCTGCGCCCGATGCGCTACCCGCAGTTCTATGACATGTATCGCAACGCGATCAAGAACACCTGGACCGTGGAAGAAATCAACTTCCAGATCGACATCAGCGACCTGCACACCAAGATGTCGCCGGGCGAGCGCCACCTGATCCACCGCCTGGTTGCCTTCTTCGCCACCGGCGACTCGATCGTGTCCAACAACCTGGTGCTGAACCTGTACCAGCACTTGAACGCGCCCGAAGCGCGCATGTACCTGTCGCGCCAGCTGTACGAAGAAGCGCTGCACGTGCAGTTCTACCTGACCCTGCTGGACAACTACCTGCCGGACCCGGAAGAACGCTCGAAGGCGTTCTCGGCAGTGGAGAACATCGACTCCATCAAGAAGAAGGCCGACTTCTGCTTCAAGTGGATCGACTCCATCCAGGGCCTCACCCGCATCGAAACCCGCGACCAGCGTCGCCAGTTCCTGCTCAACCAGATCTGCTTCGCCGCCTGCATCGAAGGCCTGTTCTTCTTCGCCGCGTTCGCCTACGTGTACTACTTCCGTTCGCGTGGCCTGCTCAACGGCCTGGCCTCGGGCACCAACTGGGTGTTCCGCGACGAAAGCGCGCACATGGACTTCGCCTTCGAATGCGTGGACGTCATCCGCGAGGAAGAGCCGGACCTGTTCGACGATGAAATGAAGCGGCAGGTCTACGACATGCTGGCCGAAGCCATCGAATGCGAAGTGCAGTTCGCCGAAGACGTGCTGTCCGGCGGCGTAGCCGGCATTTCCACCCGCGACATGCGCCAGTACCTGCAGCACTGCGCCGACAACCACTTCCACCGCCTCGGCATGGAAAAGAAGTACAACGTGCGCAACCCGCTGCCGTTCATGGAACTGCAGGACGTGCAGGAGCTGACCAACTTCTTCGAACGCCGCCCCTCGGCCTACCAGGTGGGCGTGCAGGGCGAAGTGTCCTTCGACATGTCGTTCTGATCCAAGCGCACCATGCGTACCAGAAAGCCCCGGCACTGCCGGGGCTTTTTGTTTGCGGGCGCTGCCGTATCATCCTCGTCGACCCCATCGCACGGCCAACCGCCATGACCGCCACCCCTGACGTCGTCCCGCCCACTGAAGTGCGCATGGCCGAAATCGTCTTCCCCAACCACACCAACCACATGGGCACCCTGTTCGGTGGCCAGGCATTGGCGTGGATGGACAAGGCCGCGTTCCTGGCCGCCGCGCGCTACTCGCGCCGCACCGTGGTCACTGCCCGCTCCGACCAGGTGGACTTCAAGCTGCCGATCAGCATCGGCCAGATGGTGGAAACCGTGGGGCGCATCGTCGAAGTGGGCCGCAGCTCGATGAAGGTGGAAGTAGAGCTCATCGCCGAAGACCTGCACACCGGCGAGCGCAAGCTGTGCACCCGCGGCCACTTCGTCATGATCGCCCTGGACGAGAACCACAAGCCCACCGCCGTGCCCGCGTTGCCGGCCGATATCGCCGGACCCTGAACGGGCAGGGGCGATTGCGAACCCTCCAATCGCCCCCATCTAGCTGGCATGTCTACCCCACTGGCTGACTTCATCGACCGCGCCCGCCGCCTGTTCGTCCTCACCGGCGCCGGCTGCAGCACCGACTCGGGTATTCCCGATTACCGCGATGCCGACGGCCAGTGGAAGCGCACCCCACCGGTGAACTACCAGGATTTCATGGGCGAAGCGGCCACCCGCCAGCGCTACTGGGCGCGCAGCCTGCTCGGCTGGCCGCGCTTCGGCCAGGCCCAGCCAAACGCCACCCACGCCGCGCTGGCCGCGCTGGAAGCGCGTGGAAAGGTTGAAGTGCTGCTCACCCAGAACGTGGACTGCCTGCACCAGCGTGCCGGCAGTGCCGCCGTGATCGACCTGCACGGCCGCCTCGACCAGGTGCGCTGCATGGGCTGCGAAACCCGCAGTGACCGCGAAGCCTTCCAGCAGGCGCTGCTCGCCGCCAACCCCGGCTGGGACCGCCTCGACGCCGCCCAGGCCCCCGATGGCGATGCCGACCTTGAAGGCGTGGATTTCAGCACCTTCAACGTACCCGCGTGCCCCACCTGCGGCGGCATCCTCAAGCCGGACGTGGTGTTCTTCGGCGAAAACGTACCGCGCGCCCGCGTCGATGCCGTACACGCCCACCTGCAACAGGCAGACGCCGTCCTCGTGGTCGGCTCCTCCCTGATGGTCTATTCCGGCTACCGCTTCGTCCAGGCCGCCGCCAAGGCCGGCCTACCCGTAGCCGCCCTCAACATTGGCCGCACCCGAGCAGACGATCTCCTCACCCTCAAGGTAGAGCAGTCCTGCGCAGAAGCCCTGTCATTCCTCCTGCCAGCCACCGCATCGGCCTGACCCGCGAACGAAACCCGCACGCGCAAACTGCCTGAACGCCTGGCGTGGCCTGCCGCGCCGGCCCCACCGTTCCACCCAAAGATTCCCCTATATGCGCCACTCGTAGAGCGAGGCCATGCTTCGCTAGCCTCACCGTTCCACACATACGGTTGCCCGCAAACCCGCTTCGCGGTGCAATACCACTCCTGTTTCATCTCCCCCCGAGTCGCCCGCCCGTGAGCCAGCTTTTCTCCCCCGTAACCTTCGGACCGCTGACGCTGTCCAACCGCATCGTCATCGCCCCGATGTGCCAGTACTCCTCCACCGACGGCCTGGCCAGCGACTGGCACCGCCAGCACCTGGGCATGCTGGCCCAATCCGGCGCCGGCCTGCTGATCCTCGAAGCCACCGCCGTGCTGCCGGAAGGACGCATCAGCTACGCCGACCTGGGCCTGTGGGACGACGCCACCGAAGCCGCCCTCACTGACGTGATCGCCTCGGTGAAGCGCTGGTCGCCGATGCCGGTGGGCGTGCAGCTCGCGCATGCTGGTCGCAAGGCCTCCTCGGCACGCCCGTGGGACGGCGGTGGCCCGCTGCCGCCGACCGACCCGAATGGCTGGACCGTGAAAGCTCCCTCCGCGCTGCCGTTCACCGCCAACGGCCCCACGCCCGAAGCGCTGGATGAAGCCGGCATCGACGCCGTGGTGGAAGCCTTCGCCGTGGCCGCCAAACGCGCCGAGCGCGCCGGCCTGGACCTGATCGAACTGCACGCCGCGCACGGCTACCTGCTGCACCAGTTCCTCTCCCCGCTCAGCAACAAGCGGCAGGACGAGTACGGCGGTTCGCTGGAAAACCGCATGCGCCTGCTGATCCGCGTGTTCGACGCCGTGCGCGCGGCGGTCTCCGACCGCATCAGCGTAGGCGTGCGCATTTCCGCCAGCGACTGGGTCGACGGCGGCTGGGACATCGAACAAAGCACCACCCTCGCGCAGATCCTCGACCTGTGCGGCTGCCAGTTCCTGCACGTCTCCAGCGGCGGTCTCGACGCACGCCAGAAGATCGCTCTCGAGCCCGGCTACCAGGTACCGTTCGCCGCCGCGATCAAGGCAGCCAAGGTGCGCATGCCGGTCATCGCTGTCGGCCTGATCACCGATCCGGCCCAGGCCGAATCGATCCTGCGCCACAACCACGCCGACGCCGTCGCGCTGGCCCGCGGCATCCTCTACGAACCGCGCTGGCCGTGGCACGCCGCCGCCGCCCTCGGCGACTCCATCACCCCCGCACCACAGTACCTGCGCTGCGAACCGCGCGAAGCCCGCGGCGTATTCAGCGCCCCGTCTGCTTGATTGAATCGGTAGCGCACGACCGTTGGTCGTGCGCCGCCTGATCTCACGCAACATCCACCCGCCACGCGGCCGGCAACCCCTCCACCACGTGCTGCATCAACGCCCGCACCTTGGGCGTCAAATCCCTTCGATCACTCACACACAAGAACAACCGCATCGGCTCCGGCGACGTCCGCGCCCCATCGCCCGACGCAAACAACACCTGCAACTCCCCGCGCGCCAACCAAGGCGTCGCCACGAACGCCGCCAACCGCGCAATGCCCCCGCCAGCGGCCGCCATCGCCGCCAACGCATCAATGTCATCCGACACCAGCGCCGGCCGCATCTCCGCCTCGAAGCGGATTCCATCGCGCACGAAGCCCCACGGCAACAACCGCCCATCCACCGGGTAGCGGAACACCAGGCAACGATGCTCACGCAGCTCCTCCGGTGTCGCCGGCACTCCCGCCTGTGCGAGGTACGAAGGCGCCGCACACACCTGGAACGGCACCTGCGCAATTGCACGCGCCACCAGCCCTTCCACCAGCTGCGGCTCGATCCGGAAACTCACATCCACATCTTCATGCGCGTGGTCCACGTTGCGATCGGCCAGCAGCAGCTCGATCGACAACCGTGGATAGCGCGCCTGCAACGCCGGCAGCATCGGCGCCAGCACGTGGCGGCCAAAGGCGGAGGTGCTGGCAATGCGCAGGCGACCATGCGGTGTGGCTTCGGGATCGGTCACCGCCGCCTGCGCCCGTTGCAGGTCGCGCTCGATATGCCGCACCTCGGCCAGGTACAGCGCGCCGCGCTCGGTCAGCGCCAAAGTGCGCGTGGTGCGGTTGAACAGGCGCACGCCCAGATGCGTCTCCAGCCGCGCGATGTTCTGGCCCACCGCCGCCGGGCTGATCCCCAGCGTGCGCGCCGCCGCCGCCAGGCTGCCGGCATCGGCGGTACGGATGAAACTGCGGATTGACTGCAGAATGTTCATGCTGGTGCCAATTCTGGCCGGTCATTGAAAAGAATTACTTTATAAAGAGCCAACGCACGGCGGTCTACCCGCACCGCAGCCCGCCGACTATCGTGCCGGTCCCGCAACCGCTGGTTGCCGCCCACTGGACCCTGATGTCGCAACAAGCCCAACCCCTGGCCACCGCCCGCTGGAAGCTCGGCGCCCGCGCCACCCCGTACGTCTTTGCCTTCTTCATGGCCTCCATCATGGCCATGCTGATGTGCCTGGTGATCACCGCCGCCAACGCCGGCATCAACGCCGATTTTCCCATGCGCGTACTCGGCGCCTACCAGCTCGCCATGCCCACCGCCTTCTGCTGCGTGCTGCTGGTGCGGCCGGTGGTGATGCGCCTCGTCGCGCTGACCGTGCACCCGCCGCGCTGACCCGATGTGGCATCCATCCCCCGGTAGCGCCCCACCGTTGGTGGGGCGTCGCGGCAAATCGAACGATGCATCGGTCGGCACATCGGTCGGTAAACGGGTCGGCGCATCGGTCGGCGCATCGGCCGGTACACCGGTCGGCGCATCGGTCGGCACACCGCCCGGCACACCGCCCGGCACACCGCCCGGTAGAGCGGACTGTTAGTCCGCTGCTCCAACTCCATCAACGCCCACAGCAATTGGTTGCAACTGACATCGTCCCTCCAGAGCGCGGCGCCGCTCCACTACACTCACCGCATGCGCCCCGACTCCATCCTCACCCTCTCATGCCCGGACCGTACCGGCATCGTTTACCGCGTTTCCGGCCTGCTGTTCGAGCAGGGCTGCAACATCCTCGATGCGCAGCAATTCGGCGACGACGAGAGCGGCCGGTTCTTCCTGCGCGTGCATTTCGACCGCGACCCGCGCCAGCCCATCGACACCATCCAGACCCGCATGGCCGGCCTGGCCACCGACTTCAAGATGGACTGGCAGCTGCACGACGCCCGCCGCCGTGCGCGCCTGCTGGTGCTGGTGAGCAAGCAGGGGCACTGCCTCAACGACCTGCTGTTCCGCGCGCACAGCCGCCAGCTGCAGGTGGATATAGCCGCAGTGGCCTCCAACCATGAAGACTTCGGCCCGCTGGCCGGTTCCTACGGCATTCCGTTCCACCATCTGCCGGTGAATACAGACAACCGGGAAGTGCAGGAACAACAGATCATCGATCTGGTCGAACGCGAGCAGATCGATCTGGTGGTGCTGGCGCGCTACATGCAGATCCTCTCACCGCGCCTGTGCCAGGCACTGGCCGGCCGCGCGATCAACATCCACCACAGCTTCCTGCCCAGCTTCAAAGGCGCGCAGCCGTACCACCAGGCCCACGCGCGCGGGGTAAAGATCATCGGCGCAACGGCCCACTACGTCACCTCCGATCTCGACGAAGGCCCGATCATCGAACAGGACGTGGCACGGGTAGACCACGCCATGACCCCCCGCGACCTGGTCCGCCTCGGCAGCGACACCGAATCGCAGGTACTGGCGCGTGCCGTACGCAGGCACGTAGAGCACCGCATCATCCTCAACGGCCACCGCACCGTGGTGTTCAGGTAGCGGATTGGGCGGTTTCTCTTCGTGGGGCGTCTTTCGGCTGCAAGGCGCCACAACGTGCAATGTGCATACGGCTACGATAAAACCACCGCCAAACTGCGACCGCCCCCATGATCGATCACCTGGATCACCTCGTGCTGACCACTTCCGCAGAAGAGGCCATCACCCATTTCTACGTCAACGTCTTGGGGATGACCCTGGAAACGTTCGGGGCGGGCAGAAAGGCCTTCCGGTTTGGCAACCAGAAGATCAATCTGCACATAAAGGGGCATGAGGTTGAACCCAAGGCGCACCTACCCGTGCCGGGCTCCCTGGACCTCTGCTTCATTGCCGCAGTTCCATTGGATGAGGTCATCCAGAAGCTCGGCAGCAACTCGGTGAAGATCGAACAGGGTCCTGTCGAGCGTACCGGTGCATTGGGCAAGCTTCGATCTGTGTACGTCCGGGACCCCGAACTCAACCTGATAGAGATCTCCGAGTACCTACCTGCGAACTAGCCGATCGGTTCTGAGCCAGACTACAGGTCACAGATGCTGGGCCGCGCCGTCCGCAGGCATGCTCGACGGACACCGCGCCGCAGTCTTCTGATAGCGACCCCACAGTCGCAAGAGACCCGGTAGCGCCGGCCGTTGGCCGGCCTTCACGATACCGGCAGAAAACCGTGCGGTAGTGCCGGCCCCCAGGCGGCACCGCACGGAGAATGGAGCGCCACCGCACCACCACGGAGTCAAAAGTGTTCGCACCCTACTGGGCAGAATTCCTAAGCTTGGCCATAGTCCACCTGCTTGCAGTAATAGCCCCAGGCCCAGACTTCGCAGTAGCCGTTCGCCAAAGCGTCCGCTACGGCCGAAACGCAGGCATCTACACCTCGCTGGGAATAGGCGCGGGCATTTCGGTCCACGTCCTCTACACCCTCATCGGCGTAGGCGCACTCCTGCACACAACCCCCTGGTTGATGACCGCAGCCAAGTGGCTCGGCGCAGCCTACATCTTCTACCTCGGCATCAAGTTCCTCCGAAGCAAGCCCAGCACGGGCGGCGAGCCGACCACCGATGCGCCGAGCGACGCCGTGCAGCAGACCCCAAGCCAAGCCTTCGTCATCGGCTTCATGACCAACGCCACCAACCCCAAGGCGACCCTGTTCTTCCTGGCGGTGTTCACCACACTGGTCAGCGCAAAGACACCGCTCCCCGTACAGATGCTCTACGGCCTGTGGATGTGCCTGGTCAACGCAGCATGGTTCGTCCTGGTCAGCGTAGCGCTCTCCACAGCAGCCGTACGCCAGCGCTTCATGCGCGCCAGCCACTGGTTCGAACGGGTGATGGGCGTGCTGCTGATCGGGTTTGCGATGCGACTGGTGTACATGGCGTAACACAAACTCGGCGGACGGCAGGGCGGAGACACGCCGGCGTGTCTCCAATGCCTCGGCTACAGCCGGACTCCAGACGTGCGAGCCTCCAGCTACTCGCTCAACGCGTCCGAACGGCTCTTCTTCGGCTTGTGCTTCTGATACCGGTACGGCAACGGGACCGGCGTCTCATCCAGCGTCAACGTAACGCGCCCGGGTGTCACTTCTACAAACACACGATGACCGGTCTTGAACCCCAACCGCTCCAACCACACCCCGCACAGCGACAGGTAGGGAATGGACAGGCCCGGCGGCAGGATGTTGCCGGCAGGGTGCCGCAGGGCGGAAATGCGTAGACTCTTGGGCTGATACCAGCCGATGCCAACCTGCTGGCTGGGATCGTTGCATGAATCCATCTTTGAACTGCGCATGCGTCTACTCCATCGGAAGTTCCCCCTCGTCGGCGACGAGGGAGTCGGGAGGTTGATATCCGCTAAACCGACGGCGTGACTTATTTCCCAGGAGGTGTTGTATATCGCCACCCTCCCGACGCAGAACTTCGTACTTCCATTGGTTTATTAAGGGGATATCAAGCCCCGAACCCAGACGATGCACAGCTGCTCAAGTAAAGAGAAGTTGATACTTGGCCAGCATACCTGCATGTTCGATTCACTGGATCAATGGTGTGACGCAGGTGAGCCGGATCTCTGACGTCGTTGAGCTTATTGCTGGAACGACCGTCGCAAATTCAAGGGAGTTCCCTCCTGCCACGCGCGCTACTCATTGATCAACATGCAACCGTAAGTATGTCGTAAGCGACCCCCAATGCGCGCAGCTTCGCCACGAAGGACATACGCAACGGTTGGCCGGAGCATGGGTAGAGCGGAAGCTTCATCTCCCGGTTGGCGCCTTCTCAAATGCCGCGCTCGAGCAGTCAATCTGCCGTCGAGGTACGGGGAGATGGCCGTCGGAATCACGGGCCTCGCGGAATGCACTAGAAGAGTCCACCTTACGGCGGGTTCCCTTGCACAGGACCACATCGGCCATCCAGTCCATGCCCCGGGGCAGCGCGGCACGCGGGGCTTGCCCATCGCGCAGTAATCTAGCCAAAGCGTCTGCGGCTGCGCGTCCATGAGGGCGGTCTCGGAAGGGCGCTGGCCAGGATGCTGGTTTGCGAAAGACGCGTGATCGGCAGGACGCCCGTTGTGGCTGGCCACAACTGCGGTGCAGTTTCCCGCCACGATCCCGTCGCAGTCAGTTCAGGGCGGGGACGCTGGGAATGGAGTCCGTCGCCAGATACATGGCGACTAGAGCGAGACCGCTATCTCAAGCGGCTACCTGCGGCTAAGACCCCTCAATCCCTATCAGAATACTGACGAAAAAAGTGAGAAATCTGTCAATTTTTCATCAATTGCTATTGACGTAGCTAACTGAATCAGTCATTCTTATGACTGTTGTGAAAAAACACAACAACCCCTCGCCACTGAAGACGATGGGGTAGTTCTTTGAAATAGCGTCACAAATCAAGGTCTTAGGCGCTCCAACGCCTCCGGCCTTGATCAGGTCCGAGGCGTAGAGAGTTGCTGGTGCTTGACTCGATGCGTCACTCGTTCAGTCTTCATTGACACTTTTGCTGAGAGCAGGGTGTTTTTGAACAATCCGAGAATTATAACGACTTGTCAAGAGATTGTGCAAGTTGCTTGCAATTTGAGCATTGGAAGCCTGGACGGATCGGTTGATACAAGCGCCCCCAACTAGAGGGATAGCAAATGCCGACTTCACGTCATAAGACAGTGATGGTCTGCGCTTACTTCCGCTTCCGATATGGGAAGTGGGAGAGCGTCTGCCAGCATATGCGTTCAGCGCCGCAAGGCTAAGAACGGTTCCCCGGGGCTCTGCCCCGGGGGATTCATCAAGACGAGATCGGCGATGCGGAGTCCCTATTCCCTAATCCATGAGGATCTTTCAATGTCCCAGAAGAATAGCTCGAGCAACTCTATTGCTCATCGCAGCTCCGTCAACGGTCGGTTCGTTACGGAAAAATTCGCTAACCGCCATCCAAATACTACGCAGCGCGAGGTAAATCCTCGTCCTGCGAAGAAGTGACCCTCTAGAGCTTTCTGTGAGCCCGCGATCTTCTTGATCGCGGGCTTTTTCTGCTTCTGGCTACAGCTGCAACGGACCATAGTCCGCTTCCGTCCTTAACGTAGCAACGCGGCACAACCTAGATCCGCTCGCGCTGGTTCTTACGACTGTGCCGGTTGGCATCGCGCAGGGAATACATGCAGCTGCATTACTCCTCCGGAAGGACTGCTCGCTATCGCTGATCTCCACCACGCACGCCGCCCTTGCGCCAGTTGTAAACCCGCTGGATGCCGTGCAATTGACTGCCGCGCGCTGGCCTAGTCGTTGACCTAGTTCATATCCTTGCAGCGCGAGATGCCAAGCGAGCTTATGAGCACCAGCAACCATGCTTATGCGCGTGCGGCGAGGTACGCGCGTGGCATCAATCTGCCGGAATAAGCAGCGGCTTCTCTTTATCTTTCAGAAGGAAGACCACAAACCTGGCGGGCTTGCTCTGGCTGGCATTGCGGCCCACGGTGTGGACATCGTTCGGGCCTTCATAGAACGTCTCGCCTGCCTTGATGGTCTGCTCAGGCTTTCCCCTCACACCCATGATGATGGTGCCGTCGAGCACGTACACGATGGCGTGCGCATCGTGGCGGTGGACGGGGTCAACCGCACCCGGTGGGTAGTCCACGGTGATGAGCGTGATCTCTTTGCCCGGGTAGTCCTGCAGCGCCTGCGATGCCACCTCGGCAACAACCGCGTGCGGCGCATCGGTTGCATGCGTGCCCCCGTGCGCGATGGCGGCGCCGGAAAGCAGGCAGAGGCCCATGGAGAGAGCGATTGCCGCCCACATCGCGCGCGCGTTCATTGCGCCACCGCCGGGGCGACGGACAGGCCCGCCTTGTCCAATCCCCATGCCTTGTCGAAGGAACCGGGGACAGCGAGGAAAGCCACGTTGATGCGGTTCCACGCGTTGATGCCCGCGATCACGAAGGTGAGATCGGAGATCTCGTTCTCAGCGAGCTGACCGCGAACGCGCTCATACAGCTCGGTCGGGATGCCCTGGCTCGGAATGCAGGTCAGCGCCTCGGTCCACGCCAGGCTCGCACGCTCGCGCGGCGTGAACAGGTTGGATTCACGCCAGATGGCCACGTGGTGAAGCCGCAGTGCGCTTTCACCGTGGATGGTGGCCTGCTTGACGTGCATGTCGACACAGAACGCGCAGCCGTTGAGCTGCGAGGCGCGGATATGCACAAGGTGGCGGATGGACGCTTCGATGGAGCTCTTTGCTTCAGCCATGCTGAGTTCCATGAGCTTCTTGGTCAGCTCGGGGGACTGCTGCTGGTAGTCGAGACGTTGGGTCATGATCTTGGGTCCTGGGAAGGGGCGCGGGGGGGGACTGCAGTGCGGTGCCACGTTATGCCCGCCCACTCGCCCCGGGTAGACACCTGCGGGTAACGCCAGTGTTTACTTCCGCGCAACAGTGGAAGCGTCACAGGGCAGCGCTCCGGGGCGTCTACCTGACATGGACAATCCACTCTGCGCATGCGCGCCACCGCCGGAGGCGAGCAACCCGGCCAATCCACTCGCAGACGACGTGGCCCCGGAAGCGTGGGATGCCTATCTCGGCGCTCTAACTGAGATGACGCCCGGTATCCGCCTGTTCTTCCTTACGTGGGACCCTCCAACCCGACCGATGGGATGAGCGCCATGAACAGGGATTGCCCCCTATCGAGCCTCCATCAGCAAGACTGGGCGGATCGCCACCCATCCGGCAAGGCAGGTGGCGTCCTATCGACCAGGTTTCCGCTACGGCAGCCCCAAGACAAGTACTGCCGCCGTCGACGCGCAATTCGGCGCCATTGACGAAGCTGCTCTCACTCGAGGCAAGGAAGAGCGCGGCACTGGCCCGTTCTTCCGCCGCGCCCATGCGTCTTGCCGGGATCCGATCATTCATTGCCTGCAGGAAGGCAGGGCGCACCAGTGTGCAGCCGAACGGTCGAGTGTGCCTGGATACCGGCGCAGCACTGCGGGCATCGGCCCTGGCGGATGTGGGCGTGGCGCACCTCACTCGCTGCTCCGTTCAAGACGACCTGGACCACCGCACGTTGGTTCAGGTGCTGCCATCGCAGCGCCTGCCTGGCTTGCCCCTGCAGTCCATCCATGCATTTGGCCGTATGCTGCCGGCGCGCGTTCGGCTGCTCACCGACTTCGTCGCAGCTGAGATGCGCGAGCTCCTGAGAGCCTGACGGGGGAGTTACGCTGCTGGGCTGATGGGGTCAGCATATTCACCTGCCCGGAAACGGGCAGCGTCGCGGGAAGGTGGTAGGCCGAAGAGCCGTGCGTACTCACGGCTGAACTGTGAGGCGCTTTCATACCCGACTTCAAATGCAATCGACGCAGCGTCGCGAGGCTCGAACAGCAGCAACCATCGCGCCCTAAGAAGGCGAAGCCGCTTTTGGTACTGGATGGGTGTCATGGCCGTAACAGACCTGAAATGGCGATAGAAGGCGGCGACACTCATGTCGGCCATCGCGGCCAGCGGCTCCACTCGAAATGGCTTGGAGAAGTTCTCGCGGATCCATTGGATCGCTCTGCGGATCTGAAACAGGCGACCATCTGGCTGGGAGATCTCACGCAGTGCACCGCCAAGAGGTCCCTGCAGGGCTCTGAACAGGATCTCTCTCTCAATCAGAGGCGCCATGACTTCCCTATCGCCAGGGCGGTCAACCAGGCGCATCATGCGCAGCCAAGCGTCGGTCATCTCCGATGACGCTTGCGTCGGGGCGAAACAAGCCGCTCGCCACGTCGCGGGCGCCGCTTCTGCGCCGCCCGATATGCTCGCGATGATGGCGGGTTCCAAGGTGAGACTGGTTGCCATGTAGGCCTGCCCGCCTTCTCCTGGAAAGATCTGTCCCGTGGCCGGAATATCAACGGGGACGATGAAATACGTTCCTGCCTCGTAGCGGCGCAGCTGATCGCCGATCGATAGTGTCTTTGAGCCTTGCAGGACCAGATGGAGCATCGGTTGGTAAACCTGACTGGCGCAGGCTTCAGCGTGAACCATGGCGACCCTTGGGATGCCTGTCTCGGTCCATCTGTCCCCCGCCCGCGTGACGATCGAGCGCAGCTCAGCCATTGAATCGTTCATGAGGTTGATCATGGGCCCCCGCGTAGAGAATAGCCAGGCGAGTGATAAGAATAGGCAAGGATGTGCGAGTAAAGGGCACGCGTGGAGGCTCCAGGCCGTCCAATACTGGTGGCCCGGTGAAAGCGCAGCGCCGAGAAGGAACTGCACCAGCTTCCACCGAGTGATCCTACTCATAGAGAACTCAGCACATGAAACTAGACGGAAAAATTGCTGTCGTCACCGGCGGCTCGAAAGGCATTGGCGCCGGAATAGCGAAGGCCCTTGCCGCAGAAGGCGCGACAGTGGTGGTGAACTACGCCTCCAGTAGAAGTGACGCAGAACGTGTCGTTGCCGAGATCGAGCTCCGCGGGGGTAAAGCGCTGGCAGCGCAGGCCGACATGAGCAATTCTGCAGACGTGGTCAACCTGTTCAGCACGGTGAGATCCGAGTACGGTCGCCTGGATATCCTGGTCAACAACGCCGGTGTGGCAGTCTTCGAGATGATCGAAGACCTGACCGAAGATGCGTTTCACAAGCAGTTCAATCTGAACGTACTGGGGTATCTGCTGGCCATTCGCGAGGCGTCAAAGCTGTTTGGTTCCTCAGGCAGCATCATCAATATCAGCTCGATCCTCAGCACCGACCCGTACTTGGCCTCCAGCGTGTACGCGGCTACCAAAGGCGCGGTGGATACCCTGACGTTTGCCCTCGCGCGCGAGATGGGTGGGCGCGGAATCCGGGTCAACTCCATTCTGCCAGGCCATACGAACACCCCGGGAACCAGTGGCAATTTTACCGGCGAGCTTGGTAAGAAGCTCTTGGCAGGCACGCCACTCGGCCGTTTCGGCGAGCCGGAAGACATTGCGCGGCTCGCTGTGTTCCTTGCATCAGAGGATGCGAATTGGGTTACCGGCGAATCGATCCGGTCATCCGGTGGCGTGCGTGGCGTTGGCTACTGATCGTTGAGCACGCAGGCGCACCGGTGCGTGCGCCTGCCCCCTTCTGAAGTTCAGATCCTCAAGCGATTTAACCGCGCCGACTCGCGACCATTCGCGCGGCATCCTGCGAGGGCGGCAGACCGAACGCACGCGCGTACTCGCGGGTGAGCTGGATGGGACTCTCATGGCACTGAGGCCCTATGCATCGCCCCAATTGTCACCGCCTGGTTCATCTCGGGTTCGACCCTCAAGCACGGCGAGTCACTGGCCGAAGGGCACAACGGTAAGTGGCCGACGCTGTTTGCGATCTACCTGATACCAGGCGTGGGCATAGGCCTGACACTGTACTGGGACCTATACATTCCTTTCGCAATCGTGCACACAGCCATTCTTTGGTTTCTCCATTCGCGCTATCGAAGGTTTGTGGTTCAACTGCCGGATTGATGGTCGCTCCAAGTGGAAGCATAGTTCCTGAACCGCCTGTACCACGGAGGCGCTCTTGGGATATGATCCGCCAACTCGTACTACCGCGGCTGCTGAACCCGGTACTCACGAGAGAATGATCATGGAAATGGAAAGGAACCGCGCCTGGAGGCGTACGCAGGCCCGCAACTGTGGCGGGGATCGTGCGGTGCACTCGACAAAGTTCAAGCCCGAGAAGAACTGGAAGCTGTTGTATACGCGTGGGTGCAAGCTTGTCCGCGCGCGGCAGCTGGGCATCGCCTATCCGGTTCGCAGCACCCGGCAGTTGTTGGAACAACAATGACCAATCTGCTGTTCGTATGCAGCCGCAACCAGCTGCGCAGTCCAACCGGTGAGGCCGTCTGGCAACACCGTGCGGGCTTCAGCGCTCGCTCGGCGGGCACGAGCCCGCACGCCCGTAGACCGATCGGCCCAGCGGACATCCGCTGGGCCGATGTCATTCTTGTCATGGAAGCCAAACACCTGCATCGTCTGCAGGCCGGCTTTCCGCGACTGCTTGCGTACAAGCGGCTGCACTGCCTGGATATTGCCGATGACTACCGCTACATGGATCCTCGGCTGGTGGAGCTGATCGATGCCAAGGTGATGTCACTCTTGGTGATGGACTGCCAGGCCGAGTGACCCGTTCGCCGCGCCGAGCTGCCATCCTGCGTGGGTGGGGCGTCGCACCGGCAGGTATTCGGATTCGGGAGGGCTGACCAAGGCCTAAAAAGAACTAAAGTCACAGCCCATTCGCCCCGCTGCGCCCAATGGATGCGGCGGCGGAGATCGGCTAATCTCAAGCGCTTCAATGGGGGATGGGCATGGGTTGGCTGGATCGACTGAAGTCATCGCTTGGATCGAAGAGCAGCGGGGCAGAGTCTACGAGGGTAAACCTGGCCTCGATCGCTTACAGCGTGCCCACGGTTGCGGCTGACGCATTGGTCTTCGCGATGCCGACACAAGCCTCGTTCGAAGGTGCGCCGCAGTTCCACGAGGACGAGTGGTGCCAGATCGAGTTCCTGCCCCGGGATGCCTTGGCAACGACTCAGGCCACGCTTGCACGGTACAAGTCGTTTGAGCTCGCCCATCGACTCCAACATGGATGGTCGGACCTGTTCTCACGCGAGCTGTCCCGGGCCGTTGTAGTGGAAGGCGCCGACGCAGTTGAAAGGGTCGCCAAGTTGTTTGGTGCGGCGCCGACCAACGCCCCGATCTTGACCACCACGTCTCGACCCCTTGGCCAAGTGGAAGGGGGATTCTCGATCATGCCGTCACCGGACCTGCTGCTGTACGGGCTTGCAGATGATCGCGGCATTACGGCGCTCGGCGCACTGCTGTACGGCGACGATATTCGGCTCTCCCAAGCATTTGCGGTGCTGCATTCGGCGGAAGGTCTGATCCTTGTTGACTGGCGGGGCCAGCTCGCCCTCTGCGGCGTGAACTCCGACGGAAGCTTCGCCATCTGGAACCCGTAGGCGAGCGCGCCGAGCGCCAACGTTCTCGTTTGAACCTAATCGGACAATTGGAGGAAATATGGCCGCCACCGAAATTACCCTGTCTGACTTCCCGCTGTCCGTGCACAGCCTGGTCGAGCTCCTGCGCGAGGGCAGAGACGGAGAGGAGGCGAGGTTCACGGACCAAGCCATCGCTGACTGGTGCTATGAGCTGTTCGCTGCAATAGATACCTGGACAGAAGTCAGGAGCGCGCACGTCGAGGTTGAGAGCGCGCGGGAAGTTGCATACGAAGTCGCGATGCGGTTTGAGACAGATTTTTTGAACGCCAAGGGTAGGGTCTTGGATGCTGAATGCTATCAGTCGTGGCTGGCACGGTTGGAGCACAGGTAGCGGTATAGCAGAGTGATCGCCCAGCGCGCTGGCCAACTGAAGGAAGCTAAGCTTAGCCGGTCCTGTTGAGGGCTGGATTCGAGATGTACACCTTCGACACAATGCGGAAGTGACCGGGCTGAGAAGTGACATGAAGCAGTACCATCGATTGATGCGACGCCATACATCGACTCAACACGGCGACGCGGAGCGCAGAGAACTACTTCAGGTGCTCAGTTCCGCTCCTGGCGTAGAACATGTGAAGATCATAGAGGTGCATCCAAAGGGCGGTTACCGAATCACTTTTGACCTGGCCCCGGAGTCAATCGATGCATTCAATTCATACCTGGACGAGAGCGATTGGATGTCTGTGTGGTAGCTCCTGCTCGGCCAGCATTGGACGGATTCGTGCAGAGCTGAAGCGTGCTGCCACCTCGTTCCACGCCCGGCGCCTTTATCTTCGGAGATGCTTGATGCTTTGCAGGACAACAGTCTGTTTTTCTTTGTTGATGTTCTTCGCCGGTCAGTCGGCAGGCGCAACAACGGGGGGGACGGTCTCCGAGATCGAGATGGCGTTGGCAAATGCCAATACCGATTACCTTCGCATGCAGGGAGATAGGGATGCAGCGCGGGCGCTTCCGGCGAGGGCTGCCTATTTTCGCACCAAAGGGGAGATCAGCAACTCGGACAAGTGGGCTAGCCGCTGCATTGAAGATGCGATTGTACTTGCACAACCCGGTTCGGACGCGCTTTACCAATGCCTAGGCATCCTCGCTGGGAACAGACTGTGGCTGGGCGACATCCGCGGATGGGCCGCAACCATGATCAAGGTGCGTCGTTTGGGCGCAAGCCAGCCTTCTCTGCGCGCATCGGCGCTGTATCAGGAAGCGAACATTGACGGCATGCAGTTCGAAGCTTTTCTTGACCGACCTGCATCATCCGTGACCAATGTTCCCAAAGGCATCGTGGAAGTGCCGGTCAAGCACTTGCGCGATTGGCCGATCATATCTGCCAAGATTACGGGCGGTGGCGATGGGGCAAAGCGGGATGTCAACGTCGAATTTCTGGTCGATACCGGAGCGGCACGGTCCTTTCTCTCACCCGGGTTTGCTCGTTCCATCGGACTGGAAACTACACCGGGATTTGTCCATGAGCAGCGCGGTGGACGCATCGCACGCACCTCGCTGGTCGATCCGGTCACGCTCATCATCGGTGGAATCGAGTTGCGCGATTTCTCCTTCGCAGAGAGCGACGGCGTGAAGCCCAATATCATTGGGCTGGACGTGCTGCGCCAGTTGGGGCCGCTACTGCTCAATGACGAGGTGCTGCGCCTACTTGGGCCCGCTTGGAAGCACACGGGATGCACAACTCCACTGCGAATCGCGTCCGATCCATGGGCGCGGTATTGGGAGCTTCGATCACCGATGAAGATCGACGGTGTTGACAGACTTCCGCAGATTGACACTGGGTTGACTGGGCTATTGGAAGTAAGAGGCTTGAGGGGCGAACAAGGAGTAGGCGGATCTTGGCAGGAGGCGCCCGTCGCCACCATGTTCGGTCGCGTTGATCGACGCGTCCGCATGGTGCAGATGCCTGTTGTTGCCAATGGGATGGACGGCAAAATCGCGGTTTCCGTAGTCGAGCCAGTATCGCCACTTCCGCCGGAAACATGGCTACTAGGCGGTGGAGTACTGGCAACGCGCGACTTGCTCGTCAACTTGGACAGCAACCTTCTATGCCTGCGATCCCGCAGGTAACAGTAGCTGGTGGAGCTGATCGACACCACGGTGACGTCAGTGCCAGGGGCGGACAGCCAAGCGGGGTGATCCGCTCGCGCTTCGAACGGGACTGAACCTGACGCAAGAGGATGACTGGGCCTTGCCGAAAGCGGGCTCCCGGGCATCTTACCCACGCCGGCTTGCCATCATGCGCGCGGCATCCTGCGAGGGCGGCAGACCGAACGCACGCGCGTACTCGCGGGTGAACTGGGTGGGGCTCTCATAGCCCACATCAAGCGCGGCTGCGGTAACGCTGGTGCCGCGCGTCGCCAGTATCTGGCGGGCCTGCAGCAGGCGCAGCTGCTTCTGGTACTGCAGCGGGCTCAGTGCGGTGGCGGATTTGAAGTGGCGGTGGAACGCTGATTCGCTCATTGCCACCTGTTCGGCCAATGCCGCAATGCGCAGCGGTTTGGCGTAATCGCTGCGGATGCGCTGGATGGCGCTGCTGATTCGCGCCAGCGCCGAATCCGGCGTGGCCAACTGCCGCAGCATGCATCCGTGTGGTCCCTGCAGCACGCGGTACAGGATCTCGCGCTCGTAGGCCGGGGCCAGCGCAGGTATCTCGCTGGGGCGTTCCATCAGGCGCAGCATGCGCACCCACGCATCCATCAGTTCGGGGGTGACGGCGGCGACGTTGAAGGCCTCGGTCTGGGTCGAGACCTCGCCGCGCCCCGTGGCGGGATCGGTGGTGTCGCACAACAACGCAGCGATGATGCCAAGGTCCAGCGTGAGGCTCACCGCCAGGTACGGTTCGCCGGTGCTGGCCGGGTGCACGGCACCCACCGCCGGCAGGTCCACGGACATGATGAAGTACGTGGCCGGGTCGTATTCGAGGGTCTTCTCACCCACCGTCATGGATTTGCTTCCCTGCAGGATCAGGTTGATCATCGGCTCGTACACGGCCGCCAGGGCATGCTCCGGGATCTCGCCCTGCACCATGGCAACGCGGGGAATGCCCGTATCGGTACGGCGATTCTCGGCATGCGCCGCAAGGCGGCGCAGTTCTTCCAGTGCGTTGTCCATGCCCACATTGGACACCCGCCGCAGGGGGCTGGCAAGGCGGAAAGCAGGAATAGGCAGGAATTGGCGAGGATCAGGTCGGCGCGCCGCAGCCGGCGACCCTAGCCTGTGCATATCCCCTCACTGCACAGGACTACCTGCATGAAGCACGTACTGATCACCGGCGGCAGCCGTGGCATTGGTGCCAGCGCCGCGTTGCACTGCGCGCAGCGCGGCATGGGCGTCATCCTCACCTACAACGCCCAGCCGCATGCTGCCCAGCAGGTGGTGGAGCGTATCCAGGCAGAAGGCGGCACGGCAGTGGCCCTGCAGCTGGACGTGGGGAACACCGGAAGCTTTGCGGCGTTTGCCGCGAAGGTGAAGGACACCTTGCAGGACACCTGGGGCGCCTCCGCGCTGGGTGGCCTGGTGAACAACGCCGGCTTCGGGCTGTTCAATCCGATCGAGACGGTGACCGAGGAACAGTTCGATGGTCTGTTCAACGTGCACCTGAAGGGACCGTTCTTCCTCACGCAGGCACTGCTGCCGCTGTTGGGTAATGGCGCGAGCATCGTCAACGTCACCAGCGCCACCACGCGTGTCGCAACTGCCGGGGTGGCGCCCTATGCCGCCTTCAAGGGCGGGTTGGAAGTGCTTACCCGCTACATGGCCAAGGAGTTCGGCGAACGCCGCATCCGGGTGAATGCGGTGGCGCCCGGGGCGATCCGTACCGAGCTGGGCGGCGGCCTCAATGATGAATTCGAAGCCCTGCTGGCCGCGCAGACGGCATTGGGCCGGGTAGGTGAGCCGGACGACGTGGGCCGCGTCATTGCCGGGCTGCTCGGTGATGAGCAGGCCTGGGTCAATGCGCAGACCATTGAAGTTGCAGGCGGCTACAACATCTAGTTCGCAATGGGAGTACCACATGCTCGACCACATTTTTCTCACTGTCACCGACACCACCCGCTCGGTCGCGTTCTACACGGCGGCGCTGGCCCCGCTGGGCATCGCCAACCGGCTCGACTACGACGGCCGGCAGGGTCCACCCGGCCACCCGGACCTGAAGGGCTTCGGCGCAGGCGGCCGGGTCTTCTTCTGGCTGCGGCAGGGCGTGGCGGCGGCGCAGGCGGCACATGTTGGCTTTGTGGCAGATTCCCGCGCGATGGTCGATGCCGCGCATGCCGCCGCGATGGCCGCCGGCGCCACCGAGATCCATCCGCCGGGGCCGCAGCTGCACTACGACCCGCGCTACTACGCCGCGCAGGTGCGCGATCTGGATGGCTACAGCCTGGAGTTCGTCTACAAGAGCTGGCAGCACGGCCATGAATGACGTCGCTGCATCGCACCCCGTGAAAGCCACGGTGGTGGCCTTCATCAACGCGATGAACGCGTTCGATATCGAACGCGCCCTGGCGTTGTTCAGCACGACGGCAGTGATCGATGACCCGTCCACCGGATGCACCTTCAACAAGCATGCCGGTGTGCGCGACTATCTGGAAAAGTACTTCGTGGGTTACCACACGGTTACCCGTCTGCTTTCGCTGGAAGGTCTCGGCGATGCACGTGCACGGGCCCGGGTCGACTTCACCGGTGACTTCGGTCACGAGATCGGAATTCTTCTAGTGGCCGTGGATTCCGCAGGCCGCATCTCCCGCATTGACGCCTCACTCGAATAGGGTGGCGAGGAACACACGATGAAAACATTGATGATCTACGGTGCATCCGGCTACACCGGGCGCATGGCCGCAGCGCACGCGAAAGAAGCTGGGCTGAAGCTGGTATTGGCAGGGCGCGACGAGGCCCCGCTGCAGGCGCTGGCCAAGCGCCATGGCGTGGAGTACCGCGTATTTGCGCTGGATAACGCTGGTGATGTGGACTACGCGTTGCAGGACATCGCGGTGCTGCTCAACTGCGCTGGGCCGTTCGCGCATACCGCAGGAGCGCTGATGGAGGCTTGCCTGCGTACCGGCGTCCATTACCTGGATATTGCCGCCGAGCTGGACAGCTACCAGCTGGCCGCGCGCCATGACGTGAGCGCCACCAAGGCCGGTGTCATGCTGATGCCGGGTAGCGGCGGCAGCGTGGCGATGCTTGGCAGCCTGGCCGCGCGTGCCGTTGAGCGTGTGCCGTCACCGGTGTCCATCCGTATTGCGTTACATGTGGCCGGCTCGATGTCACGCGGATCAGCGCTCAGTGCCAGCCAGAACGTAACGGCCACGTGCCTGATGCGAAAGGATGATGTACTCACACCGCGTGCGCCGGACGCGCTGCGCGACCTCGATTTCGGCAAAGGCCCATTGAGCTGCTTCCCGGTGACGCTGCCTGATCTGATCACCATCGCCAGGCAGACCGGCGTTGGCGATATCGAAACCTACGTGCATGTCTCCGGCAGCGCGTTCCCCGAAGGCGGGATCGAAGCACTGCCGGATGGACCCACCGCGCAGGAGCGTGCCGACAACCGGTACCAGGCAGCGGTAGAGGTGGTCGGCGCGGACGGTGCCATCACCCGCGCAATGCTGGACACCGTGAACGGCTACAGCTTCACGCCCCTGGCCGCGATCGTGGCTGCGCGCCGTGTGCTGGCAGGCGAGGCGCGCCCAGGCTTCCAGACGCCTGTAGAAGTATTCGGCAGTGGCTTCGCTGAAACCATCGCCGACACCCGTATCACCTTCATTGACCCAGCCACCCCCGCGACTCGCTAAGGAATCCACCCATGCCATTGCGCCAAAACACCCCCGATGCCCTTCATGACACACTGGCCGTGGTCGACACGCTGTACCGTTTCGCCGCAGGTATCGACCTGCGCGACCGCGCGTTGCTCTGGTCGGCCTTTACAGAGGACGCCATCTCCGATTTCCGCCCCGCCGGCGCAAAAGCGGGCTTCGAGTACCCCGTGCTGCAGGGGCGGGAAACCATCGTCGAGGCGCTGTCCACATCGCTCCGCGGCCTCGATACCTCCCACTCCTTCAGCAATCCGAGGGTGGTGTTGGACGGCGATACAGCGCAGGTGGATGTGCTGGTCGAAGCGCAGCACGTATCGAGCGTCGATGGCGCACGCCAGTACCTGATGAAAAACCGCTATGACGTTGTCATGGCCCGCAGCGACGCGGGGTGGGAGATCAAGCACGTGATCGTCGACAACGTCTGGCGGACGGGTGATCCGAGCGTGCTCGCTGGGATCTGAGCGGATTGGGTGGTCAATGGTCTGCTCCTGGGCGTCAGCGGGCGTCGACATGTCCATGCAATCCGAGTCAGAATTTACAGCCCGGCTAGGCGGGACAGGCTGTAGAGGCGCCAGCACTGAAACTGCACGATTGCCGCAGGACTGGATGAGGCTCTGTATGCTCTACGCGATCTTGGAGTTCTGACGTCGGCGAGTCCTGGCTACACTAGAAAACGCGTCAGGCAACTCATTCAAGCTCAAGCACGCGATCTCGCATGCTGCTCTGGCTACTTGGTAGAAGGACATTGTTGATGACACGTTTTGAGGTTCATGCAGGTGAGGCATTGATCGGCTGGTTGCGGCTGGAGCATGTCGAAAGTTGTATGGCTGTCGCCATCGGATCATTCGAAGCTGCCGAGGCATATGCAGCTGTTCAGTAGTCAATCACCGCAACAAGGGACGCTGGTCAAAGCGAGCTTCAACTGAGATGATCAATCACATTCCAGCGCTGGTATTCATGCAACAGCTGAAAGGCACCTACTGCTCGGCCGATGGCCTGGCTACGCTGTCTGTCGCGCGTGTCGGATACGGGCAGAGCATTGAATTGCGCCTGGGAGACGTGGTGCAGTTGGCGGGGGTTGTCGGCGTCTCAGGCAACTCAGTCGAGCTGTTTGCGCAGGTTGGGCTGCCCAATGTTGTTCGTCTGACAGGCCAGCTTCGCTCTCAGACTGAGCTCGTATTCGACGGCTCGGACATGTCATTTGGTCTTAGCCTTGCTTCGGACGGTCATACTTTGACGCTCGTCACGTCATTCAAGGGACGGCCGGGGATGAGTCATGTGCTTCAACGCGTCTGAAGTGACGCTCGAGCGAGGGATGTTCCACTCATGAGGAAGACCTCAATCCACTCTGCCGGCGATGGTCCCCGCGCTACTCTTCCGCCTTCAGATTCCAGGCAGGAAGCCAGACAGTTCCTCAATCCATGAATGAGACCTCGATATCCCCAGGTGGGAGGTATGTTGTTGAAGCTGATCCATGGGAGGCTCGGAACTCCCAATGGGTTTACACGCCCCGCGTTATCGACCTCATCACTGCCCAGCCTGTCCTAGCCCTCTCTGATCCTCGCTGGTCCATGGATAGCGCAGATTGGGTATCGGACTCCGAGGTATTTCTCCGTTTACGGAAGTTCCCTGGTAACCACTTGCCGATACAGCTTGATGTGCTCGTCAACTGCGACGAGGGGAATGCACTTGTCGCTGCCAAACAGCGTTGCAGCCTCGCTGAGTTGGAGGCTGTGCTGGATAGTGCGCTCACAAAGGCACCGAGCCAAGCCTGAATAACCCCGAGCACCAAATGAACATTGAATAGCTGAGGGAGAAGTTGATCCGCGCTGGAGTGCATCCGGGTCTCTACTCCATTGCCTAGCCTGCCTCGGAGAGCGAGTCTTACTCCCTTGTGAGGGATGGCTCCGCTTAGGCCGTTCTTTGCAAGGAGCGAGGCACCTTCACGGAAATCGGCAGCGATCTTTCGGAAACCCAGGGCTGTCTTCTGCTCCTCCAACTCTTGAGTGACGCGATGTGCCTCGGAGGGGCGACAAAGAGCGGTGGGTCGTAGGTGGCCACTCCGGCCTCTAGGTCTGCTGCTGGCCGGAAGCGGACACCGTGCCAGGTCCGACCGCCGGGAAGGATGGTAATGTCGGCTACCGACCCAAAGCGGTGACTCGCAGCCGACGGTTTCAAAGCTTGAAAGCGAACGCTGAATCGGCTAAAAGCTCCAATCTTAAGGCGATTTGGAATCGGATCATGGTGTGGGAAAGGCTCAAAGGAATATTTGGCAGCCAAGGCAAGCCAACCACGCCCGTCCCGACGTCAGCACCGACCCGAACGGAAGACAAGCCCGCACCGCAAGTGCCCGACTTGAACTGGATTGAAGCGACGGACAATCCTTGGGGCGTCCGCGTGCTCGACGTACGGCCCGTAACCCTAACCATGTTGTCCACGAGCCAGGATCCACAATGCGCGGCGAATGCGATGTCGTTCGAGCAGGATGACGGCACTGGCTTCATCGGGCAGACACCCATTACCGAACGCGACGTTGAGACTTCACTGAGCTTTCCCGTCGACCAGGTGTTGTCCGATGGCGTATTGTTCGCGCCGCGGGCTATGGAGCACAAGTGGGCACTTTTCTTTCATCAGGGTGAGATCATCGCTGTGCGCAGCTGGACACGCGCCGTGATGCTGGTCGCGCGTGTAGAAACGCATGATCGTCATATCGAGATCATCCGTATCCGCGGCACTTTGTGTACTACTGACGAGACGCCCGAGTTCACGGTCAGGGGACTCGACTACCTTCTGCGCAGCCATGTACTCGGCGCTATCTACCCAGCGCCCCTACCGCCCGGCATCGAGGCGGACCTGAAGGCCGCAGCCATGTGGTGTATGTCTGCGTTCGGCAATCTCGCGCAGCTCGCGACGCCGTGCTCCTTTACCCGGCCCGATCCCGAGCGTCCGTTACGGACTCATTCGCTGTTGCACATTGCCGTTGCGCGTGGTCAGCCCGAAGCAGTCGACGCCTGCCTGCGATCAGGAACGCCAATCGATGCGTTGGCAGCCGACGGGCTGGCTCCGCTACATTGGGCGCTCGCCGCTCAAGACGGCGCGATCATCAGCATGCTGCTAGACCGCGGTGCGTCCGTCGACGTGCGCTCCGATCAGGGTGCAACGCCACTGATGAACGCAGTACAGGCCGCCAGCGTGGAAGGTACCACGCTGCTTCTCGATCGAGGCGCCGATGTGAACGCGCGAGACGGGCGCGGCTTCACGGCATTACATCGCGCGGCCGAAATGGGGCTCGCCGACATCGTGCGCTTGCTGTTGGATAGAGGCGCGACCGTTGACGTCGATGCCGAAGGGCATACTCCTCGGTCGCTGGCGGAAGGCCGAGGCCGGAATGACATTCTCGCGATGCTTCAATCGCCTGGATGACCGCTTCTGGCCGGAAGTGGACACCGAAGGCGGCTGGCAGGAAGCGACCACAACCTGGGAAACTCACTCAAGGACAATCGCAGACAGTTCTTTGGGCGGGAGGTAAAGCAGCTTGACGATCTGTACCATGAATATAGACAGTTGAATTAATGTGCATGGGAGGCCGTGCGATGAGTCGGAATAATGTTCCTTCTCAAAAAGATTTTGCTCGCGCAAAAGCGGCAATGAGGAAGGACGATCAGGGGCTAGCTGATGTTCGGAGAAAGATCATGAACGAGTTCGGATCGCGAGGGATCCGCCAGGTGTTTACACTGTACTCACGTGCAACCAATAGCTTTGGCGTATTCGTCTTCTTCCAGTCAAACACAGAAGTTGCTAGCGCGCATGAGTCTGGACTTGTTTCCGAGATAGAGGGAGCTGCTCTGCAGGCGCTTGAGGAAGTCGGGCGAGGACCTAAATCAAGCATCGATGTACGCTTTGAATTTGATAGTGACGAGAACGTCCAGATGGGTTTCGCCGGGGACTACTCTCGCCGGCTTCGGTAGAAGGAAGTGGCAACGGCCCGGATGCGCGCCTGCAGCCTGCAGCGATCAGCTGAATCGCCCAGCGAATTTGAATCAGCTGCTGCTATCCAATGGTCCGCTTCTGGCCGATAGCGGACATCAGGATGAACCAAGAGGCTGGTCCGATGCTAACGTTCGCTTTCGAGCCAAAGCGGACAAGTGGACCAGACATGCCTAGCCAACATTCGGTGGAGGAGTCGCGTGCGAGCAACGCCGCGCTTGACAAGGCACTGGCTTCTAACGGTGTTGTCGATCGCGACTTGTTTTTTCGGTTCTGCGATGCATACAGCTACCAAGCGGCATCAACCGTCGGCTGGGTAGAAGGTCGGCTAAGGGTGCTACGTGGGAGAATCGATCAAGGGCAGTCACTGGCGCTCTTCGTGCCGGAATCTGGCGGACCGATTGTGGTGGATGTGATTGGTCAGTTTGAGCAGTGGGCTAGAGCGTACTTCCCCGATGCGGAACTGTCGCCTCCTGGCAAATAGCGGCCACGCAGTTGAATCAGCTGCGGTAGCGATGCTATTTTCCACTCTCGGCTGGACGCGGACGACTAATAACAAGTCCTTGAAGCTAGCGCCGCTTCTCGCCTCGGCTTGGCTCAAGAGTTTGCACGCTATGTCAGGTTCGCTGTCTGTCAATGAAGCGCTGGATCAGCTAGTCCTTCTCAACGGGAAGCCAGTTGCTATCCGTGGAATCCTGCGCTTCGATTTTGAGCACATTGCTATTTGGCACTACCCAAAGGCGGAAAGACGTGAGGCTGCACCGTTTGGGAAAGCTAGCTCCAGCATTTGGCTCAGCACCGGCTCGGGTAGCGTGCAGCTCAACGAACGGGGTCTGAAAGAGCTGGACGGTCATCGGGTTTCGATACTGGGTACGCTCCATGCGCCAGACCCACGTTTCGGTGGCTGCGGACATATGTCGCGGACTCCCGCAGAAATAATGGTCAGCTCCATTGACCGCTTGTAAAAGTGCCTGACAACGCGGACATGACCGGGCGGAGAAATGACGTGGAGCCGTACCATCGATTAGTAAGGATTGGATGTCTGCGTTTCAGGTCCGCTCTTGGCCGTCAGCGGCCCCCGCCTGCGAAGGCGGCCAGCTCCTCCGCCTGACCCTCGGGGAAGGATTCCTTGAGCAGGTCGAGCAGCGCCGACACCCTCGAGCTGAGCAGCCGTCGCGACGGGTACAGCGCCCATATCTCGATGGGCGGCGCCTTTGCATTTCCCCACGACACCAATGCGCCGTCCCTGAGATCGTCGGCAACCAGCGAGAGGGGCAGCATCGCCGCGCCGGTGCCTGCACGTACGGCATCGCGCACCATGGTCAGTGCGCCCAGGCGCAGCACCGGATCCACCGCGATACGCATCTCGCCACGCGGCGTCACCACGTCCCAGCCGGTGGCATCGCTGGAAGGCCGAAACACCGCAGGCGCCGTCTCGCCCATCGCGGGCACGGGCAGGTCCGGGTGCGCCACCGCCACAAGGCGGTCCCGGATCAGCACCCGCCCCACCAGCCGCTCATCCGGGTCCGGATTGACCCTTATCACCAGGTCATAGCCTTCTTCCACCATGTCAACGGCGCGGTCTTCGGTGGTGACATCGAGCCGCACCTGTGGGTAGCGCTTCACGAATTCGGCGGCGATCCTGCCCAGCGCCATCTGCGAAAACAGCATCGGTGCGCTTACGCGCAGCCGCCCACGCGGCGTGTCGCCGCCTGAGGCAATGGACGCGGCCGCTTCGTCCAGTTCGGTAAGCAGCGTCTCGGTGCGCTCGAACAGCGCCCGACCTTCCTCGGTGAGCTTCAGCGTGTGCGAGCCACGCTCGAACAGCCGCACCCCCAGGCTGGCCTCCAGCTCACCCACGCGGCGCGAGAGTGTTGCCTTCGGGCGGTCCGCGGCGCGCGCGGCACGGCCAAACCCGCCGTGTCGCGCTACCAGGTTGAAGTCGGCCAAGGCCAGCAGGTCCATGTGTTCCACCAGCGAGACAGGTGGTCCAAGTATATGGGCTATCGGCCCGCAAGCGGATCAACAACCATGAGGCCTCACCACCCACCCGGAGTACCCCATGACCATTCTTGTTACCGGCGCCACTGGCACCATCGGCCGTCAGGTCGTTCAGCACCTCATCCAGCGCGGCGCAAACGTTCGCGCACTGGTGCGCACCCCCGCCACCGCCAACCTGCCCGCCACCGTGGAGCCGGTGCAGGGCGACATGCTGGACGTGGATGCCCTCCGCCAAGCGCTGAAGGGCGTCTCCACGCTGTTCCTGCTCAACGCCGTGGTCGCCGACGAATTCACCCAGGCACTCATCACCCTCAACGTCGCCCGCGAGGCGGGGGTGAAGCGAGTGGTGTACCTGTCGGTGATCCACAGCGACCGCTACGTCAACGTGCCGCACTTCGCCGGCAAGTTCGGCGTGGAACGCATGATCGAGCAGATGGGCTTCAGCGCCACGATCCTGCGCCCGGCCTATTTCATCGACAACGACCTGACCATCAAGGATGTGGTGCAGGGCTACGGCGTGTACCCCATGCCGATTGGCAGCAAGGGGCTGGCGATGATCGACACCCGCGACATCGCCGAGATTGCTGCCATCGAACTGCTCAACCGCGAACAGGCGCCGGACAACAGCGCGCTGACCCGACTCAACCTGGTGGGCCCGGAAGCACTCACCGGAGAACAGGTGGCTGCCATCTGGAGCAATGTGCTGAACCGCCCGATCGCCTACGGCGGCGATGACACGGCCGCCTTCGAGCAGAACCTGCGCCAGTTCATGCCGGCGTGGATGGCCTACGACATGCGACAGATGGCCGAGCGATTCATCAGCGACGGCATGCTGCCGGGCGCGGGTGACGTGGAGCGGTTGATGCAGTTGCTGGGGCGGCCGTTGCGTACGTACGGCGCGTTTGCGGCGGAGCACGCGTCAGCGGGCTGAGGGCCGAGCCTGGGCAGCGGTTGAACCGCTGCCCAGTAAAGTTTCACCCTTCGCCATCTTTAACATCCACATGGCAAACTGACGCTGCTTTAGGGCTCGACCCGCCCACAATTGGTGCGATCGCATTGTCGGGAGTTATTTTGGGATGGCGGGCAAAACTGGTTTTTCGGAAGGTCGCGGAGGAGTCGGAGCAGTCTGGAGACGACCTCGACTAACAGTTCACCCAACCCGAACCAACTTTGCGGGTCGCGCGGCTGATGACTGAATATGAGCCGGCAACCGGGTGGACGACGCCGGAAGTTCAATACCTGGCGCCCTCTAGACAAGGTGAGCAATCGGACCATGGGTCCGTCAAATCGATAGGTATTTCCTATGGGAGCACCAGATCATTCCTTGGCAATACTACGATTCTTCGGGGACGAGCTCGTGCCCGACGAGATCAGCGCGCTGTTGGGGGCGAGTCCAACGGTGTCGTATCAAAAGGGCCAGGAGCTTATCGGCAGCCGTACCGGGATCAAGCGCATCACCAAGACCGGATCTTGGAGACTCAGCGCGGCTGATCGCAAGCCAGAAGACCTGGAGAGCCAGATCTTTGAGATCCTCCAGCAACTTACCCAGGATTTCACTATCTGGGCGTCATTAGCGCGGTTTGAACCCAACATCTACTGCGGCCTTTTCATGGCTAGCAGCAATGACGGGACATGGCTCTCAGGAGAAGCGTTACTCGCCCTTGGTCAGCGAGGGATCGCACTCGGGCTGGAAATCTATGATCACGATGAAGAAGAGTCCGATGCCCGGTTCTAACAGCCCGAGTAGCGGCATTTGTCCTCTCGTTTCCCGACGCAGTACGCCGTCAACTGCAGGGCGGTCCGTCGCTGGGTCTGATTCTCAGAGATTCTTTCGAGGGCTGGCCGTTTCCCAGACTCAACCAATCCAACGTCCGCTTCTGGCCGAATGCAGTCGCGGGCTCGACATGGCAGCATCCAAACCAGAGCGGAAATTCCGCTCAACGAACGATGAAGGAAAGACCAGTGGACAGCCGTGAGCTTGTTGTGCTCCTTGAGTCGCCGCAGACGGACGTCACGTCGCCAGAGTTGGTGCGTGGGGCCATCAAAGCTGGGCTCCGCTGGCCAACTCCTTATTGGCCAGAGTTAGCCGTCCGGTGGATTGAAGAAGGGGCAAGCTTGGACAGCGAACTGGCCAACCTGGTAGATGCGGTGGCCACCAACGAACATTTTCCGCAGAGCCTTCGTCATCGCGCTTTTGTGTTAGCCCGACGGTTCGATAGAACCCAAGGGGCGCGGTAATCTGGTGGCGATCTAATGGTTTGCTTCCGACATGAAGCGGACATTAGGCAGTGCGTCCGGCGCGGCTTCCAATGAAGATGTCCGCTTCTGGCCGGTAGCGGACCTTAATGAGCGACCGTTTGAGCCTGTACACCGCGTCTAATTGATGCCCTTGCTTGGCGCACTGAAGTAGATCCACGCACATGCTAGTCCTGCGACTGCTCCAAAGGTGGCGAACTGTGCCACGTCCATCAGGCCACCAGGGCGGCTCCCTGTAAGTATCAGGATCGATGAGAGCACTGCGCCAAGAGCACAGCTTACGGTAAGCGCGCGCCCGCCCCACAGCCACGGCTTCAATGCCCCGATGATTGCGCCAGTGGCTATCGCCGGAATCGCACCAATCGGGTAACCAAACAACAACAAGATCAGCAAGGCGAGGGGATTGGGCAGCGTTCCAGCCATCAGCCAAGCCATGAGGAACGCTGCAAGTGACCCTACAAACGGGCCAACAAATACGTACAGAGTCAGGGCGAAGAATTGGTCTACAACGCAATCCCAAGCGGACATCCGAGCCCCCCCATCCACATTCGCACATGCCCAGATCCGGAACATAGCTGCCAGAAGCGGAAGGATCAGGATCAGCGCATAGCCCTTGTGCATCTGGATCTGGATCTAGGTCAGCCGGATCGGCGTACATTTATACAGTTTGGATCGGCGCGCGAGCAATCCGGCTGGCTGCACGTCCGGAGTCGCGTAGCCAGGAATGGCGACAGCTGGCGCTGGTGTCTGCTCCTGGTCCGAAGCACACATAAGGAATACGTAGGCGGCTGCCCCGGTGCTATCCTCTGCTGTCGACCCAAAGCGGACATAAGCGATGGGTATTTGGGGACTTATGGATACTCTCGTCGTAAAGTCGATCCAACGTTTTGGGGGATCGGCTGAGGTCACATTGGACAGTGGCAAGGGCGAGATCGTCGCCTTCAGCCATCCGTGCGACCTTTCGGTCGGGCAAGTCGTGCCGAACCTCTTGCACGGCATGACTGAACATGTTGCAGCCGCATACCTTTTGGATTGGCCGGAAAGCCTGAAGTCCGAGCGCTCAATCGAGCGTCTTGAGCGGATTGAGGGCTTCGCCTATCGGGGATGTGGCCAAGTCGCAGATCAGGCGGCCGGGCAAGTAGAGGTTCTCGGGTTTGTGCTTGAACTTGGCGATCTGCCGTGCACAGGCTTTGTGGAGTTCGAGTGCATGCGAATCGACGTCCCGGATGTTTGACTGCTCGGACGGTAGACGCCTCCGTTGCGCCTGATCTCCCGGCTGATCGTGGACGGAGCGCGGCCCAGCATCGATGCGATCAAGCGGATCGTATGCCCGGCAACCAGCGCCCGCGATACGTCTTCGCGCTCGACCAAGCTATGCGCCCGCGAGGATCCTCGACGGACCGCCGGCCGGATTCCGCCAGTCTCGGCGAGAACCCCTCGCACGGACGAGTGATGCCGAACGAGCAGCCTCGCAATCTGGTGCAACGACTCGCCCTGCCGGCCGCGTTCCCACATCAAGGCCTTGTGGCTGTCCGTGTACTGAATCCTTGTCCTTCGCTTCATAAACAACACTCTTGCTGCTTGGGCAGCCGTCTGTGTTTCATCGAACATATGAAACCGCCACCCAAAGCGGACACCACGGGCGACGACTCAGCCATTTCGTCGGCGATCCGAGTGATTCATCGGCGGCTTCTGTTGCTTGGTCGCAAACCGGTTGCCACGCCCCCGCGCGGAGGGCAACTTGCAGCGGCGATCACGTCGACCTGGAGCCGCGCATGACCCCCGTTGCTCTGTATTCGCCCGATCCGGCCCGCGGCTGGCTGCCTTGGGCCTGGTTGACGCCGATCCTGATGATCCTGTTCAACGCGGTGCCGGTGATCGCGCTGGACGGGTGGATGCAGTCGCAGCATTGGTCGACTCCGAGCGGCGATCCGATCGGCCTCGCTGGCTTGCATGCGCTGCTGTGGATCGGCTTCGCGCCGACGCTGGCGGCCGTGCTCGGCTGGGTACGCTTCGTCGAAGGGCGCTCGCTGGCGAGTATCGGGCTGACCGGTCCGTCGCCACTGAAAACCTTCCTGCACGGACTGGCCGTTGGATTCGGCACGATCGCGCTGGTCGTAGTCGCGATCTGGATGGCTGGCGGCATGCAGGCGGCGGATTTGGGGCCGGCCTGGCGTTCGCCCGTTAGTCTGCTCCACATCGGTCTGCTGCTATTGGGTTTCATGTTCCAGGCGAGCGTGGAGGAAGTCATCTTTCGCGGCTGGATGCTGTCGGTGGTGGCGCGCAAGACCAACGTCACGGTGGCAGTGCTGCTGGTATCGCTCGCTTTCTGCTTCCTGCATTTCAGTCCGCACCAGCCGCCCCGGGTCATGCTCGGCACGTTCCTGTTCTCGGTGTTCGCCTGCGCCTGGGTGCTGCGGACCGGCAATATCTGGGGCGTGATGGGCTGGCACGCGGGGTGGAACTGGTTGCTCGCGACCGGCTTCGAACTGCCCGTCACCGGCATGGATTCGCACTTGCCGGCGCTACTGGTGGCGCTGCGCCCGTATGGTCCCGACGCCCTGACCGGTGGCGCGGAAGGGCCGGAAGGCAGTTACCTGTGCAGCGTCTTCCTCGTCGCCGCGATCGCGTGGATCCAGTGGCGAAAGACGCGCGGAGCTCAGAACTTCTCCGCGACCAGCAGGTAACGCCACTGCCCGGGGCACCGCCCCGCCCGGGCCCTTGATGGTCCGTCACGACCAACGGTCGTGACCTACCGGATGCGGGGTCAGCGGCTACGCCCATTCGAAGGGTGCCAGTCCCGTGCGTTAAATCACTGCGATCTTGGCCTTGGCCAGCGCTTCGCGCACCATCCCATCATTGGCCTCGGTCACCGGGCGTGTCAGCTCCCAGTGGAACTTCACCCGGAACCCGGCCTTCACCGCATCCTGCGCACTCCACAGCACGCAGTAATCGCGCGCCAACCCGCACACATGCACCTCGCGGATGCCACGCTCGTGCAGCCATCCGGCCAGCCCGGTGGCGGGGCGGGTGCCGTCGGGCCCATGGTTCTCCCGGAATGCACTATAGGAATCCACCTCACGGCGGGTGCCCTTGCGCAGGATCAGGTCGGCGACGGTCCAGTCCACCCCCGGGTGCAGCACGGCGCCCTCGCTGCCCTGCACACAGTGGTTCGGCCACAAGGTCTGCGGCTGCGCGTGCAGCAGGATGGTCTCGAACGGGAGCTTGCCCGGATGCTGGCTGGCGAACGACGCGTGGTCGGCCGGGTGCCAGTCCTGGGTTGCCACCACCGTGCGGTAGCGGCGTTCCGCCAACAGGTCGGCAATCGGCGCTACCAGCGCATCGCCGTCTTCGCAGGCCAGCGCGCCACCGGGCATGAAGTCCGGCTGCAGGTCGATTACCAGCAGGGCGACATCGGCGGGCAGGGCGGTCATGGCAGGTCCAGCGCAGCGAAAGAGGGGCAACCAGCGTGGCGGCCCCTCGCGCGTACGTCAATCGCCCTTGGGCGTGTCGTTGTCCTGGCCGTAATACAACAGGCCGATCTTGATCCGCTCACGGTTGTTCTCGCGCCGGTGGCGGTTGGCATCCCGCAGCGAGTACACGCAGCCGCAGTACTCCTGCTGGTAGAACTGCTCGCGCTTGCTGATCTCCACCATGCGCGCGGCGCCACCGCCCTTGCGCCAGTTGTAATCCCAGTACTGGATGCCGGGGTAGTGGGCAGCAGCACGGTGGCCGCAGTCGTTGATCTGGTTCATGTCCTTCCAGCGCGAGATGCCCAGCGAGCTGCTGATCACCGGAAAGCCATGCTCATGCGCGTACAGCGCGGTGCGCACAAAGCGCATGTCGAAGCACATGGTGCAACGGATGCCGCGTTCGGGTTCGTTCTCCATGCCACGGGCGCGGGCGAACCAGTTGTCGGTGTCGTAGTCCGCGTCGATGAAGGGCACGCCATGCTGCTCGGCGAAGCGGATGTTCTCCTGCTTGCGCAGCTCGTACTCGCGTGCCGGGTGGATGTTGGGGTTGTAGAAGAAGATCGTGTAGTCGATCCCGGAAGCGGTGATGGCCTCCATGACCTCCCCGGAGCAGGGCGCACAGCACGAATGCAGCAACAGCTTGTCGTGGCCACCTGGCAGGGTGAGGGTGGGGCGGATGAAATCGGTCATGCGGAAATCCATTGACCCCGCTGCCGGCAACGGCGGCAGCGGGGTCCTTGCGGAACAGTGGAAAGGTCAGGCGGCGTTGGCGTCGGCGGTTTCGGCGCGCAGCTGGTGCGCCGCCGCTACCAGCGCCTCCAGCGCGGCCCGCGTCTCCGGCCAGCCGCGGGTCTTGAGCCCGCAGTCCGGGTTCACCCAGATCTGCTCGGGCCGCAGCACCTCGGCGGCCTTGCGCAGCAGGGAGAGCATCTCCTCCTTGTCCGGCACGCGCGGCGAGTGGATGTCGTACACGCCCGGCCCGATTTCGTTGGGGTACTGGAAGCGCACGAAGGCATCCAGCAGTTCCATGCGCGAGCGCGAGGTCTCGATGGAGATCACATCGGCGTCCATTGCCGCCACCGAGTGGATGATGTCGTTGAACTCGGAGTAGCACATGTGGGTGTGGATCTGGGTGGCATCGCGCACGCCGCTGGCGCTGATCCGGAACGCTTCCACGGCCCAGTCCAGATACTCGCGCCACTGCGCGCGGCGCAGTGGTAGGCCTTCGCGGATCGCCGGCTCGTCGATCTGGATCACGCCAATGCCGGCCGCCTCCAGGTCCAGCACTTCATCGCGCAACGCGAGCGCGATCTGCCGGCACGTATCGGCGCGGGCCTGGTCATCGCGCACGAACGACCACTGCAGCACCGTTACCGGGCCGGTCAGCATGCCCTTCATGGGGCGGTCGGTGAGCGACTGCGCGTACTGCGACCAGCGCACGGTCATCGGCTGGGGGCGGGTCACATCGCCGTAGATCACCGGCGGCTTCACGCAGCGCGAGCCGTAGCTCTGCACCCAGCCGTTCTTGGTGAAGGCAAAGCCCTCCAGCTGCTCGCCGAAGTACTCCACCATGTCGTTGCGCTCGAACTCGCCGTGCACCAGCACGTCCAGCCCGATCTGCTCCTGGATGCGCACGCAGTGCTCGGTCTGGCTGGCCAGGAACGCATCGTAGTCGGCGTCGGGCAGGATGCCGGACTTGTTGCGGGCGCGGGCCTCACGCACTTCCAGCGTCTGCGGGAAGGAACCAATGGTGGTGGTGGGGAAGCGCGGCAGCTTCAGTGCGGCGGCCTGGGCCAGGTGGCGCTGCGGGTAGCGGCTGTGGCGCTGTGCATCGGCCGGGGTCAGTGCGGCCAGGCGCGCGGCCACGGCGGGGTTGTGCACGCGCGGCGAGCGCTTGCGGGAGGCGATGCGCTCGCGCGAGAGCTCAAGCGCGGCTTCGGCGCGGGCCGGCGCGTCGATGGCATCGGCCAGCACGCGCAGCTCTTCCAGCTTCTGCTTCGAGAACGCCAGCCAGCCACGCAGTTCATCGTCCAGCTTCTTCTCATGCGCCAGGTCCACCGGGCTGTGCAGCAGCGAACACGATGGCGCCAGCCACAGGGAATCGCTGCCCAGCTGGCCGTGGGCATAGCGGGCCAGCACCAGCGCGTTGTCCAGGTGGGTACGCCAGATGTTGCGGCCGTTGACCAGGCCGGCCGAGAGCACGCGGCCGGCGGGCAGGGCCTTGATCACCGCATCCAGCTGTTCCGGTGCGCGCACCAGGTCCACGTGCAGGCCATCCACCGGCAGCGAGGCCGCCAGTTCCAGGTTGTCGTCCAATGCGCCGAAGTAGGTGGCCACCAGCACCTTGGGGCGGGCGGCCTTGGCCAGCACCGCATAGGCGTGTTCAAAGGCAGCGCGCGCCTCCGGGCTGAGGTCCTGCACCAGCGCCGGCTCATCCAGCTGCACCCACTGCGCGCCAGCGTCATGCAGCTGGCCCAGCAGCTGCACGTACACCGGCAGCAGCGCATCGAGCAGGTCCAGCGCCGGGCTGCCGTCGGTGGTCTTGGACAGCAGCAGGAAGGTCACCGGGCCGATCAGCACCGGGCGGGTTTCGATACCCAGCGCCCTGGCCTGGCGGTACTCGGCCAGCGGCTTGTCGCCGCGCAGCGCGAAGCCCTGGCCGGCCTGCAGTTCGGGCACCAGGTAGTGGTAGTTGGTGTCGAACCATTTGGTCATTTCCAGCGCGTGCAGGTCAAAGCCATCGCGCTGCAGTCCGCGTGCCATCGCGAAATAGCCGGCCAGCGGATCGGCATCGGCGAGCGCGCGGTAGCGGGCGGGAATGGCATCGAACAGGAAGGCGGCATCCAGCACCTGGTCGTACAGGCTGAAGTCGTTGCTGGGCGGCACATCCACCCCGGCATCGCGCTGCAGCTGCCAATGCGTGGTGCGCAGGGCGGTGGCGGTGTCCTGCAGCGCTTCGGCGCTGCTCTGGCCGGACCAGTACGCCTCGAGCGCGCGCTTGAGCTCGCGCTTGGCGCCGATACGGGGGAAACCCAGATTGGTAACAGTGGTCATGGAACGTGTCCTCATTGCAGTAGCGGCATTGAGGAACGAAGGAACTGCGCGGCACCCACGCCATTGCTGCCGTGTCCACCCCGCCAGCGACCTTCGCCCCCGCGGGCGAACCGGATGCCGTGAAGCGGACGCACGGGGGCAGCGCCACGCAGAACGCATGGCGGCAGGCCCCGGCAACCTCCCCGCGGACGTTCCAGGTCGAAACAGAGGACGGTCGTGTCCTCCGGCCGGGGCCGGTATTCGGGCTGATGGACACGGGCACGGAGCCCACCTACTTCCTGCCGCTTCCCAGGCGCCAAGCCCAGTGCTGTTGGCAGGTTTCGTTTCCACTCACCGCTGCGGGGCAGCTCCGGAATGGGTGCGCAAGGCACCGTCACCGGATTCCCGTTTAAACCCATCCCTTCATCTGCATGAAGAGATGGATACCTTCGGCGAGCACAAGGTAGGCCGAGTTGGGGCGGCGGTCAAGAGCTTGCGGCTACGCCCGTGCCGCATCGGCACGGTGGCGGATCGCGGTGAGGTCGTCATCCTGGATCAATCGGCCGTTCTCCCAGACCGTGACCATGGCGTCCTCGAACCCCAGTGGCAGGCTGAAGTCGTCCACTGCGTCCGCCTCGGCCGGTACCGGCACCGTGCGGAACTGCCCGTATTCGCGGTGGCGAAGAAGACGCAGGCGGCCGCGCTTGCTCTGCTTGCCGCTATCGGTCACCGGGTCCTTGTAGACATCGATCCAGCGACCGTCCACCCGGGCGGCCGAGCATTTCAGGGCAAACTTCTGCGTGTCGCGGTCCAAGCGCTGCAGCAACGCACCGCCCATGCCGAAGGCCACGTTGTCGGCCGCGTAACCTGCCGTGGTGATGTGCTCCAGGATGGCGCGGATGCTATCCGGATTGACGCCGTCACCCTGGATCACCCGTACATGGTTCAGCACCTTGTAGCCCTTTGCGCTCATCGTGTGCCCAAATGCTTCGTCCAGCAGCTCGAGGCACTGCAGGACCACCGTCACCGGATCGCCCGAGTCCGGGCGGATCACCACGGTGGCCCCCGAGTCGATCACCTGCTGGCGCAGCGTGCTGCCCCAGTGCTGGCGGATGGCGTGGTAGATGTCGTAGCTGTCCGATACCACCGCGACCAGCGCACCCGGCTTGGCGAACTTCGCCAGCATGTTGCGGTAGGCCTCCACCTCATTCTCGCGGCCCCAGCTGGTGATCGTGCTGTGTTCGGCGGCGGGGATGGAATAGCCGGCCATCGGTTCGTGGTAGAACGCCTGGGCAAACAGCAGGGCCGACACGGTGTCGGTACCCAGGAAGTTCACCAGGTGCGCCGCACCACCGATAGCGGCCGATTCGACACTCGACACCCCGCGGCTGCCGAAATCGTGCAGCTTGAACGGCAGCTGGCCCTCTGGATCATCACTGGTAAGTTCCAGGTAGCGGCGGATGGTCTGCTTGGCATGCCAACTGGTGGTTGCCACTGTCACCGGGTACCAGATGCGCAGCAGCATCGTTTCCAGGTACGACGGTACCCAGAACGCCTGCGGGTCGGTGGATTCGATGGTCATCAAGGCGTTGTGCACCGGCACCACGGTGCCTTCGGGTACCGCCCGGATGCGGATCGGCATGAGGCCGTGGTGCTGGTCGACGATGTAGCGCCAGCCTTCCTCGTTGAAGGGAAGGCCATGGGCACTGAAAAGGTCACGCGCTGCGTCGACCTCGGCATGGGTGATCGGCTTGGACAGATACTGCTTCAGGATCGCCTGCAGGCCGAAGAACACCGTGCGGTCGTAAAGGCCACCGCGCGATTCCACGTAGAAGAAGGTGGCATCGGTTCCCGGCGGATACTGCAGCCAATGGCTGGCCTTGTAGCTGTCGGTATTGAGGAGAAGATTATCGAGGTAATGCATGACGGAAGCTCCTTCGCGTCGGGTGGCGCCGGCGGTCTATCCGCCAGCGATGGAACAGGTCGGGAATCAGCCCCGGCCCAGGAAGAACTCCAGGATGTGCAGGTGGTCTTCGTAAAGCTGCGGGCCCATGTCCAGCGCCTCGCTCACCGGGATCCAGCGTGCCTTGTCGGCGTCGTCGCCACCGCGCACGGGCGGCAGTTCCCCGGCGGCGAACTCGAAGTGGAAGGCATGGGTGATGGTGCGGCCACGCTGGCTGCGGTCGGGGTGGTCGAAGACCTGCTGTCCCTTCAACGAGCCCTTCAGTACCGGTAGCGGGATTTTCAGGCGAGTCTCTTCGCGCAGCTCACGCAGGCAGCTGTCCAGCAGCGTCTGTTGCTGGCCGACGAAGCCGCCCGGCAACGCCCACAGCCCCTTGCCCGGCTCCGAGCGACGGCGCACCAGCAGCACGTGGCCGGAGTGCACGACCACCGCATCGGTGGTGACGAAGGTGGGCGCATACGGCGCATCCTTCCAGGCAGCCCGGTACTGCTCGATGAAACGATACTCGGCCACCAGCTGGCCATACGCAGGGGCGCTTTTTCGGAAGGCTTCCAGCATGTCGTACACCGGCGCGGGAACGTTGCCGCGCAGCATCAGCAGTGCCCCATGGAAATCCAGGTCGCCGGACTCGAACAGGTAGCGGCGCAGTTCCGTGGCCGAGAGCGTCTCGGTGTGCTGCACATCCACCAGCGGCCATTGCGGGAACTCGCGCAGGTAGTAGCTCGATGCGTCCTTGTCCATGCCCACCAGCCCCACCTTGGCATCCGCCGGGGCTCCATCGGCACGCAGGGCGTCGGCGACGGCCCGCTGCACGCCGGCAATCCAGTGGGCCTCGTTGTAGAGGTGATCGCGAAGCGGGCGGATGATCAGTCGTGCAGCGTCGCCATCAAGCGCGGCCTGGATCATCACGGCGCGTTCGGCCACGGTCCAGGGGTTGCGTAGGCTGCGTGGGGTATCAGCAGAACCGACCAGGAAGATCAGCTTGCGGGCCCGGCTCAGGGCCAGGCGGGCAACGGCCGCATGGCCGTTGTGGAAGGGCTCGAAACGCCCAATGAAGACGAGATAGTCGTATTCCATGAGAATCCCTCATGTCGTTGTGGCTGCCGCGGGTCTGTCCCTTGGCTTGGGGTAAATGCTACGCCTCCCATTCAGCCCGTCAAGCCCCCGTGCGCGGTCGTGTCCCCGGCGCATCCGTGCAGCGCCTGGAGCACCTGCGCCACGCGGGCGTCAACCGAACCCCGCAGCGTGGTGAACGCCATTCCCCGTGCCGACAATGCCGCCACGTACGCGCGTTGTTGCGCCAGGCGAAAGCTGTCGTCCCGCCGGGTACCGTCCTGCACGAACGGGAAGTCGGCCGAGCACAGAAACAGCATGTCGTAGCGTCGCTGCGCATGGGCCTGCAGCGCCGGCTCGGTGCGGCCGAACATGTCCTCGCAGTAAAGGAGCGTGGTCAGCGGGGTGGTATCGCATACCAGCCAACGGTTGGCATCGCAGGCCATCGCGTCTTCACGGGCCACCTGTACGTCAGCGATGTGCAGCAGGTCGTCGTACGCGAGCGCGCCCTGACGGGCCTCCCAATGTTCCCGGCCGAACTCCGGCACCCATTGGGTTTCCAGACGCGCGGCCAATGCAGCAGCAAGCGTGCTCTTGCCGGTGGATTCACCACCCAGCAAGCCTATCCGGCCGACAAAGCTCGCGTATACGCGGGGGTCAAGAAAACCACGCATGGCGTGCGGATCACGCCGCAGCGCCGTGCCCGAGACAGGAATCAAGCGGCGTGCCAGGTCAAGGCACACGTGGGCCACCGGCCATTGCTGGCCCGCCTCGCCACTGAACGCCTCCTGCAGGGCCGCGGCAAAGCCATCACCGTACGACTCGCTGGTGAACACCGCATCCACGCGCACACCCCATAAGGCGCTGCACACCCACGCCACGAACGCGCGCTGTGCGGCGTCATCGTCCAGGTTCGCGGGCAGCTGCCGCACCGGGAGGTTGCGCTGCAGGCACTCGGCGGCGAGACGCGCATCGTCCAGTACCAGCCGTTCCAGATTGGGGTACAGGGTGTGCAACCACGCGTCACGCTGTGCGGCGTGGCAGCCTGCAAACTCCGGCGCGCTCCAGCTCAGCACCAGCACACGGTCGCAGCGTGCTACGGCATGCTCGATCAGCGCCTGATGCCCCCGATGCAACGGGCTGAACTTGCCGACCACCAACCCCGTGCCGAAATTGTCAGTCATGCGCGCCGCTGACCCTTGCAACCTGCGCGTATTGCTCGCGCATCAGCCGTCGCCAATGTCGCAGCGATACCACCGCATTGATCCAGAACACGACATAGAGCAGCGCCGTCAGATGCAGCCCACGGCTGGCATACAGCGGCACGGCCACGCTGTTGACCATCAACCAGAACCACCAGGAGTGCAGCTTGCGGCGCATCATCAACAGCTGCGCGACAACACTGAGCACCAGTACCGCCGAATCGAGGAACGGCGCGTAGGCATCGGTCCAGGTATGCAGCAGCAACCCGTAACCGGTGCTCGCCAGCACCGCCGCTGGCAGGATCCAAGCGAGGGTCGGCAATCGGACGTTGGTGATGGGCAGCGCATGTCCATGATCCCCGCGCAACCATTGCCACCAGCCGATCACGCTGGTGACCACGAACACGCCTTGCAGCACCACGTCGGCATACAGGCGGGCTTCGTAGAACACCAGGGCGAACAGGCTGCAGCCGATGATGCCCGTCCACCAGGTGTGCACGCTGTTGCGACCGGCAAGCAGGATGGAGGCGGCCACGGTGACGTTGGCGGCGATCTCAAGGGCGCTGGTCATGCCGGCGCGCCTGGCAGGTAGGAGCGGTACTGCAGGGTCGTATCCTTTGCTTCAAGGGAGTGTTCGGTTTCGCCGTGCCCGCAGTCAAGGGGAGGGCTGATAGGGTTCAATGCGGGCAAGCACGTCGGCAAGCTCGTCGCGCGCCTTGGCTGCGTCGTACGACATCTGCAGGTTCATCCAGAAGCCCTCGCTGGTACCGAAGAACCGCGCGAGCCGCAGTGCCGTGTCGGCCGTGATGCCCCGGCGCCCGGCGATGATCTCGCTGATCCGCGTCTGTTTGACGTCGATCGACTTGGCGAGCCGGTACTGGGTGAGGCCGAACGGGGTCAGGAATTCTTCCTGCAGGATCTCGCCGGGGTGCGGGTAAGGGATGGAGCGCATGGGAGCGGTCCCAAAGATCGTTGACCTGAATACTACCGTCTGACGGTAGTAGTTCAAATCGAAAGTATCTATCGGTGCATCCGCCAACCCACTTGCCGCGTATCTATCCAGCAACCTCCCATGGAAACCGGCATGCGCCGCCTCCCCCTCAGCTTTGCTGGACTGTTTCTGCTGCTGTGCCCGTTGCTGGCGCCTGCCCAGGCCGTGCAGCGGCAGGAAGGGCGCGCGTTCGCTGCGGATGGTGGTTCGTTGCTCTACCGCGAGACGCACTGGCTGCAGGGGCCGCCCGAGGCGTTGTCGCGGCTGGTGCTGTACCGCTGCGCGGACGGCCGCCCCTTCGCGCGCAAGTGGATGACGCCGCAGGGCAGCCCGCAGACGCCGGATTTCGCGCTGGAAGACGGCCGCGACGGCTACCAGGAAGGCGTGCGTGGGAATGGTGCGGCGCGCACGGTGTATGTGCGTGCCACTTCGGACGACAAGCTGGTCAGCCGCGCCTTGGAGGTGCCTGCGGGCGCGGTCGTCGACGCCGGATTCGACGCGGCCGTGCGCCGGCATTGGGCGGACCTGCTCGAAGGGCAGCCGGTGGCGTTCCAGTTCCTGCTGCCCAGCCGCCAGCGGCTGGTGCCGTTGAAGCTGCAACGCACCGCAGCGCTCACCTGGAAAGGGCAGCCGGCGCAGCAGCTGCAGATGAAGCTCGATGCCTGGTTCGGCTTCGCGGTGCCGGCGGTAACCCTCATCTATGCCAGCGCCGACCAGCGCCTGCTGCAGTTCACCGGCACCGGCAACGTACGTGACCACAAGGGGCGCTACCCGCAGGTGCGCGTGGAGTTCCCCTCGCCGCCCGTAGCCGCTGGCGCGGCCGAGCTTGCCACGGCGCGGGGGCAAGCGTTGGTGAAGACATGCGACTCATGAATACCCTCTTGCAGCCGACCTCAGGAGCAACGACCATGCAGGCTTGCTACCTGCCGACACCGAGCCCGCGATGCCTGAGCTGGATGCTTCCGATACCGCCGCATCAACACGCCTGGACCGGCTTCTGGTCCAGGTGGCCGAGGGCGACCGCCAGGCATTCGAGTCGGTTTACCAGCTGGCCTCGGGCCGGCTGTTCGCGATCTGCCTGCACACCCTGCGCGACCGCCGCGATGCCGAAGAGGTCCTGCAGGACGTCTTCACCACGGTCTGGCGCAAGGCCACCCAGTTCGATGCCACGCGGGCCTCGGCCATGACCTGGCTCTCGATGATGGCGCGCAACCGCGCGATCGATCGCCTGCGCTCGGCACCGCCGCGCCCGCTGGATGACCTGTCGGTGGCCGAAGAGATTCCCGATTTCGCGCCGCAGCCGGCGCAGGCGGCCGAGCACGCCTCCGACCGCGAGCGTCTGGATGATTGCCTGGATACCCTGGAACCGCGCCGCCGCTCGCTGATCCGCAGTGCGTTCCTGCACGGTGCCAGCTATGAGGAGCTGGCCCGCCGCATCGGTTCGCCGCTGGGTTCGGTGAAGAGCTGGATCCGGCGCGGGCTGGGCCAACTGCGGGTGTGCCTCGAACGATGAACATCCGCGACCTTCACGATATCCAAGACGACGGCCAGCCGCCGAGCGCCGACATCCTGGCCGGCGAATACGTGCTGGGCGTGCACGACGCCGCCGAGCGCCTCAAGATCGAACACCGCATCGCCACCGACCCGGGCTTTGCCCGGCTGGTCGAGCAGTGGCAGGTGCGGTTGGCCCCGCTGCTGGAAGAGCTCGGCAGCGAGGCGGTGCCGGCGCACCTGTGGCCGCGCATCCGCAGCGAGCTGGGCTGGCCGGCGGTGACCGCCGCGCCCAGGCTCTGGCAGCGCACCGGCTTCTGGCAGGGCATGACTGCCCTGGCGGCGGCGCTGGCACTGGTGGCGGTGTTCAACCGCCAGCCGCTGCCCACCGCCCCGTCCACCCCGGTGGCCGTCACCCCGGCGCCGACCCCGGCCGAGCCGGAGCAGGCGACCAAGCCGGTCACCCCGCTGCTGCACGACGATGGCACGCCCGGCTGGCTGGCCTCGGTCGACAAGGCACAGGGCAAGGTGTTGATGGTGCCCGTCCCCGCACCGGCCGATGCGGCTGGCCGCGCACCGGAGCTGTGGCTGATTCCGGCCGGCGGTGCGCCGCGTTCGCTGGGCCTGGTATCCATCAACCGTGCCCACACCGTGGCCGTGCCCGACGCGCTGCGTGATGTACTTGTGAACGGGTCGGTGCTGGCGATCACGCTGGAACCGTCGAGCGGCGCGCCGCAGGGCATTCCGACCGGTCCGGTCATCGCCAAGGGCGACATCGCCAACCTGTAACGGCCCCCCCTTCCCGAATTATTTTTCGGAAGGGGTGCATCCAAACGCCGCCGGCCTGCGTATCTCCTGATGAACCGCTCAGGAGACGCGCGACATGCTGTCCCGTTCCACCCCCGACCAACCCGCCCGCGCCCCGCGCGGCCGCTGGGCCACCGTGCTGCGCTGGTTCGACACCGGCGCCGCCGCGCCGGCCACCGGTGGGAGTGGCAACCGCGTGGACTGGCTGCGGGCGATTCCCTTCGTGGGCATGCACCTGGCCTGCCTGGCGGTGATCTGGGTGGGGGTGTCGTGGGTGGCGGTAGGCGTGGCGCTGGCGCTGTACGCGGTGCGCATGTTCGCCATTACCGCGTTCTACCACCGCTACTTCGCGCACCGCACCTTCCGCACCTCGCGCGTGGTGCAGTTCGTGTTCGCGCTGATCGGCGCGGCCAGCGTGCAGCGCGGTCCGCTGTGGTGGGCCGCGCACCACCGCAACCACCACCGCCACACCGAAACCGCTGCGGACCCGCATTCGCCCACCGTGCATGGCTTCTGGTGGAGCCACATGGGCTGGTTCCTCACCACCGAAGGCTTCCGCACCGACTGGGCGCGCATTCCGGACCTGGCGAAGTATCCGGAGCTGCGCTGGCTGGACCGTTTCGACACCCTGGTGCCGGTGGCACTGGCCGCTGCGCTGTACGGGCTTGGTGCACTGCTGGAGCACGTCGCGCCGGGCCTGGGCACCAGCGGCGGGCAGATGCTGGTGTGGGGCTTCTTCATTTCCACGGTGGTGCTGTTCCACGCCACGGTGACGATCAATTCGCTGGCGCACCGCTTTGGCCGCCGCCGCTTCAACACCGGCGATGACAGCCGCAACAACCTGTGGCTGGCCCTGCTCACCTTCGGCGAGGGCTGGCACAACAACCACCACTTCTTCCCGGGCACGGTGCGCCAGGGCTTCTATTGGTGGGAAGTGGACATCACCTGGTACGGCCTGCGCGCGATGGCCGCGCTGGGCCTGGTGCGTGACCTCAAACCGGTGCCGGCCTGGGTGCTGGCCAAGGCGGAGCACTGACATGCGCATTGCCGTGATCGGATCGGGCATCGCGGGACTGGCCAGCGCCTGGTGGCTGAGCCAGCGCCATGAAGTGACGCTGTTCGAGGCCAACGACTACCTCGGCGGCCACACCCACACTCACAACGTGACGGTGGATGGCCGCGCGCAGGCGGTGGACACCGGCTTCATCGTGTTCAACCCGCAGCACTACCCGTTGCTGACCGCGCTGTTCGATGAGCTGCACGTGGCGTCGCAGCCCACCACCATGAGTTTTTCGGTGCACAGCGAACGCACTGGCCTGGAGTACAACGCCACCACGCTGGATACCCTGTTCTGCCAGCGCCGCAACCTGCTCTCGCCGCGCTTCTGGGGCATGCTGCGCGACCTGCGCCGCTTCTATCGCCAGGCGCCGGCGCTGCTGCACAGCGGGGAAGAGGGACCGTCACTGGGCGACTACCTGAAGCAGGGCCGCTACGGCGAGGCCTTCGTCCAGGAGCACCTGCTGCCGATGGCCTCTGCGCTGTGGTCATCGCCGGTCCAGGCCTTGGCCGACTTTCCGGCGCGCTACCTGGTGCAGTTCATGGCCAACCACCAGATGCTGCAGATGACCGGGCGCCCGGCGTGGCGGGTGGTGCAGGGCGGTTCGGCGCGTTATGTGGACGCGATGCGGCGGCGCTGGCGGGTACGCGAGCGGCTGGAATGCCGTGTGCTGGGCGTGGAGCGGCAGGAGCACGGGGTGCGCGTGCTCACCGCCGATGGGCTGGAGGGCTTCGACCAGATGGTGCTGGCCTGCCACAGCGACCAGGCGCTGGCGCTGCTGTCCGATGCCGATGCCACCGAACGCAGCGTACTCGGCGCGATCCGCTACCAGCCCAACGAGGTGGTGCTGCATACCGATGCCAACCTGCTGCCACGCAACCGCAAGGCCTGGGCGGCGTGGAACGCACACGTGCCGCGCGACCCGTTGGCACCGTGCACGGTCAGCTACTGCATGAACCTGCTGCAGGGCATCGATACGCCTACGCCGCTGGTGGTGACGCTCAACCGTACCGATGCGATTGCGCCGGAGAAGATCCTGCGCCGGATGCAGTACGCCCACCCCGTGCACGACCACGCCATGGTGCGTGCACAAGGGCGCTGGGCCGAAGTGCAGGGGCGGCGCCGCACCTGGTTTGCCGGCGCTTACTGGGGCTGGGGTTTCCATGAAGATGGCATCCGCAGTGCGCGCCGGGTGGTGGAGGCGCTGGAGTCGCTGGATGCCGAGGCGTACTGGCCGCTGTCGCAGGGCGTACCGGCATGACGGCCAGTGCGATCTATCGCGGCAGGATGCAGCACCGCCGGCATGCGCCGCAGCCGCACGCGTTCGACTACCCCATCGCGCAGCTGCTGATCGACCTGGACGAGCTGGACCACCTGTTCGACGGCCGCTGGTTCTGGTCGGTGAACCGCCGCAACCTGGCCGAGTTCCGCCGCAGCGATTACCTGGGCGAACCGGACCAGCCGCTGGCCGATGCCGTGCGCGGACGCATCACCCAGGCGCTGGGCCATGCACCGCCGGGTCCCGTGCGCATGCTTTCGCACCTGCGCCATGCCGGACATATCTTCAACCCGGTCAGCTTCTATTACTGCTACGCCGCCGATGGCACCACGCTGGACTGCATCGTAGCCGAGATCACCAACACGCCCTGGCAGGAACGCCACGCCTACGTGCTGCCGGTGGCGCACGCCGACGCGCACGGCCGCGCGCTGGCCTGGACCTTCGACAAGCAGTTCCACGTCTCTCCGTTCCTGCCGATGGACTGCGAGTACCGCTGGCGCTTCACCGCGCCGGGCGATGACCTGCACGTGCACATGCAGGTGTGGCGCAACGGCGAGCGCCAGTTCGACGCCGACCTGGCCCTTCGGCGCCATCCCCTCACCGGCCCCGGCCTGGCCCGCGTGCTGGTGCGCCACCCGCTGATGACGGTGCAGGTGGTGGCCGCCATCCACTGGCAGGCGCTGCGGCTGTGGCTCAAGCGCACGCCCGTCCACGACCACCCTTCCATTGCTGGAAAGCACCCATGAACGACATGACCCGACCGCTTGCCCTGCCTGAGCCCAGCACGCTGGAAGCGTTCCTGCGCCGCCGCCTGCTGGCCCAGCTGGCCCCGCTGCAGGGTGGCCGGCTGCAGCTGCGCGATGCACTGGGCGATGTCTCCATCGGTGACGCCGCTGCACCGCTGCAGGTGACGGTGTGGGTCGACAACCCGGCCTTCTACCGTGCGGTCGGCGCACAGGGGAGCGTGGGTGCCGGTGAGGCCTACATCCGCGGCGAGTGGCGCTGCGACAACCTCGTTGGGCTGGTGCAGCTGCTGGTGCGCAACCGCGCGCTGCTCGATGGCATGGAGCGCGGCCCGGCGCGGGTGGGCGGCTGGCTGCTGCAGGGCTGGAACTGGCTGCGCCGCAACACCCGCGAAGGCAGCCGCCGCAACATCGCCGCGCACTACGACCTGGGCAATGCGTTCTTCTCGCTGTTCCTGTCCCGCGACCTGATGTATTCCTCGGCGCTGTACGCCGAGCCCGGTGACACGCTGGAAGTGGCCTCGCAGCGCAAGCTGGCGCGGATCTGCGAGCAGCTTCAGCTCAAGCCGGGCGACCGCGTGGTCGAGATCGGCACCGGCTGGGGTGGTTTCGCGGTGTACGCCGCGCTTCACCATGGCTGCCATGTCACCACCACCACCATCTCCAGGGAGCAGTACGCGCTGGCCACCGAGCGGGTGGCCAGCGCGGGGCTGCAGGACAAGGTGACGGTGCTGCTGGAGGACTACCGCGACCTGGAGGGCCGGTACGACAAGCTGGTCTCCATCGAGATGATCGAGGCCATCGGCGCGCAGTATCTCGAGACTTACTTCGCCACGCTCACCCGGCTGCTCAAGCCGGAAGGCCTGGCGCTGCTGCAGGCCATCACCATCGAAGACGAACGCTACGAGCAGGCGCGGCGCAGCGTGGATTACATCAAGCGCTTCGTGTTTCCCGGCAGCTTCATTCCTTCGCTGCACGCGATCATGGCGGCCAAGACCCGCAGCAGCGACCTGCAGCTGATCGGCCAGCATGATTTCGGCCAGTCCTACGCGCTCACCCTGCGTGCCTGGCGGCTTCGCTTCCTGTCGCAGCTGCCGGCGGTGCGCGCGCAGGGCTTCGATGAGCGCTTCATCCGCCTGTGGGAGTTCTACCTGGCCTACTGCGAAGGTGGCTTCCTGGAACGCTCCATCGGCGTGTCGCAGCTGCTGCTGGCGCGGCCCGGCTACCGGCCGGCACCGATCGAGGGTACCCACTGAGATGCGCCACTTCTGGGCCAATGTCATCGGCAACCAGCTGGTGTGGCTGTGCGCGGTGGTCGGCGCCGGGCAGGGGCTGCGCTGGCCGGCGCTGCTGGCCGCAGCTGCCTATGTGGCCAGCCAGCTCGCCATGTCCGCGCAGCCCAGCGTCGACCTCAGGCTGCTTGGCGTGGCCGTGTTGTGCGGGCTGGTCGTGGATGGAATCGCGGGTGCAAGCGGGCAGGTGGTGTACGCCGCTGCCTGGCCCAATGCGTGGCTGGCGCCGGCGTGGATCCTCGCGCTGTGGGCCGCATTCGCGATGACGCTTACGGTTTCCCTGAAAGTGTTGCAGCGGCGGCTCTGGCTGGCCGCGCTGCTCGGCCTGATCGCGCCGCTGGCGTATCTCTCCGCCGCGCGCGGCTGGTCGGCGGTGGCGTTCCCGTCGCCGTCCTGGCAGGGCGTGGCTGTTCTTGCCCTGGGCTGGGCCATCGCACTGCCGCTGCTGGCCGTCTGCGCGCGCCACTGGCAGCGCGGGGCGGCGCCAGTGGCTACGAACACCAATGGAGCGCATGCATGATGAATCTTGGATGGGTCTGGCTGTATGCCGCACTGATCATGTGCTGGGGCTGGTGGTGGCAGCGCCGCCACCAGAACATCGGCGTGGTCGATGTGCTGTGGGCCAAGGGCGTGGGCGCCTCGGCACTGCTGCTGGCGTGGCTGGGCGATGGCGCAACCGCGCCGCGCATCGCGCTGGCGTTGCTGGGCGGGCTGTGGGGATCGCGGCTGGCCCTGCACCTGTGGAAGCGCGTGCGCAGCGAAGACGAGGATGGCCGCTACCAGCACCTGCGCCGGCACTGGAACGGCCACCAGGGAAAGATCTTCGGTTTCTTCCAGTTCCAGGCGTTGCTGATCGTGCTGTTCGCATTGCCATTCGTGGCGGTGTCGCAGAGCGCGGCGCTGCCGTTGGGCTGGATCATCGCCGCCATCGCGATGTGGCTGCTCAGCGTGGGCGGCGAATCGCTGGCCGACCGCCAGCTGGCGCGCTTCCGCGCCGACCCGGCCAACAAGGGCAAGACCTGCCGCAGGGGCCTGTGGCGCTACTCGCGGCACCCAAACTATTTCTTCGAATGGCTGCACTGGTTCACCTACGTGCTGCTGGCCGTGCACTCGCCGCTGTGGTGGTTGGCCTGGTCCGGACCCGTGGTGATGTACGTGTTCCTGCGCTGGGTGAGCGGCATTCCGTTCACCGAGGCGCAGGCGCTGCGCACCCGGGGTGACGACTACCGCGATTACCAGCGCAGCACGCCGATGCTGTTTCCGTGGTTCCCCTCCCGCACTGCTTCGCCCCGCAAGGAGTCTTCACCGTGAATGTCGCCCGAGAATCGCTGCCGCTGCCCGACTACGCGCCCGGCCTGACCGGCCTGGCCGAACGCGGCCTGCTGCCCGATGCGCTGCTGCGGCTGGGCATCCGCCGCCAGTGCGAGGCGCGCCTGCGCGAGGAGAGTGCAGGTACCGTGGAAGAGCAGGCGCAGCGCTTTTCCGCGCGCATCGTGTCGCTGTCGCGCAGCCCGCTGGCGCTGCACGTGGACGCGGCCAACCGCCAGCACTACGAAGTGCCCGCTGCGTTCTTCCAGGATTGCCTGGGTGCACGGCTCAAGTACAGCAGCTGCTACTACCCCACCGGCACGGAAACGCTTGATCAGGCCGAAGAGGCGATGCTGGCCCTGTACGGCGAGCGCGCCGAGCTGGCCGACGGCCAGGACATCCTGGAGCTGGGCTGCGGCTGGGGCTCGCTGACGTTGTGGATGGCCGAGCGCTATCCCGCCTCGCGCATCACCGCCGTATCCAATTCCAACAGCCAGCGCGAGTACATCCTGGGCCAGTGCCGCATTCGTGGTCTCACCAACGTGACGGTGCTGACCCGCGATGTTAACGAGCTGATCCTGGAACCGGGCAGCTTCGACCGCTGCGTGTCGGTGGAGATGTTCGAACACGTGCGCAACTACGCCCGGCTGCTGCAGCGCATCCACCAGTGGCTGCGCCCGGACGGCAAGCTGTTCGTGCACATCTTCGTGCACCGCACGCTGATGTACCCGTTCGAGACCGAAGGCGATGACAACTGGATGGGGCGGCACTTCTTCACCGGCGGGCTGATGCCGGCCGCCGACACCCTGCTGCACTTCCCCCAGTACATGCAGCTGCAGCAGCGCTGGCTGCTGGATGGCACCCACTACGAACGTACCGCCAATCACTGGCTGGAGCGCCAGGACCAGAACCGCGACGCCGTGATGGGGGTGCTGCGCCAAGGTTATGGCGAGGCTGCCGCCGCACTGTGGTTCCAGCGCTGGCGCATGTTCTGGATGGCCTGCGCCGAGCTGTTCGGCTACCAGAAGGGCCAGCAGTGGATGGTGGCCCACTACCTGTTCGACCGCGCCTGACCCCTCATGAGGAAAACGCCATGAAGCTACGCCCACTGCTTCCCCTCCTCGCCGCCGGCATGTTGCTGGGCGGCTGCGGTGGCAATACCCGTCCCATTCCGCCGGTGGCCCACGTGGATGTGCCGCGCTTCATGGGCGACTGGTACGTCATTGCCCACATTCCCAGCCGGCCCGAGCGCGAAGCGTTCGACGCGGTGGAGTCCTACGCGCTTCGCCCGGACGGCCGCATCCAGACCACCTTCACCTACCGCAAGGGCAGCTTCGATGCGCCGGTGAAGACCATGCATCCGATCGGCACGGTCAAGGAAGGCACCAACGGTGCCGAGTGGGGCATGCAGTTTGTGTGGCCGATCAAGGCCGAGTACGTGATTGTGTACCTTGACGATGACTACCAGCAGACCATCGTCGGCCGCAGCAAGCGCGACTACATGTGGCTGATGGCGCGCACCCCGCAGATCTCCGAGCAGGACTACCAGGCGGCCATGACCCGGATTGCCGCGCTGGGCTATGACCTGTCGCAGGTGCGCCGCGTACCCCAGTCAGCCGCGACCAACCGCCCGAAGCCATAACTGGGGCGCGGTTCTCAGGCCCTGAGAAGGCCTTGGGGGATACTGGAACCCAAGGCGGACAGAGGGCGGCGACATGGCGGACAAGTACTGCGATCTGGTCATGAAGGGCGGCATCACCAGCGGCATCGTGTACCCCAATGCGGTGCTGTCGCTGGCCCGCGAATACCGCTTCAAGAACATCGGCGGCACCTCGGCCGGGGCGATCGCCGCCGCCGTGGCTGCTGCCGCGGCGCTGGGCGACCGGCGCTGCCGGGCCGGTGAACCGATGGGCCCGCAGGCCGGCTTTGCCGGGCTGGCCGATGTGTCCACCCAGTTGTCGCGGCGCGGCTTCATCTACAGCCTGTTCCAGCCGGCGTACGGTGCGCGTACCGCCTACCGGCTGCTGGTGATGCTCACCGGCAAGGCGGGCCTGCCGCGCAAGATCCTGTGCCTGCTGGCGGCGGTGTTCGCCATCGCCCCGCTGGAACTGCTGGCCGCGCTGGTGGCGCTGCTGGGCATCGGCTGGCTGGCCGCAGGAGTGGAGGGCATGTGGGCCACGCTGCTGCCGTCGCTGCTATGCGCATATGGGGCGGGTGTACTGGCGTCCGCGCTGCGGGTGGCGCGGGTAGCGCGGCGCAACCTGCTGGGGCTGTGCTCGGGCGCCACCCAGAGCGGTGCCGACAAACCTGCGCTGACCGACTGGCTGCACACCCAGCTGCAGGCCCTGGCCGGCAAGCCGCTGGACCAGCCGCTGACCTTTGCCGACCTGCATGACGCCCCGCGTTACAGCGGCGAGCCGGAGGGCGCGCACGCGGTCAGCCTGCAGATGATCACCACCTGTGTATCGCATACCGAGCCGCGCACGCTGCCGTTCGGCGCCTCGCAGTTCTGGTTCCGGCGCGATGAGTTCGAGCAGCTGTTCCCGGCCAGCGTGATGGCGTGGCTGCTCGCCCGCGCGGGCGCGCCGCATCACGTGGACGGCGTGGACTACTACCGCCTGCCCGAAGGCGAGCAGCTGCCGGTACTGGTGGCCACGCGCATGAGCCTGAGCTTTCCGCTGCTGATCAGCGCGGTGCCCCTGCATGAGCCGGCCCGCCGCGAGCGCCGCTGCGAACCCATGGCCGATGCCGCGCCCGCGCACGGCGACCGCAACGTGGCCGACAGCACCGAAGGCTTGACCAGTGGCGGCCACGGCACCGGCCCGGCGATCACCGCGTTCCGGGTGTGCTGGTTCTCCGATGGCGGCATCAGCAGCAACTTCCCCATCCACCTTTTCGACGCCGCGCTGCCGCGCTGGCCCACCTTCGGCATCAACCTGGTGTACCCGCACACCGCCGAACCGCTGCGCGCCGCGCCAGACTCGCCCGACGCGATCAACGCCGCCGTGTTCCTGCCCACCGAGAACCGGCATGGCTGGCAGCGCAGCTATCACTCCATCGCACGTCCGCTGGCGGCGGCGGAGATGTCCGGCTTCCTGTTCTCCATCGTTTCCACCATGCAGAACTGGCGCGATGTGCTGCAGGCACGCGCGCCGGGCTACCGCGACCGCATCGTGCACGTAACGCTGCAGGGCGACGAAGGCGGCATGAACCTGGACATGCCGCAGGCGGTGCTCAGCCGGATTGCCGCCAAGGGCAGTGTGGCCGGGGAGCGCTTCTGTGACTTCTCGTTCGCCAATCATTATTGGATCCGCTGGCGGAACCTGGCGTCGGCGTATCAGCGCTACACGGTGGAGGTGGCGCGTACCGATGACCCCGCGCAGCGCGTGAGCGCCTGGCAGGACGCCTACGAAACGGTGGCGAAGGGGGCGCCACCGCCGCCCTCCTACCGGTTCAGTTCGGAAGAGAAGCGTCGCGAATCGCAGCAGCTGTGGCGCTTGATGGTCGAACAGGGCCAGACCTGGGAAGACCTCGGCCCGGACCTCACCGACGGCGCCCCGCGCCCGTTGCCACAGATGAAGGTGACGCCCAGCTATTGACCGCAATGCGGTCAATAGCGGTAGCGCCGGCCGTTGGCCGGCCCTCATGAACGTTGCGGGATCCCGAGGGCCGGCCAACGGCCGGCGCTACCGGGACCCGGTCACGCGCGCCCGGGCAGCTGCGCGAACGCGCGCTGCATGCAGTCCTCGCGAGGGCACACGCGGCAACCCGGGCCGATGGACACTGAATTGCCCGGGCTCTGGATATCCAGCCCGCGCGAGTAGATCAAGCGTTCGGCGTGCTGCAGATCGCAACCCAGCGCCACCGCAAATGTCTTGCGCGGCCGGCCATGACCAATCGGGCCACTGCTGACCTGCCGCGCCAGCCAGAAGTGGCGGCGCCCGTCGGGCATGCGCGCGGTCTGGGTCAGCACCCGCCCGGGCTGGTTGAAGGCCTCGTACACGATCCACAGCGGGCACGAGCCGCCCACCTGCGAGAAGTGGAAATCGGTGGCTGAGTGCCGCTTGGAGACGTTGCCGGCGCGGTCCACCCGGATGAAGAAGAACGGCAGCCCCGGCGCACTGCGCCGGGCCAAGGTGCTCAGCCGGTGGCACACGGCTTCAAACCCCACCCCGAAACGGTGCGCCAGCGCATCGATGTCGTAGGCGCTGTGCTCGGCCGCGCGCAGGAACTGCGCATACGGCATCACCAGCGCGCCGGCGAAGTAATTGGACATGCCGATCCGCGCCTGCGCGATCTGCTCCGGTTCCCGGAAGCCCGCGCGCGCGATTACCGCATCGATCTGCGCCGCATAGCCAAGCAACGCCAGCTCGGCGGCCATCTGGAACGCCTGCTGGCCCGGTTCCAGGTAATCGGGCAGCCACAGCGTGCGGCTGCCGCCGTCGTACACGCGCTTCTCGCGCCCGGCCTGCAGCGGCCCCACTTCCACCAGCACGCCGTGGCGGTCGGCCAGCAGCTGGCGCAGGCGCGGCGCCACGTGCCCGGCCACCAGCCCCCACTCGCCGAACAGCTGCTCGGCCAGGTCGTCCAGTTCGGGAATGTGGTTGTGCATGCGGTTGAAGAAGTCCCGCACCTGGTCGCCGGCCGGCAGCGAATGCCCGGCCTGCGGGTCGCCCAGCTGGAACTCCAGCGCGGCGGCGTGTTCGCGCAGCAGCAGGTGGCGGCGGTGCAGGTCGAGCAGGGCCCGGCTGATCTGGGGCAGGTTGCCGGCCATGGCGCGCAGCTCGGTGCTGCTGACCTCGTCCAAGCCCAAGTCGCGCAGGGTCTCGCCCAGCGCTTCCTGCAGCGCGCCGGGCTCATCGACGTCGAACAGGTCGGTAACGTCGCCCAACACCTCGCGCAGTTTGCCCTGCACGGCCGGGGTCAGCGGGCGCTTGTTGCGCTCGATCTGGTTCAGGTAGCTGGCCGACAGCCCCAGCGCCCGTGCGAGGTCGGCCTGGCTGTAGCCGCGCTGCTCGCGCAGCTTGAGCAGGCGCAGGCCGATCTGGCGATGAGGGAGCTGGCTATTCACAGAATTAACAGAAATCGTAGCGGGCGTTGGCCAGATTAAGCGCAGACAGCCCGGAAATCGATAGGTCGCCTGTGAATAATGCCAATCACCTTTCGCACCCCGCCGGTATTGCCATGACTGTTGCAGCGCCCCGTATCCGCATGTTGATCGATGGCCAGTTCGTCGAATCGGCCAGCTCGCACTGGCAGAACGTGGTCAACCCGGCCACCCAGGACGTCCTGGCTCAGGTGCCGTTCGCCACCGTGAGCGAAGTGGACGCCGCCGTGGCCTCGGCCAAGGAAGCCTTCAAGACCTGGCGCAAGACCCCGATCGGGACCCGCGCGCGCATCTTCCTGAAGTACCAGCAGCTGATCCGCGAGCACATGAGCGAGCTGGCGCACATCCTCAGCGCCGAGCAGGGCAAGACCGTGCCGGACGCCGAAGGCGATGTGTTCCGCGGCCTGGAAGTGGTCGAGCACGCGGCTGCCATCGGCAACCTGCAGCTGGGCGAGTTGGCCAACAACGTGGCCAATGGTGTGGACACCTACACGCTGCTGCAGCCGCTGGGCGTGTGCGCCGGCATCACCCCGTTCAACTTCCCGGCGATGATCCCGCTGTGGATGTTCCCGATGGCCATTGCCACGGGCAACACCTTCATCCTCAAGCCGTCCGAACAGGACCCGATGGTGACCATGCGCCTGGTGGAACTGGCGCTGGAAGCGGGCATCCCCAAGGGCGTGCTCAACGTCGTGCACGGCGGCGAAGAAGTGGTCAACGCGATCTGCGACCACCCGGACATCAAGGCCGTGTCGTTCGTGGGCTCCACCCGCGTCGGCACCCACGTGTACAACCGCGCCTCGCTGGCCGGCAAGCGCGTGCAGTGCATGATGGGCGCCAAGAACCACGCCGTGGTGCTGCCGGACGCCAACAAGGAACAGAGCCTCAACGCCATGGTCGGTGCCGCCTTCGGCGCGGCCGGGCAGCGCTGCATGGCCGCCTCCACCCTGGTGCTGGTCGGTGAAGCGCGCGAGTGGGTGCCGGACCTGGTGGCCAAGGCCAAGACCCTCAAGGTCAGCGCCGGCAGCGTGGCCGGTACGGATGTGGGCCCGGTGATTTCCTGCGCCGCCCGCGAGCGCGTCGAAGCGCTGATCGCCTCGGGCGTGGAGCAGGGCGCCAAGCTGGTGCTCGATGGCCGCAACCCGCAGGTGGACGGTTTCGAGAAGGGCAACTTCGTCGGCCCGACCATCTTCGACGGCGTCAAGCCGGGCATGCGCGTGTACGACGAAGAAATCTTCGGGCCGGTGCTGGTCATCCTGGAAGCGGAAACGCTGGATGACGCCATCGAGCTGATCAACAGCAACCCCAACGGCAACGGCACCGCGCTGTTCACCCAGTCCGGCGCGGCGGCCCGTCGCTTCCAGGAAGAAATCGACGTCGGCCAGGTGGGCATCAACGTGCCGATCCCGGTGCCGGTGCCGCTGTTCTCGTTCACCGGTTCGCGTGCGTCCAAGCTCGGCGACCTGGGCCCGTATGGCAAGCAGGTGGTGATGTTCTACACCCAGACCAAGACCATCACCGCGCGCTGGTTCGACGACGAGACCCTGGGTCACGGCGTCAACACCACCATCAGCCTGAAGTAAACGCCTGCAAGGCACGGAGTGTTCATGAGCAACTCGATGACGACGGAACTCGAAGAAGCGCAGCAGGCCTATAGAGAAGCCGCGCGTGATTTCGCCCAGGCCGAACTGGCGCCGCACGCCGCGCGATGGGATGCGGAGGGCATCTTTCCGCGCGAGGCGATCGCCAAGGCAGGGGAACTCGGGTTCTGTGGCTTGTACATGGATCCTGAAGTCGGTGGAAGCGGCCTGAGCCGTCTGGACGCCGCCGTCGTCATCGAGGAGCTCGCCAACGTGGATCCGTCCACGGCGGCCTATATCAGCATCCACAACATGGCCTCGTGGATGGTCAGCAGCTGGGGCCAGGAAGCGCTGCGCGCCGAGTGGGGCCAGGCGCTGTCTTCGGGCAGCAAGCTGGCCTCGTACTGCCTGACCGAACCGGGTGCCGGGTCGGACGCGGCCTCGCTGAAGACCAGTGCCGTGCGTGATGGCGACCATTACGTGCTCAATGGCGCCAAGGCCTTCATCTCCGGCGCCGGTGCCACCGAGCTGCTGGTGGTGATGGCGCGTACCGGCGGTCCCGGTGCCAGTGGTATCAGCGCGCTGGCCGTGCCGGCCGACCTGGCCGGCATCAGCTACGGCCGCAAGGAGGAGAAAATGGGCTGGAACAGCCAGCCCACCCGTGGCATCACCTTCGAAAACGTGCGCGTGCCGGTGGGCAACCTGCTGGGCGAAGAGGGCAGTGGCTTCAAGCTGGCCATGAAGGGCCTGGACGGCGGCCGCATCAACATCGCCGCCTGCTCGCTGGGCGCCGCGCAGGGCGCACTGGACGCCGCGCGCCGCTACATGGGCGAGCGCCGCCAGTTCGGCAAGCCGCTGGCCGATTTCCAGGCGCTGCAGTTCAAGCTGGCCGACATGGTCACCCAGCTGGTGGCCGCGCGGCAGATGGTGCACACCGCCGCGCGCAAGCTCGACGCCGGTGCCAGCGATGCCAACGTGTGGTGCGCGATGGCCAAGCGCTTCGCCACCGACGCCGGTTTCCAGGTCTGCAATGACGCGCTGCAGATCCACGGTGGCTACGGCTATATTCGTGAATACCCGATCGAACGCCTGCTGCGCGACAGCCGCGTTCATCAGATCCTGGAGGGCACCAACGAGATCATGCGTGTGATCGTGGCCCGCCACTTGCTCAACACCGATGAGGAACTGCGATGATGGATTGGCGCAAGCAGGAACACGTGGGCCTGAAGGTCGAGGCCGACGGCCACACCGCCGTGGTGACCCTGGACAACCCTCCGGCGCACACGTGGACCGTGCACAGCCTGTCGGCGCTGCGCGATCTGATCGGTGCGCTCAACGCTGACACCAGCATCTACGCGCTGGTGATCACCGGTGGCGGCGAGAAGTTCTTCTCCGCCGGCGCCGATCTCAAGCAGTTCGCCTCCGGCGACAAGGCGCTGGCCCGTGAGGCTGCGCGTCGCTTCGGCGAAGCCTTTGAAGCACTGTCCGGTTTCCGTGGCGTTTCGATTGCCGCCATCAACGGCTACGCCATGGGCGGCGGGTTGGAATGCGCGCTTGCCTGCGACCTGCGCATCATCGAAGAACACGCCCAGGTTGCGCTGCCGGAGGCCACTGTCGGCCTGCTGCCGTGCGCCGGCGGCACCCAGAACCTGCCCCGCCTGGTCGGCGAGGGCTGGGCCAAGCGGATGATCCTGCTGGGCGAGCGCATCGACGCCGATACCGCCGTGCGGATTGGCCTGGCAGAAGAAAAAGTGGGCAAGGGCGAAGCCAAGGCGCTGGCCCTCGAGTGGGCGAACAAGGCCGGCAAGCAAAGCCCGTCCAGCGTGGCGGCCTGCAAGACGCTGGTCCAGGCCACCCGCAGTGGCATCAGCCACGCTTCGGCCCTGGTCGCCGAGCGCGAGGCCTTCGTCGACCTGTTCGACCGCGCCGACCAGGGCGAGGGCGTCAACGCCTTCCTGGAAAAGCGCGCACCGCAGTGGAAGAACGCATGACCACGCCCGAGGCCAGCGTGGAGGCGCCGGTGCTGTTCGAAGAGCGCACCGCCGCCAACGGCACCCGTATTGGCATTGCCACGCTCAACGCCCCGCGCACCCTCAATGGCTTCTCGCTGCCGATGGCGCACCTGCTGCACGAGCGCCTGGGCGCCTGGGCTGCCGATGACGGCATCGCGCTGGTGGTGCTGCAGGGTGCGGGCGAGAAGGCGTTCTGCGCCGGTGGCGACCTGCACAGCCTGTACCAAAGCATGCGCGCCTACCGCGATGCCGGCGCGGACGATGTGCGCGACAACCACTACGCCTCTGAATTCTTCGACGTGGAGTACCGCGTCGACTACGCCATCCATACCTACGCCAAGCCGATCCTGTGCTGGGGCCATGGCATCGTCATGGGCGGCGGTATCGGGCTGATGTCCGGTGCCAGCCACCGCGTGGTGAGCGAGCGCTCCAAACTGGCGTTCCCGGAAATCACCGTGGGCCTGTTCCCGGACGTGGGTGGCAGCTGGTTGCTGCCGCGCGTACCGGGCAAGGCCGGCCTGTTCCTGGCCCTGACCGGCGCGCCGCTCAATGCCGGCGACGCCATCTATGCCGGCATGGCCGACATCCATATCGCCGAGGCCCAGCGCGCTGATGTATTCAACGCGCTGGCCGACGTGCACTGGAGTGCGGATGCCAAGCGCAACCACGAACAGCTCAGCACCCTGTTGCAGCAGCACGCCAGCGATGCCGCGACCGGTCCGCTGCTGCGCAACGCCGCGTTGATCGACACGCTGTGCGAGGGTAGCGATGTGCCTGCGGTGGTGAACGCCGTCGCTGCGTTGCAGACCGAAGACCCGTGGCTGCAGACCGCGCAGGCCACGCTCGCCGCCGGTGCTCCCGGTTCGGCGCGCCTGGCCTGGGAGCTGCAGAGGCGCACCGCCGGTGCGTCGCTGGCCGACGTCTATCGCCTGGAATACATCGCCGCGCTGCACTGCGCTGCCCACGGCGATTTCGCCGAAGGCATCCGCGCGCTGCTGATCGACAAGGACCGTACCCCGCACTGGCAGCCGCAGACGCTGGCTGAGGCCACGGTGGGCTGGGCCGACACCTACTTCGCTTCGCCGTGGGACGACGCCACGCATCCGCTGGCCGACCTGGGCGCCACTGTTCCTGAAAGGAGCCACGCATGAGCCGTATTGCATTCATCGGGTTGGGCAACATGGGCGGCCCGATGGCCGCCAACCTGGCCAAGGCCGGCCACGCCGTGCGCGTGTTCGACCTGGTGCCGGCCGCCGTGCAGGCCGCCGTCGACGCCGGTGCCACCGCCGCCAGCTCCGCGCTGGACACGCTGACCGATGCCGAAGTGGTCATCTCGATGCTGCCCGCCAGCCGCCACGTCGAAGGCGTGTACCTGGGCGACGATGGCCTGCTGGCCGACATCCCCGGCGGCGCGCTGGTGATCGACTGCAGCACGATCGCGCCCGCCACCGCGCGCAAGGTGTCCGAAGCGGCGGCCGCACGCGGCCTGCAGATGCTGGATGCCCCGGTCTCCGGCGGCACCGCCGGTGCCCAGGCCGGCACCCTCACCTTCATCGTCGGTGGCGAAAGCGATGCGCTCGAACGCGCGCGCCCGCTGCTGCAGGCGATGGGCAAGAACATCTTCCACGTGGGTGCCAGCGGCGCCGGCCAGGTGGCCAAGCTGTGCAACAACATGGCGCTGGGCGTGATCATGGCCGTGACCGGCGAATCGATCGCCTTGGGCGTGGCCCACGGCCTGGACCCGAAGGTGTTGTCGCAGATGATGGCGGTCAGCACCGGCCGCAGCTGGGCCACCGAAGTGTGCAACCCGTGGCCGGGCGTGCTGGAAAATGCGCCGGCGTCGCGCGGCTACAGCGGCGGCTTCGGCAGCGATTTGATGCTCAAGGACATGGGCCTGGCCGTGGAAGCGGCGATGAGCGTAGGCGCCTCGATCCCGCTGGGCGAACTGGCCCGCAACCTGTACTCGATGAACCACCAGGCAGGCCGCGGCAAGCTGGACTTCTCCAGCGTCGTACAGCTGGTAACCCCGGAAAAATAACGGGAACAACGAATGCATCCCGGAAACGGGATCCACCGCGGTGGGATGGGCGGATGCACGGTCAACGCGACCGGCATCCGCCCATTTTTTTCGTCACGACCAACGGCCATGACCCACCGACGTGTTGACCGCGGTAGGTGCCGACCGTTGGTCGGCACACGCTCCCATCAAACGATGGTCAGCGTCACATCAATATTGCCGCGCGTCGCATTCGAATACGGGCACACGATGTGCGCCTTCTGCACCAGCTCTTCCACCTGCTCACGCGGCAGGCCCGGCACGCTGATCTGCAGTTCCACTTCGATACCGAAGCCGGTAGGAATCTGGCCGATGCCAACGTTGCCGGTGATGCTGGTCTCGGCCGGCAGCGCGACCTTGGCCTGCCCGGCGACGTACTTCAGCGCGCCCAGGAAGCAGGCCGAATAGCCGGCAGCAAACAGCTGCTCCGGGTTGGTGCCCGGGCCGCCGGCGCCGCCCAGCTCGCGCGGGGTGGACAGCTGCACGTCCAGCACGTTGTCCGACGAGGTGGCGTGGCCTTCGCGGCCGCCCGTGGCGGTGGCGTGTGCGGTGTAGAGAACCTTTTCAATCGACATGGGAATGCTCCTGGCTGTGAATGGGGTGGACCGGTTGGTGAGGTGTACTGTGCGCCTCCACGGCGGACGTGTGGCAACATAAGGTCCAGAAAACTTGATCTGGAGTACGGAATGGTTGACCGCCTGCAATCCCTGCTCGGCCGCTTTGCGGTCAATGCCGAAGTCTTCCATGCCGGCGCGTTGTGCGGCATCAACGACCTGGCCGCCGACGGCGAGCGCGGCCAGCTGCACCTGATCCGCGATGGCCAGGTCCGGGTCGAGCATGCCGACGGCAGCGTCATCGAGATCACCGAGCCCAGCGTGCTGGTCTACCCACGCCCGCTCGCGCACCGCTTCGTCACCGACCCGGACACCGGCGCCGACTTCGCCTGCGCCCACCTGCAGTTCGAAGGCGGCGGCAACAACCCCGTCTCCGCCGCGCTGCCACCGGTGATCTGCCTGCCGCTGCAGGAACTCTACGGTGGCCAGCCGATCCTCTCGGTGCTGTTCGAAGAAGCCTTCGCCCAGCGCTGCGGTCGCCAGGCGCTGCTCGACCGGCTGTTCGAAGTGGTGATGATCCAGATCCTGCGCGCGCTGATGGAAAGCGGCCAGCTGCGCGTCGGCCTGCTCGCCGGCATGGCCCACCCGCGCCTGCGCCACGCACTGGTGGCGATGCACGAAGAGCCCGCGCAGGAATGGACCCTCGAATCGCTCGCCCAGCGTGCCGGCATGTCGCGCAGTGCCTTCGCCGACAGCTTCCGCGACACCATCGGCAGCACCCCCGGCCACTACCTGCAGGGCTGGCGCACGCGCCTGGTGCAGCAGGCGCTGCGCAAGGGCCTACCGCTCAAGCGCATCGCGGTGGATGTCGGCTACGGCAGTGAAGCGGCGCTGTCGCGCGCGTTCAAGTCGCAGACCGGGCAATCGCCGCGGCAGTGGAAGCAGGGCGTGCACACTACCTGACGTTGAGGGGATCATCGCCCTTGCGGTAGGAGTAGCCAACCATTTCCCAACGTCCGCCGTGGCCCGTCGATGGTTCAGTCCAGCGATAACTCCACGTCTGCGTGGTTCCGTCTGGAAGGGTGTTTTCCACGTTGTACTCTTCGCCCTGTGAACCCTTCTCCGGCAAGCCGCCGGGAGGCGCGGAGGTTTCCGAGCTCGACCGACGTGTACGAGTAAACTTCTTGACCTGCTCAACAGTTACCCGTCCGTTGCGTCCGATTGGGCTTCGGTCGGGAGAATGCGCGGCAACCCAGTCAAGCACCCTGAGGCCTTCCGCTTCATGTGCTTCCCACGACTGGTTGACGACAACAATGGTCGGCGACCGGGTGTCCGCATGCGCTGAAGAGGCAGGCGTGCCGGCGATGAAAACCGCCAGGGCCGCCGCAGCAAGGGTTGGAATTCCATTCTTCATTGATCAAGGTCCTTTCGTCTACGCGCAACGGAACACCCGCTGCGCGCGCCGCCGTCAGGCGGGCTGCGAGAACCGTAATTCACTGCGTCTTTCAAGCCCAATGCAACGTTTAGATCGGCAGTGCGCTTTGATTCAATGAAACCTATCGTGATGAATGTTCCGTTACACGCGTCACAAGCAGACTCATCAGATCGTCCATTCGCGATCAGTAGTAAACATGATCGTCAGCCATCGGTCGGTCGATTCCTCGCCCAACGCTTCACCAATCTCGTCGCGCAGCTGGTCCCATTCGACCAGTGGGCGCGGCGGGTCGTTCGCCGGCACCACGAAGAACAGTTCGATCTGATCGCCACGGCCCACCTTGGCCACGTAGCTGCGGTGTTCAATGAACCCGTGCTTGGCGACGATGCCGCGTGCAACCTCGTCAACATGCGCCTGCAGGTCCAGCGGGGTGATCAGCAGGATGTCCGACAGCGCCTGCCGCACGGTGCCAAGTGGCGCGACCACGACGAACAGGCACACAACCAGCAGGATGGCCGGGTCGATGTAGGGCACCAGCCACGCCCACTCCGTGCCGCGCAGCAGCCAGCCGCCGACGAAGGCGACCAGGTAGGCGGCCGACATGCTCGCGGCCACCGCCCAGTTCTTTGCATCCAATGCGATGAACTCCGAGCCGATTGAGCGGTTGGCCCTCCGCACAAACAGCGCCAAACCGCTTTCGACGATGATGGAAATCACAGCGAACACGATGGCCGGTCCTAATGCGATCTCGCGCCCACCCGACATCAATGCGTCCACCGCATTGACCGCTGCATACAAGGCCGCGCCAATCATCAGCGTGCCGCTGACACCGAGCACGATGGGTTCCAGGTGCCAGAACCCCATGGTGAAGCGCTGGTTCAAGCGGGACTGCAACGCATCCACGTTGGTGGACATGCTGATCAACCGCACCACCAACAGCGACAGCCAGGTCATCACCACATCGATCAGGCCATAGATGCCGTCAAAGATGATCAACGACGAATTGGCATAAAGCCCGAAGGCGACGGCAATGGCCGCCACACCGAAAGAGGCGGCGATCGACAGGCGCAGCACCCCCTGTTCGGTGGTGCTGTCGAAGGTGGAAGGGTGCAGGAATCGCATAGGCTTGGTTTTGGCTACGAATACCAGTCCGTCGAGGGTACCGTGCGTGGGTGACGCTGACGAAGGCAGTGGCACGACGCCGGTAGGGTTGGTCGCCAGACAACTGCCGATACGAATGATCGGCGCGGTGACGCATGACCTTCAACGAAGCAAGCGCGCCCTTGCCAGAAAGGTCATGCGCTAAAGGGCAGATCACCGTTATCGGCGGTTGTCTGACGACCAACCCCACCAAGGCCTCCTCTCGTGGTGGGCAATCCTCTGGGCTGGGGGCATCCACACCTTCAACGCTCGTTCCGGCCCCACGGGCAGCATTCATCCCGCACAGGTAAACTATTGATCGCGCTGGCAAAGCCAGCCATCTCCGCCTGCCTGGATTCCCATGACCCAGCCTGCCACCCCCGCAGACCGCTACGCCGCTTCCGTGCGCCTTTCCGTCGCCCCCATGATGGATTGGACGGACCGCCATTGCCGCGTGTTCCACCGGCTGCTCGCCCCGGGCGCAAGGCTGTACACGGAAATGGTGCACGCCAACGCGGTGATCCACGGCGACCGGGAGCGCCTGCTCGGCTTCGATGGCAGCGAACAGCCACTGGCCCTGCAGCTGGGCGGCAGCGATCCGGCCCTGCTCGCGCAGGCCGCGCAGATCGCCCAGAACTGGGGCTACGACGAGGTCAACCTCAACTGCGGCTGCCCCTCCGACCGGGTCCAGGCCGGCCGCTTCGGCGCCTGCCTGATGCGCGAGCCCACCTTGGTGGCCGAGTGCGTTGCGGCCATGGTCGGCGTGGTGGACATCCCGATTACGGTGAAGTGCCGGTTGGGCGTGGATGAAGACAACGACTACGAAAAATTCGTGAACTTCGTCGATCAATCGGCCAACGCCGGCAGCGCGATGTTCATCGTGCACGCCCGCAACGCGTGGCTGAAGGGTCTGTCGCCGAAGGAGAACCGCGAAGTGCCGCCGCTGCGCTACGACTGGGCGCACCGGCTCAAGGCCGACCGCCCGCAGCTGCAGATCGTGCTCAACGGCGGCCTGGCCACGGTGGAGGCTGCCCAGGCCCAGCTGCCCGCGCTGGACGGCGTGATGCTGGGCCGCGCGGCCTACCACGACCCCTACGTGCTGCATCAGCTGGAGGCTGCGCAGACCGGTGCTGCACTGCAGCCGCGCGAGGCGCTGCTGCGCGCCATGCGCCCCTATATCGAGGCCCAGCTGGCCGGTGGGCTGGCGCTGAAGCACATCACCCGCCACCTGCTGGGCCTGTTCCACGGGCAGCCCGGTGGCCGCGCCTTCCGCCAGGTGCTGAGCGAGGGCGCGCACCGCCCCGGCGCCGATTGGAGCCTGATCGAGCAGGCCCTGACCATCACCCGCGACCAGGCAGAACGCGTCGCAGCGTGAACCGCGTCTCAGACCGCGCTTGACATCGGGCGACAAGTAGCCGTCAATGTTCACCTAGATGAACAAAGCGATGCGGCGGTCAGAAAAGTTCAGACCGGATTCACTGCGTAAAACCAAGAATTTGCAAAAGATTCGTAAAGTGCCGGCCCAGGCTGGCGGCTGCCGATTCACAACTTTTGAACGTTTTGACGCGCTCCGCTAGGATCAGACCTGATGTCATCCGTAACCCGCCACCGCCGTCTTGCCGTTGTCGCCCTGCTGGCGAGCGGTGCCGTTGCTGCCATTGGCAGTGCCGGCGCCCAGGCCCCCCAGCCGGATCCGGCCCGGGCCGAGATGGTGCGGGCCTCGCGTGGTGCCCCGCCGGAACGCTCCCTGTCCGACGCCGTGCGCCGGGTCCAGCGGACCACCGGTGGACACATCCTCGGCGCCGAACGGGTGCCCTTCGATGGCCGGGACATCAACCGGGTGAAATACATGGATGACAGGGGTCGCGTCCGCTACATGGACGATCCGGCCCAGCCGCGTTCACAGCCCCGCACGCCGCGTTCGGATATGTCATCACTACGCGGCGATAACCCCTGAACGGGGATAGTTGTCCGCAGTCATCTGTTAGCCACTGGCCCCAGGCCACACCCAGGACACTAGGGAGAGTTCATGCGTATCCTTCTGGTCGAAGACGAAGCCCCGCTGCGGGAAACCCTTGCAGCCCGGCTCAAGCGCGAAGGCTTTGCCGTCGATGCCGCACAGGACGGTGAGGAAGGTCTGTACATGGGCCGCGAAGTGCCGTTCGACGTTGGCATCATCGATCTGGGTCTGCCCAAGATGTCGGGCATGGAACTGATCAAGGCGCTGCGCGACGAGGGCAAGAAGTTCCCCGTGCTGATCCTTACCGCCCGCTCGAGCTGGCAGGACAAGGTTGAAGGGCTCAAGCAGGGCGCCGACGATTACCTCGTCAAGCCGTTCCACGTCGAAGAGCTGCTGGCACGCGTCAACGCGCTGCTGCGCCGTGCGGCGGGCTGGAGCAAGCCGACGCTCGAATGCGGTCCGGTTGCGCTGGATCTTGCCGCGCAGACCGTCAGCGTTGCCGGCAGCAACGTGGACCTCACCAGCTACGAGTACAAGGTGCTGGAATACCTGATGATGCATGCCGGTGAACTGGTCTCCAAGGCCGACCTCACCGAACACATCTATCAGCAGGATTTCGACCGCGACTCGAACGTGCTGGAAGTGTTCATCGGCCGCCTGCGCAAGAAGCTGGATCCGGACGGCGAACTCAAGCCGATCGAAACCGTGCGTGGCCGCGGCTACCGCTTCGCGATTCCGCGCAACGAGGGCTGAGCCGTTAGTCCGGCGATGGGATGATGTCAGGCCGTCTGTGGTTCTTTAAACGCTGGCGGCCTCGCTCCCTGCAGGCACGGCAGCTGCTGGCCGCCAGTGTGAGCCTGCTCGCCTTCCTGGCGATTGCAGGCTACGCACTGGATGCCGCGTTCGCCGATACGGCGCGCGCCAACCTGCGCGAGCGCCTGAAAAACTATGCCACCGCCTACGCGGCCGGCATCGACTTCACCCGCGACCGCTCGCTGTACATCCGCGAGCAACCGCCGGATCCCCGGTTCGACGTGCCTGGTAGCGGCCTGTACCTGCAGGTCGTCATGCCCGACGGCAAGGGCAACTCCATGTCCGCCGAAGGCCCGATGCTGCCCACCGTGGGCGGCAAGCTGCTGGCCCCGCGCCAGGAAGTGTTCGAAGGCCCGCTGCCGATGATCCAGATCGACGGCAGCCAGGGCTCGGTGTACCGCTATGGCCTGGGCCTGGTGTGGGATGCCGACGCCGACCCTGCCACTGAATTCCCGTACACCATCTACGTGATGGAAGACTCGCGCGCGCTCGGTGCGCAGTTGCGCGTGTTCCGTGGCCGGGTGTGGTTCTGGATGGGCGGCGCGGGGCTGATCCTGCTGCTGTTGCAGACCGTCATCCTGCAGTGGAGCCTGCGCCCGATGCGGCGGGTTATCACCGAGCTGACCAAAGTGCAGCGCGGCGAAACCGAGCGCATGAGCGAACGCCACCCGCGCGAGCTGGAACCGCTCACCGACAGCATCAACGCCTTCATCGAAAGCGAGCGCGAGAACCTCGAGCGCCAGCGCAACACCTTGGCCGACCTGGCGCACAGCCTGAAAACGCCGTTGGCGGTGCTGCGCACGCAGCTCGACAGTGGTGCGGCCGACCAGGACCTGCGCCAGGAATTCGATGTGCAGCTGCGCCGCATGAACAACCTGGTGTCCTACCAGCTGGCGCGCGCGGCATCGTCGGGCCACAAGCTGTTCTCGGCGCCGTTGCCGATCGAGTCCAACGCCGAGGAAATCGTGCGCGGGCTGGAGAAGGTGTACGCCTCCAAGGGCGTGCTGTGCGAATTCGACATCGACGACGGCGCGCGCTTCCATGGCGAGCCGGGCGACCTGCAGGAGCTGCTGGGCAACCTGCTGGAGAACGCCTTCAAGTGGGCCAACCGCCGCGTGCTGCTCACCGCCAAGCCGTTCAGTGCGCCGGGCATGCGTCGCGCCGGTCTGGTGCTGTCGGTGGACGACGATGGCCCGGGCATCGCCCCGGACGACATCGCCAAGGTGCTGCAGCGTGGCGTGCGCGGCGACGAACGCGTGCAGGGCCACGGCATCGGCCTGTCGATCGTGCAGGACCTGATCAAGGACTACCGCGGCGAACTGCAGGTCAAGCGTTCGCCGGAACTGGGTGGCGCGCGGTTTGAAGTGAAGTTGCCGCCCGGGCCGTAAGTCCAGAGCGTACCGACCAACGGTCGGTACCTACCGCTGCGCTGTTTCCGGTAGGTACCGACTGTTAGTCGGTACGCCTTCCAGGTAGGTACCGACTGTTAGTCGGTACGCCTTCCCAGGTAGGTACCGACTGTTAGTCGGTACGACGCCCAACCGCAGGCGGCGCCCCATAAAACCGCCTCAAATGCCCGGCCACAACCGGCATCTCCGCTTCCAGCACATCCGGCGCCGAGAAGTGATACTCGGTCGCCACCGCAAAGAACTCATCCGGCGCTTCGGCCGCATACGGATCAATCACCGTCTCCACCCCGGCATCCACCTGCGCGCACAGCGCATCGAATGCCTGCTGGAAATCGGCGGCCCACTGCTGCTGCCACGCACGCGGCAGCGGCGGGGTGCCATCAAGCACGCCATCGAGCACATCGATGCGGTGCGCCATCTCATGCACCACAACGCACGCCCCTTCGTGGGGATGCTCCAGTTCGGCCTGCACGTCATGCCAGGACAGCAGCAGCGGGCCGTTGTGCGACACCTGGCCGATCGCTTCCTCTTCCCACTCGTGCAGCACCCCGTCTTCGTCCATCTCGCTCTGCGGCACGATGAAGCCCTCGGGGTACACCAGCACCTGCGACCAGCCGCGCAATCCCACCTCGCCCAGTTCCAGCAGCGGCAGGCAGCACAGCGCGGCAATCAGCACCGCGTCATCGTCACCCAGCTGCAGCCCGCCAATGGGGGTAATGGTCTTGTCGTGCAGGAATGCGGCGGACAGTACACGCAGGCGCTGCACACGTTCGGGCGGCAGGCCGCGCAGCCACGCGGTGCGCTGGCAGGTGCGTTGCCAGGCGGAATCAGGAATCGGGCGCGGTGACGAGCGCAGCCAGCGCAACAACGACTGGATCAGCGGAACATGCCCGGCAGGAAGCTGTGCCATTTCGGCGCACGCAGGCGCGGCAACACATCGTCGTCGCCGCCACCGCCGGTGCTGCCTGGTGCGGTTGCGCTCGGCTTGACCGTGGTCGGCGCGGTGCTGGTCGGCGTGGTCGCCGGGGCCGCGCGCTCTTCAGCTGCCGAATACACGCAGCCACCCCGGCCCGAGCTGGTCAGCGCATCGGAAGCGTGCGCGGCCATCGGGGCCAACAGCAGGAGCAGGCAATGGGCGAACGGGCGCATCGTCAACATCCGGAAGGGCGAAGGGGGTCAATCTTCGATTCTAGCCCGATTCACTGTCTCAATTGGAAGCCCCCGGGCGGGCGCTGTCCGGCGCTTTCCCGCATACTTTTGCCGATCAACCGATGGAAGCTGCCGTGGACGACCGCCAACTGCTGGCCAAACTGGGCGCCGGGCGACTGTCCGGCGACGCGCTGGCCCGCGAGCTGGGCCAGACCCGTGCCGCAATTTGGAAGCGAATTCAAGGGCTTAGAGCGGCAGGCATCGAAATCGATGGCCGCGCCGGCGATGGCTACCAGCTGCAGCAGCACCTGGATCTGCTTGAAGCCGAGGCCATTACGACCCAGCTCCCCCCTGCGCTGAAGCCGCTGCTGGACACCCTCGAGGTGGCCTGGACCGTCGGTTCCACGAATACAGAATTGTTGCGGTGCAGCGCGCCGGAGCGCGGGGCCCGGGTGCTGCTGGCCGAACGCCAGACCGGCGGCCGTGGCCGTCGCGGCCGGGCCTGGGCCTCGCCGCTGGCCGCGCACGTGTACCTGTCGGTACTGCGCGGCTTCGCGGGCGGGCTGTCGCGGCTGGGCGGGCTGAGCCTGGTTGCGGGCGTTGCGGTGGCCGAGGCGCTGCGCGCGCATGGCGTTGCCAACGTGGGCCTGAAGTGGCCCAACGACATCGTGGTGGACGGGCAGAAGCTCGGCGGCCTGCTGGTCGAAGGCGGCGGCGAGTTCGCCGGCCCGGCGCGCGCTGTGATCGGGCTGGGCATCAATGTGCGCATGCCGGCCGCGTTCGCTGCCGGGATCACCCAGCCGTGGACCGATCTGGCCACGCTGCTGGGCAACGACATCGAACGCAACGCAGTGGTGGCCTGGCTGCTGGCGGCCCTGCTGCCGGCCTTGGAAGCCTTCGAGCGCGACGGCCTGGCCCCGTTCCTGCCGCGCTATGCCGCGCTGGACAGCCTGGCCGGGCGCGCGGTGCGGGTGGACGATGGTGGCGTGATGCATGAAGGGCAGGCGCTGGGGCTGGCCGACGATGGCGCGCTGCGGGTGCGTATCGACGGCAGCGAACGGGTGTTCCATGCCGGGGAAGTCAGCGTGAGGGCGCAATGAGCGATTGGTTGTTCGACCTGGGGAATTCGCGGTTCAAGTTCGCACCGCTGCAGGGCATCCGCGCGGGCGATGTGCAGGCCTGGCCGCATGGCGCCGAAGCGATGCCGACCGATGCGCTGGCGCAGCTGCCCAGCGGTGACACCGCCTACGTGGCCAGCGTGGCCGCCGCGGCGCTCACCACCAGCATGCTGGAGGTGCTGCGCGCGCGTTTCACCCACGTTCGCGTGGCAACCACCAAAGCCAGCTGCGCCGGCGTGCGCATCGCCTATGCCGATCCGTCGAAGTTCGGGGTGGACCGTTATCTGGCGCTGATCGCCGCCGCCGAACGACACGAAGCCGTGGTCGTGGCCGGTGTCGGCACCGCGCTCACCATCGACCTGCTTGATGCCGATGGCCAGCATCACGGCGGCCGCATCGCTGCCTCGCCGACCACCATGCGCGAAGCCTTGCATGCACGCGCGGTGCAGCTGCCGGCGCAGGGTGGCGACTACAGCGAGTTCGCCAACGACACCGCCGACGCACTCGCGTCGGGCTGCGATGGCGCGGCCGTCGCGTTGATCGAACGCAGCCGCGTGCAGGCCGCCGCCGTGTTGGGCAGGGTGCCCGCGTTGCTGGTGCATGGCGGTGGCGCACCGGCGCTGATGCCGTTGCTGGCCGATGCACAGTTCCAGCCGGCGCTGGTGCTCGATGGTCTCGCGCGCTGGGCGGTGCACCAGCCACCGGCGTCGCGGTAGGATCGCCGCATGCTTACCCGTGCCCTGATCGTCGTACTGGCCATCCTCAACGTAGGCGTTGCGCTGTGGTGGATGCTGCGCGGCGAACCCGCGCCGGCGCCGCCCGACACGCCTACCGGCGTAGCCCAGCTGCAGCTGCTCGACAGCCCCAGTGCACCGGCAGCGGCCGCACCCGCACCGGCCGCCGCAAGCGCGCAGCCCGCTGCCGCCACCACGGCACTGACGGACACCACCCCGGCACCGCCCAAGCCCACCGCACCAGCCACGCCGGAACCCGCCGCACCCAACCCCGCGCCGACGACGGCTGCGGTAGCGCCGGCCGTTGGCCGGCCCACGGAAACCCCGCCGGCCCCCACACCCCCCGGCCCGCTCCAATGCATCAGCCTCGGCCCCTTCGCCGATCGCGACACCGCCATGGCCGCCCAAGGCAAGGCCGGCGAACTCGTTCAGCGTTCGCGCCTGCGTGAAGTCCCCAAACCCGGCGCCAGCAGCACCTACCGGGTGATGATGCCAGCCGCCGCCAGCCGCGAAGAGGCCCAGGCCACGGTCAAACGCATTGCCGCCGCGGGCATCAGTGATTACTACATCATGGCCCAAGGCGATGACGCCAACGCCATCGCCCTGGGGCAGTACCGCAACCGCGAAGGTGCCGAGCGCCGCCTGGCCGCCCTGAGCGCGGCCGGCTTCAGCGCCCGCCTGGTCGGCGGCAGTGAAGGCAGCGCGCAGTGGTGGGTGGATGCGGCCTTGGCCGACAAGGCCAGCCCCGGCGCAGCCCGCCAGCGCAGTGGTGCGGCCCAGCAACGCTCGCTGGAATGCGCGGGCTTGCGCTAGAATCGCCCTCCGCGCCGGCAATGCCGTCGCCGTGCCTTTGCCGGCATAGCTCAGTTGGTAGAGCAACCGCCTTGTAAGCGGTAGGTCCCCAGTTCGAATCCGGGTGTCGGCACCATTCTTCTTGCCTCGCTGTCATACAGCTTTTGGCTGCCGCAAACGAAAAAGGGCACCTCTCGGTGCCCGGATAGATCCTATTGGGTGGACGAGCCACCGGTCGCATCTGGTTTCAGGATATCCGACATCGCGCACGGCGTCGCTTGCAAAAATCGATGGCAAGTGGCGAATCGATAGTCATCGCCAATCGTCAGTTCGTCTCGGCGTACCGATACGACAGCAGCGATTTCACCAGGAACGTCACCTGCGTGGCCGAACGCGCGTCCACGCGCATCACCGGCAGGCGGTGGCCTGCGTCGAACAGCGCATTGCGGAATTCCGGAATCAACAGCGCCGGGTACTCATCGGTACGCGTCACGCCCACCGCCAGGCTCGCTTCCGGCGCGATGCGCGAGAACTCCTGCAGCAGCTCCACCGTGGAAGCAACCGGCTCCGGATGCCCGGCGCTCACCAGCACGATCACGCCCAGTGCGCCTTCGCACACCATCGGCCACATGAAGTCCAGGTAGCGCTGGCCCGGTACGCCGTACACGTGCAGCAGTTCGCCGTCGTCCAGTTCAATGGAGCTGTAATCGAGTGCGACGGTGGTTTCCACCTTGTCGCCCATCGCGTCTTCGCTCATCGGCATTTCGGTGCTCACCGGCTCCACGTCGGAGATCGCACGCACCGCCGTGGTCTTGCCGGCGCCCATGCTGCCCACGAACACCAGCTTGTTGGCGGGCAGGCTCATGACGGGCTCCCCTGGAACAGATTGAGGCCGAAGCGGCGCGCCACCCACGAGAAGAAGCGCGAATCACCGGCCTCACGGCGGCGGGAAGTTGGGGGCACGGCAGGCTCCTGGGTCAGGGCGAGGCCACTGGCTACAGCAGCACAGAAGAGGGATTGCACCGTGTTGCGCGGCATCTGGCAAGCCGCCGCCAATGCAGTGGGTTGCCACGGGCGGGCATGCAGGCAGGCAATGGCCAGCAGCCAGGTGCTGGGCACATCATCCGGGTTGAGGTCCGGCCAATGGCGCAGCTTCATCGGTGCGTGCTCGGCAGGTGCCGGCAGCAGCAGGGGGCGATGGCGGGCGATGCAGAAATACAGCGCCTCGAACGAGTAGCGATGCGGCAACCGGTACGCGTACTGGTGCTGGAACGTCGGCGCATCGATCACGCTGCCCGACCAGGCCACGTCATCCAGTTGTGCCACCAGCTCCGACAGCGTCGTGGTGGGCGGCAGCGCGATGCTGCGCGTGGCGGTATCCACCAGTACGGTGATCGCGCCCCGCTGCAGCAGGTGCAGGTCCGAACCGGTGGACGAAGCCAGCTGCAGCAGCAGCGGCACACCGTCGGCGGCCCGGTCCACGCTCGGCGCGGCCTGCAGCAGGCTGGACAGCTGTTCGTTGATGTCGCGCACGGTGGCGCCATGCGGCAGCCGGCCCGGGGCGGGATCGGCATAACGGCGCGCGATCGACAGCGTGGGTACGTTGGCCGCATGCGCCTCGCTGAGCGCTCGCGCGGCATCGGCGTGATCCAGGCCGATGACCAGCAGGTCGCAGGCATCACCGGACCACGGCTGCAGCACCACCTCCATGCGCTCGGCGAGCAGCATCGAACTGGCCAGTTTCAGGCGTGTGTGATGCAGCACGTCCAGCCCGATGGCGGCAATGCGGAAGGAACGGGTGGGGGTATTCATGGGGGTGTACCGCGCAACCGAAGCGGCCACCGCGCCGTACCCGGTCAGGGGCACGGCGCGGCGGCAGTGCCTGCGATCAGCTGAAGTCCAGGGTCTTCTCGAAGGCCTTCAGCTCGTGGCGCGACATGGCCAGGTTGGCCTTGCTGCGGTCCATCACCACGTACAGGAACAGCAGCGGGTTGCTTTCCAGCGGGCGGATCAGGTGGTACTGCGTGGTCAGCGTGATCAGCAGGTCTTCCAGGGTGTCCGACAGGCCCAGCTGCTCGGCCACGCGGCGCTTGGCACGCACCACTTCGGTGTTGCCGGCCGCGGCCAGTTCCAGGTTGATGTTGCCGCCGCCGACCATGGCCAGGGCCATGCCGCTGTCACCGTCGACCAGCGCGGCGCCGACGAAACCGGCGAGCGAATTGAGCTTTTCCAGATTGAGATTGGGCACGTAAATCCTTTTTACTTCAGGCAGTGGGAGAGGCAGGCGAATGCCTGCCGGAAGGGCACAACAAAACCGAAGGGTGCTCAGGCCGCGCGCGGGCGCAGCACGGAATCGAGGCGGGAGGCGCATTCGCGCGCGTGGAACAGCAGCACGGCCATGTTGACCTCGTGGCCGGCCACGGCGGTGAGGGTCAGCGGCTTGTCGGCCTGGATGCGGATCAGCACCACGTTGCCGAGCTTGGTGCAGATGGTGGCGTAATCCGCTTCGCTCAGCGCCAGCTCGCGCGAGACGGTCTCGCCAAGGGTCAGGAACGAATTGGCCATGGCGGCCAGGCGCCGGCCATCCACGCCCAGCGTCGAATCTTCGGCCACGGCGCGACCGTCGGCGGTGGACAGCATCAGCAGGCTCAGTCCGCGCTCGCGTTCGCGCGCATGCTGGAAGGCCTGTTCAATGGCGGTGGTGTCATACAACTGCCGGGCCGGCTGGCTCTCGCCACTGGCATTGCGGACGATCTGGTGGATGCTGCTGCGCTGCACGTACTGCCCCCTGAAACACGACAAAACACGGACCAATCCTGCGCGGATTAGTCAATCAGTACTGCGAAGAAGTGTGAAATGTAGCACGTAATTTTTGCCTTCACGGCCAACGTAAGATGAACCGCAGTGTTCCTTTCGTGTGTGTCAAAGCATTGACACATAAGGCTTTCGCGCTGGGTCCGGATGCGACGTGGCGGGTCAGTCCGCGCCGCCCGCGGTCAGCGCTTCGGCGCCTGCTGCTGCGACGCCGCGAGTGGTTTGGCGGCCGGATCACTAGACTGGTCCGATTTTCCGTGTGTGTGGAGTCAGCATGAGTAATCGTCAACCTGCGGTGTCCCTGATCGGCGTACCCACGGATATCGGGGCCGGTGCCCGGGGTGCCGGACTGGGGCCGGAGGCGCTGCGCATCGCCGGTCTGGCCGAGGCCTTGGCCGCGCGTGGCGTGGATGTGCGCGACTGCGGCAACCTGGATGGCCCGCGCAACCCGTGGACGCCGCCGGAGCACGGCTACCGCCACCTGGATCAAGTGGTGGAATGGAACCGCGTGCTGATGGACGCCACCTATGCCGAACTGCAGGACGGCCGCCTGCCGATCATGCTGGGTGGCGACCACTGCCTGGGCATCGGCTCGATCACCGCCGTGGCGCGCTGGTGCCGCGAACAGGGCCGTGACCTGCGTGTGCTGTGGCTGGATGCGCATTCCGACTTCAACACCAGCGAGGTCACCCCGTCGGGCAACGTGCACGGCATGCCGGTGGCCTGCCTGTGCGGGCTGGGCCCGGACGCGCTGACCAAGCTGGGCGGTGATTCCCCGGCGATCTGTCCGCAGCAGGTGCGCCAGATCGGCATCCGTTCGGTGGACCAGGAAGAGAAGCGCCTGATCAAGCAGCACAAGGTCGATGTATACGACATGCGCTACATCGACGAGGCCGGCATGAAGCGCGCGGTGGAAGCGGCGCTGGAAGGCATCGACGGCAACACCCACCTGCACGTGAGCTTCGACGTGGACTTCCTGGACCCCAGCATTGCCCCGGGCGTGGGCACCACCGTACCGGGCGGGGTGAACTACCGCGAAGCCCAGCTGGTGATGGAAATGATCGCCGACACCGGGCGCATGGGCTCGCTGGACATCGTCGAACTCAACCCGTTGCTGGACAACCGCAACGCCACCGCAGTGCTGGCCGTGGACCTGGTGGAGAGCCTGTTCGGCAAGTCCACGCTGATGCGCGACTGAGCGGTAGCGGGGTTTCCCGGCGCTTGGCTGAACGGCCACGCGCCGCGTTCACATCGATTGCACGCGCCAGACCCCAGATTGCATCTCACGCGGGGGAAGTGCCGGGAACGGCGCCGACACCTCCGCGATCTGCAATAGGCAGGTGGGGCCGTATTTCGGTAGTGACGTTGAATTAATCAGGAGAACCCTATGAAGCGTGTAATTGCACTGATGCTGTTGTCGATGGTCTCGCTGGCCATGCTCTCCGGCTGCAACACCGTTGCCGGTGCCGGCAAGGATGTGCAGAAGGCAGGCCAGTCGGTGGAAGACGCCGCCAAGGGCAACTGATCCAACGTTGCGGGCCGGCGACCGCCGGCCCGCATTGGATGAAGAAACGCCGGGAGTTTCCCGGCGTTTTTTTATGTACGCGATTGCTGCCTGCCCGCCATTCAATGAAGTGAGCATGCACTTCATCCACGCTTGACCGTCGGCGAACACGCGCTATTGCAAGCTGTATCCACGGCGATGTTGCCGTTGAAGACGAGGACGCGAACCCATGAACAAAGACATCATTTCCGGCAAGTGGACGCAGCTCAAGGGCAAGGCGCAGGCAAAGTGGGGCGACCTGACCGATGACGACTTCAAGGTGGCCGAAGGCAATGCCGAATACCTGGCAGGCCGGCTGCAGGAACGCTATGGCTGGGCGCGCGACCGCGCTGAAACCGAGGTCAAGGACTTCGAAGCCGCCATGCGCAAGGATTATCCGGACTATCACTGACACCTCGGCGGTGGCAGGGCGGCCATAGGGTCGCAACGAGGGTATGAAACCGGAACGGGCCGCACTGCGGCTCGTTTTTTCTTACCTGGGCGGGTCAGGCACGAAGCCCTCGGGGAACGCCTGCGGTGCGCGCTCGCCGCGCGGGTAACGCGCCGGAAGGATGCCGCGCGCCACCAGGTTGCGCTCGCTGTCGTAACGCAGGTCCAGGCGCTGGGCCGGCCACCGGCTGGCGCGCTCGAAGGTGGTGCTGCCCGAGTACGATGCTTCGCGCTCGCCATGGCCGGTGCCCAGCGCGGGTGCCGGGGCGGGCGCACGGATCCGCGAACCGGTGGTCTCCACCGATGACAGCGCGCGGTCGGCCGCTTCGGCTGCTGCCTGCGGCTGTGCCTTGTTCTGCGCGCGGGCCACCGGGGGTGCGCGCGGGGGCAGCGGCACGTAACGCGGCGCTTCGTTGAACACCGCAATGCCGATCACCCCGATGTTGTCCGGCCGGCCGGTACGGTCGGCATAGCTGTTGCCCGGGTCGGTGAACACGAACTGCGCCACTTCCCGGCGCGATTTGCGCCAGCCGGTAATGTCCGAGCTCTGCCACGGATCCAGCACGTAGCCGGTCTGGTCCGGCGCGGCCACCTCGCCGGTTATCACGTTGAGGCCATCCACCGACAGCACCACCAGCACCCGCTCGGGGCTGTTGTTGCGCAGGCGCACCGCATAGGGCTGGCCTTGGCGGCCGGCCACCCAATACTGGCCCCGGTGCGGGTAGGCGGGCAGTTCCAGGCGCTGGTCGCGCTCGACCAGGCTCAATGTGACCGGGCCGGTATCGGCACGGGGCGGGACCGCCGGCTTGAACCCACATAGGGCCAGCACGGCAAGCAGGGTCAGGGTCAGGCGTTTCATGGCGGGGCCTTCGCGGTTGGGTAATCCGTTGAACGCGCCAGGCCGGGCAACGGGGTTGCGCGCGGGCAGGTAAACTGGGGGCGTTCAACTGTCCGTAATGATTCCCACATGACCACCCGCGTTCTTACCGGCATCACCCCCTCAGGCACGCCCCACCTGGGCAACTATGTCGGCGCCATCCGCCCGGCCATCACGGCCAGCGCAGCACCCGGCATCGAGAGCTTCTTCTTCCTGGCCGACCTGCACAGCCTGATCAAGGCGCAGGAACCGGAGAGGACCCAGCGCTCGACCCTGGAGATCGCCGCCAGCTGGCTGGCCTGCGGGCTGGACCCGGACAAGGTCTGGTTCTACCGGCAGAGCGACATTCCCGAAACCACCGAACTGATGTGGTTCCTGACCGTCATCGCCAGCAAGGGCATCCTCAACCGCGCCCATGCCTACAAGGCGGCGGTGGACAAGAACCGCGAAGAACAGCTGGATGAGGACGCCGGCATCAGCGCCGGGTTGTTCATGTACCCGGTGCTGATGGCCGCCGACATCCTGATCTTCAAGGCCAACCGCGTGCCGGTGGGCCGCGACCAGATCCAGCACATCGAAATGGCGCGCGATTTCGCCCAGCGCTTCAACCACGTGTACGGCAAGGAGTACTTCCCGTTGCCCGACGTGGTGATCGACGAGCAGGTGGCCACCCTGGCCGGCCTGGACGGCCGCAAGATGAGCAAGAGCTACCACAACACCATTCCGCTCTTCGCCCCGCGCGCGGAGCTGAAGAAGCTGGTGTTCTCCATCCTTACCGATTCGCGTGCGCCGGGCGAGCCCAAGAGCACCGAAGGTTCGGCGCTGTTCCAGATGTACCAGGCCTTCGCCAGCCCGGAGCAGACCGCCGCGTTCGCGCAGGCGTTTGCCGACGGCATCAGCTGGGGCGATGCCAAGCAGCAGCTGTTCGAGCGCATCGATGCCGAACTGACCCCGCTGCGCGAGCGCTATGACGCGCTGATGGCCGAGCCGGAGAAGATCGAAGCGCTGCTGCGCCGTCGCGGGCAGCAGCTGCGCGAGCAGTACGCCATTCCGCTGTTGAAGGAGCTGCGCCACGCGGTGGGCCTGCGCGACCTGTCCACGGCCGGCGACATCGCCGCCGAGGACGGTGGCGTGGCGCGCGCTGCGCCGCCGCTGTTCAAGCAGTACCGCGAAAAGGACGGCCGTTTCTACTTCAAGCTGCAGGCCGGCGACGGCACGCTGCTGATCCAGAGCGAAGGCTTCGATTCGCCGCGCGATGCCGGCCAGCTGATCGGCGTGCTCAAGCAGACCGAGCACGGCGATGGCCTGCAGAGCGAATTGTTCAAGCTGGAAGCGGAAGTGGATGTGGTGCTCGCGGCACTGCAGCAGCTGCGCGGGTAGCCACCGACCGTTGGTCGGTGGACACGTAGACAAAGGAAACCACGATGGCCTGGTTGTCGTTGTTGTTGTTCCTGCCCTGGTTCGTGTTGCTGGGGACCGTGTACTGGCTGTTCCCGCGCCAGCCACGCGATGCCGCGCGTCGCCTGTTCGACGGCGCCGCGCTGCTGCTCGCCTTCGTCCTGAGCATCCTGGCCATGCTGTGGGGCCACCACATCGGCGTGGTGCAGAGCGACGCCGGCCCAATCTGGCGACAGGTCCTGGCGGTGCTGTATGCCTACGGCGCGTTCCTGGCGGTGATGGTGGCCGCGGTACTGCTGCGCGGGGGCTGGCTGGCCGCGCGTGCGACCAAAGCCGCATCGAAGTCGGCCGGCGACACCGCCTAGAATCAGGCGTACACCGCCTGTTGCCAGGGATGAGCAGATGTCCTCCGACCCCAGCATTTTCACCATCGATACCGCGTTCCAGCGCAGTGACTTCGACGCTGCTTACCTGATCGTCGAAAACGGCCGCGCCGCCTTCATCGACTGCGGCACCGGCTTGGCCGTGCCGGCGATGCTGGCCGCGCTCACGCGTGCCGGCTGCACGCCGGAGCAGGTGGACTGGCTGGTGCTCACCCACGTGCATCTGGACCACGCCGGCGGGGCCGGCCTGCTGATGCAGCAGCTGCCCAACGCCACGCTGGTGGTGCACCCGCGCGGCGCGCCGCACATGATCGATCCCGCCCGGCTCATTGCCGGTGCGACCGAAGTCTATGGCGCGGCCGAAATCGCGCGCAGCTATGGCCCCGTCCTGCCGGTACCGGCCGCGCGCGTAGTCATTGCCGAAGACGGCCACCGCGTGGACCTGGCCGGGCGCAGCCTGCTGTGCCTGGACACGCCGGGGCACGCGCGCCACCACCTGTGCGTGTGGGACGAGCGCAGCCGCAGCGTGTTCACCGGCGATACCTTTGGCCTGTCCTACCGCGAGCTGGACAGTGCACGCGGCGCCTTCATCATTCCCACCTCCTCGCCGGTGCAGTTCGACCCGGAACCGCTCAAGCACTCCATCGCGCGGCTGGTCGCGCTGCAGCCCCAGGCGCTGTACCTCACCCATTACGGGCGGGTGGAGAATATTCCCGCATTGGCCGCCGACCTGGTCGAGCAGATCGATGCAATGGCGGACATCGGCCGCCAGTGCGACGGACGCCCCGACCGCCATCGCTGCCTGGTGGCGGCACTGACGGTGCTGTACCAGGAACGCGCGCAGGCGCATGGCTGCCCACTCGACGATGCGGCGGTGGCGCAGGTGTTGGCGATGGATATCGAGCTCAACGCGCAGGGCCTGGCCTGCTGGCTGGACCGCGACCGCCGCTGAGCGCGCACGCGGGGCCTGCCCGGTAACCGGAGTGTCACGTTACACTCTGGCATTCCGTTTTTTTCTGGTACCTGCCGTGAATCCGATGCGCATGCTGCTGTTGTCGTCCTGTCTGTTCGTGGGCGGCCTGGCCCACGCGGCCAATGACCTGCCCGGCGGTGGCATCGACCCCGAAGCGCTGTCGCGGCATGTGCGCATCCTGGCCTCGGACGAGTTCGAAGGCCGCGCGCCGGCATCGCCCGGTGAAGAGCGCACCGTGCAGTACCTGATCGAAGAATTCCGCAGATCCGGCCTGCAGCCCGGTGGCGTGGATGGCAGCTGGGTGCAGCCGGTGCCGATGGTGCGTGCGCAGGTCGATGGCCCGGTGACCGCGAAGCTGCGCCAGAACGGCAAGGCGCGCACACTGGTCAACGGCGAGGATGTAACCCTGCAGAGCCTGCGCCCGCAGGCCGCGGTGGACATCAAGGGCGCGCCGCTGGTGTTCATCGGCTATGGCATCGATGCACCCGAGCGCCAGTGGAACGACTACAAGGACGTGGACCTGCACGGCAAGATCGCCGTGGTGCTGATCAACGACGCCGACTTCGAAGCGGACCGTGCCGGGGCCTTCGACGGCAAGGCCGTCACCTATTACGGCCGCTGGACCTACAAGTTCGAGGAAGCCGCGCGGCGCGGCGCCCAGGGCGTGCTGATCGTGCATGAAACCGCGCCGGCCGCGTATGGCTGGGCCACGGTGAAGAGCTCGGGCACCTCGCCGCTGTTCGATATCGAGCGCCCGCAGGACCAGGCCCTGGCCCAGCACGTGCCGGTGCGCGGCTGGATGCAGCGCGCCCTGGCCGAGCAGCTGTTCCGCGATGCCGGCCTGGATTTCGAGGCCGAGAAGCGCAAGGCGATGACCCCGGGCTTCCAGCCGGTGGCGCTGGGGGACGCCACGCTGTCGGCGCAGTTCAAGCTCAAACGCGAACAGGTGGTCACCCGCAACGTGGTGGCCAAGCTGCCCGGCGGCGCGCACGCCGATGAGGCGGTGATCTTCTCCGCGCACTGGGATGCCTTCGGTATCGGCCAGCCCGACGCGAAGGGCGACCGCATCCGCCGTGGCGCGATCGACAATGCCACCGGCGTGGCCACCGTGCTGGAGCTGGGCCGCGTGTTCGCCGCCGGCCCGCAGCCGCAGCGCACCCTGTACTTCGTGGCGCTCACCGCCGAAGAGAAGGGCCTGCTGGGTGCCAGCTACTACGCCGCGCACCCGCTGGCGCCGCTGGACAAGACCGCCGCGGTGATCAACATCGAGATGTTCAGCCCGGATGGCGCCACCCGCGACATCGCCTCGTGGGGCAAGGGCCGGGTCTCGCTGGAAGGCGACCTGGAGCGCGTGGCCAAGGCGCGTGGGCGCAGCTACAGCCCGGACCCGAACCTGGAAGCGGGCTTCTTCTACCGCGCCGACCACTTCGCCTTCGCCCGCCTGGGCGTGCCGGCCATCACCATCGGCCCGGGGCTGGACAAGCTGGAAGGCGGCGTTGCCGCCGGCAAGGCGCTGCGCGAGAAGTACTTCGCCGACTGCTACCACCAGGCCTGCGATGCCTGGACCCCCACCTGGGACCCGGCCGGCCACGCCGCCGACACCCTGCTGGTGTACGACCTGGGCGCCGAGCTGGCCAACAGCCGCCGCTGGCCGCATTGGGAAGAGGGCTCGGAGTTCCGCAAGGCCCGCGAACAAAGCGAAGCGGCTCGCCGCTGATTGCCGCGGGGGTCACGACCAACGGTCGTGACCTACCAGGGCGTCTGGCGGAGGGTAGATCACGACCGTTGGTCGTGATCCCCGCGAACCCAAACGAAAAACGCCGGGCAATGCCCGGCGTTTTCTTTTCCCGTGCTGCGGCTGTTCGCCGCTGCCCCGTTACTTCCGCGTGCCATCCAGGTAGTTCGGGCCGTGGTTCTTCAGGAAGAACATGTACACCACCAGGGATACCGCGATGATCGCCGTGACATAGATGGCGAAATCGCCCACCCGGTCGGTCTTCAGCGCGCCCTGGTACAGCAGCGGGGCGGTACCACCGAACAGCGAGTTGGCCAGCGCGTAACCAAAGCCCACGCCCAGTGCACGCACGTGGGTGGGGAACAGCTCGGCCTTCACCACCGCGTTGATCGAGGTGTAACCGGTAAGGATCACAAAGCCCAGGGCCAGGGTCAGGAACGCGATCAGCGGGTCGTGCTGGTTCGGCAGTTCGGTGATCAGGTACCAGCTGTACAGCACGCCGCCCACGCCGAAGAACACCAGCAGGCTCTTGCGGCCCACGATGTCCGACAGCCAGCCGCCAATCGGCTGCAGCACCATCAGGAAGGTCAGCACGCCCAGGTTGATCAGCGTACCGGTCATCACGTCGGTGCCGGCGAACGCGCTCTGGATCATCTTCGGCCCGTTCACCGAGTAGGTGTAGAAGGCGACGGTGCCACCGGCGGTGATCAGGAAGCACAGCAGCAGCGGGCGCCACTGGTTCACGAACAGCTCGTACATCGAGCCGGACGCCTTGGCGCGGCCTTCGCGCGCGGCTTCGATGGAGTCTTCGCCCAGCGATTCATCCATCGAGCGACGCAGCCAGAACACCACGATCGCGGCCAGGCCGCCGATGCCGAACGCGATGCGCCAGCCCCAGGCCGAAATTTCCGGCTTGTCCCAGAACAGCAGCATGGTGAACAGGGTCAGCTGCGCCAGTACATGGCCACCCACCAGGGTGACGTAGTGGAACGATGACAGGAAGCCACGGCGGCCCGGGATGGCCGCTTCGGACATGTACGTCGCACTGGTGCCGTACTCGCCACCGGTGGCGAAGCCCTGCAGCAGGCGTGCGAACAGCAGGATCAGCGCGGCCCAGCCACCGATGGTGTTGGCCGTGGGGGTGAGTGCGATCAGGAACGAACAGGCTGCCATCATCGACACGGACACGGTCAGCGCCAGGCGTCGGCCGTAACGGTCGGCGAAGCGGCCGAAGTACCAGGCGCCGATCGGGCGCATCAGGAAGGTGGCGGCGAAGATCGCCCACACGTAGATGGTGGAGTTCTTGTCGGCGGCCGAGAAGAACTGCGATTCGAAGTAGACGGCGAACACCGAGTAGACGTAGACGTCGTACCACTCGACAAGATTGCCCGCCGAACCCTTGAGGGTGTTGGAGATCGAGCGTTTCAGCGCGGCCTTGTCATTGGCGGGCGCGGCCAGGGTGGGGGAAGTGCTCATGTTGGAAAACGGTCCTCACGGTGGAGCAATGGCAATACTGGTTTTTACCTTACCCCACGTGATGATCGGTGGGCATTGCACCATGTAACTAGGTCCAGCACGACAGCGTGCCACCAGAGGGCATGCCGGGCCGTCGGCAAAGGCCTAGAATCGCCTCTCCCCCGACCGCTGGTCCCGTATGGCCGCCACCCCCGCAACTCCTCAGGTCGCCCCCCGCAGCGGCCTGGTCGTCCTGGCCCTGCTGCTGGTGTACGTGGTGTGGGGGTCTACCTACCTGGGCATCCGTTTTGCCCTGGAAGGCGGGGCGCTGCCGCTGACCACCGTCTCCGGCGCCCGGTTCATCGTCGCCGGCAGCCTGATGTACGCGGTGCTGCGTTGGCGCGGCATGCCCGCGCCCACCGGCCGGCAGTGGCGCAACCTGGTGATCATGGGCCTGACCATGCTGGTGCTGGGCAACGGCATGGTGGTGCTGGCCGAGCGCACGGTGTCCTCCGGGCTGGCCGCCACGGCGGTGGCATCGGTGCCGCTGTGGATGGCCCTGTTCGGCGCCATGCGCGGCCAGCACGCCACCCGCGGTGAGTGGCTGGGCATCGCCATCGGCTTCCTCGGCGTGGTCTGGCTCAACGCCGGCAGCAGCCTCACCGCCTCGCCGCAGGGCCTGGTGCTGCTGCTGATCGCCCCGATCGGCTGGGCCTTCGGCTCGGTCTGGGCGCGCAGCCTGGACCTGCCCAGCCCGTTCATGACCGCCGCCGGGCAGATGCTGTGCGGCGGGGTGATGCTGGTCGCGCTGGGCCTGGCCACCGGCGAACGCCCGACCACCTGGCCCAGCATGAATGGGCTGCTGGCGGTGGCCTACCTGTGCATGTTCGGCTCCATCGTCGCCTTCACCGCCTATGTGTGGCTGCTGCAGAACGTGCGTCCGGCGCTGGCCGCCAGCTACGCCTACGTGAACCCGGTGATCGCCGTACTGCTGGGCGCGCTGATCGGCCACGAGCATTTCGGCCCGCATGACCTGCTGGCCATGGGCGTCATCCTGGGCGGCGTGCTGGTGCTGACCCTGGCACGGACCCGCCGCAAATGAGCGCTGTGGAACGGACGCCCCTGCAGGAACAGCGCCGTGGCCTGGCCATTACCGCCTTCACCTTCACCCTGTGGGGGCTGGTGCCGGTGTACTGGCACCTGCTCAAGGCGGTGCCCTCGCAGCAGATCATCGCCCACCGCATCATCTGGAGCACGGTGCTGGTGGTGGCCTGGCTGCTGCTGAGCAACGGCACCGGCTGGTGGAAGCAGATTGCCGCCCAGCCACGCGCGCTGCCCACCCTGGCCCTGAGCAGCATGGCCATCGCCTTCAACTGGGGACTGTACATCTGGGCGATCAACGCCGGGCACGTGATCGAAACCAGCCTGGGCTACTTCATCAACCCGCTGGTGAGCGTGGTGCTGGGCGTGGTGGTGCTCAAGGAGCGCCTGCGCGGCCTGCAGTGGCTGGCGGTGGGGTGCGCCGCACTCGGCGTGGCCTGGCTGACCCTCGACGCCGGCACCCCGCCGTGGATCGCGCTGGGGCTGGCCTGTTCGTTCGGGCTGTACGGCCTGCTGCGCAAGATGATCTCGGTGGACCCGGTAGCCGGGCTGGGCATCGAAAGCCTGTACCTCTTCCTGCCGGCCATCGGCTTCGCGCTGTGGAGCGAAAACGGCCACGGTGGCGCGTTCTTCAGCGGCTGGGGCTGGCGCAATGACCTGCTGCTGATCCTGGGGGGCGCGGTGACGGCACTACCGTTGATCGGCTTTGCCTATGGCGTGAAGCGCATTCCGCTCTCGCTGGTAGGCATCCTGCAGTACATCGCCCCCAGCCTGGGCCTGCTGCTGGGCGTGTTCTTCTTCCGCGAACCGTTCGACACCACCAAGGCGATCGGCTTTGCCGCGATCTGGACCGGGCTGCTGTTGTTCATAGGCGACAGCCTGTGGCGCTCGCGGGCACCTGCGCGCACCTGACATCCCGCAGCCACGCAGGGCATCGGCGACCGGCAGATCGTAGTGCCACGCCATGCGTGGCAGCCCGCACCCTTGGAACCTGCGCCGCCCACCACACCATTCGGAATGACGCGTTCTCAACGCATCAATTCAAACCGTTCCGATATCCACCCGCTCCCCTGACTGATGAACTGCCATGACCCGCGTGTGCGGGCTATCAGGGAGCAGATGATGAAGAAGTTGTCGTGGTTGCTGTTGGCCGCGTTGCCCTATCAGGCCATGGCGTCGGTGGAGGATCCCGTCGCACAGCCGTGCTACATGTGTACTGATGCTGAGATGTACGCGAAGGCGCGCTCGCTGGGCGTCGGCTCGCACTACGTCTACCAGGCCGCAAGCCAGACCAACATTCAGGGGTTTCACGTCACCAACGAGAACGGGCAGCTGGTGGCCACGCATTTCGTGCCAGCACCGTGGATACGCACGCAGTACAACGCGCTGATGAAGCTCTACAATGAGGTCCGGGGCGCTTTCGTTGACCAGTGGGGAACGGTGTCGCTGCAGCCACCGGGATCACCGCACGTGATGATGGAACAACCGCAGAGCGACACCCTGCTGTGGGGGCATCACGTCTCCGACCTCAATCCCAGGCGTGAGGAAGCGCGTGAAACGGTACGGCGCATGCTCACCCGCTCAAGCCGCTACGCCTTCTTGAACGCAGATGCCGAGCACGGCCGCATCCTGCGGTTCGAATCGCAGTCCTATGGCGCGTCGCCGTTGATCGCGCAGCTGAAGATCCTGACGTCCTCGCTCGGCTACGTCGAGTTCTACTTCGATTACGAGACGCGCCAGTGGGAGTATCTGAACTCGCGGGACTGGAACTGGGTGATCCAGGAAAAAGCGGAATACTTCCTGTATCCGGACGGCACCGCGCGCAGGCTGCCTTACGAGCGTGCGCTGGCGCCGTACTTCGTGCAGCGGGCCGGCTGGGCGGGCGTAAAAGTCACGGGGACGCCTGCGTTCGGTACTTCCACCGTTGCGTACCTGTGCGCCCGCATCGCTGGAACGGTTGAGTGCCGCGCAGAATGATCCACCCACCGTGCCCCCTCGGGGGCACGGTCGTTTACTGGCTCAGGTTTCCCGCAACGCCGTGGTAATCGGCAACCGCGCTGCGCGCAGCGCGGGGAACAGCCCGCCCACCAGCCCGATGCCCAGCGCCCACTTCAGCCCGCTCCACAACAGCTCGGGCGAGACCTTGAACTGGAACACCACCTGGCTGAAGTTGCTGCCGATGGTGGACACGCTATAGCCGTTGAAGATGGCCCACGCCACGAGCCCGCCCAGCAACCCGCCGATCAGTGCCAGCAACATGGTTTCGAGCATGATCGCGGTGACCACCGGCAACCCACGGAACCCGATCGCCCGCATCGTCGCGATCTCACGTGCGCGGGTCGCCACCGCGGCATACATGGTGTTGAGCGCGCCAAACACCGCACCCACCGCCATGATCGCGCCGATCACCGTACCCAGCACCTTGATCAGGGTGTTCAGTCCGCCGCCCTGCTTGGCGTAGTAAGCGCGCGTGGTTTCCACATCCAGTTTCAGACGCGGGTCGGCAGCGACGCCGGCCTTGAACTGATCGAACCCGGCCTTGCCAGCGGTGCGCACGCTGATCGACTGCCACGCGCTGCGCTGGTAGGTGTTGGCCAGCGTCTCAGCGTCGGTCCACAGTTCCGAATCATGGGCATCGCCGGAGTTGAACACCCCCACCACGGTCCACTGCTGGTTGCCCAGCGTGAGCGACTTACCCACCTCCAGCCCACGGAACTGGCCCTGCGCGCCCTTGCCGACCACGATCTCGCGCAGGCCGGGTTTGAACGGGCGGCCCTCGGTGACCTTGACCTTGTCGTGCACCGCCCACGCCATTTCGCCCACGCCACGGAACTGCGCGTTGACGTCGGTGCCGTCGCCCTTGGAGACCAGGTTGACCACCTGCGACAGCTCCGGCGAAATCATTGGCCGGCCCTGCGCATCCTTGGCCACGCCGGGCAGGGTGGACAGCAGCGGCACCTGGTCGCGGGTGATCACCGAATTGGTTTCGGCCTGTGAACCGCCGCGCAGCACGATGGCCGTGGTGTCATCGCCGGTGCTGTTGAGCGTGGCCTGGAAGCCCTGGCCCATCGCCAGCATTGCCACCAGCACGCCGACCACGCCTGCAATGCCCACCACCACCACCGAGGACGCGCCCCAGCGCTGCGGAAGGCTGGCCACTCCAATGCGCGTGGCGGCCAGCGCCAGCCGACCGCTGCGGGTGAACAGCAGCCACAACACCACGGCCACGGCCACGGCCAGCACCCCCGGCCAGGGCAGCATGATCCACACCGCCAGCATCACCGCCAGCAGCAGCACCGACAACAGATTGCTCAACCATTGCTTCTTCATGTCGGTTCTCCTCAGCGGCCCGCCAGGGCATCGACGATCTTCAGCCGCTTGGCGCGCAGCGCCGGCAGCAGGCCCACTACCACCCCGATCAGCAGGATCAGGCCAATGCCCATCAACCAGGTCTGGGTGGGGACGTGCGGTGGCAACAGACCCTGTGTCTTCGGCGCCAACAGCGGCAGGATGGTCGCGGCCAGGCCCATGCCGATGGCGCCGCCCAGCCCGATCAGCAGCACCGATTCAATCATCACCAGGGTCAGCACGGTGCTGTCCTTGAAGCCCAGCGTTTTCAGCGTGGCCAGTTCGGGCACGCGTTCGCGCACCGCCTGGGCCATGGTGTTGCCGGTGAGCAGCAGCAGGGTGAAGAACACCGCGCCCATGATCGAGGTGACGATCAGGCCGATGTCGGCGAACTGCTTGACGAAGGCCTGCTGGAACGCCGATTCGGTCTGGGTCTTGGTTTCATGGTCCGAATTGGCCGAGATCGCATCGATGGCCTGGGCCACGCGCGAGGAGTGGTCCGGGTTGTCCAGGGTGACCGTGAACCAGCTGACCTGGTTCTTGATGTAGTCGTTGCTCTCGTCGAAGTACTTCCAGTTCATCATCAGCTGGCGCTCTTCATTCGCTGCCAGGGTGCGGTCCTTGGAGCGGAAGATGCCCACCAGCTGCAGCGGCCAGTCGTTGCTGCCGCCACGCGGGAAGATGGTGGCCTGCAGCGGAATGGTGTCGCCGATCTTCCAGCCGAACTCCTTGGCCAGCGTTTCGCCCACCACCGCACCGGTCTGGGTGTCCTGGAAGGCCTTGAGCTGTTCGGGTGGCAGCTGGAGTTCGCGGTACACGTCAAAGTAGTTGGGTGCCACCGAGAAGTTGGCGAAGAAGTTCTTCGGGTCCTGGTAGATGCCACCGAACCACATGCCGTAGGTGACGTCCTTTACCCCGGGTACCTGCCGCACCTGCGGCTCCAGCCGGGTCGGCAGCGATTGGGTGATGGACAGGCGCGAGGCCACGATCAGCCGGTTGGCCCCTTCCACGCTGCCGCCCGAACTGAAGGCCACGCGCACCGAATCGAGCATGCCAAACAGCAGGAACGCGGCCACCACCGAAAGCAGGGTCAGCAGGGTCCGCGTTTTGCTGCGGAACAGCTGTGCCCATATGAGCGAGAAATATTTCATCGCAGTGACCTCCGTCAGTGGGCCGCAGGTGCCTGTGCAAGCTCACCCTTGTCCAGGTGCACCGTATGGGTGGCGTACTCGGCGGCCTTGGGGTCGTGGGTGACCATGATGATGGTCTTGCCGTGCTCGCGGTTGAGCTGCTGCAGCAGCAACAGGATCTCCTCGGCGGAGGCGCGGTCCAGGTCGCCGGTGGGCTCATCGCAGATCAGGAACGTGGGGTCGGACACGATCGCCCGGGCGATCGCCACGCGCTGCTGCTGGCCGCCGGACAGCTCATTGGGGCGGTGGCTGCGGCGGTCGGCCAGGCCGACCAGGGTGAGCGCGATTTCGGCATTGCGCTTGCGCTGCGCCGCGCCCAGGTGGGTGAGCAGCAGTGGCAGTTCCACGTTCTTCTGCGCGGTGAGCATCGGCATCAGGTTGTAGAACTGGAACACGAAGCCGACATGGTGGCTGCGCCAGGTGGAGAGCTGGCCGCCGGACATGCGGTCGATGCGCTCGCCTTCGATCTCGATCTCGCCGCCGCTGGGCGTATCCAGCCCGCCGATGAGGTTGAGCAGGGTGGTCTTGCCCGAGCCGGACGGCCCCATCAGGGCGACGAAGTCGCCGCGCTGGATGTCCAGGTCGATACCGTGCAGCACCTGCACCTTTTCGGGGCCGCGCTGGTAGGTCTTGGTGATGTTGCGGAGCGAAACCAGGGTGGACATGGGTGGTTCTCCGTGATGCGGTGGAAGAAGAAGCCCTGCAGGCAGCCGCGCGCATGCGCGCCGGGCCGGCACGGGAATCGCACATCGTCGGCTCGCGACCCGGTCGCGGCGCCGCCTTGCTTACTGCGTCTGCTTTTCCACGACCGCGCTGCCATCGCGCAGTTCCGGCGGCGGGTTGCTGACCACCTGCTGGCCGGCGCTGAGGCCGGCAGTGACCTGGCGGTCGTTGTTGAGCGCCACGCCCACGGTGACCGGGACCTGCTGCACGCGCCGGTCATCGCCCACCACGAACGCCACCGTCTTCTGGTCGCGCTCGACCAGCGCCGCCGCCGGCACGCGCACGCCCTTGGGCGCTGCGGCCTGGGCCGGTGCGGCCGCTTCCAGGAAGCTCACCCGCACGCCCATTTCCGGCACGATGCGCGGGTCTTTGCTCTTCAACGCCACGCGCACCTTGACCGTGGCCTTGCCGCGGTCGGCGGTGGGGATGATGGCGATGACTTCGGCCGGAATCTTCCATTCCGGGTAGGCGTTGAGCGTGGCTTCCACCGGCATCTTCGGCTGCACGCGGCCGATGAAGGCCTCGCCCACATCCACTTCGATTTCCAGCGAATCCATGTCCACGATGGTGCCGATACCGGTGCGGGTGAAGCCGCCACCGGCCGACAGCGGCGACACGATCTCACCCGGCTGCGCCGCCTTGGCGGTGACCACGCCGGAGAACGGCGCGCGCACGATGTTGTTGTCCACGCCCAGGTCGGCAATGGCCAGCGCGTCCCCGGCCACCTTGGTGTTGCGCTGCGCGGTGCGCAGCTGCGCGCGCAGGCTGTCGCGCTGGGCCATGGCGAGGTCGAACTGCGAGCGCGAAACCAGCTGCTGGCCCACCAGTTTCTGCAGGCGCCCGGCTTCGGCATCGGCCTGGGCCACCTGCGCCTGCAGGCCGGCCAGCTGGCTGCGGGCCGCTTCCAGCTGCGAGGACGACAGGCTGCGCTGGGCGTTGGCATCGATCGGGTCCAGGGTCGCCATGACCTGGCCTTCTTCGACCCGCATGCCTTCCTCGATCATCACCTCGCGGACCTTGCCGGTGATCTTGGCCGACACCGTGGCCATGCGCCGGGCCACCACGTAGCCGCTGGCATCGAGCACCGAGCTGCTGGCGGTACCCTGCTGGATGGCCACCACCGGCGCGGTGGTCACCTCGATCGGGCGTTCGCGGCCGAATACGACCCAGGCGATACCGCCCAGGACCAGCAGCGCGACAATGGCGAGCACGATCCACAGGCCACGGCGTGGCGACGAAGGCGGCGGGAAGGCGGCCTTCTTGCGGTCGATGCGGAGTTCCTTGAGCAGTTCAGCGGATGCGTTCATCGTGAGTCTGGACGTGGAATCGGGCCGAGTGTGACCGCAACGGGAGTCACGGGCAAACCGGAAGGGGCCGGCTGGGGCACAGGATGCCCGGCCGGCGCGGTTCCGTGCAGTGACAGCTGTCACCTGCCTGGGGTGATGGGGCGTACTGGAAATGCCATCGCCGACCCGGGATCGTATGGGTATGCCGCACCCCACCGGGAAACTGCCATGATCGCGCCTCGCCCCCACGACCGGGAACCCACCATGCCAACCCGCTGGCTTTCCTCCCTGCTGCGACCCGCCCCGGATTCGGCCGTTGCCGACAACCTGCGCGCCGGCAAGCCGGCCTGGTCCGACGCGGTACACCTGTTGTGGACCGGCTGGGTGTTCCTCACCCCGATGTTCGGCGGCGGCTACACCCTGACGTGGCTGTGGCTGACCCTGCTGACCTACCCGGTGTTCCTGGCGCTGTACGCCCGCCAGCTGCTGTCGCCGCGCCGGCACGCGCCGCGCTACGCGATGACCATGGTGGCCATGGGTCTGGCGCTGCTGCCGTGGTATCCGTCAGGCATCAGCTATTTCATCTTCGGCTGCGTCACCCTGCGGGTGTGCCGCACCGGCAGTGCGTGGCGCTACCTCGGCCAGCTGGTGGTGCTCAACGCCGTCTTCGTGGCGATCGCGCTGTGGGTGGGCTACCACTGGCAGCTGGTGGTGTGGATTCCGTCGATGGCGTTCATCATCGGCGTCATCATCAACGTGGAAAGCACCAACAAGGATCGCGATGCAGCCCTGCAGCTCTCCCAGGACGAAGTACGGCGGCTGGCCGCTACCGCCGAGCGCGAGCGCATCGGCCGCGACCTGCACGACCTGCTCGGTCACACGTTGTCGCTGATCACCCTGAAGCTGGAGCTGTCGCGCAAGCTGTTCGACCGCGATCCCGAACGCGCGCGGCTGGAGGTGACCGAAGCCGAAGCCATCGCGCGGCAGGCATTGTCTGAAGTGCGCAGCGCCGTGACCGGCATCCGTGCCAGCGATCTCGCTGCGGAACTGGCGGCCGCGCGGCTGCTGCTGGAATGCCAGCACGTGCACCTGCACTACAGCCCGCCGCCGCCGATGCCGGCGGAGATCGAACGCGGCCTGGCGCTGGTGCTGCGCGAAGCGGCCACCAACATCGTGCGGCATGCCGACGCGCACCAGGCCTGGGTTGAGTTCAGCCAGGACGGGCGCACCTTGGGCCTGCAGATCCGCGATGACGGCCGAGGCGATGTGCAGGCCGATGGCAACGGGCTCACCGGCATGCGCGAACGCGTGGCTGCGTTGCGTGGCACGCTGCAGGTGCACTCCCCGCGCGGGCAGGGCACCACGGTGGTGGTGCAGGTGCCGCTACCGGCCAGGACCGCCGCGGTCGCCACGGCGCCAAGTGCGCCCCCAATGACCAGTGAGGCAATGCCATGATCCGCATCGTATTGGCCGAAGACCAGGCGATGGTGCGCGGCGCGCTGTCGGCCCTGCTCGGGCTGGAGCCGGATATCGACGTGCTGGGTGCCGCCGCTGACGGTGAGGCGGCCTGGCGGATGCTGCAGCAGCTGCAGCCGGACATCCTGGTCACCGATATCGAAATGCCGGGGCTGTCCGGGCTGGAGCTGGCGCAGCGCATCGCCCGGCATGCGCTGCCGATCAAGGTGGTGATCGTGACCACCTTCGCGCGTTCCGGATTCCTGCGCCGCGCACTGGATGCCGGCGTGTGCGGTTACCTGCTCAAGGACGCACCGGCGGAGAAGCTGGCCGATGCACTGCGCCAGGTACAGCACGGTGGCCGTGCCATCGACCCGCAGCTCGCACTCGATGCGTGGTCGCAGGCCGACCCGCTCAACGACCGCGAACGCCAGGTGCTGCGCCTGTCCGGCGACGGCCGCTCGGCCAGCGAGATCGCCACCCAGCTGGGGCTGTCGCATGGCACGGTGCGCAACTACCTGTCCGAATGCATCGGCAAGCTGGGCGTGGCAAACCGCATCGAGGCCTACCGCCTGGCCCGGCAGAAAGGCTGGCTGTAACCACCCGCGGTGGCTACAACCCTCCGGTAGCACACGACCGTTGGTCGTGTGACCTTGTCAACGGTCTCCCGGACCCTTCGCCATCGCCTGGAACACCCCGTCGCGCCGCACCCACAGGTGGAACAGCGCCGCACTCAAATGCAGCACCACCGTGGCGAACAACACATAGGCCAGCAGGCTGTGCGCGCTGCGCAGCGCGGCGTACAACGCCACGTCGTGCGGCAGGATCGGCGGCAGCAGCACGCCCTTCCACATCTGGATCGGGTAGCCACCGGCCGACAGCATCGCCCAGCCCACCAGCGGCATGGCCAGCATCAACCCGTACAGGACCCAATGCGAGGCATGCGCGGCGGCCGCCTGCCACGCCGGCAGATCCGCCGGCAGCGGCGGTGGCCGATGGCGCAACCGGTTGATCAGCCGCACCAGCGCCAGCAGCAGGATCGCGATGCCCAGCGGCCGGTGCAGGTCCACCAGCATCGGTCGCCAGTGCAGCGAGGCCACCATGGTCACGCCGACGAACAGCATGGTCAGGATCAGCACCGCCATCAGCCAGTGCAGCACGCGCGCGGTGAGGTTGAAATGCCCGGCATCACGGCTCATTGCGCCTTCTCCTTGCCACTGGCCAGTTCGCGTTCGCGGCGGTTGAACGATTCGGAATACACCGCCGAACGCGCAGCCAGGATCGGGTCATCGCTGCCGGCAATGCCGCTGGGCAGGATCAGGGGATCGAAGTTGAGGTTGTTGCAGGCACCGCCGGCCTGCGGCTGCAGCGCGGTCAGGGTCAGCGTGCCCAGCTTCACCTGGCGGCGGTCCTCAGGCCACGGAATCGAGGGGTCGTTCACCGCATCGCCGGCTGCGGCAATGGTCGCCCACATCTCCCACTGCACCGGGCCATTGGCCAGGCGCTGCTGGAACTCATCGCTGAGGTAATCCAGGCTGGCCTGTTTGCGCTGCTCGGCATCCATGGCTTCGAACGGTGCCAGCGGGCGCATGCTCCAGCGCACCACTTCGGTGTGGCCGTCGGCGTTGGTGAAGCGGAAGCTGTTCACCCCGTTGTAGGTGGTGTTGGCCCAGCTGGTGGACCACGGCGCGGTCTTGGCCCATTCGCCGAACGCCTTCGCCGATGGGTACTTGGCTGCGATGGCTGCCATCTTCGCCGGGTCCGGCTTGCCGGTGGCCGGGTCGGGAATGCCGGCGCGGGTCTGTTCCAGGAACGCCTCGGTGGTGGGCACGGCGAAGAACGGGAAGCTGTTCATCGCCGTGCGCCATTCCTGGCCGTCATCGCTGACCAGCTGCAGTGCCATGCTGCGCACGCGCGCATTGGCGTCTGCACCGTGCGGATCGCCGCCGCCGATCGACAGGCGGCCCAGCACCGGTACCTGCTGCTGGCGGAACACCCGTGCCGCGCTGAGGGCGGCCCCTTGCGGGGTGCCCTGGAAGCTGCCGCTTACGCACGCACCCTTGCTGTGCGCGCGGCGGAAACCGGCGTGGTTGGCGCCGGTGGCTTCGATGGTGTCGGTGAAGGTCTGCACGGTGGCGCGGTCGCGGCCCAGCCAGCCGGCCAGCCAGGCGAAAGCCAGCACCAGCACGCCGGCGATCAACGCGATCAGCGCGATCCACAGCAGCGGGGAATGCGGGGGGCGCGGGGCATCCGGCTCACGGCCGGCGCGGGTATAGCGGAAGAGCGACATGGGCCGTTACCTGCCTTCTCGAACGTGAGGGGGTGGGTGCGGCCATGGTGTCAGAACCCCGGTCGCCCGGATATTCACATTTTCGACAAGATTCAACGAACGATCCCCGCCGGGGCGGGGATCGGTTCGGTTCGGCGTTACGCGTATCGCGTTTTCAACATCGACCACGCCGAGCGCAGCGCCAGGGCCTCGCCACCGGCCGGGCGGCCCGGGCGTTCGCCATCATTCCAGGCGTACACATCCAGGTGCGCCCAGGCCTGGCCTTCGGCGATGAACCGCTCCAGGTACAGCGCCGCGGTCACCGAGCCGGCCATGCGCGAACCGGCGTTGGCCAGGTCGGCAATGCCGCTGTGCAGGTAACGCAGGTACGGGCGCCACAGCGGCATGCGCCAGACCGGGTCGCGGGTGGTTTCGCCGGCCTGCAGCCACTGCTGAGCCAGGCTGTCGTTGTTGCTGAACAGCGCCGGCAGGTCCGGGCCGAGCGCGATGCGCGCCGCGCCGGTGAGCGTGGCGAAATCCAGCACGATCTCCGGCTGTTGTTCGCTGGCGTAGGTCAGCGCATCGCACAGCACCAGCCGGCCTTCGGCATCGGTGTTGTCGATTTCGATGCTCAGGCCCTTGCGGGTGGCGATCACTTCGCCCGGGCGGAACGCATCCGGGCCGATCGCGTTTTCCACCGCAGCGATCAGCAGGGTCAGCTGCACCGGCAGCTCCTGGGCCATGATCAGCCCGGCCAGCGCCAGCGCGTGCGCGGCGCCGCCCATGTCCTTCTTCATGTTGCGCATGCCGTCGGCCGGCTTGATGTCCAGCCCGCCGGTATCGAAGCACACGCCCTTGCCCACCAGCGCCACGTGCGGGCGGCCGGCCTGGCCCCAGCGCAGCGCGATCAGGCGCGGCGCGCGGTGCGAGGCGCGACCCACCGCGTGGATGGCCGGGAAATTCTGCTCCAGCAGCGCGTCACCGGTGATCACTTCGCACTGGCCACCATGGGCGGCGGCCAGTTCACGCGCGGCGTCTTCCAGCTGCTGCGGGCCCATGTCTTCGGTGGGGGTGTTCACCCAGTCGCGCACGCGCAGGCTGGCGGTGATCACATCGCGGACTTCGGCGGCCGGGCTGGCCACCAGCTTCGCCGGGGCGCGATTGGGCTTGCGATAGCGCGCGAAGCGGTAGCTGCCCAGGCCCCAGCCCAGGTGCAGCAGGGTTTCGATGTTGGCCGGCAGCGCATTGGCCAGCTGCCACACGCTGCCTTCGGGCAGGGCGAACGGGGCGTGTGCATACGCATAGGCATCGCCCGGGTCGCCCACGCCGACGATGGCGCCGGCCAGGCCGTGTTCGCCCGGCAGCAGCACCACGCTGCCACCGCTGCCGTTGAAGTGCTGCGCATCCAGCCAGGCAACCAGGGCCGGGCTCTGCTGTGCGCGCCACGCCGCGAACTGTTCGCGCTCCATGACATGCAGCGGCAGGGCGTTGGCCGAATCGGTGGTGAAACCGGTGATCTGGGTCATGCGGGGTCGTGCTCCGTTCGTGGTCAGGCGGTCTGTGCCGATGCGTTCGCATCGAGCCAGTCGGCCAGCCCGGTCAGGGTGTCGAACTGCAGGTCAGGCTGCAGCGAAGGATGGTGCCAGGTGTGTTCGACGCGGTTGATCCAGCAGCCGCGCAGGCCGGCCTGCATCGCGCCCACCACGTCCATTTCGATGTGGTCGCCCACGTGCAGCACCTGCGCCGGGGCCACGCCCAGGCGCTCGCAGGCAGCGTGGAAGATGCTGGCGGCCGGCTTGGCCGCGCCGTGTTCGCGCGAACCCAGCTGGAAGGCGAAGTGGTGGTCCAGCCCGATCCGGGCCAGGTCGGCGTTGCCATTGCTGAGCGCGGCCACCGGCACCCGGGCGGCGATGCGGGCCAGTGCGTCCACCGCATCGGGATAGAACTCCACCTGGTTGCGCGCGGCGTAGAACGCCTCGTAGGCCGGTTCCAGCAGGGCCAGGTCTGCCCCGCTGTTCTCCAGCGCCTCGCGCAGGGTGAGCCGGCGCAGGGCGCTCAGGTCGTAGTGCAGGTGCGGGTTATCGCGGAAGGAGCGCTCACGCAGTTCGCGCATCGCCGCCACCGGGTACATCGCGGCGGTGGCGGGGCTGTGCTGGAGCATCCACTCGTACAACACCTGGTCGATGCGGGCGCCGATGGGGGCGAACGGCCACAGGGTGTCGTCGAGGTCGAGAGTGATGGCTAGGACGGGAAAATTCACCCGCCCATTCTACTCCAACAGTTTCGCCCACCCCTGGGTGCCGTCCAGGCGCGCCAGCACCAGCTTGATGCAGACCAGCAGGGGGACCGACAGCAGCAGGCCCACCATGCCCCACAGCCAGCCGAACACCATCAGCGCCAGGATCAGGATCAGCGGCGAAATCGCCATCTGCCGGCCCAGCACGATCGGGGTCACCACCTGGCCTTCAATGGTGTGCAGGGCCAGGTAACACGCCGCCGGCAGCAGGGCATGGAACGGGTCGCTGAACTCCACGAAGCCCATCAGCAGCATCAGCGTCACCCCGATCAGCGGGCCCACGTAGGGTGCGAAATTCAGCAGCGCCGCCACCGTGCCCCACAGCAGCGCCTCCTGGAGGCTGATGCCCAGCAGCAACAGCACCCCGGAGAAAATCAGCCCCACCAGCGTGTTGATCACGGTGATGGTCAATACATAGCGCGAGACCTCACGTTCGATCGAACGCAGGATGTCGGTGGTGAACCGCTGCTGCTGGCGGCTGGGGAACAGCGCGATGGCATGCTTCTGCAGGTTCTGCCCGTAGATCATGAAGAACAGCGTCAGCAGTACCACCGCCAGCACGGACGCGGCCAGCCGCGGCGCCCGGGTCAGTACCTTGTACGGGTCATCCAGCTGGGTGCGCACGACCTGCACCCGGCGGCTGCCTTCGCCACCCGCCACGCGCGCGAAATTCTCCGCCGCCTGGTTGGCCTGCTGCACCGGCTTGGTCAGGTTCTGCACCTGCCGGGCCACCTTGCGCAGCTGCTGCGGCGCTTCCTGTGCCCATTCCATCGCAGGGCCCACCAGCTGCACGCCCAGCGCGGCCGTGCCGCTAAGCCCCACCCCGATCACCAGCACCGCCGCCAGGAAGCGCGGAACCCACAGCCGGCCCAGCAGGCGCAGGATCGGGTTGCCGACCAGCGCGAAGAACATGGCAAGCAGGATCGGCAGAATGATTTCCTGCGCGGCCCACAGAGTGAACGCCACCGCCAGCATGGCCAGCACCACCAGCGACATCGGCGCGCGCGGGCGCGGCGGGGGCGGTACCGGTACCGGCAGGGGAGCGTCGGCAGGGGAGGGCGCAGGAACGCTCATGCAGGTCGCACGCTGGAGAGGAGACGCATTATTGGGCAACCCGGGTGCGTGCGGCGTGTGGAATGGGAGGCCGGCCAACGGCCGGCGCTACCGGTTAACGTTCGGAAACGTCGGTGGCCGCTTCCGCTGGCAGTGGCTGCGGCTGCGCCGCCTCCTGCGTGGCGGTCACCCGGGCCCGTGGCGCAGGGGCAGGGGCGGCGGCCCGAGCCGGTGCTGCAGGTGGCGTCGGGTCGACCGCTTCATCCACCTTGTCCGCGGCCTGTTCGGCGGTTTCGGCCGCCTCATTGGCCTGCATCGAGGCGAACGCCGCCTGTGCGCTGGCCAGCAGGTTGGACACCGAGCCAATCATCTGCAGCCAGCGGGCCCCGTGGAAACGGGTGCTGCCGGGCTCCAGCTTGCCGGCCAGGAAACCACCGGCCAGGCCCACGCTGATGATGCGCAGCGGGGTCCAGCCTTCGCGCCAGGCCTGGCTCAGGGTGAACCAGCTGCACTGGGTCTCGTCGACCCGGATCGCGACCACTTGTTCCGCCCGCTTGACGCGGTGGCGCAGGGCTTCGAACTTCATGGCGTACGCTCCGCTGCCCGGACATCCGCATCGGGATCGTCTTCGGTGGGCTCATCGAACAGGCCGAGCCGCGACAACTGGCGGCGGGTGGCATGCATGCCGGTGTGGCGGAAGAAGAACGACACCCGCCAGATGGCATAGCCGGTCATCGCCAGGCTCACCAGCGAGGTGATCAACAGCGAATGGAACCAGGACAGGCCCCAGCGCTGCATCAGCGCAATCAGCGTGCCGGCCAGCAGCAGCCAGGCCGAGGCGCCGAACACGATCGCCACCCCGCTCCACGCCAATGCCCGACCGAACGCACTGCGTGCCAATGCAAATTCAAAGGAGGCCAGCCGACGCAGCGAACGCAGCGTGTGCTTGGCCGAATCCACGGTTGCGCGGCCGGCCTGGCCGACCTCGCGGATGCTTTCATCCAGGCGCGGCGCGCGCTGCTCGCCCTCCGGTGGAGGCGTTGCCGCCCCACCGTCAGGCGTCGACTGTGCTTGATCGCTCACGCCGACTTACTTGTCGCCGCTGCGGGCAAGCTTGGCGATGATCCAGCCGGCGGCAAACGCCACGCCGAACGAGGCCAGCGGGCGCTCGCGGATCAGCTCGGCGGCGCTGTCGACCAGGTCCTTGCCCTTGTCCATCAGCGCATCGACCTGTTCCTTGGCAGCAGCACCGCCGAATTCAGCGGCAGCCAGCCCGGACAGAGCGGTGTCGGAGAGTTCGGCCTTGACGTTGGCCTTGCCGATACGCAGTTCGTCGGTCGCCGCGCCGGTGGCGCCCTTGATCGCGCCGCCGGCAGCGGTGGCAGCCGACTTCAGGTGCGAACCGGCTTCACCCAGGTGTTCCTTGAGGTTTTCGGTATTGGTGGGGCTCATCGTGTATCTCCGTAGTAAGCGATGGGGAAGGTGACCGCAGGCCATGCCGGTCGAAGCGAACTGAAGGTAATAGCACTGGCAGGGTGTAGAGGGCGTCAGCTGGTGTGATCCGCGCGCGAAGGTTGCCTGACCGGTTCAGCGCATTTCCAGTTCGCCGCGCGCATTGCCGCGCACTACGCGCAGCACCAGCTGCTGCGGGCGCTGCTGGAAATTGGCGCGCCAGCTGGCCAGGTCGGCGAATTCACCCACGCTGGCCTGGATGATCAGATCGCCGGCGACCAGGCCCGAATTTGCCGCGCGGCTGCCGCGCTTGACGTCGCTGACCATGACCCCGCTGCTGCCGGCCTGGCGCAATGTCTCGGGCAGGTCGACGAAGGTGGCGCCGCTCAACCGCGGGTCCAGCGATTCACCGGCAACCGCGCGCGGCTGTTCCTTCAGCGTGGCCTTGAACGTCAGCGGCTTGCCATCACGGCGCACCTCCAGTGTCAGCGCGCTGCCCACCGGCTGCAGGCCCTCCACGTTGTGCAGCGCCACCGCGCCATCCACCCGCTGGCCATTGGCCGACACCACCACATCGCCCGGCTTCAGCCCGGCCGCAGCGGCGCCCGAACCGGCCAGCACGCGGGTGACAAGCGCGCCACGCGCTTCGCTCAGGCCCAGGTTCTGCGCCAGCGCCTGGGTGAGGTTCTGTGCTTCGATGCCCAACGTGCCGCGCACCACCACGCCATGCTTGATCAGCTGGTCCACCACATCGCGCGCCAGGTTGGTCGGAATGGCCAGGCCCAACCCGATGTTGCCGGCCATGCTGCCCTGCGGGTTGAAGCTGGCGGTATTGATGCCCACCAGCTGGCCCTGCAGGTTGACCAGCGCGCCGCCGGAGTTGCCCGGGTTGATCGAGGCATCGGTCTGGATGAAGTTCTGGTAGCCCAGCCCGCGGATACCGGTGCGGCCCACCGCCGAGACGATGCCCGACGTGACCGTCTGGCTGAAGCCGAACGGGTTGCCGATGGCCACCACGAAATCGCCCACGCGCAGCTGCGTGCTGTCGCCCAGCGGCAGCGCGGTGAGCTTGTCGGCCGGAATGCGGATCAGCGCAATGTCGGTGTCGCGGTCCGAACCGAGGAACTCGGCCTTGACCGTGCGCCCGTCCGACAGCGTCACCTGCACATCGTCGGCGTTCTCGATCACGTGGTGGTTGGTCAGCACCAGGCCTTCGGCCGCATCGATGATGACGCCCGAACCGAGCGATTCGTTGATGCGCTCCTGCGGCACTTCGGGGAACAGGCGGCGGAAGAACGGGTCGTTGAAGTACGGGTTGCGCACCCGCACCACCTGCTTGGTATTGACGCTCACCACCGCCGGCATCACGCGCTCCAGCATTGGCGCCAGCGAGGGCACCGGCTGCCCGGCCACCGACGCAGGCAGCGCGGCGGTCGCCGGAATGGCCAGCGTGGCCGGCGCCGCTTCAGCGCGGTTGTCCAGATGGGCGTTGATGGCGGAAGCGACAAAGCCTCCGAAGGCGGCGGCAAGCGCGAGCGTGAGCAGGGTCGGGAGCGGTCGCATGGGAGTCCGGTGGGCGGAAAACACGTATACGGTAAATCAAGCTGAACGAGTCTGTGCGCTGCCGGCTAAACCGGCGATGAAATCGACCCCGGCCACCGCCGCCCCTGCGACCTTCCGTGCCGTTGACACGCCCCCGTGCCGGCGTAAGCTGGATCCAGGCCGGCCACTAGATGTTGCGTTTCCGACCCAGAGTGCCCCAAGGCGTTGGGTATGCCAGCGGGCACACCCGGTGACCACGCGATGGAGCCTGCCTCGAATGCGTACGGTGCAAACGGACGTGATTCCCCCGGAGCTGGCCACCGGCGACGTGCCGCTGCAGCCGGCGTCGCTGGATATCTGGGACAAGAAGTACCGGCTCAAGACCAAGCAGGGCCAGGCGCTGGATGCGGATATCGACGCCACTTACCTGCGCGTGGCGCACGCCCTGGCCGACGCCGAACTCACCGAGGACAAGCGCCGGCACTGGCGCGAGCGCTTCACCTGGGCGCTGCGCCGTGGCGCCATTCCCGCCGGCCGCATCATTTCCAATGCCGGCGCGCAGGCGCACAAGCCGGCCACCAGCACCATCAACTGCACCGTCTCGGGCACGCTGGAAGATTCGATGGACGGCATCCTGCGCAAGGTCCACGAAGCCGGGCTCACCCTCAAGGCCGGCTGCGGCATCGGCTATGAATTCAGCACGCTGCGCCCGCGCGGCGCGTTCGTGGCCGGGGCTGGCGCGCACACCTCCGGCCCGATGTCCTTCATGGATATCTTCGACAAGATGTGTTTCACCATCTCCTCGGCCGGCGGCCGCCGTGGTGCGCAGATGGGCACCTTCGACGTCTCGCACCCGGATGTGCGCGATTTCATCCGGGCCAAGCGCGAAGACGGCCGGCTGCGCCAGTTCAACCTGTCGCTGCTGATCACCGATGGCTTCATGCAGGCCGTGGACAACGACGCCGAGTGGCCGCTGGTGTTCCCGCTGAGCCGGCACGAGGCCGGCGAGTTCGACCTGGCCGATCCGGCCGCCGTGCAGTGGCGCGAATGGCCCACCCACCGCGACTACGTGGTCCGCGAAGATGGCCTGGTGGCCTCCCGGGTCTACGGCCAGATCCGCGCCCGGCACCTGTGGGACATGATCATGGTGTCCACCTATGACTACGCCGAACCCGGTTTCATCCTGATCGACCGGGTCAATGAAATGAACAACAACTGGTGGTGCGAGGACATCCGCGCCACCAATCCCTGCGTCACCGCCGATACCTGGGTGCACACCGCCGCCGGGCCGCGCCAGGTGGCCGAGCTGATCGGGCAGGGGTTCCACGTGCGCGTGGAGGGGCAGGACCATGCCACTACCGATGCCGGGTTCTTCCGCACGGCGCGCAAGCCGGTGCTCGCCCTGCAGACCCGCGAAGGCCATCGGCTGCGGCTGACTGCCGACCATCGGGTTCGCCGGGTCACCCACCGCACCCGCTGGGAGGTCCAGAGCGAGTGGTGCGAGGCGGGCCAGCTGCAGGCGGGGGATGAGGTACTGCTGCAGGACCATCGCGCCGCGCCGCACTGGCCGGGTGCACTGGCGCATGAGCAGGGTTACCTGCTGGGGCTGCTGATGGGCGACGGCACGTTGAAAGAGGAAGCCGCTGTGCTCTCGGTGTGGAGCCCAGCGGCAGTGGCCAATGGCGCGCCGGCGACGCCGGCACCCGGAGCGCTCGCGCTGATGGGTGAAGCGCTGCGCTGCGCGAAGACGCTGCCGCACCGGGCCGATTTCACCGGGTGGTCCGAGGTGGGCGGCCGGAGCGAATGGCGCCTGAAGTCCGCGGCATTGCGTGATCTTGCTCAGCAGCTGGGCATGTCCCCCGGTGATAAGCCGATTACCCCGGCGCTGGAAAAACTTTCCAGCGATGCCTGCCGTGGCTTCCTGCGCGGCCTCTTCGACGCCGACGGCAGCGTGCAGGGCAACCAGGGCAAGGGCGTATCCGTCCGATTGGCGCAGTCTGATCGCCCGCGCTTGGAGGCGGTGCAACGCATGCTGCTGCGGCTGGGTATTCCCGCCACCCTCTACGCCCGCCGCGAGGCCGGACACGCCGTGCTGCCGGATGGCCGCGGTGGCCAGAGCTCTTACCCCACCCTGGCCCAGTTCGAACTCGTGGTCAGCGGCGAAGGCGTGGCCCGCTACGACGCGCTGATCGGGTTCGCCGACACCGACAAGGCCGCGCGCCTTACCCGGACGCTGGCCGCCTACCGCCGCACCCTCAACCGCAGCCGCTTCTTCGCCACCGTTGAAAGCGTGGACCCGGACGGGGTGGAAGACGTCTACGACGTCCAGGTACCTGGCATCCACTGCTTCGACGGCAACGGCCTGCATGCCCATAACTGCGGCGAACAGCCCTTGCCCCCGTATGGCGCGTGCCTGCTCGGCTCGGTCAACCTCACCCGCTTCGTGCGCGAGCCATTCACCGCCCAGGCCCGGTTTGACTGGGACGAATACAAAGATGTGGTGCGGGTGTTCACCCGCATGCTCGACAACGTGGTGGAGGTCAACGGCCTGCCGCTGGAACAGCAGCGCCAGGAGATCCTGCGCAAGCGCCGGCACGGCATGGGCTTCCTGGGCCTGGGCTCCACCCTGGCCATGCTGCGCATGACCTATGGCGCGCCCGACGCCTGCGACTTCACCGAGGCCATCGCCCGCGAGATGGCCGTGGCGGGGTGGGAAACCGGGCTCAGCCTGGCCCGCGAGAAAGGGCCGGCGCCGATCATGCAGGAGACCTTCGAGGTTACCGCCGCCATGCTGCGCCAGCGCCCGGAAATGGCCGCCGATGGCTGGCGCGCCGGCCAGCAGATCGAAGGCAAGGTGCTGCATGCCCGCTACAGCCGTTACATGCAGCGCATCGCCAGCGTGGCCCCGGAGCTGGTGGAGGAGCTGGCCGAGATCGGCGCCCGCTTCACCCACCACAGCTCCATCGCCCCCACCGGCACCATCAGCCTGTCGCTGGCCAACAACGCCTCCAACGGCATCGAGCCCTCGTTCGCCCACCACTACAGCCGCAACGTGATCCGCGAGGGGCGCAAGAGCAAGGAGAAGGTGGACGTGTTCTCCTACGAACTGCTGGCCTACCGGCACCTGGTCAACCCGCAGGCCATGCCGTTCGCCGACGAGGATGGCGCCCGCCTGCCGGGCTACTTCATTGCCGCCGACGACATCTCGCCCAAGGCCCACGTGGATGTCCAGGCCGCCGCGCAGAAGTGGGTGGACAGCTCCATTTCCAAGACCGCCAACGTCCCCACCGACTACCCCTACGAGCAGTTCAAGGACATCTACCGCTACGCCCACGCGCAGGGATTGAAGGGCTGCACCACCTTCCGTTTCAACCCCGCCGCGTTCCAGGGCGTGCTGGTCAAGGAGGCCGATCTGGAGAACACCACCTACCGTTTCGAACTCCAGGACGGCGCAGTTGTGGAGGTAAAGGGCAACGAACAGATCGAGTATGACGGCGAATTGCACACCGCCGCGAACCTGTTCGACGCGCTCAAGGAGGGCTATTACGGCAAGTTCTGATTGTGCAGCCGAAGCTGTTTTCAAGTGGTTTCATGCGTGATTCCCGTCCGCGCCGGATTCATGGCGCCGGCCGGGCAAGCACAAAGGCGGCTCACGGGCTGCGACAAGACCGTTCCACGATCGTCCGCGCCGGTATAGCATCGCCAGCGAAATCACTGACTGGCCCCTCAGGAGGCAAAACATGAGCAACGGAAATGGCGTCACCGCGACCCTGTCGCAGGGTGTGGAAACTGTGAAAGAAACCGCCGGCAACGTTGGCGAGACCATCGCCCACACCGCTGAAGAAGTGGTCGCCTCGGTGAAGAAGACCGCAAAGCGCGCGCGCAAGGCTGCCACCACCCAGGTTGCCAAGGTCAAGAAGGCTGTCAAGAAGGCCGAGAAGACCGTCGCCAAGAAGGCTGACAAGGCCGCCAAGTCGGTCGGCAAGCGCCTGGCCACCGCCAAGAAGAAGCTGGAGACCGCCAAGAGCAACGCCAAGGCCGAGGCCGCCGCGCTGACCAAGAAGGTCGCCAAGAAGAAGGCCGCTGCTGAAAAGGCCGTGACCAAGACCACCAAGGCCGCCAAGAAGGTTGCCGGCAAGAAGGTCGCCACCGCCAAGAAGGCCGTGACCAAGAAGACCGCCGCCGCCAAGAAGGTCGTGGGCAAGAAGGCTGCCACCACCAAGAAGGCTGTCGCCAGGAAGTCGGTTGCTGCCAAGAAGGCCGTGAGCAAGAAGACCGCCACCGCCAAGAAGGTTGTTGGCAAGAAGGTCGCTACCGCCAAGAAGGCTGTGGCCAAGAAGTCGGCGCCCACCAAGAAGGCCGTGGGCAAAAAGACCGCCACCGCCCGCAAGACCGTTGGCAAGAAGGTCGCTGTCGCCAAGAAGACCGTCGCCCGCAAGTCCGCTGCCACCAAGAAGGCCGTGACCAGGAAGTCCGCCACCGCCCGCAAGACGGTGGGCAAGAAGGTCGCTGTTGCCAAGAAGACCGTGGCCCGCAAGTCGGCCGCCACCAAGAAGGCTGTCGCCAAGAAGACCGCCGTTGCCCGCAAGTTGGTTGCCCGCAAGGCTGCACCGGCCAAGCGCGCCGCCAAGACCGTGGCCCGCAAGGCCCCGGCCAAGCGCGCCCGCAAGTAAGCAGGTAATGCACGGCGCCCGCCCCGCGCGGGCGCCGTGAACACCGAGGAAACGCACCATGGCTGTCAGGATCGATCAGAAGATCACCGGGTATGCCGTCGTCACCCCCGAGGAGACGCGCCAGGCAGCGCCTACCGCCGCCCCGCTCCCGGACGCCGCCAACGAAATCGTGCAGATGCACGAGCGCATCGAGCGCCCCGACGTCCTGGTCGGCAACACCTACAAGATCAAATCGCCGATGGTGGAGCACGCCTTCTACGTGACCATCAACGACATCGTGCTCAACCCGGGCACCGAACACGAGCTGCGCCGGCCCTTCGAGGTGTTCATCAACTCCAAGTCGATGGAGCACTTCCAGTGGATCGTGGCGCTTACCCGGATCATGTCCGCCGTGTTCCGCAAGGGCGGGGACGTGACCTTCCTGGTCGAGGAAATGAAGGCCGTGTTCGACCCGCGCGGCGGCTACTACAAGATCGGCGGCGCCTACATGCCCTCGCTGGTGGCCGAACTGGGCAGCATCGTCGAACACCACCTCAAGTCGATCGGGCTGCTGCACGACCCGGAGATGAGTGCCGCGCAACGCGCGCTGATCGCCGAAAAGCGCCGCGAGTACGAAGCGCGGGAGAGCGAAGAGCTGGCCATCACCGGCGACGGCGCCAGCTTTCCGCCCAGCGCCAGCATGTGCGAGAAGTGCTTCACCAAGGCACAGGTGTTCATGGACGGCTGCGCCACCTGCCTGAATTGTGGGTACTCCAAGTGCGGGTGAGCTGACGCCGATGCGCAACCTGGACTTCAGCTCCTGGCAGGCCATGCTCTCCACCCTGGTCGGGCTGGCGGTCATCACCCTGATCGGCGTGGGCATCCGCCTGGTGTTCATGCAGACCCTGCAGCAGCGCCGCGAGCGCGAGAACCGCCAGATCAACGAGCGGCTGCGCACCCTGATTGCCGCCTACAAGACGCTGGGTGGGTCGTTCACCGGCGCGCTGCATGTCGATCCGCGCCACCTGCGTGACCTGCGCCAGGCGCCTGGCGAAGGCGACGAGACGTTGAACCTGCCACTGAGCACCGGCAGCGACCGCGCACGCCGGATCCGCGATGCGGTGGAAGCGGCGCTCTCGGACATCGTGCTGCTGGGCACCGACGACCAGGTGCGGCTGGCTGCACACGCGGCCAACGAACTGGCCGCAGGCCGCGCGGTGCCGACCGCCGAGCTGGTGGTATCGCTGCGCGACTTCATCCGCGAGGCGCTGGACCTGGCGCCCATTCCCGCCAGCGTGGCGATTCCGCGCCAAGGCCCGGCGCGGCCTGCGACCGGTGGTGCGCGGGGCAAGGCCGAGGCCGGCGACCGCGCCGGGGGCAAGGGCGGCGGCGGTGGTGGCATGGGCGGCATGGGCGGTGGCGGCGCCGGGATGGGCATGGGCCACGGCCAGGACGACGACAGCAGCCACGCGCGCTGAGCGGGGCGGTGGCTGCCTGGGCCGTCGATTCGCCCGCTACAGCGCCTGCTACTTCCTGAGTTCCACGATCGGTACGAAGCCGCCATAGATCATCCGCTTGCCGTCGAACGGCATGGGATTGTTGGCCGGATCCATGCGCGGGTCCTTCATCATTTTCTCCATCCCCGCATCGCGGGTGGCCTTGTCCGGCCATTCGATCCAGGAGAACACAACCGTCTCATCGTCCTTGGCTTCTACGGAGCGGAAGAAGTCGGTCTGCTTGCCGTGGGTGACGTCATCACCCCAGCACTCCACCACGCGCAGCGCGCCGAATTCCATGAACACCGAATCGCCTTCGTTGGCGTGTTTGATGAATTTGTCTTTGTTGGCGGTGGGTACGGCCAATACGAAACCGTCGATATAGGACATCTGCAGCCTCCGGTAACCGGTGCACCACGGCGGGCACCTTCAAGGAATACGACGCGTGGGGGCGCGGGAAATCGACAGTGCCTCCACAGCAGGCTGGAGGCGGTGATGATTCCGTTAATCCGGCATGTGCAGTCGGAAAATCAACGGGTTAAGTCACTGATGCGCTGCATTGCAGCGAAGCAAGGGTAAGAAAACCCTTAACGACGGTGAGGAACATCCTGATATTCGCGCGCCGCTATCGGCCTCACTATGCAAGCGCCGGGCAGGCCACCCCAAGGGCCCTGCGGTTTGATGCCAGAGCTGCGTCAGCCGGTGCAACACGGAAGATGGACGCGTTAGCCGACTACTCCCCAAGAGCGGCTTCCCCAGCGCGTGACGCCCTGCAAGGGTATCGTCGTGACCGGATTCCCATCGCCCTGCCAAATCATTTCGGCATGAGTCCAGCGGCGATCTCTCGATCACTCCCACTCCCCTTGATCCAGGCGTTGTAAACGCGAGGTTCATTGTGTGCGGCGAACACACACAGCACACCTGAAAAATGCAGCGCGCGCGTATATGACACGACGCGTCTGAATGGATGCCAAAAATTCGCGTAGCCGAAACCGGCTCACTTCAGGGCGCGTTGTGTCGAATAACGGAGAATTTACATTCCCGATGCAGAAGCCGCTTGTGCCACTGCACGAACGAAACAACAGAAAAGGTGTACCCCCATGAAGACCTCCTTGATTGCCCTGGCGCTCGCCGCCGCTCTGCCGTTCGGCGCTTCGGCCGCTGAAGGCCTGTCCTACAATTACGCCGAAGGCGATTACGTCAAGACCGATGCCGATGGTGGCAAGGCCGACGGTTGGGGTGTGAAGGGTTCGTACGGTTTCCTGCCGAACTTCCATGCGTTTGGTGAATACAACCAGCAGAAGACCGACATCGGCAACTTCAAGGTTGACCAGTGGCGCGTCGGCGTGGGCTACAACCACGAAATCGCCACCAGCACCGACTTCGTGGGCCGCGTTGCCTACAACAAGTTCGACCCGAAGGAAGGCCTGGACTTCAACGGCTACAGCGCTGAAGCCGGTATCCGCACCGCGTTCGGCCAGCACGCCGAAGTCTATGCAATGGCCGGTTACGAGGATTACAGCAAGAAGCACGGCATCAATCCGGATGGTCAGTTCTACGGCCGCCTGGGTGGCCAGGTGAAGTTGAACCAGAACTGGGGCATCAACGGCGATATCAAGATGGATCGCCACGGTGACAAGGAATGGTCGGTCGGCCCGCGCTTCAGCTGGTAAGCGGCGTCTGATCGCTCCGCTGCGTGCCTGACTGGCGCAGCGACTAGGGCCCGGCACACGCCGGGCCTTTTTTGTGGGCGCGAAAAGCGTACCGACCAACGGTCGGTACCTACCGCCGCATCCATCGGTTGGCGGCCACCACGGATGGTCGCGGGTCCGAAGCAACGGTTGGCGGCCACCACGGATGGCCCCGGGTGCACAGCAGACGGTAGGCGGCCACCGTTGGTGGTCGCGAGCCCGCAGGCGATAATGCCTCCGCCCCCCCGGAGAACCCCATGTCCCAGCCGACCCCACTGCAACAACCCCGTGTCGGCTGTGGCGCCGTCATCCAGCGTGCCGATGGTGCCGTCCTGCTGGTCAAGCGCGGGCGTCCCCCCGAGCAGGGCCACTGGGGCCTGCCCGGCGGCAAGGTCGATTGGATGGAGAAGGTGGAAGACACCGTGGTCCGCGAAGTGCGGGAAGAAACCGGGCTGCATGTAGCGGTAGTGCGCCTGCTGTGCGTGGTGGACCACTTTGAACCCGAACTGGAGCAGCATTGGGTGGCGCCGGTCTATCTCGCGCGCACGTTGGACGACACTGAGGCCGCATCGCTTGAGCCTGAGGCGATCCTCGCGCTGGACTGGTTCACCGCCGATGCATTGCCTGGCCCCTTGACCCGGTCGGCGCTATCCGGGCTGTCCGCGCTATCAATGCTGCGCTGAGCTAAGCTCGGTCCCATGCTCACGCTGCCTTCTATTCCTCGTAGCGAACTGGCCCATGTCCTGCACCTGCTTGAGCGAGGCTGTGCAACCACCTCGCCGGACGACGTGCAGGTATTGGTACAGGGCATGCCAATCCGCTTTCCTTACCGCGTGTACTACGCGCGCGAGGACTTGCGCGATGCCTGCGGCGTTCCTGGGGTGACCGGCAGGATTGCGCTGTGCTTGGGAACGCGCCACAACGACGGCTATGTGCGTGAGGAGTGCATGCGGGCTCTGCTGCTCGCAGATGAGCCATGGGTGGTGCCGTTCGTGCTGCAGTTGCTGGGTGAATATGTCCTGGAGATCGTGACCTGCATCGACAGCGCGCTTTCTGAGCAGCCGCCCGCACGGTACGTCTCGTTCGCGCAGGAGAATCCGCTGTACATGCAGCGGCTAGGTCAGCAGGCCACCAGCTACTGGAACGAGTACTACCGCCGCACCTATCGACGGCGCGACGAGTACCCGGCGCTGCGCTTTCTCGGACGACTCTCCCGCCTCTCCGGGTAGTCCTGCAGCTCGTTAGCGCCGCGCGGCGGCGCCGTCACCGCGCGCCACCGCTTCCACTTCCTCGCGGCTGGTACACGCGGCATCGCCCGGCGTGGACATCGCCAGTGCGCCATGCGCCGCGCCGAGCTCCACCGCCGCCTGTTCGCCCAGGCCTTCCAGCAGGGCATGCACCACCCCCGCCACGAAGGCATCGCCGCCACCCACGCGGTCCAGCAGGTCCACTTCGCGCGCGGCGGAGACGAACAGCGCCTCGCGGTTGCGCAGCGCCCCAGCCCAACCGTTGCGGGCCGCGTTGCTGGCATCGCGCAGGGTGAACGCCACCGCCTGCAGGTTGGGGAACCGTTCCATTGCGCGGAGCGCGGCCGCATCGGCCGGTCCCACATCCATCGGCGTCTCGCGCCGGCCCAGGTCGGCCAGGTCCATGCCCAGGCAGGCCGCGAACGAGTACTCATCGCCAATGAGCAGGTCGCACTCGGCGGCGATGGCGCAGTTGGCGTGCCGTGCCGCGTCCGGATCCGGGTGGCTGTTCCACAGGCTGGCGCGGTAGTTGAGGTCGTAGGACACCGCCACGCCATGCCGGCGCGCGGCGCGCACGGCAGCGATGGCCGTCTGCGCGCTATGCTCGGACAATGCGGCGAAGATGCCACCGGTGTGCAGCCAGCGCACCCCGTGCACGCCGAACAGCGTGTTCCAGTCGATCTCGTCAGGCTGAAGTTGCGAGGCGGCCGAGTACGCCCGGTCGGACACCCCCAGCGGCGCGCGCACGCCGAAGCCGCGCTCGGTGAAGTTCAGCCCCATCCGCGTGCTGCGGCCAATGCCGTCGTACTCGCGCCAGAGGATCTGGCTGCTGTCCACGCCGCCGGCCTGGATCAGCTGCTGGGCCAGCAGGCCCAGTTCGTTGCGCGGCAGTGCTGTCAGCACCGCCGTGGCATGGCCGAAGGTACTGCTCAACCCGCGTGCCACGTTGTACTCGCCGCCGCCTTCCCATACCTGGAACTGGCGGGCGTTGCGCACGCGGCCTTCGCCCGGGTCGAACCGCAACATCACTTCACCCAGCGCCATCGCAGCCCAGCGCGGGCTAGGGTGGGGCGCCAGCTGGAACCGTTGCGCGCTCATCGTGCGGTGCACCCGAGCAGGGCCAGGTCCACGCCTTCCGCCATGCGCCGGTAGCCTTCGTCGTTCGGGTGCAGGAAATCGCGGGTGATGGCTTCCGGCAGGAATTCCGGCTTGGCCGGATCGCGCAGGATCTGGTCGAAGTCGATCAGCGCGTCGAAGCCACTGCGCCCACCGCGCATCCAGGTGTTGAGCGTGGTGCGGGTGCCGGCCGATACGGGTTCGTAGCGGTCAGAGCCGCCGAACGGCGTCATCGTTGCGGCAATGGCGCGGATGCCATTGCTGTGCAGGCGCTCGGCCACCTGCCGGTAGCCCAGCACCATGTCATCGGCGTTGCGGCCGGCCACCGGCGGGGTGCCGCCGTCATGGCGGATATCGTTGATGCCTTCGAACAGGATCACCCGGTCCACATGCGGCAGCGCGATCACATCGCGGTCCAGCCGGGCCAGCGCACTGTGGCTGCGGCCATGGTCCATCACCTTGTTGCCGCTGATACCGGCGTTGACCAGCACCACCTGGTCCGGGCAGGCCTGCTGCAGGCGGGTGGCCAGCAGCGAAGGCCAATCACCATTGCTGCCGCGCGTGGCAGTGGCACCTTCGGTGATCGAATCGCCCAGCGCGACCACCACGATCGGCGTGGTGCTGCGCTCGGCCAGCACCGCGGACACCACGTTCTGCCGGTAGGCCAGCTTCACCTTGTCGGCAACCTCGGCCTGGCGGCCGTCGGCAATGCGCAGCGCGGTGCGCCGCACCGCCGGCTGGGTGGGTTCGGGGAAATACACGGTGAGGGAGACATCGGCCAGCGCCGGCACCGCCATCGGCACCGGGTCGCTGAGCAGCACCGCGCCCACTGGCACGGTGACCTCGCTGCGCCCGTTGAAGGTCACCAGCTTGGCCGGCGTGGCCGTGCCGGTGCGCTGTGCGGTGGCGCCGCCGATATGCAGCGGCGCCACGCCCAGCTCGTTGGTGATGCGGAAGCGCAGCGCGGTGGCCGAGCTGGCCAGGCGCATGTCCTGGCGCACGGTCTGGTTGGCGAACTGCACCGGTGCTTCCGGCGTGCCGTCCTGGCGGTCGGGCGCCGGCGAGGCGGTCCAGGCCGGTACCCAGACCTGGGCCTGGGTGGGCAGCGCCGCGGCGCTGGTGGCAAGTGCAAATGAAAGTGCAGTGATCCAGCGCAGCATGGCAGCCCTCCCAGGCGGTCAGCGGTCTATCAGGAGAAGTAGGTGCCGCCGTTGACGTCGACGTTGGCACCGGTGATGAAACCGGCCGCGTCCGAGGCCAGGTATACGGCGGTGTCGGCCGCTTCCTGCGGGCGGCCCTGGCGGCGCAGCGGGGTGTTGCCGGCCACGGCGGTACGCACTTCCGGCTTGGTGAACTCATCGTGGAAGCGGGTGGCAATCATGCCGCAGCACAGCGCGTTGACGCGGATACCGCGCGGGCCCAGTTCCTTGGCCATGGCGCGGGTGAAGGTCATCACCGCCGCCTTGGCGGTGGCGTAGATCGACGCGCCCGGTCCACCGCCATCGCGGCCGGCCTGCGAGGCGAAGTTCACGATCGCGCCGCCTTCGGGCATGTGCGGCACCACCGCATGGGTGGTCAGGTAGACCGAGCTCATGTTGAGGTCCATCACCTTGTGGAAGAACGCCGGGTCGATCTCGGCCAGCGGGCGGCGCTGCACCATGCCACCGGCCACGTTCACCAGCACGTCGATCCGTGGCCCGAACGCAGCCTGCGTGGCGGCAACCATGCCGGCCACGGCCTGCGCGTCGGTCACGTCGGCGCGGTGCACGATGGCGGTGCCGCCGGCGGCCTGCACCTGCTGCAGGGTCTCCTGCGCGCTGGCTTCGTCGTTGGCGTAGTTGATGCACACCTTGGCGCCGGCCGCGGCCAGCTTCAGCGAGATCTCACGGCCGATATCGCGGCCGCCACCGGTGACGATCGCCACCTTGTCCTTGAACTGATTCATTTGGTACTCCAGTGATGCGAGGGGGAAAAGGAAAACCTCAGCGGGAAGGCGGCGCGTCGAGCTTCTCGACGCGTCCGGTCACCAGCCACAGGGCAAGCAGGGAAGCGGGCACCAGCGCCGCCACCAGGATGAAAATGGGTGCATAGGAGTCGCGGGTCATTACCGGCACCAGCCAGGTGGTGATCAGCGTGCCGGCCACGGCGGCCATGCCGCCCAGCCCGGCCAGCGAGCCGACCGATTTGCCGTTGAAGATGTCGCCGGGCAGGGTCTGGATGTTGCCGATGGCGATCTGGAAACCGAACAGCACGAAGGCAATGGTCACCACCGCCCACACCGGGTCGGTGGCCAGCACCGCGCCCAGCAGCGCCGGGGCCATGATCGCGCCGCCCAGGGTGATGACCCATTTGCGTGCGCGGTCCACGCTCCAGCCGGCCCCGATCAGCCGCCCGGACAACCAGCCGCCGCCGAGGCTGCCGATCATCGCGCCCACGTATGGCACCCAGGCAAAGATGCCGATCTGCTTGATGTCGAAACCGAAAGTATCGGCCAGGTAGATCGGCAGCCAGGACACGAACAGCCACCAGATCGGGTCGATGAAGAAGCGCGTGGTGAGGATGCCCCAGGTCTGCCGATGGCCCAGCAGCTGGCGCACGTTCGGCACGTATTCGACCTTGGGCACGGCCGGCTGTTCGGCCGGCGCATCCAGGATCAACGCACGTTCGGCCGCGCTCACCCACGGGTGCTTGTCCGGCCCGGCGCGGTAGATGATCAGCCACGGCAGCAGCCAGACGAACCCGATGGCGCCGATGAGGATGAAGGTGCCGCGCCAGCCCAGCCACAGGAACAGCACCGCGATGAGGGGGGCGGAAATGATGGCGCCGATCGACGCGCCGGCGTTGAACACGCCTTGCGCCAGGGCCCGCTCGCGCGCCGGGAACCATTCGGCGTTGGCCTTGACCGCGCCGGGCCACGCGCCTGCTTCACTGATGCCGAGCATGGCGCGCACGATGCTGAAGGACAGGATCGAGTGGGTCACCGAATGCAGCGCGATCGAGATCGACCACACCGCAATCGACAGCGCGAAACCCATGCGGGTGCCGATGATGTCGAACAGGCGGCCGAACACGAACTGTCCGGCGGCGTAGAACAGCATGAACACGGTGACCAGCAGCGCGTAGTCTTCCTTGGTGGCGCCCACGTCCCTGGAAATCTGTGGCCACATCACCGCCAGGGCGTTGCGGTCGATGTAGTTGATCACCGTGGCCACCGCGATCAGCGCCACGATCAGCCAGCGTACGTAGGAACGGGTTCGGGTGCTCACGTTCATTTGCCGCCCTTGCCGGTGGCCGTATCGAAGCGCTTCCAGCCGCCGTTCCAGCTCCAGCGCTGGCCGTCGCCGCTCACCTCATGGCTGCCGCCCTTGGACGGGTCATCGGCGATGCCCAGCGCCAGCCGCTGGCCATCGGCCAGGTCGAGCACCAGCACGCTGGCGTCCTTTCCGCGGTAGTGCACCAGCCGGTCGATGCGGCTGTTGGCGCCGCGCACGGTTTCGGCGGTGCCGTCGTACTGGCCATGCGGCTCCAGCACCCCGTAGAAGGTGGTGGACGCCTGGCCATCCACGCGCTGCAGCAGCAGCGGTTCGCGGCGCAGGTTGAAGGAAGGATCGTTCGCACCGCTCTCGCCGATCAACGCCCGTGCCGGCGCGGTGCTGGCGAAGCGGTAGGTGTAGAAGCGCCCATCCAGCAGCCAGGTCAGGCTGCGCGCCTCGGTGCCCGGTTCGCTGGAGGCATCCACCCACACGTGCTGGTAGCCGTTGGCCTTGCCCAGCACCGGGCGCGTGGTCACCGCCGACTGCGCCTTGAAGCCCACGTCCATGATGTGGCCGTTGAAGTGCAGCGGCAGGTCGTAGCGGGCCGGCGTGCTGCCGTCCACGCGCAGCAGGTCCAGCACCACCGGCTGGCCCAGTGACGAGTGCGCGAGCAGCGCCTGGGTGCGGGTGAAGCTCACCCCGTCATACGCACCCTCCATGCGTGCCGACACGATCTGGGTGTCGTCGGTCACCGCGAACAGCAGCGGGGCAGGGGCCAGCGGCTGGCCCTTCTTCCAGTCGCCGCCGAAGTGGCTCTGCTCGTTCACCACCAGGGTGTTGTGCGCCAGCGTCTGCCGCGCCCAGCTGGTGTTCTCGGGCAGGTAGATGCCACCGGACTTGGCTTCGATGTTGAGGAAGCGGGCGGCGCCGTAGTCGGTGACCACACGCTGGCCGTTGTCGTAGAACAGCCAGTTGAGCTTGTCGAAGTGGCCGTGGCCCATGCCCTGCTTGGTGTTCTTCATCACCAGTGCCTGGCCGTTTTCGCCGCCCATTCGCAGGATGGCCAGCGCGCCTTCGCTGCCGTCCGGGCCGTCGCGCAGCAGGGTGGGCACGAAGGCATAGGGCCTGGTCTTGTCTTCAGCCAGCGCCTTGGCCACCTGCAGCCCTTCCGGCGAGAGCAGCACGCGCTTCTGGCCCTTGGCGACCGACAGCAACCGTGCATCGCCGGTGTTGGCGTACGCGATGTCGATGCCCGCCACCAGCTCTTCGGTGTCCAGGCCCTTGTCCAGGATCGCGTCGTTGATCGGGATGAAGTAGCCGCCGTAGCTGCTCTGTACCAGCGCATCCACCGCCTTGAGCAGCACCCCGTCGCGGCGCTTGAAGATGCCGCGTTCGGGTTCGTTGCGCTGTACCGCATTGGCGAACAGGATGAAGGGCGCCAGCGCATAGCGCTGGTAGTAAGGGCCCTCTTCGTAATAGCCATCGGGCGAGAACAGCTGGTCCACCTGCTTGAGGAAGCCGGCGTTGCCATCGCGCTTGCTGCCCTTCAGCGCCTGCTCCACCAGCACCGGGTCGCGCAGCACGTAGCCGGTCATGCCGGTGGCGGCCACCGCCCAGGTGGCGTGGTTGTGGATCTTGTCGAAGTTCTCCGGGTTGCCGCTCAGGAACTGCGCCATCGGCCGGAACACGTTGTCGTCGATGGTGCGGCGCTCATCGGCGCTGAGGCTGTCGCGGATCGCGTCGTAACCCTGCACCGCGTTGACCAGCCACACCGAATCATTGAGCGTCTGCCAGAACAGACGCCCGGGAATCTGCCCGCGTCCTTCCGGATGCGCGCCCAGGCCGGGGTACAGCTTGGCGTAGCCGAGGAGTACATCGCGCGCGAAGTTCGCATACGCCTTGTCGCCGGTGAGCCGGTACAGCGCCCCGGCGGCCTGGATGGCCTGGTAATTGCGCTTGTGCTGTTCGTGGGTGTAGCCGCCGCCCTTGTCCTTGGGCACCGGCACATCAATGCCGGCCTTCATCATTGCGCGCACCAGCTTCTCGGCACGGGCCTGTTCCCTGGCGAACATCGGGTAGCCGGCGCCATCGCGGCGCATCTGCTCCCACTGCGCGGCGGTGACCAGCACCGGGGCGCTGCCGGCTTCGGCACCGCGCGTGGCGACGTTGGGCGCCTGGGCGTGCGCGGCGGGCAGCGCGGCGGCGCTGAAGGTGGCCGCCAGCAGCAGCATCAGGGGCGTGGAACGCGTCATGGCAAAGTCTCGGCTGGGGTATCGGACTGCAGCGCCGCCGTAGCGGTGAACGTGGTGTTGCGCAGGCGCAGGTGCGGCTCGCCTGTCTGATGGGTGAAACGCACCCGGCCGCTGCGCAGCCAGGTGGTATCGCTCAGGTGGGCCTGCTGCACGCCATGCAGGCGCAGGCTGGTGTCGCCCGCGTTGCCCACCTGTTCCAGGCGGCTGCCGCGCAGCGCGAAGGCCGGCCCGAAGGTGCTTTCATCGGTGCCGCCGCGGTAGAGGTTCACCAGCGGGCCATCGATGCGCTGGAACACCGAATCGACGATCTCCACCGTTTCGGCGTTGTAAGTGCCCAGGTCATCAGTCTCGGCAGCGGCGGCGATCACGCTGCCGCTGATGTCGCTCACCGTCACGCCCTGCAGCCGGATCGACGCGGCGAACGTGCCCTTGCCGGTGTTGACCACATCGAAGGCCTTGTTGCTGCTCAGGTCGTGGATGCGGCTGTTGGCGATCTCCAGCGTGTAGTCGAAGGCCTGGCTGCCCGGGGGTACCCGGATCACCGCATTGCCGGCAGCATCGGGGGCCAGGCTGCCGTCGACGTCCAGCCCGGCCAGGCGCAGCGAGCCGCCGGGGCGGATCTCGAACAGCGACGGTCGTGAGAAACGCAGCGTGGCCTTGCCCTTGGCCGGGCCGATCACGCTCAGCGGATGGTTTATCGCCAGCACCTGGTTGACGCGGTAGTCACCGGGCTGCAGCTGCAGGCGGTCGCCCGCGGCGCTGGCCGCCACGGCGGTCACCAGGGTGTCTTCGCCCGGCGCGACGCGATGCGCGCGGCCGCTGTCCAACGCGGCCTGGGTGATTTGTTTGGGATACCACGCCACGCCGACCTGTTCGCGCGGCACCGGCGCCAGGTCGCGCGGTGCGCCCACCTCAATACCGGCCGGCGGATACAGCAGGCCGTTGGCCGCGCGCTGCAGGGTGAGGCTGCGGCCGTGCACGCCGTTGGGGAAACCGGGCGACGCCGCCGGGCTCTGCACGTTGCCACTGAAGGCAATGCCGGCAAGGTCGCCCTGCGTGCGCAGCAGCTCGCCGCTGCCATCGCCGACGAACAGGTTGTCGGCGATCCTGCTGCGCACGGGCATCGCGTTGCGCTCCTCGTCCAGCCCGGCGCCGAGGAACAGGTAGCGCGCCTGCACGAAGCTGTTGTGGCTGATCAGCGCGTTGTCCACCTGCTCATAGCGGTTGAGTGGCGCATCGCGGGTGCCAGCCATCACCGCCAGCGCCGAGGCAAAGCCATCGCCGGCCACGCCTTCGAAATAGTTGTCGCGCACGATCTGGTCGCGGTTGATCACCCGCACCCCACCGGTATGCGGCTTGCCGTTGCCCAGGAAGATGTTGCGCTCCACCACGTTGCCGTGGCCGTGGCGCAGCACCATCGAGCCGCGCGATTCCTTGAACACGTTGCCGCGGTAGAGGTTGCCGCCGGACTTGTTGGAGACGATCTCCACCTCGCCGTCGGTGTGCTCGAACCAGTTGTTCTCCACCACCGAGTTGGAGGCCGACTGCGAATCGTGGCTGGTGCCCACCCGGATGGTCTCGCCGCCGTTGCTGCCCAGGTTGGGGCGCGGCCCGAACCAGTTGTGGTCGATGCGGTGGCGGTTGTCCAGCCCGCTGGTGGCATTGCGCACCACCACCAGGGTGGTGCCGGCGTTGGTCTTGCCCACCAGCTGGTTGTGGTCGAAGCGATTGAATTTGCCGTACATCGCCACCCAGTTATCGGACTGGGCGCGGTCGGGCTTGTTGTAGCCATCAATCACGATGCCGGTGACCCGGCTGTGCTCGGCCCAGGCCTTGGAGGAGCTGCGGAAGCTCACCACCTCGCCACCCGGCGCCCAGCCATCGCGGAACACCAGGTTGGACACTTCCAGATATGCCCCGGCCAGCCGCAGCTGCGACTGCCCGCTCAGGATCACCTTCCCGGGCGTCTGCGCGGTCAGACGAATTGGTTGACCAATTGTGCCGGTACCCGTCAGCAGAAGATCCACATCCCGCCACGTCCCATCGGCCAGAACGACGGTATCGCCGGCTTTCAGGCCCTTCGCAGCGGCAGCGTACCCAGCGGCGTCATGCACCAGATACTCGGCCGACCAGGCAACGCCAGGAAGGAGCGCCAGCACGGTAGCGGCGGTTCCCAAACGCCGGCCAGTAAGGCCGATCGGCCCCATAACGCATGGACCCCACCGAAACCAACGCTGTACCGCCCTACTCACACCCACATCTTGTTGCTGTGCCACAGGCTAACCCTCCCAGATCACCATGGACGCCAACGCGAGTCAGGATGGTAACAGCCTCGACCGCAACGACGTCAACCACAATCGCATACCACTTTAGGCATATTTGGTTGGCCATTTGCGCAAATATCTGCTGCATCCGCACATAAAAGTGGTTGTAACTGGCCTAGGTGCATCACCGGGGTAGACTTTAGTACCAATTCATTGACATTGGTCCTTCAACCGTGAATCTTCCGGATCGAATCCGTGTAATCGGACGATCCATCCTGGGAGGGAGATCACGATGTTGCATGACCGCCGTACGGCCTCGCCACGAGGCTTCCGCCACACCGCGCTGCACAGCGCGCTGTTCTATGCCCTGTGCGCCACCGCGGCCCTGCCGCTGGCCCACGCACAGGACGCCGCCCCGGCCGCCGCGCCGGCGCAGGCCACCACCCTGGACCAGGTCCAGGTGACCGGTACCCGCGGCACCATCCAGACCTCGATCGACAAGAAGCGCGACGAGACCGTGGTGTCCGACGTGCTCTCGGCCGAAGACATCGGCGACCTGCCGGCGCTGTCCATCGGCGAAGCCATCGAAACCATTACCGGCGCCTCCACCCACCGCGAGAAGGGCGGCGCCTCGGAAATCTCGATCCGCGGGCTGGGCCCGTTCCTGGGCTCGTCCACCTTCAACGGCCGCGAGGCCACCAACGGCAGCGGCGACCGCTCGGTGAACTTCAACCAGTTCCCCTCGGAGCTGATCAACACCGTGGCCATCTACAAGACCCAGCGCGCCGACTTCGTCGAAGGCGGCACCGCCGGCACCGTCAACATGGAAACCGTCAAGCCGCTCGAGTACGGCAAGCGCACCTTCCAGCTGGACGGGCGCGGCACCTGGCAGGAATACGACGACCGACTCAAGGATGGCGACGGCGTGGGCTGGCGCGGTACCGCCAGCTACATCGACCAGTTCGATTTCAGCGGCGGCGGCAAGCTCGGCGTTTCGCTCGGCCTGCAGGCGCTGGAAGGCAGCAACCCCGAAGAAATGTTCTCCAGCAGCACCACCTGGGCGGCCTGCGATGGCCGCGAAGTGGTCGGCGCCACCCGCAACTGCACCCAGGTCAACGGCAACGACGTGGCCAACGGCGTGCCGTATTACCTGGTGCCCGGCAGCCGCCTGTATCGCCAGTTCATCGAACACGACAAGCGCGATTCGCAGTTCGGCGCGCTGCAGTGGCGGCCCAACGACGCGGTGGAAGTGAACCTGGATTACCAGCACTCCAAGCGCGACTACACCGAAGACCGTTCGGACCTCACGCTGTCGTCGATGATGCGCAACATCAACAACCGCGTGGTCAGCGATGACGGTGCGCTGCTCAGCCACACCGGCAGCACCACCATCGATTCCACCGGCAATTTCCTGGAACGCAACGAGGAATACACCGGCGGCGGGTTCAACGTGATCGTGAGGCCCAGCGCGGCGTGGATGTTCTCCACGGATCTGTCCTACTCCAACACCCAGCGTTCGCAGATCGAGCGCTCCACCCGCCTGCGCGCCGGTCGTACCGACGTCAACGGCAGGCCGGTGGCCGGCATCAAGAACACCCGCTATGTCGACTACACCTACGACTACAGCGGCGATGTGCCCAGCATCTACCTCGATCCGGCGTTCGACGTGAACAACCCGGACAACTTCACCGATTCAGCCCTGATTCGTCGCCGCCAGCAGGACCGCGAACACACCATCCGCGCCGGCCGCTTCGATGCGGCGTTCACCCCGGAAAGCGGCTTCTTCACCGCGCTCAAGGGTGGCCTGCGCCGTTCCGAAGCGACCTACACCGACTTCACCGACACCGTGGATGTCACCACCACCAATGTCGCCGCGATCCGCGCCGCCAACCAGGCCTGCCGCCAGGCCTTCCCGCAGGATGATTTCCTGGCCAACGCCAGCGGCAACACGATCGACCAGTGGGCGACCTTCGACAGCCGCTGTCTGTTCAAGGCCTTCACCGGCGTGGACGACACCGGCCTCAGCGCGGACCTGCGCGACCCGGCCAACAACGATGTGACCGAGAAAACCAGCGCCATCTACCTGATGGGCGACTACAGCAGCGAGTGGTTCGGCGTGCCGGTCACCGGCAACATCGGCGTGCGCTGGGTGCACACCGACGTGCGTTCGATGGGCCTGCGCAGCGGGCTGGACGTGGTCAACAACCCCGACGGCACCGTGACCCTGCGACCCACCGGCGATTTCACCCGGCAGGTGCTCAAGGCCAGCAACAACGAATGGCTGCCCAGCTTCAACGCCGCCTTCGAACTGCGCCCGGACCTGCTGCTGCGCGTGGGTGCCTACCGCGCGATGTCGCGCCCGGACCTCGCCGCGCTCGGCTACGGCCGCAGCTTCAACCTGGATGAAGTGGATACCGAATTCGGCAGCGTGGCCGATGCACTGGGCAACATCACCGCCACCGGCAACCCGCGCGCCACCCCGCTGATGTCGTGGAATGCCGATGTCTCGCTGGAGTGGTACGCCAACGCCGATTCCATGCTGTCCACCGCCGTGTACTACAAGCAGTTCAACGGTGGCTCGGTGCCGGTGGTGGTGGGCGAGAACTTCGACATCGACGGGGTGAGCGTCACCGTGCCGGTGGAGCAGCTGGCCACCAGCGACCAGAAGAGCGACCTGATCGGCTTCGAGCTCACCGGCTCGCACAGCTTCTCCTACCTGCCGGGCATCTTCGCCGGGCTGGGCGTGAAGGCCAGCTACAACTACGCCCATTCCAACTTCAAGACCGAAGACCTGCGCCTGGGCGAGTCCACCGATCCGGGTACCGGCATCGTCACCCCGGGCATCGTGGAGCCGGCCAACATCTTCGGCCTGTCCAAGCACGTGGCTTCGGCGCAGGTGTACTGGGGCCTGGGCAAGCTGGACCTGCAGGCCATCTACAAGTACCGCTCCGATTACTACCAGCAGTTCGTGGGCGACCCGGCGCAGAACCGCTACGTGCGCGACAATGGCTCACTGGACTTCCGCGCCACCTACAAGGTGAACAAGCACCTGTCGGTATCGCTGTCGGCCAGCAACCTCACGGACGAGCCGCGGGTGTCGGATATGCCCATCCTGGGCAGCTTCCGCGAGTACACCACCTACGGCCGGCGGTATTATCTGGGGGTACGCTACCGTTTCTAAGCGCAACTCCGGTTCCCAGCCACCGTACAGCCAGGCCTTGAAGATGTCCGAACCCCGCCTTTACCAGTCCATTGCCGCTGAAATCGTCGCGCTGATCGAGAAGGGCGAATTCCCGCCCGGCTCGCGCCTGCCCGGCGAACGCGACCTGGCCGAACGGCTCGGGGTGAGCCGGGTCACGGTGCGCGAAGCGGAAATCGCCCTGGAGGCGCAGGGCCTGATCACCATCAAGACCGGCTCGGGCGTGTACGTGAAGGCACGTCCGGCGGCCGCCCCTGGCGCGCTGCCGGATGTATCGGCCTTCGACCTCACCGCCGCCCGTGCGGTGATCGAAGCCGAGGCGGCGGCCATGGCCGCCAGCCGCATCACCGATGCGGAAGTGGAAATGCTGGAAGGGCTGATTGCGGCAATGACCGACCCGACCTCGAGCGAGGCGGCGGCCAGCGAGGCCGACCGCCAGTTCCACCTGGCCATTGCGCGCATTGCCGGCAACCCTGTGGTGGAGCACTGCGTGCAGCTGATCTGGCGCATGCGCAACGAATTGCCGCGGGTGCGCCAGGTGTATGCCAACGTGTGCCACAACGACGGCGACACCCGCAACGACGAACACACCGCCATCCTCGATGGCCTGCGCCTGCGCGACCCCGGTGCGGCGCGCACGGCAATGCGCAATCACTTCCAGCGGCTGTTCGAATCCATGCTGGAAGCCACGGAAAATGAAGCGCTGGCGGAGATCCGCCGGCGCACCCAGCAGGACCGCGAACGGTTCCTGGCCGCCACCGCGCGATAGGGGGGGGGTTATTCCCCCTGGTACTGCTTTTCTTCCACCAGCTGTGAGCCGGCAATCCGGTTGATCTCGTTCTTCACCTTCACCCGCTCGCCATTGGTGCCATACACCCCGCGCGCCAGCTGGATGAACTGATCATCGAACACCTGCGCCGCTTCCTTGTCGCGCAGCTGGTCCTGGATGTCCCACATCCGCACGTTGATGGCCTTGAGCTGGGTCTTCAGCGCCTCCAGCCCCGGCTGCGCGGCCAGTTGTTCCTGCCACAGCGGCAGCAGCCCCTCCAGTTCGGTGCGCACGTTGGCCACCTTGCCGGCATCGGTGATGCGTTCGGCCTTGATTTCCAGGATGGTGATCTTGTCGATCAGCTCGCCAATCGATACCGGGGTCAGGATCGCGTCCACGCCATTCTCGCTGCAGGTCAGTCAGGGCCGCCATGATAGCGCGGGCCGCCTGAAGGTCTCGTAGGCAGCTTTTACGCCGATTTTGCGCGCCACGCCGCCGCGCCGCATGGCGCCTTTACGGGTGCGCTCACCACACTGTGCGCTTCAACGGCGCGGCCGTTTTCAGGAGTGGTGGACGTGGTGGCAAAGCAGGAAACAGGGCGCGCACTGCGCCGGATGAGCGGCGTGGTACTTGGCCTGGCGCTCAGTGGCTCGGCGCTCGCGGGCGTGGACGGTAACGCCACGCTGACCTCCGATTACGTCTGGCGCGGCAGCTCGCAGACGATGGAAGATCCCACCGTGCAGGCCGGGGTCAAGCTCAGCAGCGAATCGGGCTGGTATGCCTCGGTCTGGGGCTCGGGGGTGTCGTTCGAGCCGGATGCCGGTGCACGCAGCGAATTCGACATCGTCGCCGGCTGGAGTGGTGCGCTGGCGCCGGATTGGGCGCTGGACGTCAACCTCACCCATTACCTGTACCCGTCCACCGACGTGGACCTGGACTGGACCGAGCTCAACAGCACACTGACCTGGCAGGAGCGCTACTGGGTGAGCGTCGGCGTTTCCGACGACGCCCTGGCCAGCGGCCGCACCGGCACGTACGCCCAGCTGGGCGCACGGCTGCCGCTGGGCGAGCAGTGGCGCATCGAAGGCGCGGTGGGCCAGTACTGGCTCGACAGCGCGTACGCCGACGACTACCTGCACGGCCAGCTCAGCGCCATCTGGAAAGTGCATGGCCCGTGGGAGCTGCGCCTGACCGCGCACGACACCGACCGCGCCGCCAAGCGCCTGTTCGGCAGCAACGCCGGTTCCCGCGTGGAATTCGCGATCCAGACAACGTTCTGAGGTGCGGGCGGTGATTGAAACCGCACCGTTTCGCCAGCGGTCATGCCTTACCGGGGTACCCACCCGCGCGTGCGGTCGATAGGGATGCGACCCTACCGGCGTCGCCCATGCCGCATCGCCAATGCGCACCGACCAGGGCCGGTGCGCAAAAACCTGACCGTCGGCGCGCCGGGAGGGTAGGGTCGGTTCCCAAACGACCGCCGATAGGGTCCATCAGCGCATTGACGCATGGACCCCAATCGAAGCAGCGCCTTACGCTGGACGAACGCGCAGCGTCAAACCCTTCAGGAAGTTACGCAGCAGCTGATCGCCGCACGCGCGGAAATTCTTATGATCCGGCTGCCGGAACAACGCCGACAGCTCCGGCTTCGACACCGGGAACCCCGCGCTCTCGAAGATCGAATGCATATCCACATCCTTCAGCTCGAAGGCCACCCGCAGCTTCTTCAGCACCAGGTTGTTGGTGATGCGCTTTTCCACCGGGCGCAGCGGCTGGCTTTCATCGCGGCCGCGGAACTGCACGATCAGCCCATCCAGGAAGTGCGAAAGCGTGCGGTCATCGCAGGCCACGAACCCTTCCTCGTCTTCCTTGCGCAGCCAACCGGGCACATCGGCCTTGTCCACCACGAAGGCCGGGTCGGCCAGGGCACAGATTTCCGCAATCTTTCCGTCGCTCAGGTCGAGCATGTAACGGATGCTGCGCAGTACATCGTTGTTGATCATGAGACGTCCAATACCGCCGACGCGGCTGCGTGGCTGGCCGCCATTTTACCCCCACCCGCCGCCGGGCTCCGAAACGGCTGGTTCCGGCTGTCATCTGGCTGCCATGAAAGTGAAGCACAGTGCGCTCCTCAGGCATCAACAGGCAGTGGAGCAGGCAATGCGCAGGTGGCAGGTTCTGGCGGGTGTGGGCATGGTCTGGCTGGCCGCAACGGCCTCGGCCCAGGCCCCGTATGTGGCGATTGAACAGCGCGTGGACCCGCAGCAGCTGGCCGACGTGGGGCTCACCCCTGCCCAGCTGCAGACCCTGAACCGCCTGCTGCGCGAGGCCGACGCCCGCGCCCCGGCGCCGGCTCAGGTGGTTGCCGAGGCAGCCCCGTCACCGCTGCCCGGCGCGCCCACCCCGGCCCCGATGTTCCCCGGCCTGGACGACGGCCCCATCCATGCCAGCGTCACCGGCCAGATCGATGGTTGGCAGCCGGGCACCGTGTTCACCCTCGACAACGGCCAGCAGTGGCAGGTGCTCAAGGGGGAAATGAAGCTCAAGGCCAGCCGCAGCAACCCGCCCATCGTGGTGGTGCCGGGCATTGCCGGGCGCTGGTTCCTGCAGGTGGACGAAGACCTGCCCAAGGCCCGGGTGTTCCGCATCCGCTGATTCCGCCAGCGCCCGCCAACACAGCGCGGCGCAGGGTGCGAAAATGGTCGGGAATCCCACGGAGACCCCCGATGACCCGTACCGCTCTGATTACCGGCGCCACTTCCGGCTTTGGCGCCGCCGCCGTCCATCGTTTCGCCCAGGCCGGCTGGCGGGTCATCGCCACCGGGCGCCGTGCCGAACGGCTGCAGCCGCTGGTCGACGCTTACGGCCCCGAGCGCGTACATGCGGCGGTCTTCGACGTGCGCGACAACGCCGCGATGGAAGCAGCCTTGGCCGCGCTGCCGGCCGGTTTCGCCGACATCGACCTGCTGGTCAACAACGCCGGCCTGGCCCAGGGCACCGCCCCGGCCCAGAGCGCTTCGCTGGAAGACTGGCGCACCATGATCGACACCAACGTCACCGCGCTGGTCACGCTCACCCACCGCCTGCTGCCGCAGCTGGTGACGCGCAAGGGCGCCATCATCAACATCAGCTCGGTGGCCGGCGTGTACCCCTACCCGGGCGGCAACGCCTACGGCGGCACCAAGGCCTTCGTCAGCCAGTTCTCGCTGGGCCTGCGCTCGGACCTGCACGGCACCGGCGTGCGCGTGACCACCATCGAACCGGGCATGGCCGAGACCGAATTCACCCTGGTCCGCACCCACGGCAACCAGGCCGCCTCGGATACGCTCTACACCGGCGCCAACCCGATGACCGCCGAGGACATCGCCGAGCAGATCTTCTGGGTGGCCAACCTGCCGGCGCACCTGAACATCAATCGCCTCGAACTGATGCCGGTCAGCCAGTCGTTTGCCGGCTTCCAGGTCGCCCGCGACTGATCAGGCCGCGGTCCATACCGCGAGCTCATACCCATCGGGGTCGCGGAAATGGAACCGGCGCCCGCCCGGAAAGTCGAAGGCCGGCGTGGAAATGGCCGCACCGGCCTTTTCCACCCGCGCCTGCGTGGCGTCGAGGTCATCGGCATACAGGATCACCAGCGGCCCGCCAGCGCGTACCTGCCCGTCGGTAGTGAAGCCACCGCGCAGGCGGCCGTCGTTGAATTCGGTGTAGCCCGGGCCGTAATCGGTGAAGGTCCAACCGAACACCTCGCCGTAGAACGCCTTGCTGCGTGCGATGTCAGCCACGTTGAATTCGATGTTGTCGATGCGGTGGTTGTTGCCGTCTGAGCTGCCCATGCGTGTTCCGTACTGAGGGATAGGTGGATACCGTATCAAACCGCGCTGTCATTGATCGCATGGGTCGGTAGGGTGTTGAGCGGTGTCCACTTGAACTTGTGCCTGCCCAGCGCTGCCTGGATGAGTGCCATTCCCGCCGGAGTATCCAAGGACTGGGAAGCGCCAACGTGTTCCCACCCAGACGGAACGCCGTGCCGGTGATAGGAGAGATACACCGTCGAATCTTCAAACTGGCGCGACTTCCAGCTCAGCATCGGCATGTCCTCGATCGGAGGTGTCAGGCCCAGCAATCAGGCATGCAGTCCGGCCGCCTCCACATGGGTGGCGGTGTGATCAGGTGTGGTGGTCAGGAACTTGACTGCCTGCACAGCCGCGCTGTCTCCATCAGGAAACAAGTGCTGCAGGCCGGGGCGACTGAGCGGCAACAGCCTGGATCGGGCCGCCTTGAAGCGAACCCGCGATACAACCTGACCCTTGAGCTTGGCGGTAGGGAACTCGCACAGGCCTTTGCGTCCGTTCACCGTGTAACGCAGTAACGCTTCCCACAGCGCCCCTTCAAGCGAATCAGCCGCATAGAACATGGCATGGGTGCCCGGCAGCGCGAAGCGAGCCCTGCTCGCAGGATTGGGCAGGGCTGCATCAAACACGCCTGGGTGAACCCGATAAAGCTCCCCGGTAGGGGGCTCGAACCAAACCGGTTCGTCGGTCAACCAAGGTGTGCCACCCGGCATCAAGGCTCCTCGCTGAACTCGGCTTTGGCCGCGGCCAACACACGATGCGGATGGGTTGCCAGCACCTCGGCGGGCGTGTGGCCATCCAGCAACACGTGGCCGGACTGAAACCATTCCACTTCGCCCCAGCCGGTACTGCGGCGATCAGTATCAAGAAATGGACCCGGCTCGTGCAGCACCTTCAGGATCTCTTCGAGGTGCATGACGGGCTGCCCATCGCGTTGGAACTGCCACTGCGGAAAGCGCCAGCTGCCACCCGGCACGGGAAGATAGACACCGAGCAGTTTTCCTGAGCGACGGTACTTGGTTGCCAGATGGCTGGCGTTCCCGGCGGACGAGCCCAGGTTGCGGCTTACCTCCGCTGCGGTTGGCCATTGACTGGCGAGTTTCATCCGGCGCGCAGCCGCGTCCTGTTCGAGCTGCCGCGGCTCCGCGTGCTCGGAAGGCTGGCCGTACACCCGCCGATAGAGCTCTTCAATCGCGAACAGCCTTGCCTCTGCAACGCATGAGAAGTCGATCAGCAAGTGATCATCCCCGGCGCTGCCCCGAAGTGCTTTCAGCGAATCCTTGATCGACGTCCCGTGCATATGTCTGGCGGTACTGTCCGTGCCCAGCAGAACGTAGTGATACGTCGGCTCGCCCTCGCGAGGAAGAGGGATATTGGCATGTCTGGTGTAGTGCAAAGACATGAAGGCTGTAAGAAGGGCACTTTGGAGATGGTCGTGCGCTGTCTCGCCATGGAGATCGATGACGCGAATGACTTCCTCGCGTGCGCGCTGCGCCGCACCCAATTTGAGGGTGAGCTCCTTCATCGGTTTGATGCCGATCCTGGAGGTCAACTCGCCATTGGATTCGCTCACTTCCAGATAGGAAACGTCATGGGCGATACGCATGGGGCTCTCCGATAACCAGTGCAGTGCCGATCCCCGGAAGGGGATTCAGGAGCATAGGTTAAACCGGTTAAACCGACAATGAGCGAGGCGCTGCACCATGAAAAAAGCCCCGCAATGCGGGGCTTTCGGGGTAACTCGCAGCCGACTGACAGTCGGCTCTACCTGTCGGCGCTACTGCGCCTTGATGGCCATCGCCTGCAACCCGGTACCGTCCAGCTTTTGCTTGGCTTCTGCCAGCTCGCCGGCGGTGCCGTACGGGCCCATGCGCACGCGGTATACGGTCTTGCCGTTGATCTGCGCCGATTCCACCCGCGCCGCCAGGCCGATCATGGCCAGCTTGGCCTTGGTGGCTTCGGCATCGCCCGATGCCCCGAAGGCGCCGGCCTGCAGGATGTAACGCACGTTGTTGGCCGGCTCTGCTGCCGCCGTAGCCGGCGCGGCCGCAGCAGGGGTTTCCGGCTTGGGCGTGGCCGCAGCCGCAACCGGCTTCGGCTGTGCAGCGGCGGCTGCCGGGCGCTCGGCCACCGGCGCCGGCAACGGGGCCGGTGCAGTGGTGGCGGTGGCTGCGGTAGCCGTTGCCGTGGTCGGTGCCGGCGTGGCCGCGGGAACCGGGCGGCCTTCCAGCGCGGCCTGCGCGCGCTGCGCTTCGGCCTTGGCCCGACGCTGGTCTTCGGCACGCGCGCTGGCGGCCAGCTCCGCATCGGACATTTCCACTTCCTTGCCCGGAAGCAGGGTGTAGAAGTCGTACTGCGTGGCGGCGGGCTTGGCCGGCTCGGCAGGTTTGGCGGCCGCACCCGGCTTGGGCAGTTCGGCGCCCACGTCGGTGTCCGCGTCGCTGACCGGGGCCGGCTGCGCGTTCGGGTCCGGCTGCGGGCCTACCCGCAGGAAGCCGTCGCCATCGTTCTTGAACAGGTTCGGTGCCGCCAGGAACACCACCGCGGCAATCGCCACGCCAGCCACCAACCACACCCATCCGGGCGTGCCTTGGCTGGTGTTGCGTCGGGCCTGGGTCTTGCCGCGTCGTGCTGCCATTTACTGCTTCTCCACTGCTTACATTTTTTCCGGGGCGGAAACGCCCAGGATGTTCAGACCATTGGCCAGCACCTGGCGGGCGGCACACGCCAGCGTCAGCTTGGCATTGCGCTCGGCCTCGTCAGCCACCAGCACCTGCGTGCCGTGATACCACGTGTGGAAGGCGTGCGCCAATTCACGCAGGTACTGCGCGATCAGGTGCGGTTCCAGCGCGATGCCGGCCGCTTCCACCACTTCCGGGAAACGCGACATTTCCACCATCAGCCACAGCGAAGGTTCGTCGTTCAGCGTCGACAGGCCGGCAAGTCCCTCGGCCGGGGTGTACGACAGCCCCTTCTCCTGTGCCTGGCGCAGCAGGCTGCACACGCGGGCGTGCGCATACTGCACGTAGAACACCGGGTTGTCATTGCTTTGCTGGCGGGCCAGGTCGATATCGAAGGTCAGCTGCGAATCGGGCTTGCGCGCAATCAGGAACCAGCGGGTGGCATCGCGGCCGGCTTCCTCGATCAGGTCGCGAAGAGTCAGGTAGCTGCCGGCCCGCTTGGACAGCTTCACTTCCTCGCCGCCGCGCATCACCGTCACCATCTGGTGCAGCACGTACTCCGGCCAGCCCTTGGGAATGCCCACGTCCAGCGCCTGCAGGCCGGCGCGCACGCGCGCCAGCGAACCGTGGTGGTCCGCGCCCAGCTCGGTGATCGCGCGCTCATAGCCGCGCTGCCACTTGCTCAGGTGGTAGGCCACGTCCGGCAGGAAATAGGTGTAGGTGCCGTCGGACTTGCGCATCACGCGGTCCTTGTCGTCACCGAAATCGGTGGAGCGCAGCCACAGCGCGCCGCCTTCCTCATACGTATGGCCAGCGGCCTTGAGCTGGGCCACGGTCTCTTCGACCTTGCCGTCCTTGTACAGCGAGCTCTCCAGGAAGTAGATGTCGAAATCCACCCCGAAGGCGGCCAGGTCCTGGTTCTGCTCGTTGCGCAGGTAGGCCACGGCGAAGCGGCGGATCGCATCCAGGTTGTCCCGGTCGCGCTCGCCCACCACCGCATGGCCTTCCAGCTCCACCGTAGCGCCGGCCAGGTAGGCCTTGGCCACGTCTTCGATGTAATCGCCGCGGTAGCCGCCTTCCGGCCAGCCGGCGTCGTCGGGCTTGATGCCCTTGGCGCGTGCCTGGGTGGACAGGGCCAGGTTCTCGATCTGCACACCGGCGTCGTTGTAGTAGAACTCGCGCTTGGCGTTCCAGCCGTTCACATCCAGCAGGCGGGCCAGGCAGTCGCCGATGGCCGCCGCGCGGCCATGGCCCACGTGCAACGGACCGGTCGGGTTGGCCGACACGTATTCCACACCCACCGTGCGGCCGTTGCCGCTCAGGTTGTGGCCGTAATCAGCCCCTTCCTTGAGCACGCTGACCGCTTCGCGCTGGTAGGCGCTGGGGGCGAGGTGGAAATTGATGAAGCCCGGGCCGGCGATCTCAACGCGCAGCACATCGTCGCTCTTGGGCAGCGCATCCAGCAGGGCCTGGGCCAGGGCGCGCGGGTTGCTGCGCGCCGGCTTGGCCAGCAGCATGGCGGCATTGGTGGCGAAGTCACCGTGTTCACGGGTCTTCGGGCGTTCCACCACGAATTCCGGGGTCAGGGTATCGGCCGGCAGAGTGCCGTTGGCGCGCAAGGCTTCGATGCCTTGGCTGATCAGGGCGCGGAGGAGATTTTTCACAGGGCCTGCTTTGAGACTGGAGCGGCGGAATCGGTAATTTTAGCCCAGAAGCCGCCCCGATCCATTGAACCGGGGCACAGCGGGGGCGGGAAGGCGGGCGTGGGGTGGGGCGGGAGGCCTTGGGGGGAGGGGGGCAATGAGCTGACCGGGCCGTTCAGGTGCGGGCGAACGGGTCGCGCTTGAGCCAGCCCCGTTCGGCCATGGAGACCGGCGGGCCGTCGCCCACCACCACATGGTCTACCAGCCGGACCCCGACCAGCCCCAGGGCTTCAAAGAGTTGGTAGGTGATCTCCCGGTCGGAGGCCGACGGCTCGGCCCGGCCGGACGGGTGGTTGTGGCTGACAATGACCGCTGCCGCGTTGTGCAGCAACGCCCGCCTCACCACCTCCCGCGGGTACACGGTCGCCGTGTCGATGGTGCCGGTGAACAGCTCTTCATACGCCAAGGTGCGGTTGCGCGTGTCCATGAACAGCACGGCGAACACCTCCTGGGGTCGCGCTCGCAACCGCAGCTTGAAGTAGCGCCCGGCCGAGCCGGGATCGCAGATGCTGTCGCCGCGCTCCAGGTCGGCCAGCAGATGGCGGCTGGCCAACTCCAAGGCGGCGACCAGCTTGCAGGCGCGCGCGGGGCCGAGTGCAGGCAGCTTCCTCAGCCTGCTGGCATCCATGTCCATGAGCCTGCGGAGTGGGCCATGGTTTTCGAGCAGGCGACGGGCACTCTGCACCGCATCCAGCCCATTGCAGCCGCTGCCGATGAACAGGGCCAGCAGTTCAGAGTCGGAGAGGGCTTCGGGGCCCAGCTTGACAAGCTTCTCCCGCGGACGATCGTGCTCGGGCCAATGTTTGATTGCCATTCGGCCAGTGTCGGCGTTCGGGCAAGCGGAGGGCATAGGAAACTGCCGCGTGACCTAGTGGGGAAGTACAGCTGCTATGGATGATCGCGCTCCTTTTGCCGCTGAACCTCTTTGTGCGTCTGAACCAGACTCCACGCCCCGAACCCAAGGGCTACAAGGGCAATCACTACGGTTGAGGCAACGAGGATTTCTGTCATGGAACGTGCTCCGAACGATTCAGGACATCTTTGAAGTACGAGTGAACAGCATGTAGCTGAAGCCAAGCGACGCGAGGGCGATGATCGCCACGCAGTACATGATTGCCTGCCGGTCAACCGCGTCGCCTCCAATCAAGGTCAGGCAGAGAAGAACGCCATGAACGGCGATCAAGCAGGCCGATATTCCGTTCTGCGCTGTCTTCCACGACCTGTCAGCTGCGACAAGGTGTTCCATCTCATTGATATTGGAAATGAGCAGAACGAGCCCAAATGCGATGAAGTCCTGAGGCGCAAATGGCTCGATGCTTCCTTCCTTCGTCACCAACCAGACAAGGAACCTGGAGAAAATAGGAAACAGTCCGATGAGGACGGTGTACGCAAGCCATTTGCTCTTGACTGTCTGCATCTCCTGCTCCCGGTGTCGACCCTGCGTTGAACCTTGAGGGTGCGGAGTCTATGGCCGGAGAACGACTGAAGTTGAATAGCCCGTCTCATTTCTGGAAGTATCTATGGATCGAATACACCCGATGTCGGAACTGGCGTAGTTGCGCGGGTAGGCAGCGACAACAGGCTCGCAGTGGCCTCGCAGTTCAAGCAGGCCGCCGGCTTCGATCCATGCTTCCAGCCCGCTGGACGGATCAGCCGGGCAGCTTGAAATAGCGGGTAGTCATTCCGCCCACCGCTTGCGCTACGGCCTCGATGCCAGGCTGCTGCTCTGGCGACATCGGCATGACGATCTCCTCTCGGCAGACCAGGCCATCTCCATCAAGCTGCGAATAGCTGATGCGCAGGCTGTCCCAGGTCACGATGTCCGGCTTCACCGTCACCACCCCGCTGCGGCTGATCCAGTCCTTGGTCTTCGACAGGTGCAGCGTGCGTAGCGCGTCGGTGTAATCGGCGTACAGCAGGTTTACCGAAATGGCCGGGTGGCTGCCGCTGGCCAGGTGTTCGAACAATGCTTTGTTATATGCGCAGAACCACGCAGGGCGCTGCCATGCATCAGGGTGGTTCATCTCCTGGCGCGCGCGGTCCCATGAAGCGGCCTGCGCGGCGCCCACCGGCTTCGCCTGCGTCCTGGGCGGCTTGCTCGTGCGGCCGCTGGTGGCCAGTGCCGCCACCTGCGCCTCCAACTCCGTACCTTTGAACCGGCGTACATCCGCTTTCAGAAGTTTGCCGTGTCCCGCGAGGGCTTCTGCCACCACCGCCGCCACGTCAACATTGCCGGCGTTCAACGCCAGCGTGAGCGGCGTGCGGCCGCGATCGTTGGCAGCGGCCGGATCCAGGCCCCATTCGATCAACAGGCGGGCAACGGCCACCGGGTCGCCCATCCGGTGCCATGTGGTGGAGATGCCACCGCGGCTGGCTTTGAGTCCGTCCACGTCCCCTGCCGCATACATCAGCGCGTTGGAACCGGCGGGATTGACCACGTGCACGTTGGCACCGCGCTCTGCGAGGAACCGCAGCAGCGGCACACTGCCCAGGTACGCGCCGATCAACACCGGTGTATACATCTGCCGGTGGTCCATCGCTTCAAGGCTGGCGCCGGCCTGCAGCAGCGCGTCGATGGCCTCGAAGATGTAGCCCATCTCCGCCGGATCTGCATCCGCATCAAACGCCGGGTTCCACACTTCGCCGCGCATGTTGCGCAGGCCAAGCACGGTGCAGATCGGCGAATCCTTGGTCAGGCGGGGGTTCGCGCCGGCAGCGAGCAGCCGGCGGAGTTTCTCCACCGCCCATGGGGCCGGGCTGAAGATGAAGTCCCTGCAGGTGGTCGAGAGGGGTGTGGCGCCACGTCCGGCTGCCTTGTTGGGATCGGCACCCTTGGCCAGCAGCAGGGAGATCAGCGCCAGGTGCGCCTCGACGCGCCCTACAATCGTGGCCTGGTCCGGACCGTCATGGTGAAGCAGGCTGTTGTTGCACACCCAGTACAGGGCGCGCTCGTTATGGCGCAGCCGGATGCGGTCTGGATGTACACCGGCACGAACGTGTCGTTCGATCTCCGCGAACGCGTCCTCGCAGGTGAGGGGGGTGTCCAATACAACTGGGGAAGACGAGGTGGCCACAGGCAGTTCACGATCCTTGATCTACTGCATTCAATGCTAACAACCTCAGGACGCCGCGCACTGGACAAGTTGTCAACTCGTCGCTTCCGGTGAGCTGATCGAGTTCGGAGACTGCGGGCTACAGGTCAGCTGGCTCTGCATGCAGCTTCCGGATGCACCGGCACGCGGGCGCTGCAATGGCATTCGCCGATTCCTGACTGCTGGGTCTTCTTCCTGAACATTCCAAACATGTCGCCCATCCTCCCCGCACCTGGTGCGTGGATGGCCCGGTAGTTGGCTGCCTTGTCAATTCGACTCTTCTCTGGACACTTCATTGGCTTCCAAGCGCGCACGCCAGTTCCGCTTTTCCACGGCCCGGATGTTCACCTGCTCGGCAAGATGCTCCAGGTAATGAGGGAGAACGGCCAATTCGTCATCCTTACGATCGCCCCTGAACTCACTGACAAGTACCAGGTTGCCGTAGTTCTGCGCGTACTTGCTGGCGGTGTCGTCGATGCCAATGACATCCTCAAGCTTGTACCCTCGCTTCTTGAGTTTGGCGAGTCGCTTTTGGCTGTGGTAGCCGCCAGTATCCCAGTCCCTGGCGGTGCTGCACCGTTTCGCCGACCAGACGAACTCCACGGCCCGGCGTGGCATCATCTGCGCAACCAATGGCTCTGCGTACAACTGGCCGGATGAGGTCCAGACGCCGACGCGGAACCTTGTGAACGCGAAGTCCAGAAAAGAATCCAAGTAGGGGCGCTTGTATACGTGGTACCCCGCAACGCGGAGATCGGCCTGCCGATCCAGCTCCCGCTCGCTTGAAAAGACCAGGGTCTCGTCCAGGTCGAGTACCAGCAGTTTTGGTCGCCGTGTGTTCATGCGGGTTACTCGTTTCCGTAGCGGGCCGTGGCGAGTGGTGAAGATGCATCGATGGAAAACGCCATCAGGAAGCACGTTGCGCCGACCAGTGGGCCCAGAAACCCGAACGACGTGGCGCGGAAGACGATGATGACCGCTCGCGTCATGTGCCTGCTCAGATCCATCGTGGCGAATGACGACGGAAGGATTCCCAGTGCGGGAACTTGCGGGCGAGCGCCGCCTCTTCCGGTCGAATCTGGAATCGCGTGATGTAGAGAACAAACACTGGAACGACCGTCAACGCCGCCACGCTGCCAAGATGCGCTACCCATCCCGAGAGCAGCAGCGCGTAGCCGAGATACATCGGGTTCCGGGTATGCCGATAGATTCCAGTGGTGATGAGGCACGTCGCCGCTCCTGGCCGAAGCGGATTCACGGTTGTCCCCACCTTTCGGAAGGCGAGTTTGGGGATGAGGTTGAGGGACAGGCCGGTGAGGCAAAGCAGAGCCGCAGCGCCGTTGGCGTAGGGAGAGTACGCCCTGTATCCAGGGCCCAGGTGTGCAATGCCGAGCGCGATGGCCGCCATCGTCAGCATGACGATGGGGGGCGGCACGCGTGTTTCCAGCCAGCGCATGGACTTTACTCCCTCCTTGGATGGGCCTGATCTTAGGCCATGGGCGCTGCCCCCACCACGTCTCCCCGGGCGCTCATGACAAAAAACCCTCCCCTTATGCCCCTGGCGCATGAGTCGGCAACACCCCATCGGGTAAGCTAATCGCCTCGGTTCGACAGGAAATTCGCAGGTGGCTGACTCCCCCCAGGCTTCCCCGGCGCAGGCGCGCCCGCTGGCAGGCCAGAAGCTGTTGTTGTGCGTGGGTGGCGGCATCGCGGCCTACAAGTCGTTGGAACTGGTGCGCCGCCTGCGCGACGCCGGGGCCCAGGTGCAGGTCGCCATGACCGCCGGGGCCCAGCAGTTCGTTACCCCGCTGAGCTTCCAGGCCCTGTCCGGCCAGCCCACCCGCACCACCCTGTGGGACAGCGCGGCCGAACAGGCCATGGGCCATATCGAGCTGGCCCGCTGGGCTGACCGCGTCATCGTCGCCCCGGCCACGGCCGATCTGCTGGCCCGGCTGGCCAACGGCCATGCCGATGACCTGGTCACCACCCTGTGCCTGGCCACCACCGCGCCGCTCACCGTGTGCCCGGCGATGAACCACCGCATGTGGCTGCACCCGGCCACCCAAGCCAACATCAGCCTGCTGCGCGAACGCGGTGCGCAGGTGGTCGGCCCGGAAGACGGCCCGCTGGCCGAAGGTGAATCCGGCCCCGGCCGGCTGACCGAACCACATGCCATCGTGGCCGCGCTGGCCGCCCTGCAGGGCCCCGCCGATGCGCCCGAATCCCCCCAGGAGCTGAAAGGCCTGCGCGTAGTGATCAGTGCCGGCCCCACCTATGAAGACCTGGACCCGGTGCGCTACGTGGGCAACCGCAGCAGCGGCAAGATGGGCTACGCGCTGGCCGCCGCTGCCGTGCGCCAGGGCGCGCAGGTGGTGCTGGTCAGCGGCCCGGTGCACCTGGCCACCCCGGCCGGGGTGCAGCGGGTGGACGTGCGCTCGGCGGCGCAGATGCGCAGCGCCGTGCTGGATGCGCTGCCGGCCGACATCTATATAGGCGCCGCCGCCGTCTCCGATTACACCCCCCGCCAGGTGGCCCCGCAGAAGCTGAAGAAGACCGCCGGCACCCAGACCCTCACGCTGGAGCTGGTGCGCACCCAGGACATCCTGGCCGAGGTGGCCCAGCAGACCAACGCGCTCAAGCTGGTGGTCGGCTTTGCCGCCGAAACCCACGATGTGGAGAAGTACGCGCGCGGCAAGCTGGTCGACAAGCGGCTGGATCTGGTGATCGCCAATCAGGTGGGCATCACAAACGGCGGCTTCGAAAGCGACGAAAATGCAGCCACCGCCTATTGGCAGGGCGGGGAGCAGGTGTTCCCCGGTACCACCAAGGCGCTGCTGGCCGAACAACTGTTGTCCCTGATTGCCCAGAGGTTGCACGCATGACCCAAGCCCCGTCCCTGCACGCGTTGCAGGTGAAGCTGCTCGATCCCCGCTTCGGTGATACCTGGCCGCTGCCGGCCTACGCCACCGAAGCCAGCGCCGGCATGGACCTGCGCGCCGCGCTGGAAACCGAGCTCACCCTGCAGCCGGGGGATACGGCGCTGATTCCCAGCGGCATCGCCATCCACATCGAAGATCCGAACCTGTGCGCGGTAGTGCTGCCGCGCTCCGGGCTGGGCCATCGCCACGGCATCGTGCTGGGCAACGGCACCGGCCTGATCGACGCCGATTACCAGGGCCCGCTGCTGATCAGTGCCTGGAACCGCGGCCGCGAGGCCTTCACGCTGCAACCCGGTGACCGTATTGCACAGTTGGTTGTGCTGCCGATTGCACGCGTCGGCCTGCAGGTAGTGGATACTTTCACCGACAGCGCCAGGGGAACGGGTGGATTCGGCCATACCGGGGTGCGCTGACAGGGGGAAATCAATGAGCAAGGCAACGGCGGAAGGACAGCCGCGATTGACAAGCAAGCGTAACGGGCTGCTGCTGGTGGGGTTGCTGACCCTGCTGGCGCTGTGGTTTGCCTGGAGCGGAGTGCGGCAATGGCGGCAGGCCTCGGTAGGGCAGGCGCTGGAACAGTCCCGCGACCAGATCGTGCAGGGCGTGGACGCCGCACTCAAAGGGCAGAGCAGCCAGCTGGGCACCCTGGTGAAAAGCGAACGGGTCAGTACCGCGCTGGCCGCCGGCGATGCCGATGCCACCGCACTGGCCGTGCGTGAAGGCTGGCCGGGCACCGAAGACGTGCAGGTGCTCACCGCCGACCTGGACCAGGCCTATGCCGATCCGAAGGCCTTCGGGTACGCCCGCCTGGGCCTGCTGGAGTCCGCCATCGCCGGCGATACCGTGGTGGCGCGCGTGGTGCGCGACGCCGGTGGCCAGCGCCTGGGCCTTGCCGTGCCGGTGCAGCTGGGCACCACGGGCCCGGCCGTGATCTATGTACGCCAGCCGTTGCTGCGCCTGACCGGCACCTTCGACCAGGTGCGCGTGCCATCCGCTGGCTACCTGGCGCTGCGCCAGGGCACCCACAACATCATTGAGCAGGGCGACAGCAGCCTGTCCCAGGCGGCGGAAGGCCTGGCCCGTCCGATCGGCAAGACCGGCCTGCGCCTGGCGGCCGCCGTGCCTGACATCGAACCGGGTCCGCTGGGCCTGGGCGCGATTCCGTCCATCATCGTCGCGCTGCTGCTGCTGGCCATCGCCGGCATGCTGCAGTTCGGCAAGGGCCGCGTGCCCCTGCCGCGCCGCCGTGCCGCCGCCAGCGAGGCCGACCACGGCCCGACCCTGCGCGAAAGCCTGGTACAGGAGCCGCTGCTGGAGCCGGCCCCGGCCGCCGGTTCGGGCGTGGCACCGCCGCCGCTGCCCACCGGCCCGGGCCATGAGGTGCCGGAAGGCATCTTCCGCGCCTACGACATCCGCGGCGTGATCGGTCGCGAGCTCACCCCGCAGGTGGCGGTGCTGATCGGCCAGGCCATCGGCTCGGTGCTGCAGGTGCAGGGGCTGCGCGACATCGTGGTGGGCCGCGATGGCCGCCTGTCCGGCCCGGAACTGAGCGCCAGCCTGATCGAAGGCCTGCGCCGCGCCGGCTGCGATGTCACCGACATCGGCCTGGCGCCCACCCCGGTGGTGTACTTCGCCAGCTACCACCTGCGTGCCGGCAGCTGCGTTGCCGTCACCGGCAGCCACAACCCGCCGGACTACAACGGCTTCAAGATCGTGGTCGGCGGCGAGACCCTCTCCGGCGATGCCATCACCGAGCTGTACCAGCGCATCCGCGATGGCCAGCTGCACGTGGCCGCCGAACCGGGCAGCCTGCAGCAGCGCGACGTCAACGCCGATTACGTCCAGCGCATTGCCGATGACGTGCAGCTGGACCGCCCGATCAAGGTGGTGGCCGATGCCGGCAACGGCGTGGCCGGCGAACTGGCCCAGCCGCTGCTGGAAGCCATTGGTGCCGAAGTCATTCCGCTGTACTGCGATGTGGATGGCACCTTCCCCAACCACCACCCCGACCCGAGCGACCCGGACAACCTGGAAGACCTCATCCAGACCGTGAAGCGCTTCGATGCGGATATCGGCCTGGCCTTCGATGGCGATGGCGACCGTTTGGGCGTGGTCACCCGCGAAGGCAGGATCATCTACGCCGACCGCCTGCTGATGCTGTTCGCGGCCGATGTGCTGCAGCGCAATCCCGGCGCGCTGGTGATCTATGACGTGAAGTGCAGCGGCAAGCTGTCCGATTACGTGCTTCGCAACGGTGGCAGCCCGATGATGTGGAAGACCGGGCATTCGCTGATCAAGGCCAAGATGCGCGAAACCGATGCCGAGCTGGCCGGTGAGATGAGCGGTCACTTCTTCTTCAAGGAGCGCTGGTTCGGCTTCGACGATGGCCTGTATGCGGCCTCGCGCCTGCTGGAAATCCTGGCCCAGCGCGAAGAAACCCCGTCGGAAGTGCTTGATGAGCTGCCCGACAGCGTATCCACGCCGGAGCTGAAGGTGCCGGTGGAATCGGGTACCCCGCACGCGCTGGTGTCGATGTTCGTGTCGGCCGCGCAGGTGGAGGATTCGCCGTTCGCCGGCGCGCGCCTGTCGACCATCGATGGCCTGCGGGCGGACTTCCCGGACGGCTGGGGCCTGCTGCGCGCCTCCAACACCACCCCGGTGCTGGTGCTGCGTTTCGAAGGCAACGACGAGGCCGCGCTGGAGCGCATCAAGACGCTGTTCCGCGAACAGCTGCAGCCGCTGCTGCCCGGCGTGGAATTGGGCTTCTAGAAAAGCGTACCGACCAACGGTCGGTACCTACCCTGCAGGTCGGCAGCCAACGCCGATATCCCCTGCAGGTCGGCAGCCAACGCCGACATCGCCGGTAGGTATCGACCGTTGGTCGATACAACGCGCACCCCGGCTACCCTTTGAACCGCAAACCCACGCCGGGCTCGGTGAACAGGTAGCGCGAGTCCAGCGCCGAATCACCCAGCTTGTGGCGCAGCTTTCCCACCAGGATGCGCAGGTAGTGCGTGTCGTGCTGGTGGGTCGGCCCCCAGATCTCGGCCAGGATCTGCGGCTGGGTCACTACCCGGCCGGCGTTGCGCAGCAGCAGCGACAGCAACGCGTACTCCTTGCGGGTCAACGCCACGGGCGCGCCGTCCAGGTGCACTTCGCGGCGCACCAGGTCGATGTGCAGGTGGCCGTCATCGAAATGCGGCAACACCCCATCGGCCGATACCGTGCGCGTGCGCAGCAGCGCACGCACCCGCGCCATCAGCTCCTGGGTGCCGAACGGCTTGGTCACGTAGTCGTTGGCGCCGTTGTCCAGCGCCAGCACCTTCTCGGTTTCGCTGGCGCGCACGGTGAGCATGATCACCGGTACCTGGCTCCACTGGCGCAGCTCGGCCAGCACCTGGTGGCCTTCCATGTCCGGCAGGCCGATGTCCAGGATGACCAGGTCGGCGCCTTCGCCCACCAGCAGTTCCAGTCCCGCCTGCCCGGTCGCGGCCTGCAGCACCCGGTAACCCTGCGCGCGCAGGCTGATGTCGAGGAAGCGGCGGATCTGCGCTTCATCGTCTATCACCAGCACGCGCGCCGGTGGCACGCCATGGGAGGGGTCAGGAATCGTCGGGGTCATCGGCAGGGTGGGGTTGCAGCAGGGGGAGCGTGATGCGGATCAGGGTACCGCGTCCGTCGCGGCCCGGCAGCGCCTGCACGCTGCCGCCGTGCGCGCCGACCATGCCCTGGGTGATGGTCAGGCCCAGCCCGGTGCCATGCCGGCCGCGGTCGCCGCGCTCCACGCTGTAGAACATGTCGAAGATGCGCGCGCGCTCGTCGTCGGGAATGCCGGGGCCGGCGTCGAGCACATCGATGCGCAGCTCACCGTCCACCAGCCGCGCCTGTACTTCCACCGCCGCGCCGGGCGGGGAGAATTTCGCTGCATTCTCCATCACGTTGAACACCGCCTGTTCCACCAGCGCCGGGTGCACCCAGATCGGCCCCAGCGTGCTGGGAATATCCAGCTGCAGGCGTACGTCGGGCTGGTAGCGCTGCAGGCGGCGCGCGGCCGAGCCCACCAGCTCGTCCACGCCGATCCAGTCGCGGTTGATCTTCAGCCCTTCATGACCCAGCCGGGTCATGTCCAGCAGGTTCTGGATGTAGCGGTCCAGCCGCTCACCTTCCACCAGGATGGTATCCAGCAGTGCGCGGCGGTCGCTGGCATCCATCGCCTCGGCATAATTGGACAGGCTGTCGGCCGAGCCGATCATCGCCGCCAGCGGCGAGCGCAGGTCGTGCGAGACCGACGACAGCAGTGCCGACCGCAGCCGCTCGGTTTCGTTGCTCACGTGGGCCTTTTCAAGGTCGGCCACCAGCCGCGTGCGCAGCGCGGCCTGCGCGATGTCATCCACCATCGCTTCGGCCAGCTGGCGCTGTTCCGGGGTCAAGCGCGGCGCACTGCGCGGGAAGCGCATGCCGGCCACGCCGATGGCGCACTCGTCGCCATCCAGCAGGGGCAGGAACCACCACTCCGCGCCGGCCAGCGTGTCGGTGAAGCGGCCGCTGGGCTGGCCGTGGCGGTGCGCCCAGTCGGCCGCGGCCAGATCGGTGTCGCCCGGCGCAGCACTGCCGCTGGTGCTGGTGTCGGCACCGATGCGCAACCAGGCGGGCGCATCCAGTGCCTGTTCCAGCGCCTCGCGTCCAGCCTGCGCCACCGCTTCGTTGTTGGGGGCACGGGTCAGCTGGCCCCCCAGCACCTGGCGCGCGTTCGCATGCCGGTTGGCCGCCCGCAGCGCCACCACCTGCATGCGCAGGCGCGAGGCCAACCGCCCGGCCACCAGCGCCGCCACCAGGAACAGGAACACGGTGATCACGCCCTGGCGCGCGCTGATCGCGAAGGTGAAGCGCGGGGCGATGAAGAAGAAGTTGTAGGCCAGGAAACACAGTGCCGCGGCCATCACCGCCGCACTGGTGCGGCTGCGCGCGGCCACCACCACCACCGCCACGATGAACACCATCGACAGGTCGTACAGCCCCACCCAGCGTTCGGCCACCAGCGCCACCAGGCAGGCCAGCGCAGTGGCCACCAGCGCCAGCACGGTGTCGCGGCCGGTGCTCAGCGTGGGCATCGACAACCCATGGCGGCGCGCACGCGCACGCGCCTGCGGGGTGCCGATGATGGTGATTTCAAAGTGCGCGCCGCGCTGGATCAACTGCTGGGTCAGCGTGCGGTTGAGCATGCGTGCGAACGGCCGTTCGCGGGTGCGGCCCAGCACCAGCGTGGACACGCTGTTGTGCGCGGCGTGGTCGAGCAGCGCATCGGCAATGCTGGGCCCATGCAGCAGCTCGGCCTCGCCGCCCAGCCGCCGCGCCAGTGCGAAGGCCGCGTCGATCTCGCGGCGGGTGCTGTCGTCTTCGCGGCGGCGCTGCACGGTCACTACGGTCCAGGGCGCATCCCGGCGCTCGGCAATGCGCCGGCCCACGCGCACCAGGTACTCGCTCTGGCCGCCGCCATCGATCGCCACCAGCACCCGCCGGCGCAGGGGCAGGTTGCCTTCCCCGCGCGCGGCGCGGGTTTCACGCAGGCTGTTGTCGACCCGGTCGGCCGCCTCCTGCATCGCCAGCTCGCGCAGCGCGGTCAGGTTGGCGGGCGAGAAGAACGCCTGCAGCGCCTGCGCGGCTTGTTCGGGCACGTACACCTTGCCCTGCTGCAGGCGCTCGATCAGTTCGCGCGGCGGCAGGTCCACCAGCACGATATCGTGCAGGCGGTCCAGCACCGCATCGGGCACGGTCTCGCTGACCCGCACCCCGGTGATGCGCATCACCACATCGTTGAGGCTTTCCAGGTGCTGGATGTTGAGCGTGGTCCAGACGTCGATGCCGGCGTCCAGCAGCTCCATCACATCCTGCCAGCGCCGCTCGTGGCGGCTGCCCGGCACGTTGCGGTGGGCCAGCTCGTCCACCAGCACCAGCGCCGGGCGCCGCGCCAGCACCGCATCCAGGTCCATTTCCTGCAGCGCATGCTGCTGGTACTCGCGCTGCAGCAGCGGCACCTGCGGCAGGCCCTCCAGCAGCGCCGAGGTCTCGGCGCGGCCGTGGGTTTCCACCAGCCCCACCACCACGTCCACGCCGCGGCGCAGCTGCTCGTGCGCACGGCCGAGCATGCTGTAGGTCTTGCCCACGCCCGGGGCGGCGCCCAGGAATACGGTGAGCTTGCCGCCGGCCTCGCGCTGCAGGCTCTCCACCAGTGCGTCGGCCTGTCGGGTGCGGGAGTCGGTCATGGGTAGGGATTGTGCACCGGTCGGCCTTCATCCAGCGCCATGTTCAAGGTCATCACGTTCACCCGGGGCTGCCCGAACACGCCCCATTGCGGGCCCTGCGTATGCGCCTTCACCAGCGCCTGCACCTGTTCCACGCTGAGGCCGCGGTTGCCCGCCACGCGCTTGACCTGCACCGCAGCCGCAGCCGGCGACAGCTCGGGGTCCATGCCCGCGCCGGACTGGGTCACAAGATCACCGGGCACCTCATCCACGGCAATGCCTTCGCGCGCTGCCACGGCCCAGGTCGCCTCGGCGACGCGTTCCTGCAGGGCAGGGTTGCTGCGCGCCAGGTTGCTGCCGGCGGCGGCCATCGGGTCGTAGTTGGCCGCCGACGGGCGCGCCTGGAAGTAGCCGTCGCCCACGAACGGCTGGGCCACCAGGCGCGAGCCGCGCACCTGGTGGTTGTCCAGCAGCAGGCTGCCTTCGGCCTGCACGGGGAACAACGCGGCACTGAGGCCGGTGGTGGCCACGGCATACGCCAGGCCGAGCAGCAGCAGGCTGGCCACGCCCAGGCCGATGGCCGGGCGCAGCGCACCGGTGTGCTGCAATGACACCGGAGTGGCGGCGCGCGCACGCGCCGGGCGGGAAAGCGAAGCAGCAGCGGAGCGGTTCATGCGCCAAATACCGAGAAGAGGAGGAGGTCGATCAGCTTGATGGCCGCGAACGGCAGCAGCACGCCGCCCAACCCGTACACCAGCATGTTCCGGCGCAGCAGCGCGGTGGCCGTGGCCGGGCGGAAGCGCACGCCACGCAGGGCGAGCGGAATCAGGGCCGGAATCACCAGCGCGTTGAAGATCAGCGCCGCCAGCACCGCGTTGCGCGGGCTGGACAGGTGCATCACGTTCAACGTCGCCATGGCCGGCAGGGTGGCGGCGAACAGCGCCGGCAGGATCGCGAAGTACTTGGAGACGTCGTTGGCCAGCGAGAACGTGGTCAGCGCACCGCGCGTGATCAACTGCTGCTTGCCCACTTCCACCACCGCCAGCAGCTTGGTCGGGTCCGAATCCAGGTCCACCATGTTGCCGGCTTCCTTGGCCGCCTGCGTGCCCGAGTTCATCGCCAGGCCGATGTCGGCCTGGGCCAGTGCGGGGGCGTCGTTGGTGCCATCGCCCACCATCGCCACCAGCCGCCCACCGGCCTGTTCGGCGCGGATGCGGGCCAGCTTGTCTTCCGGGCGCGCTTCGGCGATGTAATCGTCCACGCCGGCTTCGGCCGCAATCGCCGCGGCGGTAAGCGGGTTGTCGCCGGTGATCATCACCGTGCGGATACCCATCGCGCGCAGCTGCGCGAACTTCTCGCGCATGCCGTGCTTGACCACGTCACTCAGCTCGATAACGCCCAGCACGTGGCGGCCTTCGCACACCACCAGCGGGGTGGCGCCGTTGCGTGCCACCTGTTCCACCCGCCCGGCCAGCTCGGCCGGCACGGTGCCGCCCAGCTCGCGGACATATGCAGTGATCGCATCGGCCGCGCCCTTGCGGATGCGCCGGCCACCGTCCAGGTCCACGCCGGACATGCGGGTCTGCGCGCTGAAAGCGAGGTAGTCGGCGCGGTCGGGCTCAGCGGTGGTGCAGCCCTGCTCGCGTGCCAGCCGCACCACCGACTTGCCTTCCGGGGTCGGGTCGGCCAGCGACGACAGCAGCGCCGCTTCGCGCAGCTGCGTCGCTTCAATGCCGGCCAGCGCATGGAAGTGGGTCGCCTGGCGGTCGCCGTGGGTGATGGTGCCGGTCTTGTCCAGCAGCAGCACGTCCACGTCGCCGGCCACTTCCACTGCCTTGCCCGATTTGGCCAGGATGTTGGCCGCCAGCGCACGGTTCATGCCGGCGATGCCGATGGCCGGCAGCAGCCCGCCGATGGTGGTCGGAATCAGGCATACCAGCAGCGCGATCAGCAGCAGCGGGTCGACCTTGACCCCGACGAAGGCGCCGATGGCGGGCAGGGTTGCCACCACCACCAGGAAGGTCAGCGTCATCGCGGCCAGCAGCAGGGTCAGCGCCACTTCGTTCGGCGTCTTCTGCCGGTTGGCGCCTTCCACCAGCGCGATCATCCGGTCCAGGAAGCTGTGGCCCGGCTCGGCGGTGATCTTCACGATGATCTGGTCCGACAGCACCTTGGTGCCGCCGATCACGCCGCTGCGGTCGGTACCGGCCTCGCGCAGCACCGGTGCCGATTCACCGGTCACCGCCGCTTCGTTGATGGTCGCAAGGCCCTGCACGATCTCGCCATCGGCCGGCACCAGCTCGCCGGCACTGACGATCACGTGGTCGCCCGGGCGCAGCTCGGCGGCCGGCACCTGGGTTTCGCTGGCCCCCGCATGGGCGGCGGCCAGCCGGCGCGCGCTCAGGTCCTGGCGGGCACGCCGCAGCGAAGCGGCCTGGCCGCGGCCGCGCGCCTCGGCCACCGCTTCGGCGAAGTTGCCGAACAGCACGGTCAACAGCAGGATCGCGGTCACCACCAGGCCGAAGCCCAGCGGCGCGTTGCCGGTCAGCGTGACCAGCAGGCTCACCAGCGTGCCCACCATCACCACCGCCATCACCGGGCTGTGCACCAGGTGGCGCGGCGACAGTTTGATCACCGCATCGCGTAATGCCCGGCGCAGGCCCGCTGCATCGAGCAGGCGCGGGCGGCGGGAAGGAGCTGCTTTCAAGGGATAGGTACTCATGGTTTCACGTCTCAGCGCAGCGTCAGCGACAGGTGGTCGGCAACCGGGCCCAGCACCAGCGCCGGCATGAACTGCAATACGGTCAGGATGACGATCAGCGCGATCAGGGTCAGCGCGAAGGTCGGGGTTTCAATCTGCAGCGTGCCGGCCGATTCCGGCGCACGCCGCTTGGCGGCCAGCTGGGCACAGACGATCAACGGAATCACCAGCACCGGGTAGCGGCCCAGCAGCAGCACCAGGGTGCAGCTCAGGTTCCACCACGGGGTGGCATCGCCCAGCCCTTCGAAACCCGAGCCGTTGTTGGCGAACGCCGATACGTACTCGTAGAACACCTGGCTCACCCCATGGAACGCGGGGTTGGAGGTGCCGGTGATAGAAGGAATAGCCAGGGTGATCGCGGTGAACGCCAGGATGGTGATCGGCTGCAGCAGCACCAGCAGCGCCAGCAGCTTCACCTGCGGGGTTTCCAGCTTGCGGCCCAGCAACTCGGGCGTGCGCCCGGTCATCAGCCCGGCCAGGAACACGCCCAGCAGCAGGTACACGATGAACTGCTGCAGGCCGCAGCCGATGCCGCCCCAGATCGCGTTGATCAACATGTTGACCATCGGCACCGCGCCGGCCAGCGGGCTCAGCGAGTCATGCATGCCGTTGACCGAGCCATTGGAAACCTGGGTGGTGATCGCCGCCCACAACCCGGTGCCGTCCGCACCCAAGCGTACTTCCTTGCCTTCCATCAGCAGCGGGCTGGCGGCCGTGGCCGAATGGCCCTCCAGCCACACCGTGGCGGCGATCGACACGCTCGACATCGCCAGCATGCAGCCGAACACCAGCGCGGCCAGCCGCTTGCGACCGGTGAACGCACCCAGCATGAACACCACCGCGATCGGGATCAGCAGGATGCCGATCAGCTCCAGCGCGTTCGACAGCGGGGTCGGGTTCTCCAGCGGCATGCTGCTGTTGGGGCCGTACCAGCCACCGCCATTGGTGCCCAGCTGCTTGGCCGCCACCATCGCCGCGACCGGGCCCAGCGGCAGTTTCTGGGTTTCCATGCCCGCGGCCGCATCGATCGGCGTGGCGGTCGGGCCACCGGCCAACGTCGAGGGCACGCCCTGGCTGGTCAGCAGCACCGCCCACAGCAGGCAAAGCGGCAGCATGAAGCGCACGCACGAACGCACCACGTCGGCGTAGTAGTTGCCCACGTCGATCCGGCGGTCGGCAGGCAGCGCGGGTTCGGCGGCATCGCCTTCCGGCGCCGTGCCGAACAGCGCACGCAACGTGGCCACCACCAGCGCCAGCCCCATCATCGGGGTGACCACCTGCAGGCCGGTGATCGCGGTCATCTGCGAGAAGTACGACAGCTGCGCCTGGCCGGAGTAATGCTGCTGGTTGGTGTTGGTAAGGAACGACACCATCGTGTGCAGCGCCGTATCCCAGCGCATGTTGGGAATCTGGTCGGGGTTGAACGGCAGCCAGGCCTGGGTCATGAAGACCGCCTGCACCAGCACGGCAATGACCAGGTTGCTGAGCAGGAACGCGCCCACATAGCCACGCCAGGACATCCCGCGCGCCGGGTTCACGCCCAGCACGCGGTACAGCGGCCTTTCAATCCAGCCGAACAGCGCGTCGCCGCGCATCGGCCCACCGCGCATCACCCGGGCCAGGTACAGCCCAAGCGGAAAGGCCAGCACGATGCTGGCCAGCACAATCAACAGAATCTCGGTCATGGTCGGCTCCGGTCAGAACTTTTCGGGCGCAAGCACGACGTACAGCAGGTAGGCGGCGGCAACGAGCACCAGCACGCCGCTCACGAAGGAAAGCCAGGCAGGCACGGGGCGTTCTCAGTAGTAGGGAAGGGAGGCCGCCATCGTGTTCCCCAACGGCGTAAACGCTCCACGCCCGCCCCACGCCCAACCCGTAAAAAGTGCATAAAAAAAGGCGGATGCCCGCGCATCCGCCCTTTCGCTGCTTTCACCTTACCCGCGTGGGTCGGTAGAAACGCCCTTCAACAACCGGTACCGCTGCAGGGTTTCCTCGATCTCCACATCCAGCGCCTTGCGCTGCTCCACGTAGGAGTCCTGCATGCGCTTCTGCGCCACCAGCTCGGCGTGGCGCAGGCGGATGTCCTCGGCCTGCTTGGGGGCCACCGGCTGGCCGGCCAGTTCGCGGTCGCCCGCGCTGCCGAGCAGGGTCACCAGCGCGCTGCGCAGGCTGGCCACGTTGTAGTTGGCCGTCTGCACGTTGTTGTCCAGGATCCCGGTGCGCTCCACGAAGACCCGGCGCAGGTCGGCCTCGTCCTGGTAGGTGGACAGCATGGCCTGCTCGGTGCGCTGGCGGGTATCTTCAGCGGCCTGGTCGAGCTGGCGCTGCGCGGCGGCCACGGCGGCCTCGGCGCGTTCCTGCTCGGTCAGGGTGCGGTCCACCCCGCCCTTGCGCAGGCCGCTGTTGACGCTGAACTCCTCACGGGCGCTGTTCACCGCGTCCTGGGGCAGGGCATCGCTGCAGATCCGCTCCTTGCCCTCGTTCCAGCAGAACAGCTTCTTCGGTTTGGCCGGCGTGTTGCTGTGTTTGCTCTGGGCCTGGGCCGTGAGCACAGGCGCGGCCAGCAACAGGCCAATGATGGTGAACGTGGCAATCCTGGACATGGGAGCCCCCTGCTCTCAACGCGTAGGACGGCTGCCGTAACGGGACCGATAGTCCTCCAGCGGCTGCCGGTACCCCACAAGTTCCGGATTTCCGGAGGCAAAATCAAGCAGGTCGGCCAGCGTGGCCACCGCCACCACCGGAATGCCGGCCTCTTCGGCCACGGCCTGGGCGGCCGAACGGCGGTCGTCTTCCGAGGCGATTTCCTGGCGGTCCAGCGCCACCACGATACCGGCCGGGGTACCGCCAGCCTGCTTGATGATGCCCAAGGCCTCGCGGATGGCGGTGCCGGCGGTGATCACGTCGTCCACGATCAGCACGCGTTTGCCGTTCATGTCGGCACCGATCAGGTTGCCGCCTTCGCCGTGGGCCTTGGCTTCCTTGCGGTTGAAGCTCAACGGCAGATCGCGGCCGCGCTGGGCGAATTCACAGGCGGTGGCGGTGGCCAGCGGAATGCCTTTGTAGGCCGGGCCGAACACCACGTCGAACTTCAGCCCGGTAGCTTCCACCGCGTCGGCGTAGCAGGCGGCCAGCTGGACCATGCTGGCGCCCGAATCGAAGCGGCCAGCATTGAAGAAATAGGGGCTCAGGCGGCCCGACTTGAGGGTGAACTGGCCAAAACGCAGCGCATCGGCGGTCAGGGCAAGCTGCAGGAAACGGTGACGGTGGTCGCTCATCTAACGCTCTATTCAATTCTCTTGGAGCGCAGATCGTAAAGCATGACCGGCAATTCAGGCTCGCGACCGGCCGCCGCAGGCCCCTGCAATGGCCGGATCCGGCCAGCCGATGGGCCGGGCAACCCGGTATGCTTTGCCCGTTACGTACCAGACCCGGGTCAGCATGCGCATCATCAGTTTCAACGCCAATGGCATCCGTTCCGCCGCCACCAAGGGTTTCCTCGAGTGGTTCCGTGCCCAGGATGCCGACGTGCTCTGCATCCAGGAGACCAAGGCCCAGGAAGACCAGCTGACCGATCCCATGTTCCGCCCGGACGGCCACCACTGCTTCTACCGTGACGCGATCACCAAGAAGGGCTACAGCGGCGTGGCCATCTACAGCAAGCGTGAGCCCGACCAGGTCATCACCTCGCTGGGCTGGGCCCCGTTCGACGACGAAGGCCGTTACATCGAAGCCCGCTACGGCAACCTCAGCGTGGTGTCCTTCTATATCCCCTCCGGCAGCTCGGGCGACCTGCGCCAGGGCTTCAAGTACGAAGTGATGGAGTGGCTGCGCCCGATCCTGGCCCAGTGGCTGGCCAGCGGCCGCGACTACGTGCTGTGCGGGGACTGGAACATCGTCCGCTCCGCACTGGACATCAAGAACTGGAAATCCAACCAGAAGAACTCCGGCTGCCTGCCGCCCGAGCGCGACTGGCTCAACGGCCAGTGCGTGGATGCCGGCCAGGCGCTGGACGTGGCCGGCGGCCAGGGCTGGACCGACGCCTACCGCCTGCTGCATCCCACCGGCGAGGATTACACCTGGTGGAGCAATCGCGGCGCGGCCCGCGCCAACAACGTCGGCTGGCGCATCGATTACCAGTTCGTCAGCCCCGGCCTGCGCGACCGCCTGCGTGGCTGCTCGATCTACCGCGATGAACGCTTCTCCGACCATGCCCCGTTCACGGTGGACTACGCCCCATGAGTGAAGCGGCCGCCAAGCCCCGTCGCCCGTGGCAGCGGGTGCTGGCCAACCTGCGCGAGCGCAAGGTGCTGGCCATGCTGCTGCTGGGTTTCAGCTCCGGCCTGCCGATCTATCTGGTGGGCAACACGCTCGGCTTCTGGATGCGCAAGGAAGGCATCGAGCTGGACACCATCGGCTTCCTGTCGTGGGTGGGCCTGGCCTATTCGATGAAGTTCCTGTGGGCGCCGATCGTGGACAAGGTCGACGCCCCGCTGCTGGGTCGCTTCGGCCGCCGCCGCGGCTGGATGCTGCTGTCCCAGGCGGTGGTGGCCGCCGCCCTGATCGGCATGGCCGTGGTCCATCCCAAGGGTGGCCAGATCCTGATTCTGGGTATCGCCTGGGAACACATGCTGGTGTTCGGGATCATGGCCACCGTGGTCGCTTTCGCCTCGGCCACCCAGGACATCGTCATCGATGCCTGGCGCATTGAAAGCGCCGACAACAGCGAACAGCTGGGCCTGCTCACCTCCACCGCCGCGCTCGGCTACCGCACCGCGCTGCTGGTGACCGATGCGCTGATCCTGCTGATCGCCGCCCGCGTGGGCTGGCAGATGTCCTACGAAATCATGGCCGGCCTGATGGCGCTGGGCGTGGTGGCGGTGGTGATGGCGCGCGAACCGGTGCGCGCGCAGATCGCCGTGCAGACCCAGGCGGCCCCGCTGTGGACCCCGCGCGGCTTGTTCGATGCACTGGTCGGGCCGTTCATTGCCTTCGTCCGCGAACACCGCAGCGGCGCCATCCTGATCCTGCTGGCCATCAGCGTGTACCGCATGGCCGATTTCATCATGGGCCCGATGGCCAACCCGTTCTACGTCGACCTCGGCCTGACCGAAGAGACGGTGGGCGCGGTGCGCAGCTCGGTCGGCCTGATCGCCACCTTTGTCGGTATTGCCGCCGCCGGGCTGGTCTCGGTGCGCTGGGGCGTGCTGGCGACCCTTCTGGTGGGCGCCGTGCTGGGCCCGGCCTCGAACCTGGCGTTTGCCTGGCTGGCCTACGTCGGGCCGGACCCGACCAGCTTCGCCTTCGCCATGGCCATCGACAACCTCTCGGGCGGGTTTGCCGGCACCGCGCTGATCGCCTACATGTCCAGCCTCACCAGCATCGGCTACACCGCCACCCAGTACGCCCTTCTCAGCTCGTTCTATGCCATGCCCGGCAAGGCGCTGAAGGGTCTATCAGGCTGGGCGGTGCAGTCGTTGGCCCAGGGCCGCACCCTGCTGGAAGGCTACGCGCTCTTCTTCATCGGCACCGCGCTGATCGCCATACCGGTGGTGATCCTGTGCGCCCTGCTGATCGTGCAGCAGCGCCGGCACCTGCGCGCGGCCAGCTGAGGGGTGCTTGCCCGTACCCCCCGGCTGGGCCATCATCGAACCCGTTGTGCCGTGGGGGCGGTGCGTTGCCAACGGGGGAATACACATGGCTGATCTGGTGCTGCGCGATCTCGATCCGCTGCTGAACGAGCGCATCCGCCGGGTGGCCGTCGCACGCGGCTGGACCCGCGAACACACCTGCGTGGTCCTGCTCGAGCAGGGCCTGTTCGCCAGCGAACTGGAAGTCCGCAGCGGCTTCCACGACCCCGAAGTGAATGCCCTGGCGGACGCAATTGCAGCCCTGCAGGCGCTGCCGGACGTAAAGGCGTTCTAGGCAGCCCCCATCACGCTGGGTGAATGGCGCCCAATATCCGCGGCCCGCGCGCCCCGGTCACGCTGGGCAGGTTGCCCGGCAACCCCTGCAGCGTCCGGTGCGCCAACCACGCAAACCCCATCGCTTCCAGGTAGTCCGGGTCCAGCCCGTGCACTGCGCTGGACTCGACCACCACCCCGGGCAACCGCGCGCTGAGTCTGCGCAGCAGCTGCGGGTTGCGAACACCGCCGCCGCACACCAGCACCCGCCTTGCTTCCGGCAGGTGGGCCAGCAGCGCGTCGGCCACCGTGGCCGCCGTCAGTTCCAGCAGCGTCGCCTGCACGTCCGCCGGCGCCAGGGTGCGGCCGGCCATCGCCGCCTCGGCCCAGGCCAGATGAAACTGCTCGCGCCCGGTGCTCTTCGGCGGCGGCAGCGCGAACCACGGTTCGGCCCGCCAGTGCTCCAGCAGCGCCTCATCCACCTGCCCGCTGGCCGCAAACGCGCCATCGGCATCGAACGGCGTGCCGGTATGCCGCTCGCACCACGCATCCATCAGCGCATTGGCCGGCCCGGTATCGAAGCCACGCGGGGTGCCCACGCGCGGAATCAGGGTCAGGTTGGCGATCCCGCCCAGGTTCAACACCGCCCGGTCCTCATCGGCCGTGCCCAGCATCGCCAGGTGGAAGGCCGGCATCAGCGGCGCCCCGTGCCCACCGGCGGCCACGTCGCGGCGACGGAAGTCGGCCACCGTGGTGATGCCGGTCAGCTCGGCAATCCGGTTGGCATCGCCCAGTTGGCAGGTGAACGCCGGATCGGCCAGTGGCCGGTGCCGCACCGTCTGCCCATGCGAACCAATCGCCCGCACCTGCGCCGGGCTCACCCCGGCCTGTTCCAGCAGGCGGTTGGCGGCGGCCGCGAAGGTGATGCCGATCTGCGCATCGATCCGGCCCAGCGTATCCAGTGAGCCCAGCTCGCCGCCTTCGCCCAGCGCCACCAGCTCGGCGCGGATGGCGGGGTCCCAGGGGTGGGTGAGCCCATCGACGTAGCGGCAGCCGCCCTCGGCGGGAAACTGCACCAGCGCGGCATCGATGCCATCGGCGCTGGTGCCGGACATCAGGCCCAGGTAGAGCGGGGTATGCGGATCAGCTGAAGTCATGGCCAGGCGGTTCAACAGGGTGCGTGCAGCTTCCGCGCAACCTGTTGCCGCCGTCAATGCATGCGATCAGCCGCGGCTGCCCTTGGCCGGCTTGGCCGCGCTGGCGGTGGTGGTAGCGGCCTGGTCGGCCTTCGGCGCCGGGCTGGCGTCGGCGTAGATCAGCTTCTCCATGCCCTGGATGCGGGCCAGCGCCGGCGCGGTCTGCGCGCGGAAGGCGACCAGCTCGCTGCCCTGCAGCGGCTCCGGCGGCGGCATCGTCACCGACAGCGGGTTGCGGTGCACGCCGTTGACGCGGAATTCGTAGTGCAGGTGCGGGCCGGTGGCCAGGCCGGTCGAGCCCACGTAGCCGATCACCGTGCCCTGCGCCACGCGCTGGCCGGTCTTGATCTTGCCAAAGCGCGACATGTGCCCGTACAGGGTGGTGTGGCCACGGCCGTGGTCGAGGATCACCACGTTGCCGTAGCCGCGCTGCACGCCGGCGAACTGCACGCATGCATCGCCGGCGGCCAT
>Ga0160441_100052_pt1 | contig 155897 bp, 137 predicted proteins | sample HID1971K_E1MG_FD_108260 | JGI IMG/M metagenome (GOLD analysis project Ga0160441, IMG submission 108260) | Enriched millipede-associated microbial communities from UW Madison campus, WI, USA - HID1971K_E1 MG | ecosystem: Host-associated > Arthropoda: Insects > Digestive system > Unclassified ... | reverse complement strand
TGCCGGGCTCAAAGTGTCACTCCGACAGGTCGGTGTCGAGGTGAGCTCGTTTGCGGCATCCGTCCTGTTCGAGCCGTGGACCGTCCGAACGGGCGCCGGAACGCCGTACGGCGTGTTCACGCCGTTCTGGAAGGCGTGTCTGTCGCTGCCGGCGCCGCGGATGCCCCTGCCCGAGCCGCGCGAACTGGCCGGGCCGCGCGAGCACCCCGCATCCGACGCGCTCGACGACTGGAACCTCCTGCCGACCGATCCCGACTGGGCGAGCGGCCTGCGCGAGCGCTGGACCCCGGGTGAGGCGGCGGCGAAAGCGCGGCTGCGCGCGTTCCTCGCGGAGGACGCCGCAGACTACGACCGAGCCCGCGATCACCCCGCCGACGGCGCGACCTCGCTGCTCTCCCCCCGCCTGCGCTGGGGCGAGCTCAGCCCGCACGAGGTGTGGCACGCCGCCGTGTCATCGGGGGCGGATGCCGGCGGCTTCCTCTCCGAGCTCGGCTGGCGCGAATTCGCGTGGCACACGCTGTACCACTTCCCCGAGCTCGCGACGAAGAACCTTCGAGCAGCCTTCGACGCGTTCCCGTGGCCGCGACTGCGGCCGGCGATGCTGCACGCGTGGCAGCACGGTGAGACGGGCATCCCGCTCGTCGACGCGGGCATGCGCGAACTGTGGGCGACGGGGTTCATGCACAATCGGGTGCGGATGGTCACGGCATCCTTCCTCGTCAAGAACCTGCTCATCGACTGGCGCCGCGGCGAGGAGTGGTTCTGGGACACGCTCGTCGATGCGGATGCCGCGAACAACCCGTTCAACTGGCAGTGGGTCGCCGGCTCGGGTGCCGACGCCGCCCCGTACTTCCGCATCTTCAACCCCGAGCTGCAGGCGAAGAAGTTCGACGCCGACGGCCGCTACGTGCGGGAGTGGGCGCCGGACGCGACAGTCCGCGAGCCGATCGTCGACCTCGGCGAGACGCGCAAGGCCGCCCTCGCGGCGTATGAGGCGGTCAAGCGCCAGGCGTGACGGCCCTCGGGCGTACCGTGTGCAGGATCGTCACCCCTTCACGGCACCGCCGAGACCGGCCGATCGCAGGAAGACCGACTGGAACACGAGGAACATCGCGATCGGGATCAGCGTCGCGATCGCGAGCGCCGCCAGGAAGACATCGAGCTCGGTCTGACTCGCGACATCGGGCAGGCGCACCGACAGCGGCTGTACCGCAGGGTTCGGCAGGACGAGCTTGGGCCAGAGGTAGTCCTTCCACGCGGCGATGATCGCGAACACCGAGACGACTCCGAGGATGGGCTTCGACATCGGCAGGACGATCGACCAGAACAGCCGAAAGGGACCCGCGCCGTCGGTCTCCGCCGCTTCGAACACCTCCCGGGGCAGCGAGTCGAAGAATCGCTTCACCAGCAGGATGTTGAACGCGTTCGCCGCCATCGGCAGCCACACGGCGAGGTAGTTGTTCAGCAGCGACGGGATGCCGAAGGGCGGATGGACGATCGTCAGGTACAGCGGCACCAGCAGCACGATGCCCGGGATGAACAGCGTCGCGAGGACGAGAGCATTGAGGATCGGCGCATACGCGGGCCGCAGGACCGACAGCGCATACCCGGCAGTGGTCGCGACGAACAGCTGGATGAACCAGGCGCCGGCGGCGATGACGACGGTGTTGAAGAAGAACTGGTCGATGTGGATGTCGTTCCACGCGCTCGAGAGGTTCGCCCAGTCGATGCCGTTCGGCCACAGCGCGAAAGGCTGACTGATCGTGTCCTGCGACGGCGTCACCGCCGCCTTCATCAGCCACAGGATCGGGCCGAGGCCCGCGATGACCAGCGTCACGAACAGGAACACGTGCACGACCCGCATGCCGAGACGCGTGCCGGGCCGGCGCCGCTCGGCATCCGAGACGATCGAGCGGTCGGACAGATCGTCGACCGACGTGCGATTCTCGCGCCGCGCGGTCAGCCACGCACGCAGCCCCTCCCGCCGCGCCGGCGGCGTCGTGGCGGTCACGTCGTGCTCCAGCGGTCGGTGAGCCTGAAGTACAGCCAGGACAGCACCGCGAGCACGAGCGCGAGCAGCACCGAGACCGCGGTGGCCTCCCCGTAGTCGCCGCCGAGACTGTTGCGGAACGCCTTGTCGTAGATGTAGAGCAGGATCGTCTTGGTCGCGCCGGCCGGTCCGCCCCCCGTGAAGAGGAACGGCTCGAGGAACACCTGCGCGGTGGCGATGACCTGCAGGATCAACATGATGAAGAGGATGCCCCGCAGCTGCGGCAGCGACACGTGCCACACCTTCCGCCAGATGCCCGCCCCGTCGACCTCGGCCGCGTCGTACAGCTCGGGCGGCACGCTCAGCAGCGCAGCGAGGTAGATGATGATCGATCCGCCCGCGGCAGCCCACGTGGCCTCGAGCACGAGCGACGGCATCGCCTGCGCCGCGGACGAGAGCCACGGCTGCGGAGGGATGCCCACCCAGCTCAGCACCGTGTTGAACACTCCGTTGGGAGACGAGTCGTAGAAGAACTTCCAGAGCAGCACGGCCACGACCGGGGGGATCACGACGGGGAGGTACGCCAGCGCCGAATACAGGCCCTTGCCCCGCTTGACCTCGCTCATGAGGACCGCCATGAACAGCGGGAGGGGAAACCCGAAGAGGAGCGCCAGCACGGCGAAGTACAGCGTGTTGAGGACGGCGCGGCCGAGTTCGGGGTCGCTCAGCACGGCGACGTAGTTGTCGAACCCCACCCAATGCGACACGAGGAGGTTGGTCTTCTGCAGGCTCATGATCACGGACTGCACGATCGGCGACCACGAGAAGAAGAAGAACACGATCAGCATCGGCAGCACGAAGAAGAGGTTCGCGGGTCCTCCGCCGCGCAGCCACGTCAACGGTGTGCGGCGCCGGCGCCGGGGCGTCGCGGCAGGAGGCGGCGTGACCGCCACCTCCTGCCGCTCGGGGGTCATGGTCATCCGTCGAGCTTCGCCTGCGCGTCGGTCTGCGCCTGCGTCAGGAGGGCGTCGATGTCGGCGTTCTCGTCCGTGAGCACCGACTGCACGACATTGTCGAGCAGCGCGTAGATCTCCTGCGTGGACTTCTTGGGCTCGCCGACCGGGGTCTGGTCCCAGATGGCGTCGGTGAAGGGCGTCATCTGCTCGCGCGGCACGTTGATGTACGGCTCGATCCAGGTGAGCGACTCTTCGTAGAGCTCGCGGCTCAGCACGGGCAGCACGGGTGTGCCCACGGCCTGGTCGGACTCGGCCAGCGTCTTGGCATCCTGCACCGCGGCATCCTCGTCCATGAGCTTCTGCATGTAATACCAGTCGATCCACTCGACGGCGGCCTCTTTGGTCGTGTCGTCGACGGTCGGGCTGATGACGGCGATGTCGCCGCCGCCCAGCGTCCCCGGATCGTCGCCCTCGGTCGGAACGACGGCGAGCCCGTAGATCGCCGGATCCATGCCGAAGTCGCGCACGAGTGCCGTGTAGACGTCCGACCCCGAGGTGTACATCCCGATGTTGCCGGCGGCGAACTCCTGATTGATCGTTCCCCAATCGAGGTCGACCTTCGAACCGAACGACTGGTCCTCCCATTTGAGATCGTGGAGGAACTGCAGCGTCGCCTTCGTGGCGTCGTTGTCGATCGTCGACGTCGACGTGCCGTCGGCTTCGTCGGTCTGCGTGCGGCCGCCGCGGGCGACCGTCTGCGCGGTCAGCTGCCAGCCGCCCGTGTTGTTGATCGCCATCTGCGCGTAGCCCGCCTTGCCCGTCTTCTCGGCGATCTGCTTCGCGTCCGCGCGCACCTCGTCCCACGTCGTGGGCGGCTTGTCGGGGTCGAGGCCGGCCTGGGTGAACAGGTCGCGGTTGTAGTGCAGACCCATCGCGTAGGCCTGCCGCGGGAAGCCGAAGATGTTGCCGTCGGCGTCGGTCACACCGTCGAGGATGATCGGGTTGAACTTGTCGGCGTAGCCGAGCTCCTTCATCTCAGCGGTGACGTCCATCAGCTGGCCGTTCTCAACGAGGGTCTTCGAATCGGTGAACGGCACGGTGAAGACGTCGGGAAGACTTCCGCCGGCCAGCTGCACGGCGAAGGTCGGGCCCTCCCACTCGTACTCCACACCGATGATGTCGATATCGGGGTGCAGCTTCTCGAACTGCTGCTCTTGCGCAGCGAACGCGTCGTACGCTGCCTTGTCGGCCCCGGGCGGGAAGGTCGCCACGCGAAGTTCGACCTTCCGGCCCGAGGCGGAGTCGTCGGATGAGGCCGAGCAGCCGGCAAGTGCTCCGATGGTCGCGAGGACGGCGACACCGGAGAGCAGGATGCGTCCTGAAGACGTCATTGTCATTCCCTTTCCTGTGCTGTGGGTGATGCGGGGTCGAGGTGTCGGGCTCATAGGTCGAGCCAGACGGTGGTGTCAGGAGGCAGCGCGCCCTCCTCGAGGGGTGCGCTGCTGAGGACCACCCCGCGGTGCGCGGGGAGGGTGATCGGCACGGGGCCGAAGTTGGTGAGGGATGCCGTGTGCTCGCCCCGACGGAAGGCGAGGACGTCGGCGCCCAGGTCGAGCCAGGCGAGCGCCTCGGTGGCGAGATCGCCGCTCCCTCGCCGCAGGGCGATCGCGGCTCGGTACAGCGCGAGCATCGACGCGGGGTCGCGCTCCTGCGCCTCGACGGTCAACGATGCCCAGTCGGACGGTTGTGGCAGCCACGGCACGTGGGCGCCGTCCGTTCCGAACCCGTAGGGGGACTCCGCGCCCGACCACGGCAGCGGGACGCGGCATCCGTCGCGGCCGGGATCGACGCCACCCGATCGGAAGTGCATGGGATCTTCGATGACCTCTCGGGGCAGCTCCACCTCGGGCAGCCCCAGCTCGTCGCCTTGGTAGATGTACATGCTGCCCGGCAATGCTGCGACCAGCAGCGCCGCCGCCCGTGCGCGGGACGTTCCGCGGGCGAGGTCGGTGGGGGTGCCGAACCGCTTGCGATCGAACGCGAACCCGCTGTCGGCGCGGCCGTACCGCGTGACCGGCCGCGTGATGTCGTGATTTGAGAGCACCCACGTCGCGGGCGCACCGACCGGCGCGTGCTCGGCGAGGGTCCGCTCGATCGAGCCGCGCATGCGTGCGGCGTTCCACGGCTGGGTCATGAAGTCGAAATTGAACGCCGTGTGCATCTCGTCCGGCCGCAGATACTGCGCGAAGCGCTCGGCATCGTCGAGCCAGACCTCGCCCACGAGCACGCGTGCGCCGTCGTACTCGTCGGCGACGGCGCGCCACGACCGGTAGATGTCGTGGATGCCGTCTCGGTCGAGATGCGGATGCCCGCCCGGGCCCGGCCGGTCGGGGACCTCGGGGAACGTCGGGTCCTTCACCGGAAGCGCGGCGGAATCGATGCGCACGCCCGCGACGCCGCGGTCGAACCAGAAGCGCAGGATGTCCTCGTGCTCGCGCCGCACGTCGGGGTGGTTCCAGTTGAGATCGGGCTGCTCGGGCGTGAACAGGTGCAGGTACCACTCCCCCGGCGTTCCGTCGGCATCGGTCGTGCGCGTCCACGTCGAGCCTTGGAAACTCGAGGTCCAGTGGGTGGGGATCTCGTCGCCGTGCTCTCCCTTGCCTGGATGGAACCAGAACCGCTCGCGCTCGGGGCTGCCGGGGCCCGCGGCGAGCGCCTGCTGGAACCAGGGGTGCTGAGCGCTGAGGTGGTTGGGGACGATGTCGACGAGTGTGCGGATGCCGAAGGCGAGCGCGTCGCGGATGAGCAGCTCGGCCTCTTCGAGGGTGCCGAAGCGCGGGTCGATCCGGCGATAGTCCTCGACGTCGTACCCGCCGTCGGCCAGCGGGGTGACGTACCACGGGTTGAACCAGATGGCATCCACACCCAGTGCACGCAGATAGGGCAGTCGGGCGCGGACGCCGGCGATGTCGCCCGTGCCGTCACCGTCACCGTCGGCGAAGCTGCGCACGTACACCTGGTAGATGACGGCAGAGCGCCACCAGAGCGGGTCGTGAAGGGTGCGCGTGGTGTCGCGAGCGGGAAGGACTTCGATGTCCACGGGGCTCCTCCGGTCGGATCTGCCCCGAATGTAGCTAAGTCGATCATCGAATGCAAGAACCGTACTGATAGGCGCAATTTGCGCAGTAGGCATGCCCGCGCAAGTGCGCGCAAGCGCGTTGCGCTGCGTGGAGGAAGCTCAGCCGGCGAGCGGGGCCGTCGACGCGCGCAGGACGAGCTCGGGCTCGAACAGCAGCTCGACGCCCGTCGTCGCGCCGCCGTTGATCTGCGCCAGGAGCAGTTCGATGGCCGTCCGGCCCATCGCATCGATCGGCTGGCGGACGGTCGTGAGCGGCGGCTCGGTGCAGCTCATCAGCGCAGAGTCGTCGTAGCCGACGACGCTGATCTCGTCGGGCACGCGCCGACCTGCTCGGCGCGCGGCGCGCACGGCGCCCAGCGCGAGCAGGTCGCTCGCGCACACGATCGCTGTCGCCCCGGCCGCGATGAGACGGGTCGCCCCGGCCTGCCCCGACTCGAGCGTGTACAGCCCGCGCACGACGAGCGCGTCGTCGAGCGGGGCACCCAGGTCGACGAGCACCCGCCTCGCGCCGGCGAGCTTGCGCTGCGACGGAACGTGATCACTTGGCCCCAGCAGCAGGCCGATCCGCCGATGACCCAGCTGGTGCAGGTGGCGCACCGCCTGCTCGGCCGCGGTCGTGTCGTCGGTGGAGACGGTGGCGAAGTCGAGGCCGTCCATGCGCGCGTTCACGAGGACGGTGGGCAGATTGAGCCGGCTGAGGCGCTGGTAATGCTCGTGCGGCGAGTTCGTCTGACTGTAGTTGCCGCCGAGGAAGATGACCCCCGACACCTGTTGCTGGAGCAGCAGGTCGACGTAGTCGGACTCCGTGATGCCCCCCGCGTTCTGAGTGCACAGCAACGGCGTATACCCGCTCTGGGTGAGCCCGCCGCCGACGATCTCGGCGAGCGCCGGGAAGATCGGGTTGGTCAGCTCCGGCAGGACGAGCCCCACGAGACGCGCCCGCGCGCCGCGAAGCTGCGTCGGGCGCTCGTAGCCCAAGACATCCAGCGCGGTCAGCACCGCCTGGCGCGTGGCATCGGACACGCCCGGCTTGTCGTTGAGCACGCGGCTGACCGTCGCTTCGCTCACGCCGACCTTACGAGCCACATCCGCCAAGCGCTTCGACATGGTGCTCATTCTACGCAAGAAGTTGCGACAGAGCGCAAGCTCTTGCAAGGAATGCCAACCTCCGCCGCCCCGTTGCACTCATCGATGATCCCCGCTCTCTCCGTCCTCGATCTCGTGCCCGTCCGCACCGGCCAGTCCAGTGCTCAAGCCGTCGCCGCGTCGCTCTCGCTCGCGGCGCGCGCCGACGAACTCGGCTACGCCCGCTACTGGTTCGCCGAGCACCACAACATGCCGGCTGTCGCGTCGACCACGCCGCCCGTCCTCGCCGCCGCCGCGGCGGCGCGCACGCAGCGCATCCGCGTCGGGTCGGGCGGCGTCATGCTGCCCAACCACTCGCCGCTCGTCGTGGCCGAGCAGTTCGCCGCGCTCGAAGCGATCGCCCCGGGTCGGGTCGACCTGGGCATCGGCCGAGCCCCCGGCAGCGACCCGGTCATCACGCAGCTGCTGCGCATGTCGGGCACGACGAGCGATGTCGACCGCTTCCCCGACCACATCCGCGACATCCTCGCGCTCACCTCGCACGACGGCGCGAGCTATCGCCTCGCGGGTCGACCCGAAGGCGAAGACCGTTACGCCGTGCACGCGACCCCCGCGGCGGCCGGCGCCCCCGAGCTGTGGCTGCTCGGCTCGTCCGACTACTCGGCGACGCTCGCGGCCGCGTTCGGTCTGCCGTACGTGTTCGCGAACCACTTCTCGGGCGAGGGCCTCGAGCGCGCACTCGACCTGTACCGGCAGGGGTTCACGCCGTCCGAGACGCTCGCCGAGCCGCGCACCTTCCTCACCGCGAACGCGGTCGTCGCGCCCACACGCGCCGAGGCCGAGCAGCGCATGCTGCCCCAGGCGCGCATGATGGCGCGCCTGGGCGGCGGCCGGCCGCTGGTCGCGCTCGAGACAGTCGAGCAGGCGGCGGATGCCGAGGCGCACGACCACCTCGCGGCTCCGCTGCTCGACGCGCTGCGCGGCCGCTGGTTCGTCGGCGAGCCGGCCGAGACGCGCGAGCGTGTCGTCGCATTCGCCGCGCAGCACGGCGTCGACGAGGTCATGATCTCGCCGGTCGCCGGCGCCTTCGACTCCGAGCCGATGGATTCGGCCGACGGCCGGTTGCAGACGCTCGAGCTGCTCGCCGGCTGAGCCGACCCTCGACCGCGAGAACCGCGCTCAGGCGACGGGTTCGCCCGAGATGAGGCCGCGCAGCCAGTCGCGCGCCTCGATGAAGACGTCGTCCGAGTAGCGCTCGGGGTAGTGCACGATCGCACGGTCGGCGCGCGGGTACGACCCGAGGTACACGACCTTGGGGCTGAACCGCCGCAGCCCCAGCAGGGCGTCGGCCATCCGCTCGTCCTGGATGTGTCCGTCGGCGTCGATGACGAACCGGTACCGGCCGAGTGCGTCGCCGATCGGGCGTGACGCCAACAGCGAAAGGTTGATGCCCCGCGTCGCGAACTGCTCGAGCAGCTCGAGCAGTGCACCGGGATACTCCTCGGGCAGCTCGACGATGAGCGAGGTCTTGTCGGCCCCGGTCGGCGCCGGGGCGGCGACGGTGCGGCTCACGAGGACGAACCGGGTCACGGCGCTCGCGTTGTCGCCGATGCCGCTCGCGAGCAGCTCGAGGTCGTAGTGCTCGAGGATGCCGGGGGGCGCGATCGCGGCATCCGCATCGCTCACCCCGTCGACGATCCCGACGGCCGAGGCGACGTTGCTCGCGGCGGGAAGATGCGCGTGCTCGGGAAGGTTCGTCCCGAGCCACTGCAGGCACTGCGCGTACGCGACGGGGTGCGCCGCGACGAGCTTCACGTCCTCGATCCGCACGCCGGGTCGCGCGACGAGCACGAAGCTCACGGGCACGAGGTACTCGCCCACGATGCGCAGCCCCGGCATGGTCGCCAGCGCGTCCTGCGCCGTCGACACGCCGCCGTCGACCGAGTTCTCGATCGCGATCATCGCGGCATCCGACCGCCCCGACGTGACATCGGCGAGCGCCTCGCCGACATTGCGCACCGATCGCCAGATCTGGTCGCGCGCCTCGGGAACCTGCGCCAGCGCCGCCTCGGTGAACGTGCCGGCAGGCCCCAGATAGCTGTACGTGCGGCGGGTCGGGACGGATGCCGGGGCCTCGGAGATCACGCGGTTCAGCCTAGTGCGCGGGTACCCTGAGGGGATGCGCCGCCGCTCCCCGCTGACCCTCGCCGCCTCTGTCGTCGCCTGCGCCCTGGCATCCGTCGTCGCGCTCACGGCGTGCGCGCCCGATGCGACCGGCGCCGACCCCTCGGCGAGCCCCACCGCCTCGGCCCGCCCGACGGCGAGCGCGTCGGCGACGCCCACCGCCTCGGCCAGCGCGTCGGCCGACCCCGAGTGCCTCGTCGGCACCTGGACGATGGACCAGGCCGGAATGGACCAGTTCTATACCGACGTCAACGACCTGCTCTCGGGCGCGGGCGTCACGTTCACCCCGCAGGGATCGGCGTCGCTCACCCTGGGAGCCGACGGCGCGTTCACCTGGGCGCCGTCGGCAGAGGTCACCGCCGCCGTCTCGGGCACCGACATCCTCGTGGCCCTGGGCGGACAGATCACCGGGACGTACACCGCGACGGGCGACCACATCGCGACGGCGACCCAGTCGGTCGACGGTCTGACGGTCAGCGCGACGATCGACGGCGCCGAGGTCGACCCGGGCTCGATCAGCGAGCAGATCGCGGGCGCGCCGATCACCGACGCGTCGTACGTGTGCTCGGCCGACACCCTCACGCTCGATACGGCGATCTCGGGCGGCACCGCGACGTCGCTGCTGCACCGCGGCTGACCGTCGGCGATCCCGACACCGCAGGTGCCGGCAGGTCGATCCAGTGCCAGACTGAGGGAATGAGCCGCGCAGGACAGCCCGCCGAAGCATCCGACCTCATCGACATCGATGAACTGATCGCCGCCTACTACGACCGCAAGCCCGATCCGTCCGTCCCCGAGCAGCGCGTCGCGTTCGGCACGAGCGGCCACCGCGGCTCGGCCCTCAGCACGAGCTTCAACGAAGACCACATCCTCGCGACGACGCAGGCGATCGTCGACTACCGCGCCGCGCAGGGCATCACGGGCCCGCTGTTCCTCGGGCGCGACACCCACGGCCTGTCGCTGCCCGCCGAGCGCACCGCGATCGAGGTGCTCGTCGCGAACGGCGTCGACGTGCGGACCGACTCGCGGGATGCCTGGGTGCCGACCCCCGCGCTCAGTCACGCGATCCTGACGTACAACGCCGGGCGGGCGGCGGACGATCCCGGCCGCGCCGACGGCATCGTCGTGACGCCGTCGCACAACCCGCCCCGCGACGGCGGCTTCAAGTACAACCCGCCGCACGGCGGCCCTGCCGACACCGACGCGACCGGCTGGATCGCCGATCGCGCCAACGCCCTGATCGCCGCGGGCCTCGACGGCGTGAAGCGCACCCGCTACGCCGACATCGACGCCGAGCACATCGGCGAGTACGACTTCCGCGAGGGGTATGTCGCCGACCTGAAGAACATCATCGACGTCGAGGCCATCAAGAAGGCGGGCGTCCGCATCGGCGCCGACCCGCTCGGCGGGGCTTCGGTCGAGTACTGGGCCCTGATCGGCGAGCGCTACGGCCTCGACCTCACCGTCGTCAACCCCGAGGTCGACCCGACGTGGCGGTTCATGACGCTCGACTGGGACGAGAAGATCCGGATGGATCCGAGTTCGCCCTCGGCGATGGCATCCCTCGTCGCGCGCCGCCACGAGTACGACCTGCTGACGGGCAACGACGCCGACGCCGACCGGCACGGGATCGTGACACCGGATGCCGGTCTGATGAACCCCAACCACTACCTCGCCGTCGCGATCGACTACCTCTACGGACACCGGCCGCACTGGCCCGCGGGCGCGGCGATCGGCAAGACCCTCGTCTCGTCGATGATCATCGACCGGGTCGCCGCGTCGCTGGGTCGCACGCTGCTCGAGGTTCCCGTCGGGTTCAAGTGGTTCGTGCCGGGACTGCTCGACGGCTCGGTCGCCTTCGGCGGCGAGGAGTCGGCCGGGGCGTCGTTCCTGCGCTTCGACGGCACCGTGTGGACGACTGACAAGGACGGCATCCTGCTGTGCCTGCTCGCCGCCGAGATCCTCGCGGTCACCGGCAAGACACCGTCGCAGCGATACGCCGAGCTCGAGGCTGAGTTCGGGTCGTCGGCGTATCAGCGCGTCGACGCTCCGGCGACGCCCGCGCAGAAGGCGACGCTCGGGAAGCTCGCCCCAGAGGCCGTGACCGCGACCGAGCTGGCGGGCGAGCCGATCACCGCGAAGCTGTCGCACGCGCCGGGCAACGGCGCCGCGATCGGCGGTTTGAAGGTGCAGACCGAGCATGCGTGGTTCGCCGCGCGCCCCTCGGGCACCGAAGACGTCTACAAGCTCTACGCCGAGTCGCTGCGCGGCCCCGAGCACCTCGCCGAGGTGCAGGCCGAGGCGCGCGCCGTCGTCTCGGCCGCGCTCGGTTCGGCCTCGTAGGGCGGCGTCCGCGCGTCGTGCGCGGCGCGCGACGTGCTGACAGCGCGGGCGGGCGGGCGCCGCGTGGGCGGGCGCGCGTGATCGGAGTGGACGCGAACCGCAGAATCGGGGGCGCTCTGTCTGCGAAACGGGTCCATTTCGCGCGCGTGCGCGGCGATCGGGATCGTGGCCGCCCGACAGCGGGCACAATGGCATCGTGAACATGACCGAGGTCGAGCCCCACGACCGCGCCCCCCACGACCGCCATGACCCCCGTGATCCGAGCCAGACGGTCACCCACCGCGGCTGGAGCGCGCCGGCGACCCCGACAGCCATGCCGGCGCCCGGCGAAGAGGCGCGAGGCCTCAGCGTGACCGACCGCGCGGTGCTCCGGGACGGCGTCGGCTGGGTGCCCGTATCGGGCGAGCTGCACTACAGCCGCCTTCCCCGCGCCCGCTGGGCCGAGCGGCTGCGTCAACTGCGCGCGGCGGGCATCACGCTCGCATCCGCGTACGTGTTCTGGAATCACCACGAACCCGTCCGCGGGCAGGCGCGCTTCGACGGCGACCTCGACGTCGCCGCCTTCATCGACGAGGTCGAAGCGGCCGGGCTCGAGCTCGTGCTGCGCATCGGTCCGTGGTGCCACGGCGAGGCGCGCAACGGCGGATTCCCCGACTGGGTGCAGGCGTCGCCCGTGCAGCACCGCACCGACGACCCGGGCTACCTCGCGCTGGTCGCCGAGTGGTTCGGCACGCTCGCGCGCGCTCTCGACGGCCGCGCGACGCCGGGCGGCCCCATCGTCGGCATCCAGCTCGAGAACGAGCTGTACGACCGGCCCGAGCACCTCGTGACCCTCAAGCGCCTCGCGCGCGAAGCGGGGATGTCGGCGCCGCTCTGGACGGCGACCGCGTGGGGCGGCGCCGACCTGCCCGACGGCGAGGTGTTCCCCCTGTTCAGCGGGTACGCCGACGGGTTCTGGGTAGATCCCGAAGACGACTGGCATCCGACCTTCCGCGCCCACTTCTTCCCCTCGCACGAGTGGGACGATCCCGGCGTGGGCGCCGACGTGCGCGAAGCGCAGGGGTTCGCGCAGGATGCCGGCGGATCGACCGATCTGCACGGCTTCCCTCCGGCGACCTGCGAACTCGGCTCGGGCATGGCGACGGCGTACCACCGGCGCCCCGTCCTGACGGCGCGCGACATCGCCGCGCTCGCGCACGGCAAGATCGGCAGCGGATCGGCGTGGCAGGGGTACTTCATGTACGTCGGCGGCACGAACCCCGCGCCCGGCCTGCAGGAGACGATCGCGAGCGGATACCCGAACGACCTGCCCGAGTACGGCTACGACTTCCACGCCCCCATCGGGCAGTCCGGCGACCTGCACCCCTCGGCCGCGCCGCTGCGCGTGCAGCACGCGTTCCTCGCGGCGTTCGGCGACCGCCTCGCCGAGATGACCTCGACCCTGCCCGATGCCTCGCCCGCCGGCCTCGACGACCGCGAGACCCTGCGCTGGGCTCTGCGGTCGGACGGCTCGCGCGGCGTCATCGTGATCTCCCACCACCAGCCCTACGAGGATGTGGCCGGCGCCGCCGCGGTACGGCTGCGCGTCGCCCTCGATGACGAGGCCGTCGAGCTGCCCGAGACCGACATCCCCGCCGGCACGCTCGCGCGCTGGCCGGTCGCGTGGCTCTTCGCCGGCGCGCGGATCGACTGGGCGACGGCGTCGCTCGTCACCGAGCTGTCCGGTGCGGTGCCGACCCTCGTGCTGCTCGCCGACGCCGGCATCGCGCCGCGCCTCTCAGTCGACGGTCGCGAGGTCGCCGTGAGACCCGGCGAGCCCGTCGAGGTCGGTGACGGCCGGGTGCTCGTGCTCGCGGCATCCGACGCCGACCGCCTGTGGGTGCGCGACGCGCCCGCCGGTCGCGAGCTGCTGCGCACTGCCGCCGAGCTCGCGTGGGATGACGCCGGCCTGTCGGCACGTGGCGCGGGGACCGTCGAACGGTACGACGCTGATGCCGGCGTCTGGCGAGTCCTCACGGGAGACGCCGCGGCTGCCGCGGCCTTCACCGTGCCCGTGTCGCCCGTGGTCGTCGCCGAGGCAGAGTTCGGCGCGGTGCCGCCGGACTACGGCTTCGGCGGGGCACGCCACCGCGCGCCCGACGCGGAAGCGGTAGACGACCTCGCAGCGGTGTACCGGCTCGATCTGCCCGCGGCGGCATTCGACGCCGAGGCCGATGCCGTCCTCGACATCGACTGGGCGGGTGACGTCGCGCAGCTGCGGGTCGAGGGCCGCACGATCGACGACCGCTTCTGGGACGGCGAGCGCTGGAGTGTGGCGTTGGCGGATGCCGGCATCCGCCCCGGCGACGACGTCACGCTGCATGTGCTGCCGCTGCCGCGGGCGTCGACGATCGGTCTGCCCGCCGCGGCGCGCGCTCGTCTCGAGTCGGGCGACGGCGCGCTGTGCGACGTGGACGCCGTCACGCTGCGCGTGCGCGGCGCGTGGCGCCGCCTGTCCTGACCCCGCGCGAGTCAGGACTCGGTGTGACCGAGCGCGAGGTCGGGCAGGAAGGCGATCTCCGTCGCGGTGAGAGCCTCGAGCTCGAGCACCGTAACGACGTTCTCGCCCGCGCGCGTCACGGGCGCGGGGACGAAGAGACTCCGCTGCGGGCCTTTGCGCCAGTACCGGCCGAGGCAGAACCCGTTGACCCAGACGATCCCCTTGCCGAGACCGTCGGTCGACAGCGACAGATCGGTCGGCGCATCGAGCGTCACGACGGCCTCGTGCACCGCGGCCCCCACGAGGGTCGGTGGGGTCACCCGGTCGAGCGGGATGAGTTGCAGGCTCGATCCGCTCTCGAAGACCTCCAGCGGCACCGGCGACGCAATCCAGCCTGCAACTGACACGCCGCGGAAGGTCGCCGGGCCGATCAGCCCCTTGACCTCGCCGATCCGCGGGCCGTAGTTCACCCGCCCCTCGTCTTCGACGAGGATCTCGAGCTCGCCGACGCCGCGCGGCAGGGTGATCGAGAACGCATGGTCCTCGCGGGCGAGGGTGCCGACCGGCACGCCGTCGAGCGACACCCACGCGCGGTCGCGCACCTCGGCGAACGCCAGCACGCCCGGCTCCGGCCCTGCGTCGAGTGCGACGCGGTACCTCGCGAACCCGCGCGCGACCGCGAGGTCGTCCATCGTCGGCAATGCAGGGAACTCGCGCCACGACGACGGCGCGAGGTCGGCGAGGGCGCCGATGCAGCGCAGCGGCGCCGCGGACGGCACCACGAACGGCGCGGGGTCGACGCGCGCGAACTCCGGCACCGGCGCGTACCTGCCGATGACATCACGGAACGCCCAGAACTTCGCGGTCGGGCGACCGGCTTCGTCGAGCGGGGCGTCGTAGTCGTAGCTCGTGACGGTCGGCTGGTACACGCCCTTGTCGTTCGCGCCGTTCGTGAGGCCGAAGTTCGTGCCGCCGTGCAGCATGTAGATGTTGACCGACGCGCCCGCCGCGAGCAGGTCGTCGAGCTCGCGGGCGGACTCCGCGGCGTCGGTCACGTGGTGATGCGCGCCCCAGTGGTCGAACCACCCGCACCAGAACTCCGAGCACATCAACGGACCGGTCGGCTGCTGGCGCCGCAGCGCGGCGAGCCGCTCGGTGGCGCGCGAGCCGAACGACCCGGTGGCGTGCAGACCCGGGATGTTGCCAGCCGCCAGCATGTCGCCCTGCGGCTGATCGACGGTGGTGAGCGGCACCGTCGCGCCGGCCTCGACGAAGAGGTCGGTCAGCGCGCGCAGATAGTCGTGATCGGCACCGAACGCCCCGTACTCGTTCTCGACCTGCAGCAGGATCACCGGCCCGCCGCGGTCGATCTGCAGCGGCGCGACGACCTCCATGACCTGCCGCAGGTACCCGCTGACGGCATCCATGTAGCGCGGCTCGAGCGTGCGTACTCCGACCTCGCCGGCTCCGCTGTCGCGGAACAGCCACGCGGGCAGTCCGCCGCCGTCGAACTCGGCGCAGATGTACGGCCCCGGCCGCACGATCGCGTGCATCCCCTCTTCCTGCACCTCGCGGAGGAATCGCGCCAGGTCGAGCCGGCCGTCGGTCTCGAACAGGCCCGGCTGCGGCGCGTGCTCGTTCCACGCGACGTACGTCTCGATGGTGTTGAGGCCCATCATGCGCCCCATCCTGATGCGGTCGCGCCACTGATCGGGGTGCACCCGGAAGTAGTGCAGCGCCCCCGAGATCACGCGGTGGGGTCTGCCGTCGAGCAGGAAGTCGTCGTCGCCGATGACGAAGGTGTGCAGCTCCATGCTTGCATGTTATCGTCAACACGACCCGAAGGACAGCGTTAGGGTGGAAGTCGCAGACGATGGGAGTCGACATGAGCTGGCTGGTCACCGGGGGCGCCGGATACATCGGAGCGCACGTCGTCCGCGCGCTCCGCGACGCGGGCCTCGACCCCGTCGTGGTCGACGACCTCTCGAGCGGTCACGCCGGCTTCGTGCCCGATGGCATCCCGTTCGTGCGCGGCACGATCCTCGACCGCGGGCTCCTCGTCGACACGATGCGCACGCATGGCGTGACGGGTGTCATCCACGTCGCCGGCTTCAAATACGCCGGCGTGTCTGTGCAGCGACCGCTGCACACCTACGAGCAGAACGTCGACGGCACGCGCGTCGTGCTGCAGGCGATGGCGGATGCCGGAGTGCACAGCATCGTCTTCTCGTCGAGCGCCGCGGTATACGGGACCCCCGACGTGCCGCTCGTCACGGAAGACCTACCCAAGCGTCCGGCCTCGCCGTACGGCGAGTCGAAGCTCATCGGCGAGTGGCTGCTGCGCGATCAGGGCATCGCCACGGCATCCGACGAGCATCCGCTGCGGCACACCTCGCTGCGGTACTTCAACGTCGTCGGCTCTGCCGATGACACCGTGTACGACACGAGCCCGCACAACCTCTTCCCGATCGTCTTCGAGAAGCTGATCGCGGGCGAGACACCCCAGATCAACGGCGACGACTACGCGACCGACGACGGCACCAACGTGCGCGACTACGTGCACGTCGGCGACATCGCCGCGGCGCACGTCGCCGCAGCGCAGCGGCTCGCGGCGGGCGAGCCGATCGAGGCGGCCTACAACCTGGGCTCGCAGAACGGCCTCTCGGTGAAGCAGATCATGGATGCCATGGCCCGCGTCACCGGCATCCCGTTCACCCCGGCGATCGGGCCGCGCCGCGCCGGCGACCCCGACCGCATCGTCGCCACGGGCGAGCTCGCCGCGCGCGACCTCGACTGGCGCAACCGGTACACCGTCGACGAGATGGTGCGCACGGGCTGGGACGCACGCCGCGCCCACTGACCGCGCTTCGGCGGGTCAGGCGCTCGCGCGCGCCACGAACCGCGGCGCCAGCAGCGTCGACTGCGGCTCGCCGCCGTCGATGAGGGCGACGAGCGCGGCGACGGCCGCCGCGCCGAGGGCATCGAAGTCCTGCCGGACGGTGCTCAGCGGCGGACGGTAGTCCGCGGCATCCTCGACGTCGTCGAACCCCACGACGGCGACGTCGTCGGGCACGCGGCGCCCGGCATCCGAGAGCGCGCGCAGCGCACCGAGCGCCATCTGGTCGTTCGCGACGAACAACGCCGATGCATCGGCGCTCGCCGCCGACGCCGCAACCGCCGCGTGACCGGAAGCCGCCGTCCAGTCGCCCCGCAGCACCTCGGGCACCGGCCGGTCGGCGTCGATCAGGGCCTCACGCCACCCGCGCTCGCGCTCGGCGGCGGCGAACGAGCCGGCCGGGCCGGCGAGGTGGTGCACCGTCGCCACGTCGCGGGCGAGCAGGTGCTCGGTCGCGACGCGCGCGCCCGAGGCGTGGTCGGTCTGGACGACCGTGAAGCGGTCGTCGGGCGGCGAGTCGACGACGACGAGAGCGAGGCCCTCGGGGACGTCGAGCCCTCGCGCCAGGGCGGTCGCCTCGTTGAGGATCACTGCGCCGTCGATGCCCTGGTCGTGCAACCGCGCGAACCCGTCGGCCACACCAGCGCGGCCGGATGCCGTGACGACGGTGAGCGCGAAGCCGCGCCCCGCGGCCGCGTCGGCGAGCGCCTGCAGCATGCGCGAGTTGCCGACCGTGGCGAGGTTCGACACGATCAGCCCGATCGTGTCGGTGCGCCCCGTGCGCAGGGCGCGCGCGGCGCGATGCATGCGGTAGCCGAGATCAGCCATCGCCGCCTCGACCTTCGCTCGCGTCGCGGGGTCGACCTGCGGGCTGTCGTTGACGACGCGTGACACCGTCTGGGCCGAGACACCGGCCATCGCGGCGACGTCGGCCATCGACACGCGACGCGTCATTGCGGCATCCTCATCACGTCATCCCCATCCCATCGTGCCGCGGTCACGGCTCGTCATTCCTTGGGTCATCCTAGGGCCGCAGGGCGCGGGATCACGATCATGTTGACGATAACACGGAGGGGCGGTACCGTGGAGGGGTGACCACAGCGACGACGCATTCCCAGCTCCTCGGCGCCGGCGTCGTCAAGCGGACCACCCGCCTCGCCGACGGCCGCGAGCTCTTCTACTTCGACGACCCCGACACGACCCTCGGCCCCGACCGGTCGGTCGACGCCCGCGACCTCGACCCTCGCGCGGCGACGGCCACGATGCGCCAGGACGTCCTGACCGGCGATTGGGTGTCGGTCGCCGCCGCGCGGCAGAACCGCGCTTTCCTGCCGCCGGCCGAGCTCGACCCGCTCGCGCCGCAGACACCCACGAACCCGTCCGAGATCCCGTCGCGCTACGACGTCGCGGTGTTCGAGAACAAGTCGCCGTCGTTCGGCCCGGCGCTGGCCGAAGCCACCGGCGATGCGCCCGCGGCATCCGACCCGCCCCGTGGTCTCGACGACCTCGCGCATCTCGGCCTCGGCCGCACCCGCACGAGCGTCGGCCGCTGCGAGGTGGTGTGCTTCGCCCCCGACCACGCCGGATCGTTCGGCACCCAGTCGGTGACCCGCGCCCGCACCGTCATCGAGGCGTGGGCCGACCGCACGGCGGCGCTGTCGCAGCTGCCCGGCATCGAGCAGGTGTTCCCGTTCGAGAACCGGGGCGAGGCGATCGGCGTGACGCTGCACCACCCCCACGGCCAGATCTACTCGTACCCCTACATCACGCCGCGCACGCAGCGCCTGCTCGACTCGATCGACCGCACCGCGCCCGACCTCTTCGCGCGCATCCTCGAGTTCGAGCAGCAGGGACCGCGCGTCGTCCTGCGCGGCGAGCACTGGACGGCGTTCGTCCCGTTCGCCGCCCGCTGGCCCGTCGAGCTGCACGTGCTGCCGCACCGCCAGGTGGCCGATTTCGCCGGACTGACCGATGCCGAGCGCGACGAGCTCGCCCCGTTCTACCTGCGCCTGCTGCGCGGCGTCGACGCGCTGTACGACACCCCCACGCCCTACATCGCCGCGTGGCACCAGGCACCGGTGAACGTCGGTCGCGACACGGTCCGCCTGGGTCTGCAGCTGACGAGCCCGCGCCGCGCGGCCGACAAGATGAAGTTCCTCGCCGGTTCCGAGGCCGCCATGGGCGCCTGGATCGGCGACGTCCCCCCCGAGACCGCAGCGCAGAAGCTGCGGGATGCCGTCGAAGGAGTCTCCCTGTGACCACCGCCGCCCCCCTCACCGACGGCACCTGGTCGGCGCCGGGCCGCGTCAACCTCATCGGCGAGCACACCGACTACAACGACGGCTTCGTGTTCCCCTTCGCGATCGAGTACCGCACAACCGTCCACCTGACGACGCGCGCCGACGGGCGCATCCGCGTCGCGTCGACCTTCGCCGCCGGCGAGGATGCCGTCGAGGTCGCCCTCGCCGATCTCGCGGGACTCTTCCCCGCTCGCCGCGACGAGATCGTCGAGTGGGCGCGATACCCGCTCGGCGTCGCATGGGCACTGCTGCAGGCGACAGGTGCCGATCCGGCATCCGTCGCCGGGGTCGACCTGTCGTTCACCTCTGATGTGCCGGTCGGCGCGGGCCTGTCGTCTTCGGCCGCGATCGAGGGCGCGACGAGCGCCGCGCTGAACGACGTGTGGGGACTGGAACTGGACCGCGTGGCACTCGCGCAGGCGGGGCGCCGGGCCGAGAACGAGGCCGTGGGCGCACCCACCGGGATCATGGACCAGATGGCTTCGATGCTCGGCGAGACCGACGCGGGCACGTTCCTCGACTGCCGCTCGCTCGAAGCCCAGGTCGTCGAGCTCGGCTTCGCTCCGGCGGGGCTCGAGCTGCTCGTCATCGACACCAAGGTCTCGCACGCGCACTCGACCGGCGGCTACGGCGAGCGCCGCGCATCCTGCGAGCTCGGGGCCGAGATCATGGGCGTCGCCGCGCTGCGCGACCTGTCCGTCGACGACCTCGCCCGTGCGCATGGGCTCATGGACGACGTCACGTTCCGCCGCGTGCGGCACATCGTCACCGAGAACCAGCGCGTCCTCGACGCCGTCGCCACCCTGCGCAGCGACGGACCGCGCGCGATCGGCGGACTGCTCGACGCGTCGCACGCGTCGATGCGCGACGACTTCGAGATCTCGGTGCCCGAACTCGACCTCGCCGTCGACACGGCCCGCGCCGCGGGCGCGATCGGTGCCCGCATGACCGGCGGAGGCTTCGGAGGCTCGGCGATCGCGCTCGTCGACCACGACCTCGTGCCCGCCGTGACGGATGCCGTCGAGCGCGCGTTCGCCGACGCCGGCTACACGGCGCCGCACATCTTCACCGTGCATCCCTCGGAGGGCGCGCGACGCGACGCGTGATGCGCCACGAACTCCGCAGATTCGCACGAACTCCGCACAGAAACCCCGGTTTCGGTGCGGAGTTCGTGACTTCCTGCGGAGTTCGTGCCCGGAGATGCAACCCCCTGGCATCCGCGGGTCGACGACCGTAGCGTCGACAGCGGCGTCGGCGACCGACCGCGCGCCGGAAGGATGCAGACCGTGGCGTACCTCACCGTGGCGACCGAGAACTCGACCGACGTCGAGATCTTCTACACCGATCAGGGCCCCGCCGATGGGCAGCCCGTCGTGCTGATCCATGGCTTCCCGCTGAACGGCGAGTCGTGGGATCTGCAGAGCCGGGCGCTGCTCGACGCCGGCTATCGCGTGATCGCGTACGACCGGCGCGGGTTCGGGGCGTCGTCGAAGACCGCGTCGGGCTCCGACTACGACACGTTCGCCGCCGATCTGCACGCCCTCATCGACGACCTCGACCTGACCGATGCCGTGCTCATCGGATTCTCGATGGGAACGGGTGAGATCGCCCGCTACCTGTCGCGCTACGGCGCCGGCCGTGTCGCGAAGGCCGCGTTCCTCGGCTCGCTCGAGCCATACCTGCTCATCACCGACGACAATCCCGACGGCGCGGGCGACCAGGCGTTCTTCGACGGGACGGCGGACGCCGTGGCGCACGACCGCTACGCGTTCCTCACCGGCTTCTTCCGCGACTTCTACAACCTCGACGACCTGCTCGGCGAGCGCATCTCGCAAGAGGCGGTCGATGCGAGCGTCCAGGTCGCGAACCAGGCGGGGAACGCCGCGATCGCCGCGGCCCCGCTGACATGGCCGACCGACTTCCGCTCCGACATCCCGGCGATCACCGTGCCCGCGCTGATCCTGCACGGCACCGCCGACAACATCCTGCCGATCGACAAGACCGCCCGTCGGTTCAAGGACCTGCTGCCCGAGGCCACCTACGTCGAGATCGAGGGCGCCCCGCACGGCCTGCTGCGCACGCACGGCGCGGAGGTCAACGAGGCGCTGCTCGCGTTCCTGCGCGCGTGACGCCGGCGCCTCGCGCGCTCGTAGGCTGAAGCGCATGACCCGGATGCCGTGGCGCGCCCTCACCGGCACCGCCGCCGCCGGCGCCTTGCTCCTCGTCTTCGGCGAAGTGCAGGCGTGGCACGCGTCGCGGGCGGACTACCCCGCGCCGCCTGACCGGACCGACGGGCCGAGCGACGGGCGCGACGTGGTGCTGGTGCTCGGCTTCCGCTCGGGCGGGGACGGTCGCGCGAACGCACTCCAGGCGTGGCGCACGCGCATCGCGGTGCGCTCGGCGCCACCCGGCGCGCTCTTCGTGTTCTCGGGCGGCGCCGTGCGCGGCGACGAGCCCGAGGCCGAGGTGATGGCGCGGTTCGGCCTCATGCACCTCGGCATCCGCCCCGCCCACCTCGCGATCGAGTCCCAGGCGACGACGACCCGCGAGAACCTGTCGCTCTCGCTCCCCTGGCTCGGCGAGGCTCGCACGATCCGCATCGCCTCGAACACGGCCCACGCGCGGCGTGCGCGGCAGTACCTGAGAGAGCTCGACCCCGCGCTGTGGCGGCGGCTGCGGCCCACGCGCGATTTCGTGCCGCTCGAACTCGGCCCCCTGCGCCTCGCGCTCACCTTCTACGACTTCGTCGCCGGACGCTCCGCCGCGCGCCGCGAGAGCGCCCACGGCGTGCGCCCGACCGACTGAGCCCCGGGTTCCCGGTCAGGAAGCCGAGACCATCGCGTCCGGCATCCGCCGCCGCATGATCTCGATGGCCTCGGGGTTGTCGTCGACGAGCACGGCGTGACGCCCGAGTGCCGCCGCGACGGCGCCGGTCGTGCCGCTGCCGGCGAACAGGTCGAGCACGCGGTCGCCGGGGCGGCTGGATGCCTGCACGATCCGCCGCAGGATTCCTTCGGGCTTCTGGGTCGGGTAGCCGGTCTTCTCGCGGCCGCTGGTCGGGACGATCGTGTGCCACCAGACATCCGTCGGCAGCTTGCCGCGCGCCGCCTTCTCGGGCGTGACGAGCCCCGGTGCCATGTACGGCTCGCGGTCGACGGCATCCGAGTCGAACCAGTACCGCGCGGGATCCTTCACGTAGACGAGGATCGTGTCGTGCTTGGTCGGCCAGCGGCGGCGGGTCTTCGCGCCGTAGTCGTACGCCCAGATGAGCTCGTTGAGGAAGCACTCTCGGCCGAACAGCGCGTCGAGCAGCACCTTGGCGTAGTGCGCCTCGCGGTAGTCGAGGTGCAGGTAGAGCGTGCCGTCGGCGGCGAGCAGCCGCCACGCTTCGCGCAGCCGCGGCTCGAGGAAGTCCCAGTAGTCGTCGAACCGGTCGTCGTACACGCGCAGGTCGCCCCGCAGGCGGGCATAGCTCGTGCCGCGGAACCCGTTCTTGACCACGCCCTCGCCGGATCGGCCGGCGGACTCGATGGCCCGGCCCTGCGCACGCCCCGTGTTGAAGGGCGGGTCGAGGTAGACGAGAGTGAACGACGCAGCGGGCAGCGTGCGTGCGACCCCGAGGTTGTCGCCGAGGTGGATCTCGACCGTCACGGGACGCGGTGGAGCCACGCGTCAGTGGCGAACTTCGCCGCGACGAGCGCGTCGGCGGCGGCGTATTCCTCATCGGTGATGTGTCCGGGCGCGGCGCCGTAGAGGCTCGCGAAGGTGCTCTTCAGGCGCTCGATGATCGCCTCTCGCGGCAGTCCGGTCTGCGAACGCAACGGGTCGACGCGCTTGGCCGCCGAGGTCGTGCCCTTGTCGCTCAGCTTCTCGCGGCCGATGCGCAGCACCTCGGTCATGACCTGGCCGTCCATGTCGTACGACATCGTCGCGTGGTGCAGCACGCCGCCGCCGGCCAGCCGCTTCTGAGCGGCGCCGCCGATCTTGCCCTGCGGCGATGCGATGTCGTTGAGCGGCTGGTAGGTGGCGTCGATGCCGAGCGAGCGCAGCGCCTGCAGCACCCAGTCGTCGAGGAAGGCGTACGAGTCGGCGAAGGTCATCCCCGCGACGAGGGATGCCGGGACGTACAGCGAGTACGTCACGATCGAGCCCGCGGCCATGAGCATGGCTCCTCCCCCCGAGATGCGGCGCACGACGTCGAAGCCGTGACGCGCGGCACCCTCGGGATCGACCTCGTTGCGGTACGACTGGAACGATCCGATGACGACGGCCGACTCGTCCCACTCCCAGATGCGGAGCGTCGGGTTTCGCTCCCCCGCGCCGACGCGGGCGGTCAGCACCTCGTCGAGCGCGAGGTTCATGCGCGGCGAGACGGCCTTCTCGTGGATGATCTCCCACGTGAAGTCCTTCCAGCCGGGCGCCGTCACGAGCGCGCGGCGCACGGCGGTGCCGACCGACTCGGGCGTGAAGCCCAGCAGCTGGGCGCCCTCGGGCAGGGCCGCACGGACGGCCGCGGCGATCGCGGCGGCATCCGTCTCCACGGGCAGCCCGTTGACCGCCGCGTCGATGTCGTCGAGGGCGTCGTCGGGTTCGAGGAAGAAGTCGCCCGCGAGGTGGAAGTCGGCGATCCGGCCGGACCGCACCTCGAGGTCGACGACGACGAGCTTGCCGCCCGGAACCTTGTACTCGCCGTGCATGCGCTCCAGCCTATGACCTGTTCGGGCGGCGGGCTCAGCCTCGGGCCGGGTACCGCTCGTCGAGCCAGGCGAGCAGATCGGCGAACACCTCGGCGCGCATCGTCTCGTTGAAGATCTCGTGCCGCGCGCCCGGGTAGACGAGCGTCGTGACGTCGGTCAGGCCGGAGCGCGTGCGGTAGGCGTCGGCGAGGCGGTGCACGCTGCGGGGTCCGCCGACGGTGTCGTCGCGGCCGACCATCAGCAGGACGGGCAGGTCGGCGCCCCGGGCATCGCGCAGGCCCTTGCGCGGCTTTCCGATCAGGCGCAGGGTGTCGCGGATGCCGAAGAGCTCGGGCAGCGTCTTGGTCGTCGTCAGCGGATCGTCGAGGAACGCCTGGCCGACCGTGAGGTCGCTCGAGAGCCACTCGGTCCCGAGTGCGTCGGCCTTCTTCCACGGCTTGTTGAGGTCGCCCGAGTTGAGCGAGCCGGGCCAGCGCAGCGACGACCCGCTCAGGACGAGACCGTCGAACGCGTCGGGGTGGTCGCTCACGAGGATCTGCGACATGAACGAACCCCACGAGTGCCCGAGCAGGATCAGCGGCAGGCCGGGGTTCTCCTCGCGGATGAGCTGCGTGAAGCGCCACACCGCCTCGACGGCGGCGCGGTGACCGCCCGGGCCGAGCCGGCCGAGCTTCGAGAGATCGCCGTCGTGCTGGTGCACGCCGGTGCGGCCGTGCCCGCGGTGGTCGTCGGCGTAGACGGTGTACCCGGCGCCGGTGAGCGCTGCGGCGACCTCGGCGTAGCGGCCGGCGTGCTCTCCGACGCCGTGGGCGAGTTGGATCACGGCGCGGGGCTGCGGCGTGCGCGCAGGGTGGACGTCGAAGAAGATGCGGATGCCGTGGGCGTCGGTGAACGTCCGCTCGTGGCTGGTGTCGGGCATGGCGCGAGTCTACGAGAACGCGCAGGGGCTGTTGTCGACGGATATTGCTAGATAAACTAGTGAGTTGTGAAGGATATCTCGTCTCGCCGATGGGTCGGCCTCGTCTTCATCAGCCTCGCCGTCGCGCTCATCATCGTCGACTCGACGATCGTGAACGTCGCGATCCCTGCCATCGTCGACGACCTGGGCATCTCGTCGACGCAGGTGCAGTGGGTCCAAGAGGCGTACACCCTCGTCTTCGCGTCGCTGCTGCTGCTGTTCGGCAGCCTCGCCGATCGGTTCGGCCGGCGCCGCATGCTCCTGATCGGCGTGGCCTTGTTCTCGCTCGCGTCGATCGGCGCCGCGCTGGCGACCTCCGGCGACCTGCTGATCCTCGCGCGGCTGGTGCAGGGCATCGGCGGCGCCATGATGCTCCCGAGCACCTTGTCGCTGCTGAATGCGACCTTCCGCGGTCGCGAGCGCGGCATCGCGTTCGCCGTCTGGGGATCGACGATCGGCGGAATGGCGGCCGTCGGGCCGCTGCTGGGCGGCTGGCTGACGACGGAGTTCTCGTGGCGGTGGGCGTTCGGGATCAACATCCCGCTCGGCATCATCATCGCGGCGGGCGTGCTCTGGGCGGTCGCCGAGTCGCGCGAGGACACCTACGGGCGCGTCGACCTCGTCGGCGCGGCACTGTCGGTGGTGCTGTTCGGCACGCTCGTGTTCGGACTCATCGAGGGTCGCACGCTGGGCTGGTGGAGCCTCGAGCACCCCTTCACGATCGCCGGCTGGACGTGGCCGTGGGACCTCTCGCCCGTGCCGATCGCGTTCGCGTTGACCGTGCTCGCCCTCGTCGCCTTCGTCCTGTGGGCACGTCATCGCTCACGGCTCGGGCGGACGACGCTGCTCGACCCGCGGCTCTTCTCGATCACGACGTTCCGCAACGGCAACCTCGCCGCGCTCGTCGTCGCACTCGGCGAGTTCGGGCTCATCCTGTCGTTGCCGATCTGGCTGCAGTTCGTGCTCGGATTCGACGCCCTGCAGACCGGCTTGGTGCTCATCGCGCTCGCGGTCGGATCGTTCGTCGCGAGCGGGTTCGCCGGCGCGTCGAGCGGCAGGATCAGTCCTGTCCTCGTCGTGCGCCTGGGTCTGGTCGCCGAGATCGTCGGCGTCACGTGGGTCGGCTTCGTCGTCGCGCCGGATGCCGCGTGGGGCTGGCTTCTGCCGGCGTTGTTCGTCTACGGGTTCGGCGTCGGACTCGCCACCGCGCAGCTGACCGGCGTCGTGCTGCAGGACGTCCCCGTTCAACTGTCGGGGCAGGGGTCTGGGACGCAGTCGACCGCGCGACAGGTCGGGTCGGCGCTCGGCATCGCGATCCTCGGCACCGTCCTGTTCGCCTCGACCGCCGGCATCCTCTCCACATCGCTCGACGATCGGGGCATCCCCGCCGAGCAGCGCGACCAGGTGGTGTCGGCGGTGGTCGACAGCGCCGGAGGCGCCATCGCCGGCCTCGAGGGCGATCCGTCGACGGCCCCGATCGCCGCCGACGCGAAGGCCGCGTTCTCATCCGGCACGCGCCTGGCCGCCTTCACCGCCGCGGGGTTCCTCGTGATCGGCCTGATCGCGACCATCCCGCTCGGCCGGGGTCGTCGCCCCGACCAGGTCGACCCGTCGCCGACCATGTCCCAATAAAGGCGGGATCCGGGGGCGGAAATCGGCCACTTCTGGGACAACCCTCACCCGAAGTGGGACGAGGTGAGGGGGGCGAGGCATTTTGATTAGCAAGGCTAATGAGCTAGGCTAACGAAAAGAATGAGCATCGACACCCCTCCGACGACCACGACCAAGGCCACGGCCACGGCCACCGCAGCCTCAGCGGCCTCCGACTTCCGCATGGCGACCTTCCGCCTCGCCCGCAGACTGCGCTCGCAGCGCGCCATCGACACCATGAGCGACGGGCAGTTCGCCGTCCTGGCTGCGCTCTCGACCCACGGCCTGCACACCCTCGGCGAGCTCGCCGACCGCGAGCGCGTCTCGGCCCCGTCCATGAACCGCACCGTCAACTGCCTCGAAGAGGCCGGGTACCTCAGCCGCACCCCCGACGAGAATGACCGCCGCAAGGTCAACATCGCCCTCACCGACGCCGGGCGCACCGTGGTCGACGAGACCGTGCGCCGCCGCGACTCGTGGCTCGAAGCCGCCCTCGACGCGCTCACCCCGGCCGAACGCGCGACACTGCACGACGCCGCCGCCATCATGCACGCGGTGGCCACCCGATGAGCACCCGCACCCGCGATCGCCGCGAGCCCGGCTCGTCGGCCATGTTCCGCTCGTTCTCGATCTTCAACTACCGCGTCTGGTTCATCGGCGCGCTCGTCTCCAACGTCGGCGCCTGGATGCAGGCGACCGCCCTCAGCTGGGTCGTCCTGACCGAACTGACCGACAACGACGCCGGCGCGATGGGCATCACCATGGCGCTGCAGTTCGCGCCGCCGCTGCTGCTCGTGGGCGTGACCGGCTGGGTCGCCGACAAGTACGACCGGCGCAAGCTGCTCATGCTCACCCAGAGCCTCCTGCTCACGCTCGGGGCGACCATCGGCGTGCTCATCCTCCTCGGCGTCATGACGCTGCCCCTCATGTACGTGTTCGCCTTCGCCCTGGGCATCGTCGCCGCGTTCGACAACCCCGCCCGTCAGGCGTTCGTCTCCGACCTCGTCGCCCGCGAGATCGCGTCGAATGCGGTCGCCCTCAACGCGGCATCCTTCAACGGCGCGCGCATGATCGGCCCCGCCGTGTCGGGCATCGTGATCGTCGCCGTGGGCACCGGGTGGGTGTTCCTCGTCAACGCCGTCACGTTCCTCGCGATGATCGTCGCGCTGCGCCTGATCCGCATCGACGAGCTGATCCCGCGCGTGAAGGCACCCGGCGCGAACCGCCTCGCCGACGGCTTCCGCTATGTGAGCCACCGACCCGACCTCATCGTGACGTTCGCCATGGTGTTCCTGCTCGGCGCGTTCGGCATGAACTTCCCGATCTTCGCGTCGACCATGGCGCTCGAGTTCGGGCAGGATGCCGACGGCTACGGCCTGCTCTCGTCGATCCTCGCCATCGGCTCGCTCGCCGGGGCGCTGCTCGCCGCGCGGCGCGACCGTGCGCGCATCCGACTCGTCGTGGTCGGCACGGGTCTGTTCGCGGCCGCCGGCGCCGTGAGCGCGTTCATGCCGACGTACTGGCTGTATGCCATCACGCTCATGTTCACCGGATTCGCCGTCGTGACCACGATGACGACCGCCAACGGCTACGTCCAGACCACCACCGACCCGGCCCTGCGTGGCCGCGTGCTCGCGCTCTACATGGCGATCCTCATGGGCGGCACGCCGATCGGCGCGCCGATCGTGGGCTGGGTCGCCGACGCGTGGGGCCCGCGCGCCGCCATCCTGCTGGGTGCGGCCGCGGCCTTCGTCGCCTTCGCGATCGGGATGACCTGGATGCTGGCATCCGGTCGCATCCACCGCCACGAGACGCGCCGCTTCGCCCTCACCCTCGACGAGACCCGCCCGGTCTCCGTCATCGCGCAGGTCGCTCCCGAGGAGTTCAGCGACGAGGTCGCCGGCACGACGCCGATCCGCATCCCCGACTCGGGCGACCTCGCCGACCTGACGACGCCCGACGTCGCCCTCGAAGCCAGCCGCCGACGCTGAGCGGCGCGTCGGCCACCGCCGCGGATGTGATGGACTGGATGCCATGACCGGTGATCCCTACGGCAGCGACAGCCTGACCGAGACCGACGAGTTCGCGAGCGCGCTGTATGCGGCGCGCCTCGCTCCGCACCGCCCCGTCGACCCGGCGATCGCCCGCTCGTGGCTGCTCGTGCCGGGCACCCGCTCCGACACGTTCGACGCGATGGCGTCGGCGCGCGCCGACGCGGTCGTGCTCGACATCGAAGACGCCGTCGACCCGTCGAACAAGCCCGCCGCGCGACAGGACGTCGCCGAATGGTTGCGGTCGGGCAGAAAGGCGTGGGTGCGGGTCAACGACGCCTCGAGCCCGTTCTGGGCAGACGACCTCGCCGCCCTCGCGGGCATCGCGACCCTGCAGGGCGTCATGCTCGCCAAGACCGAGACGCCCGCGCAGGTCACGAGCACCGCCGATCGCCTCGGCGGCGGCGTGCCGGTCGTCGCGCTCATCGAGTCGGCGCTCGGTCTCGAGGACGCCGCCCACATCGCCCGCGCGCAGGGCGCGTTCCGGCTGGCGTTCGGGTCGGGTGACTTCCGCCGCGACACCGGCATGAGCGCGGATGCCGAGGCGATGGCCTATCCCCGCGCCCGCCTCGTCGTCGCGAGTCGCGTCGGAGGCCTTCCCGGCCCGATCGACGGCCCGACCGTCAGCTCGAGCATGCCGACGCTGCGCGAGCAGTCGGCGATCACGGTGTCGATGGGGATGACCGGCAAGCTCTGCCTGACCGCCGATCAGGCCCCGGTGATCAACGAGGTCATCTGCCCGACCCCGAGCGAGGTCACCTGGGCGCTCGACTTCCTCGCCGACTTCGAGGGCCGCGGCCGCGTCATCCGCGACGGCAGCGACCTGCCCCGCCTGGGTCGCGCGCAGAAGATCGAGAAGCTCGCTCTCGCGTTCGGCGTCCACCCGGCATCCTGAGCTCTGCGGCCGGCTCGCCGCGGCACGCGCCGCGCGCCCTCGCCTTGCACGCGAAAGCGCCCCGCCGGGTGACCGGCGGGGCGCTTCGCGTGCGGGCGACTCAGAAGTCGAAGTCGCCGATGTTGTCCGCGTCGAAGACGTACGGGTCACCGAGCAGCACGGTCGCGTCGGCGTCGACCGTGTACGAGCCGAGCTTGCCGGCCTTGAACGTGTCGCCTTCGGCACCCGTGATGTCGCCGCTGATCAGGGCGGCGGCCGCGTACGCGGCGAGGTAGCCGAGGTCTTCGGGGTTCCACAGCGCGAACGCGGTGACGGTGCCGTCCTCGACGTACTCGCGCATCTGGTTCGGCGTGCCGAGACCGGTCAGAGCGACCTTGCCCTTGTAGTCCGACGTCGACAGGTAGCGCGCCGCCGCCGAGATGCCCACCGTCGTGGGCGAGATGATGCCCTTCAGGTTCGGGTGCGACTGCAGCAGCGCCGCGGTCTTGTCGAACGAGGTCTGGTCGTCGTCGTCACCGTAGACGACGTCGACGAGCTGGATGTTCGGGTGATCCGCTGCCAGCAGCTCCTTCATCTTCTCGATCCAGGCGTTCTGGTTGGTGGCGTTGGCCGACGCGGAGAGCACCGCGACCTCGCCCGCGTCGCCGATCTGCTCGGCGATCAGGTCGACCTGCACCTTGGCGATGCCGTCGGCGGTGGCCTGGTTGATGAACAGGTCACGGCAGTCGGCGTTGGTGTCGGAGTCGAAGGTGACGACCTTGACACCCGCGTCGCGCGCCTCGTTCAGCGCGTCGCAGATGGCCTTCGGGTCGTTCGCCGAGACGACGAGCGCGCCGACGCCCTGCTGCGTCGCGGTGTTGATGTAGCTCACCTGCGCGTCGGGGGTCGCTTCGGCTGGCCCGACCTCGGCGAAGGTGCCGCCGAGCTCGTCGACCGCGGCCTTGCCGCCCTTGCTCGAGGTGTCGAAGTACGGGTTGCCGAGGTTCTTGGGCAGGAAGGTGATCGCGAGGTTCTCGCTGCCGCCTCCGGCGTCGCCGGTCGAGCCCCCGCCGGTCGAGCCGCCGGTGTCGGCGCAGCCCGTGAGGGCGAGCGCGGCGGCGACCGCGACGGCGGCCACAGCGGCCACACGCTTGCGTGCAAACTTCATTGTTTCGTTCCTTTCGCAGGGGCGACCGGGGCGGATGCCGGCGGCCGATGACGCAGCTTCGTCATGACGCTGTGGATGCTGCGACGGGTGAGGGGCGGCTCGGGCGCCGCCGTGCTTTCTGCAGCCAGGCGAGCACGCTCCCGCTGACGACCGAGAGCACCAGAAGCACTCCCGTGATGATGTTGATGACGTCGCTCGTGACGTTCGCGAGGCGCAGCGCGCTCGAGAGCACACCGATCAGCAGAGCCGCCGCGACGACGCCGTAGAGCTGGCCGCGGCCACCGAACACCGAGACGCCGCCGAGGACGACCGCCGCGATGACCTGCAGCTCGAGCCCGGTCGCGTTGTCACCGCGGGCGCTGCCGAAGCGCAGCGTGTAGTAGATGCCGGCGAACGCCGAGACCAGACCCGCGAGCACGAACAGGATGAACTTGGTGCGCTCGACGTGGACGCCCGAGAACCGCGCGGCATCCTTCGCCAGACCGATCGCGTAGATGCCGCGACCGAACGGGGTGAAGTGCAGCACGATCACGAAGATCGCGAGCAGGATCAGGAACGGCACCATGATGTACGGGATCGTCGTGCCCGAGATCTTCGCCTTCGCGAGCGCGCTCCACAGCTCCGGGAAGTCGGTGACCGCCGTCGTGCCGAGAAGGCCCACGGCGAGGCCGCGGAAGAGGGCGAGCGTACCGATCGTGACCGCGAGCGAGGGCAATCCGACGACCGTCACGAGGAAGCCGTTGAACGCTCCCCCGACGAGGCCGACCAGCAGGGCGAGCACGGCGGCGACCTCGAACGGCAGGCCGGCCTGCACCGCGACGCCGGTCACGACGCTCGAGAGCCCGACCATCGAGCCGACCGACAGGTCGATCTCGCCCGTGATCATGATGAGGGTCATCGGCAGCGCGATCAGCAGGATCGGCGCGATGTCGAGCAGCAGGTAGTTGACCGTGATCGGCTGGCTGAAGCCCCGCACCGTGATCGCCGAGACGACCACGACGAAGATCAGCAGGGCGACGATCGCCATCTCTCGCGTCAGCAGCACCCGCCGCCACAGCGGCTTGTCGAAGTCGCGCGCGACGCGGTTCGTGGATGTGATGGTGGCCGTGGTCATGACTCGTCCCTCGCCTCGATGAGCCGCCGTCTCTGCCGCACCGCGAGCCAGCGGTCGAGCACGATCGCGCCGATGATCAGCACGCCGACGACGGCGCGCTGCCAGAAGTCGGGGATCCCCAGGATCGGCAGCGCCCGGTTGATCGTCATCAGCAGCACGGCGCCGATCGCGGCCCCCCAGACGGTGCCGACACCGCCGGTGATCGCGACGCCGCCGATGACGGCCGCGCCCACGGCGTCCAGCTCCCACCCCGCACCGGCCTGCGAGCTCACCGAGCCGTACCGCGCCGCATAGAAGACGCCGGCGAGACCGGCGAGGGCGCCGGAGAGGATGAACGCCGTCAGCACGCGTCGCGTGACCTTGAGCCCGTAGAGCTCGGCGGCGGCGGGGTCGGAGCCGATCGCGTAGTACTCGCGGCCCCCACGGGTGTTGCGCATGTACCAGGCGGCCGCGGCGAGAACGAGGAACGCGACGATCGCGAGGATCGGGATCGTGAGGATCTGCTCGGTGCCGAGAGCCAGGAACTCGCGCGGCATGTCCGATGCGTTGACGCGGCTCGAGCCCGCCCACATCACGTTGATGCCGCGATAGGCATACAGCGTGCCGAGGGTGATCACCATGGCCGGCACGCGCGCGAACGCGACGAGCGCGCCGTTCACGAGACCCAGGAAGCCGCCGAACGCGACGGCGAGGATGACCACCACGGGGATCGGCAGGCTGGGCAGATCGATGAACAGGCGGCCGGTGAGGTACGCCGACAGACCCATGACCGAGCCGACGGAGAGGTCGACGTTGCGCGTGATGATGACGATCGCCTGCCCGACCGCGACGAGCACGAGGATCGACGGCGTCAGCAGCAGGTCGCGCCAGCCGTCGCTCGAGAACAGGAAGGCCGGGTTCTTCGCCGTCGCGACGATCACGACGAGCGCGAGGGCGATGAGGATGCCGAACTCGCGGGCCTTGCCGAGCGCGCCCAGGCGCTTGGTCATGCCCGACACGGGATGCGGGTGGTCGAGGTGAACGTCATGCTGCGTGCTCCTGCGTGGCGTGCGTCGCGGCGAACATGACGTTCTCGCTCGTGGCATCCGCCCGGTCGATCTCGGCGGTGATGCGCCCCTCGCGCATGACGAGCACGCGGTCGGCCATGCCGAGCACCTCGGGCAGCTCGGACGAGATCATGAGGATGCCCATGCCCTCGCCCGCGAGCTGCGAGAGCAGGCGGTGCACCTCGGACTTGGTGCCGACATCGATGCCGCGCGTGGGCTCGTCGATGATGAGGACGTCGGGCCGGGTCGCGAGCCACTTGGCCAGGACGACCTTCTGCTGGTTGCCGCCCGAGAGGGTCGCGGCGACGGTGTCGAGTGCGTGCGACTTCACCTCGAGCCGGCTCGCCCATTCGCGCGCGGCGCGGTTCTCGATGCCCGTCGTGATGAGCCCGAAGTGCGAGAGCTGGCGGCGGATCGCCATCGTGATGTTGCGCCCCACGCCCGACTCGATGACGAGTCCCTGCTTGCGGCGATCCTCGGGCACGAGCGCGATGCCCGCGCGCATCGCCTCGGTCGGGCGACCGCGGCGGATGCGGCGGCCCTTCATCGTGACGGTGCCCTCGCGGTAGTCGTCGACGCCGAAGATCGCGCGGGCGACTTCGCTGCGACCCGCGCCGACCAGACCGGCGAGGCCGACGATCTCGCCCGCGCGCACCGTGAAGGCGATGTCGTGGAAGACGCCGGGGCTCGTGAGGCCGGCGACCTCGAGCAGGGGCTCGCCGATCTCGGCATCCTGCTTGGGGAACAGGTCGGTCACATCGCGGCCGACCATCTGTCGGACGAGCTCGGCGGGCGTCGTGTCGGCGATCGGGGTCGTGGAGATGTACGAGCCGTCGCGCATGACGGTGACGGTGTCGCACAGGGCGAAGACCTCGTCGAACCGGTGCGAGATGAAGATCAGGCCACGGCCCTCGTCGCGCAGGCTGCGCGCGATCGCGAACAGGCGGTCGACCTCGACGCCCGACAGGGCGGCCGTCGGCTCGTCCATGATGAGCACCTTGGCGTCGAGCGACACCGCCTTCGCGATCTCGATGACCTGCTGGTCGGCGATCGACAGTCCCTCGGCGGGGCGATCGGGATCGATCGTGACGCCGAGCCGGGTGAAGAGGCGCTCAACCTCGTGGCGCATGGCCTTCCGGTCGATGCGCCCGAGCCGGCCGGTGAGCTGGCGACCCATGAAGATGTTCTCGGTGACCGACAGGTCGGGGAACAGCGTCGGCTCCTGGTAGATGACGGCGATCCCCGCGGCCTTCGACTGCGCCGTCGAGGTGAAGTCGACCTCTTCGCCGTCGAGGCGGAACTCGCCCCCGTCGCGCCGGTAGAGCCCGGCGACGATCTTCACGAGCGTCGACTTTCCGGCGCCGTTCTCGCCGATGAGGGCGTGGATCGAGCCGGTCTGCAGTCGCAGACTGCCCGAGCGCAGCGCGATGACGGCGCCGAACGACTTGACGACCTTCGAGAGCTCGAGGACCACGGGTGCAGCAGCATCCGGCACGGGTTCCTCCTCGTTGAGGGTGGTGAGAAATGGTCTGAAGACATTCTGAATCGATTCAGGCTCGATTCATGGCTACTGTAGGCATTGCATCGCCGCCGGGTCAAGTCACGGATCGGACACGGCGACACGATGACGCACAGACCCCCGCACGCAGCGAAGGAGCGCACATGGTGGTGAGCATCAGAGACGTGGCCGAGTCGGCCGGCGTCTCGGTCGGCACCGTCTCGAACGTGCTCAACCGCCCCGAGACGGTCTCGGCCGAGTCGGCCGAGCGGGTGCTGAAGGTGATCGACGAACTCGGCTACGTGCGCAACGATGCCGCGCGCAAGCTGCGCGGCGGGGTGTCGACGACGGTCGGCTTCGTCGTGCTCAACGGCCAGAACCCGTTCTTCAACGACGTCGTGCGCGGCGCCGAGGACGAGGCGTCGCGACACGGCATCGCGATCCTCTACGGCAACACCGACGAAGACACCTCGCGCGAGCGGATGTACCTCGACCTGTTCGAAGAGCAGCAGGTGCGGGGCGTGCTCATCTCGCCGTATGGCGACATCCTGCCGCGCCTCGAGCGCCTGCGGCAGCGCGGCATCCGCGCGGTGCTCGTCGATCGGTTCGGGGGCACGAGCCGCTTCAGCTCGGTGTCGGTCGACTCGGTCGCGGGGGGCCGCATGGCGGTCGAGCACCTCATCGAGACCGGGCGGCGGCGCATCGCGTTCGTCGGCGGCCCGATGGACATGCGCCAGGTCACCGACCGCCTCGCCGGCGCGCGGGTCGCGGCCGACAACGCGCTCGCGAACGTCGAGATCGAGGTGCTGTCGACCTCTGCCCTCACGGTCGAAGAGGGGGTGCGTGTGGGCGCGCGGGTGCTGGCCCGGCCGCGCGCCGAGTGGCCGGATGCCATGTTCGCCGCCAATGACCTCCTCGCACTGGGGCTGCTGCAGTCGCTCGTCGTGGGCGAGCGCATGCTCGTGCCGCACGAGATCGCGCTCATCGGGTTCGACGACATCTCCTTCGCCGCGGCCGCCGCCGTGCCGCTGTCGACGATCCGGCATCCGAGTCGCATGATCGGTCGCACCGCGCTGCGGACGCTCCTCGAAGAGTGCGACGACGCCGAGCTCATCCCCCGCCAGACGGTGTTCCCACCCGAGCTCGTCGTGCGGCGCTCGACCGCGACGAGCTGACCGACAGGGCTCGCGTCAGCGCGGCTCGCGCACGCCGACCCGCTCGAGGTGGGCGTTCGTGAAGACGCCCTCAGGGTCGAGGCGCTCGTACACGGCGCGCGCATCGGCGAGGCGCGGCACGACCCTCTCGATCGCAGCGCGGTCGAAGCCGTGCACCTTACCCCAGTGCGGGCGGGCGTCGAACGGGGCGAGGGCCGCCTCGATGTCGGGCAGCAGCGCCGCCACCTCGGCCGCGTGATCGTGCCACGTGAAATGGATGATCACCACGTCGCGCTCGTACGCGGGGCTCAGCCACAGGCCGTCGGCCGCGGCGGTGCGCAGCTCGCTCCAGATGAGGTGCGGGCGGATGTCGTCGCCGAGCGCATGCACGGCGCGCAGCGCCGCCGCGGCGTAGGCCCGCGCCACGAAGTACTCGGTCTGGATCTCGGCGCCGAACGACGGCTCGCGGTCGAGCCGGAAGTGCGGCAGCCGCAGCAACCACGGCCCCGGGACACCGCCGATTTCGGTGATGTTGTCACCCGCGCCGAGGGGCGAGACCAGGGCATCCTCGCGTCTGCCGTCCGCCAGCACCGCGGGCACCGGATCGTCGTCGCGGCCGAGCCGCGTCTTGACCCAGACGAAGCCGATCGACTCGGCATCCCAGCGGGTGAAGACCGACACGCTGTAGCCCGCGCCCGTGACGGCGTCGATGTCGGCGAGGGCAGCGTCCCACGTGACGCCGTGGAAGACGTCCTGCCGCAGCCGGTAGGCGGGGACGATGTCGAGCGTCACCGCGACGATGATCCCGAACGCCCCGAGGCCGACGGCGAGCGCCGCGAAGTCGGCGTCACCGCGGTGCACGTCGTGCAGGTCGCCGTCGGCGCCGACGTAGCGCAGCGCGCGCACGCCCGTCGTCAGCACGCCGTTGGCGTCGCCCGATCCGTGCGTCGCGGTCTGGGTCGCCCCGGCGACGTTGATGTGCGGCAGCGACCCCATGTTGCGCAGCGCCCAGCCGCGCTCGTGCAGCGCCTGCGCGACGACGCCGTACCGCGTGCCGGCCGCGACGGTCACGGTGCGCTCGGCCTCGTCGAGCTCGAACAGCGGCGGCAGGCCCGTCATCTCGAGCAGCGTGCCGGTCGTGTCGGGCAGGTCGCTGAACGAATGGCGGGTGCCGAGCGCGCGCACCCGGCCGCCCGCGGCGACGACGCGGCGGACCTCGTCGACCGAGGTCGCCGTCACGATCGTCGGCGCGGTGTAGGTGTAGTTTCCGGCCCAGTTGTGCGGCATCCGTCCATCCTGTCGCACGGGCGTGGATGCCGCGATCAGCCCGCGGTAGAGGCTCGCACGACGAGCTCGGGGCGGAACCGCACCTGCCGTGCGGGTGCGGCGGAGTCGGCGAGGGTCTCGAGCAGCAGGTCGACCGCCGTCGCGCCGATCTCGCGCGCGGGCTGCCGTACCGACGTGAGCGGGACGACGGTCGCCTGGGCGAAGTCGATGTCGTCGTAGCCGACGAGCGCGAGGTCGTCGGGGATGCGGATGCTTCCGAGAATCGCCGTCCCCTGCATGACCCCGACGGCGAGCAGGTCGTTCGCGCAGAACACGGCGTCGGGGCGCGCGCCTGGGGCCCGCGCGGCGATCTGCTCGCCGGCGGCCCGGCCGTGCAGCACGGTGAGCCCCGCCTGTTCGATGACCTCGAGCTGGGCATCCGGCACGTCGTCGAGCGCGCGCCGCGCACCGGCGAGTCGGTCGGCGACCTGGCGGATCGACAGCGGACCCCCGACGAACGCGATGCGGCGGCGGCCGAGAGCCAGCAGGTGCGACACCGCGAGGTGGCCGCCCTCCACGTCGTCGACGGCGACCGACGGGGTGGTGCTGCCGGGCAGTTCGCCGTCGACGAGCACGACCGGCACTCCCGAGCCGGCCAGCCGCCGCACGGGCTCGGGGTCGAGCACTGCCGGGGTGAGCAGCACGCCGTTGACACGCTGCTCGCGGAACAGGTCGAGGTAGGCGCTCTCGCGCTCCGGCGCCTGGTCGCTGTTGCCGAGCAGCACCGTCATGCCCTCGGCGGCGGCACGCTCTTCGGCGCCGCGCGCGACCTCGGCGAAGAACGGGTTCGCGCTGTCGAGCACGATGAGCCCGATCGAGCGACTGCGCCCCGCCCGCAGCTGGCGGGCGGCGTCGTTGCGCACGAAGCCCAGCTCGTCGATGGCCGCCTGCACGCGCGCGACCGTCGCGGCCGCCACCTTTTCGGGGCGGTTGAGCACGTTCGAGACGGTGCCGACCGACACCGAAGCCGCCGCCGCGACGTCTTTCACGCTTATCGACACTCTGCTCCCGTCCGCCGACGATCCGCTTGACGGATCGCCCCGACCACACTATCGTTTGAAACGATTCATGACTGGATCGTTTCACCCACGCCCGGTCGCACGACCCGCGAGCCCACGAAGGAGTGCCATGACCCGCGTCGCGTTCACGCTCGCCGTCAGACCCGAGCTCCTCGACGAGTACGTCGCACGGCATACGCCCGTCTGGCCCGAGATGCTCGCCGAGATCGCCGCATCCGGGCGCCGCAACTACTCGATCTTCCTCGACCGCTCCACGAGCACGCTGTTCGGCTACTACGAGACCGACGACGACACCGCGGCGCAGGCGTATCTGGCATCCTCCGCCGTCGCCGCCCGCTGGGAGGCCTCCATGGCCCCTTTCTTCACCGGCCTTCCCGCTCTGGATGAGGGCGGCAGAGCCGACCAGGCCGCCACCCCCCTCACCGAAGTCTTCAACCTGCACGACCAGCTCACAGAAAGCTCCGCATCATGACGACGCTGTCGCCCGAGATCCAGTCCACCCTCGCCCAGCAGGGCATCGAGCTGCCCAGCTGGGCGTTCGGCAACTCCGGCACGCGATTCCGCGTGTGGACCACCGAGGGAACCCCCCGCGACGTCTACGAGAAGGTCGCGGATGCCGCGGAGGTCAACCGCGTCACGGGTCTCGCGCCGTCGGTCGCGCTGCACATCCCGTGGGACAAGGTCGACGACTACGCGGCGCTGCGTCGGCACGCCGAAGACCTCGGCGTCGCGCTCGGCACCATCAATTCGAACACGTTCCAGGACGAGGACTACAAGTTCGGCGCGCTCACCCACGAAGACGACCGCATCCGCCGCAAGGCGATCGACCATCACCTCGAGTGCATCGACGTCATGGATGCCACGGGCTCGCGCGACCTCAAGATCTGGCTCGCCGAAGGCTCGAACTACCCCGGCCAGATGGACATGCGCGCCCGCCAGGACCGCCTCAACGACTCGCTGCAGCAGATCTACGCGCGACTGGCCGGCGAGCAGCGCCTCGTGCTCGAGTACAAGTTCTTCGAGCCGTCGTTCTACCACACCGACGTTCCCGACTGGGGGACGTCCTACGCGCAGGTGGCGACCCTCGGCGACCGCGCGATGGTCTGCCTCGACACCGGACACCACGCTCCGGGCACCAACATCGAGTTCATCGTCATGCAGCTGCTGCGCCTCGGCAAGCTCGGCTCGTTCGACTTCAACTCGCGCTTCTACGCCGACGATGACCTCATCGTGGGTGCGGCCGACCCGTTCCAGCTGTTCCGCATCATCGTCGAGGTCATCCGCGGCGGCGGGCTCAACAACCCCGACGTCGCCTTCATGCTCGACCAGTGCCACAACGTCGAGGCGAAGATCCCCGGGCAGATCCGCTCGGTGCTCAACGTCCAGGAGATGACCGCGCGCGCCCTGCTGATCGACCACGACGCCCTGGCCGCCGCGCGCACGGCGAACGACGTGCTCGGCGCGCAGGCGGTGTTCATGGATGCCTTCTACACGGACGTCCGCCCCGCCCTCGCGCAGTGGCGCGAGAGCCGCGGCCTGCCCGCCGACCCGATGGCCGCGTTCGCGGCATCCGGCTATCAGTCCACCATCGAGGCCGACCGCGTCGGCGGCACCCAGGCCGGTTGGGGCGCCTGAGCGCGCCCACCCCACACGCTGACATCCACGAGGAACACGAGACGATGACGAACCCCACCGCCGAAGCCCTGATCGCGCGCAGCAACCGCCTGGGCGCCGACCCGAAGAACACGAACTACGCCGGCGGCAACACGTCGGCCAAGGGCACCGAGATCGACCCCGTCACCGGTGAGCCGGTCGAGCTGCTGTGGGTCAAGGGGTCGGGCGGCGACCTCGGCACGCTGAAGCCCGAGGGCCTCGCGGTGCTGCGCCTCGACCGCATGCGCGCGCTCGTCGGGGTCTACCCCGGCGTCGACCGTGAAGACGAGATGGTCGCCGCGTTCGACTACTGCCTGCACGGCAAGGGCGGCGCGGCGCCGTCGATCGACACCGCGATGCACGGGCTGGTGGATGCCGCGCACGTCGACCACCTGCACCCCGACAGCGGCATCGCCATCGCGACCGCCGCCGACGGGCCCGAGCTGACCTCGAAGATCTTCGGCGAGAAGGTGGTGTGGGTGCCGTGGCGGCGCCCCGGCTTCCAGCTCGGCCTCGACATCGCCGAGATCAAGCAGGCGAATCCGCAGGCGATCGGGTGCATCCTCGGCGGCCACGGCATCACCGCGTGGGGCGACACGAGCGAGGATGCCGAGGCGAACTCGCTGTGGATCATCGACACCGCCGCCGCATACATCGCCGAGCACGGCACGGCCGACCCGTTCGGCGGCGTGCGCGCCGGATTCGAGGCGCTGACCGAGGTCGAGCGTCACGCCCGCGCCGCGGCGCTGGCTCCCACGATCCGGGGGATCGCGTCGACCGACAAGCCGATGGTGGGGCATTACACCGACTCGGATGTGGTGCTGGACTTCCTGGCATCCGAGCGCGCGCCCGAGCTCGCCGCGCTCGGCACGAGCTGCCCCGATCACTTCCTGCGCACGAAGGTCAAGCCGCTGATCGTCGACCTGCCGGCCACGGCATCCGCCGACGACATCATCGCGCGCCTGCACGAGCTGCACACGTCGTATCGCGAGGACTACCAGGCGTACTACGACGCGCACGCGGATGCCTCGTCGCCCGCGATCCGCGGCGCCGATCCGCTCATCGTGCTCGTGCCGGGCGTGGGCATGTTCAGCTACGGCGCCAACAAGCAGACGGCGCGCGTCGCGGGCGAGTTCTACGTGAACGCCATCAACGTGATGCGCGGCGCTGAGGCCCTCTCGACGTACACGCCGATCTCGGATGCCGAGAAGTTCCGCATCGAGTACTGGGCCCTCGAAGAGGCAAAGCTGCAGCGCATGCCGAAGCCCAAGAGCCACCAGGGGCGCATCGCGTTCGTGACCGGCGCGGCGTCGGGCATCGGCAAGGCCATCGCGACCCGGCTCGCGGCCGAGGGCGCGTGCGTCGTCGTCGCCGACCTCGATCTCGAGAAGGCGCAGGCTGCCGCGGCAGAACTCGGCAACACCGATGTCGCGATCGGCGTCGCCGCGAACGTCGCCGACGCGGACGCCGTGCAGGCCGCGATCGACGCCGCCGTGCTCGCGTTCGGCGGCATCGACCTCGTCGTCAACAACGCGGGGCTCTCGCTCTCGAAGCCCCTGCTCGAGACCACCGAGAAGGACTGGGATCTGCAGCACGACGTCATGGCCAAGGGCTCGTTCCTCGTCTCGAAGGCGGCCGCGAAGGCCCTCATCGCGCAGAAGCTCGGCGGCGACGTCATCTACATCTCGTCGAAGAACTCGGTGTTCGCCGGACCCAACAACATCGCCTACTCGGCGACCAAAGCCGACCAGGCCCACCAGGTGCGACTGCTCGCGGTGGAGCTTGGCGAGCACGGCATCCGCGTCAACGGGATCAACCCCGACGGCGTCGTGCGCGGCTCGGGGATCTTCGCGTCGGGCTGGGGCGCCAACCGCGCCGCGACCTACGGCGTCGACGAGCAGGACCTCGGCCAGTTCTACGCCAATCGCACGATCCTCAAGCGCGAGGTCGTGCCCGAGAACGTCGCCGATGCGGTGTACGTGCTCACCGGCCCCGAGCTCAGCCGCACGACGGGCCTGCACATCCCCGTCGACTCCGGCGTCGCCGCCGCCTTCCTGCGATGACGACGACGGGGACCGTCGCGGCGGTCGACCTCGGCGCGACGAGCGGGCGGGTGATCGTCGGCCGGGTCGGGCCCGACACGCTGGAGACCACCACCGTCGCGCGGTTCGCGAACGATCCGGTGTTCGCCGGCGACGGATTGCACTGGGACGTGCTCGGGCTCTACGGCGCGGCCCTCGGAGGACTGCGCGAGGCGTTCCGGCGGGCGCCCGACCTGGCGAGCATCGGCATCGACTCGTGGGCCGTCGACTACGGCCTGCTGCGGGATGGGCGCCTGCTGGGCACGCCGTTCCACTATCGCGACGAGCGCACCGCGCGCGGCGTCGCCGCCGTGCACGAGCGCCTGCCCCATGCCGAGCTCTTCGAGCGCGGCGGCCTGCAGTTCCTGCCGTTTAACACGCTGTACCAGTTCGCCGCCGAGCCTGCCGACGTCCTCGCGTTCGCCGACACCGCGCTGCTGATCCCCGATCTGCTCGCGTACTGGCTCACCGGCGTCGCGCGCGCCGAGGTGACGAACGCCTCGACGACCGGCGTGCTGCGCTGGCTCGACCACGCGTGGGACGACGCCCTGCTCGCCCGCCTCGACATCCCCCGCGGCATCCTGCCCCCGCTCATCGCGCCCGGCGATCGCATCGGCGACCTGCTGCCGGCGGTCTCCGCGTCGCTCGGCGGCCAGGCTCCCGTCGTGGCGGTCGGCTCGCACGACACCGCGTCTGCGGTCGTGGCCGTGCCGATGCAGGCGGATGCCGCGGCCTACATCTCCTGCGGCACGTGGGGCCTCGTCGGCGTCGAGGTCGCGCGCCCCGTGCTCAGCCCCGAGGCCCTCGCCGCGAACTTCACGAACGAGGGCGGCGTCGACGGACGCGTCCGCCTGCTGCACAACGTCATGGGGCTGTGGGTGCTCAGCGAGACGGTCCGCGGGTGGGAACGCGACGGCCACACGCACGACCTGCCGACCCTGTTGGATGCCGCGGCCGACGTGCCGGCATCCGCCGTGCCCGTCTTCGACATCAACGACCCGCGCTTCCTGCCGCCCGGCGACATGCCGGCGCGCATCGACGCGTGGTGCGCCGAGCACGACGTCGCCCCGCCCCGCACCCGGGCGGAGTACACCCGGGCGATCATCGAGTCGCTCGCGCAGGCGTTCGCCGATGCCGTGGCGACCGCCGGCCGCCTCGGCGGCGTCGATGTGCGCACGATCCACATCGTCGGCGGCGGTGCGCAGGGCAGCCTGCTGTGCCAGCGCACCGCCGACCGGTCGGGTGTCGAGGTGCTCGCGGGCCCCGTCGAGGCGACCGCCCTCGGGAACGTCCTCGTACAGGCGCGCGCCGCGGGCTTCGTCGCGGGCTCGCTCGAGTCGCTGCGCGACCTCGTCGCCCGCACCCACGCCCCGCGCCGGTTCACGCCCGTCGGCTGAGCCGGGCCACCGCCTCTCGAGTCGTCGGGGGCTCAGTGCAGCGCGGTGTCGGCGGGCGTGCGCGACCAGTGGGTGAACACGACCTCGAGTCCTGCGTGCGTCGGCGCGCAGACGAAGGGTCCTGCCGCGGCATCCAGCTCACCCGGGAACGAGGCGACCCGCACGAGCCGCAGCGGCTCGCCGTCGACTCCGGCGCGCACGACGAGTGCGTCCGCGAGTCGGCTCACGCGGACGCGCAGCGTGCGCCCCGCCCACTCCGGCACCGCACCGACCGACCAGTCCGACATCCCGTCGGTCACGACGGCGCCGACGCCCAGCACGCCGTCGGCGAACTCGACGCCCGACTTCATCCAACGCTCGGTGCCCGCGCGCACGAAGATGCCCGCCTGATCGAACTCACGGGCGAAGTCGGCGACGAACACCACCTCCATGGCCTCGCCGACGGCGAACGGCGCCAACAGCGCGTGCTCCGTGTCGTGCACGAATCCGTAAGCCGTGTGCCGCCACGCGTCACTGCCCTCGGCGGCGGTGACCCGCAGTGCCGCGCCGTCCTCGACGGCGGCGACGGGCGGCGTCGTCCAGACGCCCGCCGCCCAGTCGACCTGCGTGCCCGAGCGATCCGCCGCCCGTCCGATCGGCTCGCTCACACCGACGCCGTCTCGAGCCGCCGATCGGATGCCGCGAGCGCGCCGGTCGCGGTCAGCACGACCACCGAACGCGGCGCCACCTCGACACCCGACACGTCGGCCGCCCCGGCCGCCACCGTCTCATCGGTACGGTTCACGAGGAACACGAACCGCTCCCCGTCGCGCGCGACCCGCACGATCACTTCGAGGCGTCCGTCGGCGGCGAGCGCGTCGCCGCGCAGTGCCTCGACGTCGTCGCCGAGTCGCGCGAGCACGCCGCGCACGCCGTCACGCCCGATGTCGGCCGAGACGTAGGTCGCCGACCCCGCCCCGACGCGCCGGCGCGTCACGGCCGCCTGACCCGCGAGGTCGCCGTCGGCGTAGGTGTCGAGCACGTCGACGTCGCTCTCGACGCGTGAGATCCGCTCGGTCCAGAGCGTCGCGACGGCCCCTGACGCCAGGTGGACGCCGGCATCCGGCAGCAGCGGCACGAACTCTTCGACGGTCACGCCGAGCAGCTCGCGCAGGGCGCCCGGGTAGCCGCCCAGCCACACGCGGTCGTGCTCGTCGACGATGCCCGAGAAGTAGCTCGTGACCAGGTGCCGGCCATCGGCGACCACCGCCTCGAGCCGCGCGCGCAGGGCATTCGGCACGACGTGCAGCATCGGCGCGATGACGACCTCATAGTCGTCGAACGACGCCGCGACGGGAACGATGTCGGCGCGGATGCCGAGGTCGAGCAGCGCGCGGTACCAGGCGAGCGTCTCGACGTCGTACCGCAGCGCGTCGGTCGGGTGCGAGTCGCGCCCGCTCACCCACCACGACTCGTAGTCGAACACGATCGCCACGCGCGCCTTCTCGCGGCGCGATCCGACGACCGGCCCGAGCGAACGCAGGCGCGCACCGAGGGCAACGACGTCGCGGAACACGCGGCTCTCCTCGCCCGCGTGCGGCACCATGCCCGAGTGGTAGCGCTCGCCGCCGGCGCGCGACTGCCGCCACTGGAAGTAGCAGACCGCGTCGGCCCCGTGCGCGACGTGCGTGAGCGCATCGCGCTCGAGCTCGCCCGCGCGCTTCGGGGTGTTGACCTCGCGCCAGTTGACGGCGCTGGTCGCGTGCTCCATGAGGAACCACGGGCGCCCGCCGGCGATGTTGCCGGTCAGGTTGGCCCAGAACGACAGGTCGTCGCGGCCGAGCTCACCGGGGCGCAGGTAGTGGTCGTTCGAGACGAAGTCGACATCGCCGACCCACGTCGGGTAGTCGATGTCGCGCACATTCTGGGCGACCATGAAGTTGGTCGTGCGCGGGATGCCGGGGCTCACCTCGGCGAGCACAGCGGCCTCGGCGCGCAGATAGTCGCGCACCGCGTCGGACGAGAAGCGCTCGAAGTCGAGCTGCTGCCCGGGGTTGCGCTGCGTGGGCGCGACGCGCGGCGGCAGGATCTCATCCCACTCGCCGTAGTGCTGCGACCAGAAGGCCGTGCCCCACGCGTCGTTGAGCGCGTCGAGCGTGCCATAGTGCGCCTGCAGCCACACCCGGAATGCGCCCGCCGCATCGTCCGAGAAGTCGTACAGGTTGTGGCATCCGAGCTCATTCGAGATGTGCCATGCGACGACGGCGGGGTGGTCGCGGTAGCGCTCGGCGAGCGCGCGCACGAGTCGCAGCGCGTGCGCGCGGAACACCGGCGAGGTCGGCCGCCAGTGCTGACGCGCGCCGGGCCACAGCACGGTGCCGTCGATGGTCTCGGGCAGGATCTCGGGGTGCGCCTTGGCGAGCCAGGGCGGCGGCGACGCGGTCGCCGTGGCGAGGTCGACATCGATCCCGTTCTGGTGCAGCAGCTCGATGACGTCGTCGAGCCACGCGAAGTCGTACTCGCCGGGGCGCGGCTCGAGCAGCGCCCACGAGAAGATGCCGAGCGAGACGATGTTCACGCCCGCCTCGGCCATGAGGCGCACATCCTCCTGCCACACCTCGCGCGGCCACTGCTCCGGGTTGTAGTCGGCGCCGTAGCGCATCACACCCGGGCCCGCGGCCCCGTCGTTCACCCAGCGGTAGCTCGCGTCATCGATTGCCATGTCTTCACCATACTTTGAAAAACGTGCATGTGCACGTGTTTTGTGTGGATGCCGATACGCTCTCTCCATGACCGCGCGCCCGCCTTCCCGTCGCGGCCCGTACGCCAAGACGGCCGAGCGGCGCAGCGAGATCATCGCGACGGCGACGGCGGTCTTCAGCGCACACGGCTACCAAGGCGGATCGCTGCGTCAGATCGCGAAGCAGCTCGACCTGAGCCTCACGACCGTGATGCACCACTTCCCGACCAAGGTCGCCCTGCTGGCATCCGTCCTCGAACAAGAGGATGCCGCCGACCCCGACTTCGACGTGCGTGCGCGCCGCGACGGCTTCATCCCCTCGGTTCTCGGGATCGTGCGACGCAATCTCGGTCGGCGCGAGCTCGTGCGCATGTTCTCGATCGTGTCGGCCGAGGCGACCTACCCGGGACATGAGGCGCACGAGTGGCTGCGCCGGCGGTACGCGACCGTCGTCGAGACCTATACAGAGCTGATCGCGCACGACGTCGAGGCCCGCCGCCTGGCGACCCGCGCCGATCCGCGCGACCTCGCAGGGCTCGTCGTCATGGGCTGGGAAGGCATCCAGATCCGCTGGCTCGCCGATGACACCGACCCGGTCGCCGCGATGCGCACGCTGATGGCGGCACTGCTGGAGCCGACCGATATCGCTCTGCGCGACGTCGACCCTTCATAATGGACTGGTGCCATCGGGCACGCTGATGCTCGAGGCAGGACTCGGGAAGGATTCGAGGTTCGATGCCGTACCGCAACCAGGCCACCGTCCAGGGCTGGGTGGACGATTACCTCGGCGACCGAGGCGACACGTCGGGCTCCGTCACGGTCCTCGAGAAGGACTTCACGCCCGGCCCCGAGTCGGGGATGGTCGTCGTCTCGCTGCGCAATGCGTCGACCGTCACCTACATCCAGGCGGCCGTCGACGAGAGCGGCCCCCACTGGGTGGTGACGTTCGAGCCGCGCTCCGAAGGCTTCGACCTCGACGCCGCCGGGGTCCGACGGCTGTCCGACGACCTCGCCGCGATCGCCGACCTCTGCGAATACCTCCAGGTGCGCACCGACGCCGCACTGGCGGCGTCCCGCGCCTGAGGCGATCCGCCTCCGCGCCCGACTCAGACGCCGGGAAGGGTCAGCAGAGCCGTCGCGAACGTGGCGATCGCGACGAGTCCGGTCGCCGCAGCCACCGCATGCAGAGCGGCGCCTCGGCCCGGCTTGCGGCCGGCCGGCTCGTCGATCGGCGCCGTCGCCACCGCGCGCTGGGCTTCCTTCAGATCTGCGTAGCGCCCGATCGGCGTCGACCGCGAGTCGAAGCCGAGGAAGTGACCGTCGGTCGTGCGTTCCGCGAAGCCGACATACTCGCCGGCGCGTGAGGCGACGTAGAAGCCGTCTTCGACGCGCATCCAGGTCAGCCTGGCAGGCCCGATCTCGACGCGCACGGGCGTCGTCAGCACGCCGCTCACGCGACGGCCGCCAGCTCGGGTTTCGCGCCCTTGCGGGCGTCCAGGTCGATGACGATGCCCATCGCCGACGTCGCCGCCTGCGCCAGCTGGTTGACGTACGTTGGGTCGAGCTTCACGGGCTCGGCGCTGTCGAAATCGAAGCGCAGGGGGATCGCGCAATGGATCCACAGGGTGGAGCGGCCGTTCTTCTTCGACGAGAACGAGATGCTGAAGCCCTCCGACCGGCGCAGCTTGGTGGTCGCCACCATCTTGAGGTGGGCCAGCTCGCCGTCCTCGACCTGGATCGGCTCGGTGCTGTTGCCGTAATACAGACGTCCCATGTCCACTCCTCGGTGATTCGACGATCGATCGGCTGATCGCTACGTCGTTAGGTTATTCCGAAGGTAACTAGTTAGTCAAGCGAGACATATGCCGAGTTATCCCGGACGTGAGATATATTGGCGTGATGCGACCGGGGGTGACCACATGACCGACGACCAGGGGATGGGCGCCGACGTGATCGCCGCGCTCGCGCTCTTCCGAACGGCGGACGCGCAGATGCATCAGCGCGTGCGGACGACGTCGTCGTTGGGCGAGAACGAACTGAGGATCCTGCGGTTCCTCCTGCATCGACAGCGCGAGGGTGCGGTCGTGCGACCGAGCGAGCTCTCGCGGCACCTCGGCATCAGCTCCGCGTCGACGACCGCGCTGCTCGATCGTCTCGAGCGGCAGGGCAGCGTGCAGCGGGTGAGCCACCCGACCGACCGACGCAGCCTTCTGATCGAGCCGACTCCCGAAGCCGAGCGATCGGTGGCCGATCTCGTCGACGCGTTCGAGAACCAGGTCGCCGCGATCGTCGACGGTCTCGACGATGCCGCCCGGTCGAGTGTGCTGCGCTTCCTCGGGAGCGTCACCGCCGCCGCGAACGACGTCGCCTCCGGCGGCGAGCGCCGCGCGAACTACGCCCGCGCCTGACGCACCGCCCGACGCGACACCCGGACGCTACGCGTCGATCTGGTCCACCGCGACGCGCATCGCGTCGAGGAAGGCGATCACCGTCTCGCGCTGCGCGACATCCATATCGCGCACGACCGCCATCATCCGCTCGTGCATTGCGGCGAGGGTGTGCCGCACCTCGATGTCGGCCTTCTCGCTCGAGGTCACGAGCACGCTGCGGCGATCGGCGGGGTTGGGTGTCCGTGACACGTGACCCGAGCGCTCGAGACGGTCGAGCAGAGCCGTGGTCGACGCCGACGTGATGCCGAGGTAGCGAGTCAGCATGGCCGGAGTGACCTCCTGGTCGCGCAGTCGCGAACGGGCGAGGAACCGCAGCACGAGCAGCTCGTTCTCGCCCATGTCCATCGACTGCTGTGTGCGCCGACGCATCGCGACCTCCGCGGCGCGGTACGAACGCATCGCTTCCATGACCGACGTCGAGCGCGCGTCGTCCTCGACGTACCAGTACGACGCGGGCTGCTGTCCTTCGGCGCTCACCCGTCCATTCTGGCCCCATGAGGCGCCGACGGCACGAAACGGCTCGACGGTGGACGGGCGCGCGCCGGCGCGCTACCCTGAGTTCAGTTAATGGTTCGTAACCGAATTGAGGATGCCGTGTCGACGTCGACCCCCACCGGGTACGCCGCCCTGATCGACGAGCTGTGCACCCGGCGCGCGCGCGTCGCGGAGGGCGGGTCGGAGGATGCGAGGTGGCAGGCATCCCGCCGCCGCCATCTCGAGCGCGGCAAGCTGCTCGCCCGCGACCGCATCGATGCGCTGCTCGATCGCGGGTCGCCGTTTCTCGAGCTGGCGCCGCTCGCCGCGTGCGACCTGGGCGACGACTGGCCGGCCGCGGGGGTCATCGCCGGCATCGGGCTCGTGCACGGGCGGCACGTCATGGTCGTCGCCAACGACGCGACGGTGAAGGGGGGCACCTACCACCCGCTCACCGTGAAGAAGCACCTGCGCGCGCAGGAGGTCGCGGCCGAGAACCGGCTGCCGTGCGTCTACCTCGTCGACTCGGGCGGGGCGTTCCTGCCGATGCAAGACGAGGTCTTCCCCGATCGCGACCACTTCGGGCGCATCTTCTACAATCAGTCCCGCATGTCGCGCGACGGCATCGCGCAGATCGCCGCCGTCATGGGCTCGTCGACCGCGGGCGGCGCGTATGTGCCGGCGATGAGCGACGAGACGGTGATCGTGCGCGGCCAGGGGACGATCTTCCTCGGCGGGCCGCCCCTCGTGAAGGCGGCGACCGGAGAGGTCGTCACCGCCGAAGACCTCGGCGGCGGTGACACGCACGCGCGCATCTCGGGCGTCGTCGACCATCTCGCCGACGATGACGCGCACGCGCTGCGCATCGTCCGCGACATCGTCGCGACGCTGCCGCCGCCGGCGCCGCTGCCGGCCGCTCGTGCGACCGCGACCCCGCCGGATGCCGACCCGGCGACCCTCACCGACGTCGTGCCCGTCGAGCTCACGACCCCGTACGACGCACGCGAGATCATCGCCCGGCTCATCGACGGAGGCAGCTTCGTCGAGTTCAAGCGCGAGTACGGCGAGACCCTCGTGACGGGGTTCGCGCGCATCCACGGGCACCGAGTCGGCATCCTCGCGAACAACGGCGTGCTGTTCGCCGAGTCTGCCCTCAAGGGCGCCCATTTCATCGAGTTGTGCGACCAGCGCGGCATCCCGCTGCTGTTCCTGCAGAACATCACCGGATTCATGGTCGGTCGCGAGTACGAGCACGGGGGCATCGCGAAGCACGGCGCCAAGATGGTGGGCGCCGTCGCCTGCGCGCGGGTGCCGAAGCTCACGGTCGTCGTCGGCGGCTCGTTCGGCGCCGGCACCTACTCGATGTGCGGGCGCGCCTACTCGCCGCGGTTCCTGTGGCTGTGGCCGGGCGCGCGCGTGTCGGTCATGGGGGGTCCGCAGGCGGCATCCGTGCTCTCCACCGTGCGCGCCGAGCAGTTGGATGCCGCGGGCACACCCTGGACCGACGACGAGCGCACCGCGTTCGAGGCGCCGATCCGCGAGCAGTACGAGCGACAGGGCAGCCCGTACTACTCGACCTCGCGCCTGTGGGACGACGGCATCATCGAGCCGGCGCAGACCCGCGACGTCCTCGGGCTCGCGCTCGACGTCGTGTTGCGCGCCCCGATCGCCGAGACGCCCGGCTACGGCGTCTTCCGGATGTGACCGCCATGCTCCCTGACGCTGCCGCACGGTTCGAATCCGTCCTGATCGCGAACCGCGGCGAGATCGCGGTGCGCATCATCCAGACGCTGCGCCGCCTCGGCATCCGCTCGATCGCGGTCTACAGCGATGCCGACGCCGACGCCCGTCACGTGCGCGAGGCCGACGAGGCCGTGCGGCTGGGGCCCGCCCCCGCGGCGCAGAGCTACCTGTCGATCGAACGGGTGCTCGACGCGGCCCGGCGCACCGGCGCGCAGGCGATCCACCCCGGGTTCGGGTTCCTCGCCGAGAGCGCGACGTTCGCGCGCGCATGCGAACAGGCCGGGATCGTGTTCATCGGGCCGACGGCGGCGGCGATCGAGGTGATGGGCGACAAGATCTCGGCCCGCGCCGCCGTCGAAGCGCGCGGCGTGGCGACCGTCCCCGGGCTCGCGCGCCCCGGACTCTCCGACGCCGAGCTGATCGCGGGCGCCGCAACCGTCGGGTACCCGGTGCTGATCAAGCCCTCGGCGGGTGGGGGCGGCAAGGGCATGCACGTCGTCGCCGACGCGGCAGAGCTGCCCGATGCGCTCGCCGCGGCCCGTCGCGAAGCGGCTGCGGCGTTCGGCGACGACACACTCTTCCTCGAGCGGTACATGTCGACACCGCGCCACATCGAGGTGCAGATCGTCGCCGACGCGCACGGCCACGTCGTGCACCTCGGTGAGCGAGAGTGCTCTCTGCAGCGGCGGCATCAGAAGGTGATCGAAGAGGCGCCCTCTCCCCTGCTCGACGGCCTCGACGACGGGGCGGAGATCCGCGCGCGCATCGGCGCCGCCGCGTGCGAGACGGCCCGATCGGTCGACTACCGCGGCGCGGGCACCGTGGAGTTCATCGTGTCGGCCGATCGCCCCGACGAGTTCTACTTCATGGAGATGAACACGCGTCTGCAGGTCGAGCACCCGGTCACCGAGCAGGTCACCGGGCTCGACCTCGTCGAGCTGCAGCTGCGGGTCGCGGCGGGTGAGCCGCTGCCGCTCGCGCAGGGCGAGGTGGTCCTCACCGGGCACAGCATCGAGGCGCGCGTCTACGCGGAGGATCCGCAGTCGGGGTTCCTCCCGACCGGCGGCCGGGTGCTCGGCGTCCGGCATCCGTCGGGGCCGGGGGTGCGTGTCGATTCCGCGCTGGCGACGGGACTCGACGTGTCGACCGACTACGACCCGATGCTCGCGAAGGTCATCGCGACAGGCCCCGACCGGGCGACCGCGCTGCGCCGGCTCGATGCCGCGCTGCGCGACACCGTCGTGCTCGGGTTCGAGACGAACATCGAGTTCCTGCGTCTGCTGCTGGCCGTGCCCGAGGTCGCCCGCGGCGAGCTCGACACGGGCCTCATCGCCCGCGCCTTCGACACGCTGCCCTTCGCCGCGCCGTCGGCACGCACGTTCATCGAGGCGGCGCTGCTCTGGGACGCCGGGCCGGCGACGGATGCCGGACGCGCGAGGGTTGCCGGCACGTCGGCATCCGGCCCTTGGGTCCGCGGCGACGGGTGGCGCCTGGGCCCGGCGGCCGCGCGGCGCTACACCCTCGAGTCGGGCGGGCGCACCGCCGACGTCCGCGTGTGGGGACCGTCGGATGACGTGCGGGTGAGCGTCGACGGCGGCCCGGAGTGGCCGGCCGCGGTGTCGGTCGAGCCCGCTGCCGCGTCGGTGACGATCGACGGCCGCACGGCGGGCGTTCGCCACGCGCGCGATGGCGGCGGACTGTGGCTCGCGGGCGACGGGGTGACCCGGTATCTGCGCGAGCAGACCGCGCGCTCAGCGCGCGCCGGCGAGGCGGCGGCATCACCCGAGGTCACGTCACCCCTGCCGGGGACGGTGGTCTCGGCATCCGTCCTCCACAGCGACCACGTCGAGGCGGGTGACGTGCTCGTCGTGGTCGAGGCGATGAAGATGGAGCACGCACTGCGCGCGCCGTTCGCCGGCACCGTCTCGCTCGCCGTCGCGGTCGGCGACCGCGTCGCGCGGGGCGCCGTCGTCGCGACGGTCACGGCCGACTGAGCGCGGGCGCGCCCGACGGCCTACGCTGGCGCCATGACCACGCAACGCGACGAGAACACGAACTCCGACAGCCCGCTCGGCGGCGCCGAGACCACCGAGGAGGAACTCGAGGCCGACAACCCCGCCGAGGAAGACACCCTCAAGTCCCTCGACCCCGACAACAGCCCGGCCTGAGCCGGGCTACGCCTCGCGCGTGATCGTCACCTGCTGTCACCCCCGGCGACGACCACGCGGTCGGCTACGCCTCGCGCGTGATCGTCACCTGCACGTAGAGCTGGCTCTTGAAGGGACCCGCGTACACCCCGCGCAGCGGCGGCACGTCGTTGTAGTCGCGCCCGCGCCCGACGAGCACGTGACGGTCGCCGAGCTCGACGCCGTTGGTGGGGTCGAATCCCTGCCATGAGCCCGAGAACCACTCCACCCACGCGTGCGACTCGCCGGTGACGGCGACACCCACCTCGGCGTGCGGCTTGGGGTGCAGATACCCCGAGACATACCGCGCGGGGATGCCGACCGAGCGCAGCGCTCCGAGGGTGATGTGCGTGATGTCCTGGCAGACACCCTTGCGCTCGGCCCACGCCTCGGCGCCGGTCGAGTGCACACCCGTGATGCCCGGCATGTACTCGACGGCGTCGCCGATCGCCTCGGCGATCGCGTGCGCGGCGCGGCCCGGGTCGTCGTGCTGCGCCGCGATCGACCGGGCGATCTCGGCCACCTCGGGGTGCGGCGCCGTACGCGTCGACTGGCCGAGCATCTCCACGGTCGTGATCGACCGCGCCGTCTCGCGCTCGAGCCGATCCCACGACGTCTCGGTGAAGTCGATCGGCCGTGGCCGCACCTCGACGAGCGAGCGCGCTGTGATGGCGAGCGCGGCGTGGCCGGCGAGCACATCGAACGCGGCGACGCGCGTGCCGAAGTAGTCGGCGTAGTAGTTGACGCTCGTCGACGGCTCGATGTCGAGCTGCGAACTCAGCACGAACTGGCTGTCGGTCGAGCTGGGCAGCATGCGGGCCTCGTTGTACGACGCGCCGACTTCACCGGGGTACGTGAACCCGGTCGCGTGCTCGATGCGCAGGCGCATCATGATGTCTCTCCGATCCAGCTCGGCTCGGCGTGCGTCGGGAAGAACCGATCGCGGATCGCCTCCGACGCCTGCCGCGTGACCTTCTGCACCTGCTCCATGTGATCGGGCAGCACATCGAGGATCTCTTCGATGGGCCGGTACTCGAGGTCGTTGCGGATGCGCCCGAGCGCCCGCGACACGCTGTTCGAGTGCCCCACGCGGTCGGCGACCGGGTCGATCGCCGACATGCACTCCTCGGCGCGCGCGATCGAGTGGATCACCGATCGCGGGAACAGCCGGTCGAGCAGCAGGAACTCGGCCGCGTTGGCCGCACTCGGCATGCCGCGGTAGGTGCGCAGATACGCCTCATACGCGCCGCACGAGCGCAGGATGGTCGTCCACGACGGGCCGGATGCCTCGGTCAACGCCCTCGTCGCGAGCAGTCGCGCCGTCATGTCGGTCCGCTCGATCGAGCGGCCGAGGGTCAGGAACTGCCAGGCCTCGTCACGGCTCGTCGACGAATCGGTGATGCCGACCGCGAGCGCCGAGCGCTCGCGCACCCACTGGAAGAACTCGTGCACCTTCTCGTTGTTGATGCGCCGCGGCATCCGCGAGTAGGTCGTGTTGAGCGTCTCCCACAGCTCGGTCGAGACGATCTCGCGCGCGCGGCGCGCGTTCTCGCGCGAGGCCTGCACGGCGTAGGCGATGCTCGAGGGGTTGGTGCGGTCGACCGCGAGGCTCGTGAGCACGTCGCTGCGCGTGACGTTCTCGGCGTCGGCCGGCGGGAACGACCCCATGACGCCCATCAGCGAACGGCACGCGGTGTCCTCATCGATCCACGGGTCCTCCAGCAGCAGCTGCAGGTGCACGTCGAGGATCCGCGCCGTCCCGTCGCTGCGCTCGATGTAGCGCCCGATCCAGAACAGGCTCTCGGCGATGCGGCTCAGCATGTCACAGCCCCCCTCGTCCCACTTGCGGCAGGGGTTGTCCCACTTGGGGCGAGGCTTGTCCCACTTGTGGTCGATTTGCGCTCGCCGGAACAGCCTTTTCTGGGACATGCATGCGGGGGGATACCGCCTCCGCCCGCGTCTGCTGCTGCTGTTCCTGCTGCGCCGACACCGAGCGCGGGTCGTCGTGCGGCGAGTGGGCCGGCGGCGTCTGCGGGTCGTAGATGATCGGGATCGCCTGAGTGACGGATGCCTGATCGGCCACCAGCCCCGCCAGGCCGCCCGGCTCCTGCAGCCCGCGCGCACTGCGCAGCGGCGCATCGCCGCCGACGATCCAGGTGTCCTTCGATCCGCCGCCCTGCGACGAGTTGACGACGAGCTGACCCTCGGGCAGCGCGACGCGCGTGAGGCCGCCCGGCAGCACCCACACCTCGTCACCGTTGTTGACGGCGAACGGGCGCAGATCGGCGTGGCGCGGACGCATGCCGTCTTCGACGAGGGTCGGGATGGTCGAGAGCATCACGACAGGCTGCGCGATCCAGCCGCGCGGATCGGCGATGAGCTTCTTGCGCAGCTTCTCGAGCTCGGCGGGCGAGGCATCCGGCCCCACCACGAGCCCCTTGCCGCCCGAGCCGTCGACGGGTTTGACGACGAGTTCGTCCAGCCGATCGAGCACCTCTTCGAGGGCGTCGGGCTCTTCGAGCCGCCACGTGTCGATGTTGCCGAGGATCGGCTCTTCGGCGAGGTAGTAGCGGATCAGGTCGGGAACGTACGTGTAGAGCAGCTTGTCGTCGGCGACGCCGTTGCCCACGGCGTTGGCGATCGTCACGTTGCCCAGTCGCGCTGCGAGCATGAGGCCGGGAGCCCCGAGCATCGAGTCGGCGCGGAACTGCAGCGGGTCGAGATAGTCGTCGTCGACGCGGCGATAGATGACGTCGACGCGCTTGGGACCCCGGGTCGTGCGCATGAACACCTTGCCGCCCATGCACTGCAGGTCGCGCCCTTCGACGAGCTCGACACCCATCAGGCGGGCCAGCAGCGTGTGCTCGAAGTACGCCGAGTTGTAGACCCCCGGCGTCAGCACGACGACGTTGGGGTCGGTGGCTCCGGGCGGGGCCGACGCGCGCAGCGCCTGCAGCAGCTTGTTGGGGTAGTCGCCGACCGGCTGCACCCGCATCGAGTGGAACAGCTCGGGCAGGGTCTGCGCCATGACGCGACGGTTCGAGATGACGTAGCTCACGCCCGACGGCACCCGTACGTTGTCTTCGAGCACGCGCATCTCGCCGTGCTCGTCGCGGATCAGGTCGATGCCCGCGACCTGGATGCGCACACCGTTGGCCGAATGGATGCCGGCGGCCTGTCGGTAGAAGTACTGCGAGCTCGCGATCAGCGCGGCCGGCAGCACACCGTCGCGCACGCAGTGCTGATGCCCGTACGCGTCGTCGAGGAACGCCTCGAGCGCGCGCACGCGCTGCTTCACCCCGCCCTCGACCTTCTGCCACTCGTCGAAGTCGATGACACGCGGCACGGCATCCAGCGGGAAGGGACGTTCCTCACCCGCGAAGTCGAACGTGACACCCTGCGCGAGGTACGAACTGGCGAGCGATTCGGTGCGGCCGCGCAGCTCGTCCTGCGTCAGTCGCGCGAGCGCCTGGTAGAGCTCGCGGTACGCCGTGCGCGAGCCCGCCGTGGCACCCGCGTGCGCCGGCTGCTCGAACATCTCGTCGAACGCCGGCACGCCCGAGACGGTCTTGCGCGGCGCGAGGGTGGAGCCGTAGCCATCGAAGAGATCGCCCATGACCCGAGCCTAGTCCGGGCCGTGTTTCGCGAATGTGACGGATGCCGCCGGAGCGGCGACCCCGCTGGCCGGACCGGACCCTGCCCCGACGGGCGTGCGCGGACGTACGCTGGCCTGATGGGGGAACGGCGCCGCGCGAGTCGGGCCCGTACCGGCATGGTGGCCGCTGCGGGCGCATCCGCCGCGCTGCTCGGAGCCGGCGCTGGCGAACTCGTCGCGGTGTTCACGGCACCGGCATCCAGCCCCTTCGCCGTCGTCGGCGGCACGCTGATCGACCTCGCCCCACCGTGGGCGAAGGACACCGCGATCGCCCTGTTCGGCACCGGCGACAAGGCGGCGCTGCTGATCGGGATCGCGATCGTGCTGATGTCGGCATCGGCGCTCCTCGGAGTCCTCGAGGATCGCCGTCCGCCGCTGGGCTCGGTCGTGTTCGGGGTGCTCGGCGTCGCGGTCGGGATCGTGGCGACCGCACGGCCCGACGCCGGACCGCTCGCGTGGATGCCGTCCGTCGCCGCGGGCCTCGTCGCCGCCTTCGCGGTGCGACTGCTCATCCGGCTGATCCCCGATCCGGCGGTGGCATCGCCGGAGGCGCCGTCCGCCGTTTCCCGGGAGGTCGCGGCCCCCGAACCTGGAACCGGCGGCATCGATCGGCGCCGCTTCTTCCTCTGGACGGGACTCGCGGCGACTGCCGGCATCCTCGCGGCGGCGGGCGGGGTGGCCGTCCGAGCGGGATCGCAGGCGATCGGCGTCGTGCGGCGGGCGATCGTGCTGCCGACGCCCTCCGCGACGGCACCGAGTGTGCCCGCCGGAGCTGAGCTCGCGATCGCGGGGCTTGCCCCCGTCGTGACCCCCAACGCCGACTTCTACCGGATCGACACAGCGCTGGTCGTGCCGCAGGTCGATCCGGCCACGTGGAGCCTGCGCATCCACGGACTCGTCGAGCAGGAGGTCGTCGTGACGTGGGACGAGCTGCTCGCCCTCCCGCTCGAAGAGAGCTGGACGACGCTCACCTGCGTGTCGAATCCCGTCGGCGGAGACCTCATCGGAAACGCGAAGTGGCTCGGCTACCCGATCCGTCTGCTCCTCGCACGCGCGAGGCCCGCGGCGGATGCCGACATGGTGCTCTCGCGATCGATCGACGGCTTCAGCGCGAGCACGCCGATCGAGATCCTGCAGGACGACACCGTCGCCGCCATCCTCGCGGTCGGCATGAACGACGAGCCGCTTCCCGTCGAGCACGGCTTCCCCGTGCGGATGGTCGTGCCGGGGCTCTACGGCTACGTCTCGGCGACGAAATGGGTCACGGAGCTCGAGGTGACACGGTTCGACCAGGCATCCGCCTACTGGACCGACCGCGGATGGTCCGAGCGCGGTCCCGTCAAGCTCCAGTCGCGCATCGACGTGCCCCGCCGCGGCGCGGGACTCAGCGCAGGCGACACCGTGATCGCGGGCGTCGCATGGCAGCAGCACATCGGGGTCGCCGGCGTCGAAGTGCAGGTCGACGAGAGGACGTGGCAGCAGGCGACGCTCGCCACCGCGATCTCGGACGACACGTGGGTGCAGTGGTCGCTGCCGTGGGCTGCCGCCTCGGGCCGGCACACCGTCCGGTGCCGCGCCACGGGGGCGCGGGGCGAGACCCAGACCGCCGACATCCGCCCTCCGGTGCCCGATGGCGCGACCGGCTGGGACGAGCTCACCGTCACCGTCTCGTAGCACGCATCCACGGGACATCGTCGGCGCGCCATGTCGCCTGAGGCCGCTCGAGGCGGCGCGTCGCCTCAGCCCGCGAGCACGATGCGCAGCTGCTCGACGGCCCAGTCGAGCTCGGTCGCGCGGATCACCAATGGCGGCGCGATGCGGATCGTCTGGCCGTGCGTGTCTTTCACGAGCACACCGCGCGCCATAAGCCTTTCGGCGACCTCGCGGCCGGTGCCGAACGCCGGGTCGATGTCGACCCCCGCCCACAGGCCGGCGACGCGCGTCGCCGTGACGCCGTGGCCGACGAGCTCGTCGAGCTTCGCGGCGAGGTGCTCGCCGAGCGCCCGAGCACGCGTCTGGAACTCGCCCGAAGCGAGCATCTCGACGACCTGCAGCCCGACGGCGCACGCGAGCGGGTTGCCGCCGAAGGTCGACCCGTGCTCACCCGGGCGGATCACGCCGAGCACGTCGGCGTCGGCGACGACCGCCGACAGCGGGACGATGCCGCCGCCGAGAGCCTTGCCGAGCAGGTACACGTCGGGCACGACGCCCTCGCGGTCGCACGCGAACGTGGTGCCCACGCGGCCGAGCCCCGATTGGATCTCGTCGGCGACGAACAGCACGCCGTGGCGGTCGCAGATCTCGCGGACGGCGCGCAGGTATCCCTCGGGCGGGATCACGACGCCCGCCTCGCCTTGGATCGGCTCGACGAGCACGGCGGCGGTGTTCGCGTCGATCGCCGCCTCGATCGCCGCGGCGTCGCCGTACGGCACCGAGACGAAGCCGGGCGCGAACGGGCCGAAGCCCTCGCGCGCCTGCGGGTCGTCGCTGAAGCCGACGATCGTCGTCGTGCGTCCGTGGAAGTTGCCGCTTGCGACGATCACGGTCGCGGCATCCGCGGGAACGCCTTTCACGCGATACGCCCAGGCGCGGGCGACCTTGATGCCCGTCTCGACGGCCTCGGCGCCCGAGTTCATCGGCAGCACCAGATCCTTGCCCGCGAGGCGCGCGAGCGCCGTGGCGAACGGGGCGAGCCGGTCGTTGTGGAATGCCCGGCTCGTGAGGGTGACGCGGCCGAGCTGCTCGGTCGCGGCGGCGATGAGGGCAGGATGCCGGTGGCCGAAGTTCAACGCCGAGTACGCCGACAGCAGGTCGAGGTAGCGCTTGCCGTCGACGTCGGTCACCCACGCGCCCTCGGCGCGGGCGACGACGACCGGCAGCGGGTGGTAGTTGTGCGCGACGTGCGCATTCTCGGCGGCGATCAGCTCGCTGGTGAGGAAGTCTGCGGTCGGGATGGTCATGGCTCTCCTCGCAGTTCAAGCGTGCAGCACTTGATGCCGCCGCCGCCGAGCAGCAGCTCGGACAGGTCGATGGGCACGGGGTGATAGCCGCGTTCGCGCAGCTGCGCCTCGAAGCCCGTCGCGCGCGGCGAGATGAAGACGTTGAACCCGTCGGATGCCGAGTTGAGCCCGAACACGGCGCCGTCGGCATCCGACACCTCGATCGCCTCGGGGAAGCGCGCGCGCAGAACGGCGCGGGAGTCGGCGTCGAACGCCGACGGGAGGTACGCGATGTTCGCATCCTCGCCGACCGGGTCGAGCACCGAGATCGCGGTGTCGAGGTGGTAGAACCGCGGGTCGATCAGACGCAGCGAGACGACCTCACGCCCGAACACCTCGGCGACCTCGCGGTGGCTGTCGCCCACCGAGCGGAAGCCGGTGCCGGCGAGGATCGTGTCACCCACGAGCAGGAAGTCGCCCTCACCCTCCTGCACCTCGCGCGGTTCGATCACCTCGAAGCCGTGCGCGGCGAACCAGTCCATGAACGGCCGTTCCTCGCCGCGGCGCTCGTCGACGCGGAAGCGCACACCGAGGGCCCGCCCGTCGATCACGAAGCCGCCGTTGGCCGTGTAGACCATGTCGGGCAGCCCGGGGATCGGGTCGATCAGCTCGACCTCGTGGCCGAGCGCGAGGTACGTGTCGTACAGCGTCTGCCACTGCGCGACGGCCTTCGCGGTGTCGGTGGGCTTGGTCGGCTCCATCCACGGATTGATCCGGTAGCTCACCGTGAAGTACTCCGGCCGGCACATGAGGTAGCGGCGGCGTTCCTGTCGGAGGGGGGCCATGTCGCTCCTCGCGTCGCCTCGTGACATCCATTCTGCCAGACGCCCCCTGCCGCCCAGCGGGCAAGGTGAGTAGATTTCTTCTCCATGGGGAGAAGGACTGGGGACGAGACGCGCACGCTGCTGCTGCGCGTGGGAATGCAGATGCTGCTCGAGCGCGGCGCGGCGGCGGGGGTGCAGCACATCCGCCTGCAGGAAGTGCTGCGCCGGGCGGGGCTGACATCCGGCGCGGCCTACCGACTGTGGGCCGATCAGAACGACTATCAGCGCGATCTCGCAGTCGCCATGGTGCGCCTGCGGCTGAGCAGCCCGGCCGACCACATCCGTGCTGCGGTGGCCGATCTCGTCGCGACCGGCGCCGACGGCGACGATGTGATCCGCGCGGCCGCCGACGACCACGTGCGCGCCGCAGCGGCCGACGTCGAAGATTCGGCCGACGCGCTCGACGCGCAGCAGTTCTTGATCTCGCTGGCGCTGCGCGCGACGGCGCAGACCTGGCCCGAGCTGCGCGAGGCCAGCGAGGAGCGGCACCGCGAGTCGATCGCCGCCTATGCGGAGTTCTACGGCTCGCTGATGACGGCCTACGGTCTGCGGATGAAGTCGCCCCTCACCGTGACGGACTTCGCCGAGGCGATCGCCGCGATGGGAGAGGGCTTCGCGCTGCGCGCACTCGAGGGGATCGCGCACCCCACGTATGCCGTCGACGAGGGCGACGAGCTGCCGCGCGGCCCGTGGACGCTCTTCGCCTTGAGCGTGCGGGCACTCGTCAATGAACTGACGACGCCGGTCGACGAGGACGACGGGGGCGGGAGCTCTGGGGTCGAGTGAACCCGATCCCCAGAGCGACACTCCCCCCGGCGTGTCAATGACGGCCCGTCCCGCGGCGATCGCCGTGCTGGAACCGGTCTCCGTCGGCGCTCCCCAGATGCGCCACTCACATGGTGTCTCCCCCGACCACCTGGAGACCAGAAAGATAAATTGTTTCTCTGGCTGGGGTCACCAGCGGAGTTCCGGCCACCCCTCGGCATCCCATGCCACGTTCTGCAGCCCCAGGGTGAACTGTCCCGCCATCTCGGCGTCGTACCAGTGGAAGGCCATGACCCCGTCGGCGATCGACTGCCCGCCGGGGCCCACTCGTGCCCCGTCGGTCTGCAGCAGCACCGTGCCGCCGCCGTCCATGAGTGGCATGCCGTCGCGGTCGAGGTAGGGCCCCCGCGGGTCGTCGGCGCGGCCGACCGCGATCTTGTAGGTGCTGTCGGCACGCCGGCAGCAGCTGTCGAACGACACGAAGAGGAACCAGTCGCCGTCGTGTTCGAGCAGGTACGGCGCCTCGACCGCATTGGGCGGCTCCGCCCGATCGACGAGCCGCAGCGGTTCGGCGTCGTCGGAGCGGAGCCCGCTCGGCCACTCGAGCTGCACCATGCGGATGCCGCTCCAGAACGAGCCGAACGCCATCCAGGCCGTGCCGTCGTCCCCCGTCGCGACGCCGGGGTCGATCGCGTTGAAGTCGTCCGACGCCGTCGACGCGATGACCTCGCCGCGGTCGACCCACTCGTAGGCCGGGTCGTCGGGGTCGAGCGTCGTGTTGGTGGCCAGCGCGATGACGCTGCGGTTCTTGCCGAAGGTGGATGCCGAGTAGTACAGGTACCACGTGCCGTCGTGCTCGACGAGCTCGGGCGCCCACAGGTTGTCGACCCCCGGCACGGCGTCACGCAGCCACTGCGGTTTCGTGTCCCACACCTCGCCTGCGTAGCGCCAGGTCGTGCCGTCGCGCGACGAGCGCACCTGGATGTTCCCGTTCGCGACCGTGCCGCTTCCCGTCGAGTAGACGTACCAGGTGTCGCCGACGTGCGCCAGGGCCGGGTCGTGCGCGGCGAGGTCGCCGCTCAGTTCCCATGTTCCGCTCGGCCCTGACGCGCACGCAGAGAGCGTGACGACCAGCGCGGCGGCAGCTGCGGCGGCGAGCGCGCGCAGCCCCGTCATCACGCGAGGGCGAGAGCCGTCCACGACACCGCGGGCAGCGTGATCGTCAGCTCGCCGCCGTCGATCGACGCACTCTCGTTGGGGCGGGGCGCCACGCGCTCGCGATCGTCGAGCGTGTTCTTCGCGTACACGTCGTCGTCGCTCAGCGTGTGCGACTCGACGAGAGTGACGTCGCCGAGCGCCGCGACGTCGATCGTCACGGTGACCTCGTCGCTCGTCGACCGGTTGACCAGGAACACCGCCGAGCGCCCCGTCTCGGCGTCGTGCGTCGCGACGGCATCCACGAGCGGCACCTCGCCGTAGGCCTCGGTGACGTACGTCGGCGCGTCGAGCTTGAGCTGCAGCGCCGCGCCGCGCGCGAGGCGCGAGGTGATCGAGAACGGGAAGAACGTCGTCTGGCGCCATGCCGGGCCGCCCGGCTCGGTCATGATCGGGGCGATCACGTTGACGAGCTGGGCGAGCGAGGCCGAGGCGACCCGGTCGGCGTGCTTGAGCAGCGAGATCATGAGGCTGCCGAAGACGACCGCGTCAGCGACCGAGTAGATGTCTTCGAGCAGGCGCGGGGCGACGGGCCAGTTGTCGATGCCCTCGATCTTGTCGACGCCGTGGTAGCGCTCGATGTACCAGACGTTCCACTCGTCGAACGAGATGTCGATGCGCTTGCGCGAGCCGCGCACCGATCCGACGTGGTCGGCGGTGGCGACGACGGTCTCGATGAAGCCGTCCATGTCGACGGCGGATGCGAGGAAGCTGCCGAGGTCGCCGCCGCGCTCTTCGTAGTACGCGTGGCACGAGATCAGGTCGACGTCATCGTAGGTGTGGGTCAGCACGACCCGCTCCCACTCGCCGAACGTCGGCATGTGCGCGCTGGACGATCCGCAGACCACGAGCTGGATGTCGGGGTCGAGCTGGCGCATGCCCTTGGCCGCCTGCGACGCGATCTTGCCGTAGTCGTCGGCCGAGCGGTGGCCGAGCTGCCACGGGCCGTCCATCTCGTTGCCCAGGCACCACATGCGCACGTCGAACGGCTCGGTGCGGCCGTTCGCGATGCGCCGCTCGCTCAGGGCCGTGCCGCCGCGGATGTTGGAGTACTCGAGCAGGTCGATGGCCTCGAGGGTGCCGCGCGTGCCGAGGTTGATCGCCATCATGAGGTCGCTGCCGACCTTCTCGAGCCACGACGAGAACTCGTGCAGGCCGACCTCGTTGGTCTCGGTCGAGTGCCAGGCGAGGTCGAGTCGCCGCGGGCGCTCGGCGACGGGCCCGACCGAGTCTTCCCAGCGGAAGCCCGAGACGAAGTTGCCGCCGGGGTAGCGGATCGTGTCGACGCCGAGCTCGCGGACGAGCTCGATGACGTCGGTGCGGAAGCCCTCGGCATCCGCGCTCTCGTGCCCCGGCTCGAAGATGCCGTCGTACACGTGGCGGCCGAGGTGCTCGACGAAGCCGCCGAAGAGCTTGCGGCGGATCGGGCCGATCTCGAAGTGCGGGTCGATGGTCAGGCGTGCGCGGGGCATGTGGATGCTCTCTACTCGGGGTCGTACGGGAATTCGGGGACGAGGGGGGCGGGGGTGCGCTCGAGCGCCGGGACGACCGGCGTGAACGTCGTGCGCAGCCGGAGGTCTTCGGCCGCGGTGATCGGGATGATCGCGCCGTGCCGGAAGCGCGGGGGAAGCACCGGCTCGACGCGCCGCCACTCCCCCGCGTCGAGGTCGGTCGTCTCGAACAGGACGTAGCCGGTGCCGCCGCCGTAGGGCGGCCAGTCGAGCAGCAGGTGCCACCGATCGTCCGAGATCGACGGGACGACGATCGGCCCCTCGGCGTGGCTGAGGTGGTCTGCGCCGAGCTCTTCGCCGACGAGCTCCCACGCCGAGCCGATCCGCTCGCGCGTCGGTCGCAGCAGGTCGGTCGAGCGCTCGTGGAACACCTGCATCAGGTCGGGGCGCTCGTCTTTCGTGAAGCGGTGGTACCAGTCACCGCGTCGCACGACGGTCGAGTCGATCGTGCCGAAGCCCGCCCCGCGGCGCACGTCGATCCACACCTCGGGGGGCGTGAACGTCTCGAAGTCGATGGTCGTCGAGATCATCATGCGGTTGTACGAGGTGCGCACGTCGCGCTCCGCGACGTCGACCGGGTACAGGTTGGATGCCCAGTACACGGCATACCGGCCGATCTGTGCATCCCACACGGCCTCGGGCGCCCAGGCGTTGCCGGCCATGGCGGGGTCGATGACCTCGATGCGGCGGGGCTCGCTCCAGGTGACGAGGTCGGGCGAGCGCCAGATGACCAGCGCCGTCGACCCGCGCTCCTGCGCGCTCCGGAAGTGCCCGGTGCCGTAGACCTGGAGGTCGGTGGCGAGCAGGACGAAACCGGCATCGGCTTCGAGGCGCAGCAGGAACGGGTCGCGGATCGCACGGGTGCCCAGCGGCGAGCGCAGCACCGGCTCGCCACCGTCGAGGACGCTCCACCGGGTGAGCGAGTCGCCGTCGCTGACGGCGAAGTAGACCTGCTCGGCGTCGGGACCGTCTTCGCCCACGAAGTGCGCGAAGAGGTACCCGGCGAAGTCGGTGCGCCCGGCCGCGGGCACACTCGTGCTGTCGATATGGGTCATCTCGGCCGCCTACTTCACACTGCCGAGCGTGAGACCGCCCTGCCAGTAGCGCTGCAGCAGCAGGAACGACAGCAGCAAGGGCAGCACAGAGATGAACGCCCCGGAGGTGATGAGGTTCCACACTTGTTCGCCGCCGGCGCCGGCGTTCGACAGCGTCAGCCAGCGGTTGAGACCGACGGTGACCGGCAGGGTGCGCGGGTCGGTGAGCATCGCGAGCGGCAGGAAGAAGTTGTTCCACGTGCCGACGATCGACAGCAGCAGCACCGTGACGATCGCGGGGCGCAGCAGCGGCAACACGATCGTCGTGAAGGTGCGCCACTCGCCCGCACCGTCGATGCGCGACGCCTCGAGCAGTTCGTCGGGTACCGAGTCTTGCGTGTAGACGCGCATCAGGTAGACGCCGAACGGGTTCAGCAGCGAGGGCAGGATGACCGCCCAGCCGGTGTTGATGAGGCCGTACTGGCTGAGCAGCATGAACTGCGGGATCACGAGCGCCGTCAGCGGCACCATGACCGAGCCGAGGATCATTCCGAAGACGAATCCGCGCCCCTTGAAGCGGTACTTGGCGAAGCCGTAGCCGGCGAGCACCGCGACGATGGTCGCGCCCGTGCCCGAGACGAACGAGTACACGAACGAGTTGCCGAGCCAGGTCCAGTAGATCCCGTTCTGGTGCTCGAACAGGCCGGCGACGTTCGTGAAGAACGCGGCCGGGTTGTCGAACCAGAACGCCGGGCTCGAGAACAGGCTGCCCGTGCTCTTGGTGGCTGCGACGAAGAGCCACCAGATCGGGATGACGAAGTAGATCGCCATGATGATGAGCAGCACGTGCGATCCGATGCGCCGACCGCCCTGCGCGGCGAGCCGGTTGCGTCGCTGGTCGCGGCGCTGCTCACGGGTGAGTCGTGTGCGACGGCTGCGCGGCGCTGCGTCGAGCGCTGCGGGGGCGACCTCTGCGGTGGGGATGGCCATCACTTCAGTCCGTTCTGCTTGCGGGTCAGGAAGAGGAACCCGAACGACCCGATGAACACGACGATCGCGAGCGAGAAGGCGATCGTCGATGCGTAGTTGAACTGGCTGTAGCTGAACGCGAGGGCGAACGCGTACATGTTCGGCGTGTAGTCGGCGGGGAGGGCGCCGGAGGCGACCGAGCGCAGCACCGTGGGTTCGGTGAAGAACTGCAGCGTGCCGATCAGGGCGAAGGTGATCACCATGATCATCGACGACGAGATCATCGGCACCTTGATGCGCGTCGCGATCTGCCAGCCGTTGGCGCCGTCGATGCGCGCCGCCTCGTAGATGGCGGGGTCGATCGAGCGCAGGGCGGCGTAGATGACGATCATGTAGTAGCCCGACCACTGCCACGTGACGACGTTGACGAGGCTGAAGAAGATCGTGCCCGACGACAGGAAGTTCGGGGCGTCGAGGCCGAAGAGCTCGAAGATCGTGCCGGCCGGACCGAAGCGCGGGCTGTAGAGGAAGCTCCACATGAGAGCGCCGATCACGACGGGGATCGCGTACGGGGCGAAGATCAGCAGGCGGGATGCCTTCGAGAGCCAGGTCGCGAGGTTGTCGAGCAGCAGCGCCGCGACGAGCGCGACGACCAGCTGGGCCGGGATCATCACGAGGGCGTACAGCGCGACCCGGCCGAGACCGCCGAGGAACAGCGGATCGGTGAAGGCCTTGAGGTAGTTGTCGAGGCCGACGAACTTGGTGCCGGTCGCGAGCGTCGAGCTGAACAGGCTCATGCCGAACGCGTAGATCAGCGGGAAGATCAGGAACGCCGCGAAGATGACGAGGAAGGGTGCGACGAACAGCCAGCCGACGCGCTGGCGGCGTTCGATGCCGCTGCGGTGACGGCCGGTGCGCGCGGGGGGCGCGGCGACGGCGTGCGTGGTCATGGTTCTCCTCAGTGAGAGGCCAGAAGGATGGTGTGGCGAGCCGGCCCCGGGTTCCCGAGGGTACGGGGCCGGCTCGCCCGCGGGCTCACTGGAGTGTGAAGCCCTGCTCGGTCGCGTACTTCTCGAGCGTCGCCTGCAGGTCGTCGAGCGCCGTCGCCGAGTCCTTGCTGGCGTCGACGACGACCGCGGTCACTTCCTGCTGCAGCTGGTCGTAGGCGTAGTTCTGGAAGGGGCTGAACGTGAAGCCCTTGTAGCCCGCTGCCGCGTCGAGGAAGACGTCCTTGTTGATCTGCTGACCGCCGAAGAACGGGTACTCGAGGTCACGGAAGTAGTCCGACTCGAGGATCGGCTTCCACAGCGGGAACAGCGCCGCCTTCTCGATGCCGATCTTCCACGCCTGTTCCGTGCCGAAGACGTCCTTCGCGACGGTCGCGGCCGCCTCCTTGTCCTTCGCCTGCGACGTCACGGCGAAGGTCGAGCCGCCCCAGTTGACCTGCACCGGGTCGGCGGCATCCCACTGCGGCAGCGGAGCAGCCTGCCACTGCGCACTCTCGTCCGAGCCCTCGAGGCCCTGCAGGTAGCCGGGGCCCCACGCGGCGGCGAGGTAGATGGCGTACGTGCCGTCGACGAGCTTGGTGTTGTAGTCGGCGGTGAATGCCTCGTCGACGTTCACGAGACCCTTCGAAGCGAGGTCCTCCCAGTAGGCGAGGACGTCCTTGGATCCCTGGTCGTTGACGTCGATGCCGATGTCGGTCGGGTTCGCGTTGTCGTAGACGAACGGCACCGAGCCGTTCTGGGCGAACATCGCCTGCGTGAACGCCCGGCCGTTCGGCGGGAAGTTGGCGAGGACTCCGGGGGCACCGGCATCCTTCAGCTTCTGAGCGGCGGCGCCGAACTCGTCCCACGTGGTGGGCGCGGCGATGCCGTACTGGTCGAGGATGTCCTTGCGGTAAAGCATGCCCATGGGGCCACCGTCGACGGGGATCGCGTAGACCGAGTCACCCGACGAGACGTCCTTCCAGGCGCCTTCGGTGTAGTTGTCCTTGACGTCGGCCGCGCCGTACTCCGACAGGTCGACGAGGGCGTCGCGGATCGAGAAGCTCGAGAGCACCTCGGCCTCGAGCATGATGACGTCGGGGGCGCCCGAGCCCGACTCGATGGCGGTCGAGAACTTGGTGTACTCGTCGTTGCCCTGGCCGGCGTTGGTCCAGCAGATCTGGACGTCGTCGTGGGTGTTGTTGAACTCGTCGACGACGTCTTCGAAGGCGGGATACCAGGCCCAGACGCTCACCTGGGTGGCGTCTTCGTTGACGATCTTGTTGGTGCACGATGCCTCGGCGGACGAGCCGTCGGACGACGAGCACCCAGTGAGAGCGGCGGCGGCGACGGCTGCGATGCCGACCCCTGCCAGGATCTTGGACTTCATTGGCTGTGCTTTCTCTCGAGGGTGGTGAGTCCGGATGGAGATCACTGCCCGGCGGAGACAGACTGGTCTGCTCTCCGTCGAGCCGTTCTACAACGTTGTAAAGTAAACGTTGTAAAGATGATGCCGCACGCTCGCGGCGGTGTCAAGACGGTCTCGCAGATCGTTACCGGGCCGCCGCGGGGGCCGACTCGCGCTCGACGATGTGGAAGTCGGCGAGATGCAGTGACACCGCCTCGGGGGCGTCACCGTCGATGCGCGCGCGCAGGGTGTCGACCGCCGCGCGGGCGATCCAGCCCCGGCCCGGGTCGACGGTCGTCAGCGACGGGATGGAGTACTCGGCATCGTCGATGTCGTCGAACCCGATCACGGCGACGTCGGTCGGGATGCGCAGTCCCGCCTCTTGCAGCACCCGCATGGCGCCGAGGGCGAGCGTGTCGTTGAGGCCGAACACGGCATCGAACTGCGCTCCCCCGGCGAGCAGCTCGCGCATCGCGCGGGCACCGTTCGAGCGGTGCCAGAGCGTCGTATAGCCCATCAGCGACTCGTCGAACGCGATGCCGGCGGCCTCAAGCGCCTCGCGGTGCCCGCGCAGGCGCAGACCGGCCGAGCCGATCACCTCGCCCTCGTGCGCGCCGATGACGGCGATGCGCCGTCGCCCGTTTGCGATCAGGAACTCGGTCGCCGCACGCGCGGCCTCGACGTTGCGCATCGTGACGTGATCGGCGGGGCCGTCGAAGATGCGCTCACCGAGCACGACGAGCGGATACGGGACGCGCAACGCCTCGGCATCCTCTTGCCCCATGCCCAGCGGGCTGAAGATCAGCCCGTCGGTGAGCTTAAGCCGCGGGCTGCGCAGCAGCTCGAGCTCGCGCTGCCGGTCCGAGCCGGTCTGCTCGATCAGCACGACGAGCCCCGCACTCTCGGCCGCGGCGATGACGTTGGCGGCGAGCTCGGCGAAGTACGGCAGAGAGAGATCCGGCACCGCGAGCGCGATGGCGCCCGTCTTGCCCGAGCGCAGATTGCGGGCTGTGAGGTTGGGCGTGTATCCGAGCTCGGCGACCGCGCGCTCGACCTTCTCGCGCGTGACCGGCCGGATGTGCGGGTAGTCGTTGATGACGTTCGACACCGTCTTGATCGACACGCCCGCCAGGCGTGCCACATCGTGCAGCGTCGCAGCCATCGTCATCCCCTTCGTGGGTACACACTTTACAACGTTGCAGAGGTGCGACGCCCATCGCGGAAATGTACCACCGCCGACCCCCTTGTCCCACTTATGGCTGTCTTGGACGCCCAGAACCGACCACAAGTGGGACAAGCTCTGCCCTAAGTGGGACAAGCTCCGCCGAAAGCGGGACGAGGGTCAGACGACGGCCTCGCTCCAGCGGTCGGGGTTGCCGAAGCGGTGCGCGGTGATCGAGATCGACTGCTCGTGCAGGAACGGCAGCAGCTCGATGCGGCCGGCGGTCGTCACCTCGTTGGCGTAGACCGCGAGATCGGGGTCGCCGTCGACCGCCGCCGCGAGCTCGCCGTGCAGCGCGGCGACGGATGCCGGGGATGCCGACGACCCGACCAGCCGCACGCGCGGGATCCCGCCCTCGGCGCGCGCAGCACGGACGCGATCGAGCCACTCGGCATCGGTCTCGAGGTAGACGGCGACGTCGAGATCACCGAGCGCGCGGCGCACGGCGGCGGGAAGACCGACCGGCGCGCTCAGGGTGAACTCGCCGCCCGCGCGCACGGCCGCGACGACGACGCGCAGCAGCGCCTGCCACGACGCGTCGCGCGTCGCGCGGATCGCCGTCTCGACGGGCCGATAGCGGAACAGGTTCCGCTCGACGCCGAGTTGCGAGACGTCTTTGACCCGACCGAACTCGCGATCCCAGGCGACGGCATCCGACAGCGCGCCGCGCCGCAGCCATTCGAAGGCCTCGTAGTCGAGCGATGGCTGCGCCGCCTCGATCAGCGCCGTGATCCGCGCGTCGAGCCCGCGCAGGTGCAGCGTCGATGAGGGCGCACCGCCCGCCGACGGCCGCCACGAGCCGAGCCCGACGAGGTAGTTCGGGCCCCCCGCCTTGGTGCCGGCGCCGACCGCCGAGCGCTTCCAGCCGCCGAACGGCTGGCGCTGCACGATCGCGCCGGTGATGCCGCGGTTGACGTAGAGGTTTCCCGCTTCGACATCGTCGAGCCACGTCTCGAGGTCGGCCGGGTCCTGCGTGTAGAGCCCCGCCGTCAGTCCGTACGCGACCGCGTTCTGCAACGCGATGGCCTCGGTCAGCGTGCGGGCGTGCATCACACCCAGGACGGGGCCGAAGAACTCCTCGAGGTGCGTCCGCGAGCCGGGCCGCACGCCGGTGCGGATGCCGGGGCGCCACAGTCGGTCGGCGTACTCGGGCGGAGCGCCCTCGACGGGGCGGGGTTGCACGAGCCACTGCTCACCCTCTTCGAGCGTCGTCAGCGCCCACGCGAGCTTGCCGCGGGGCACCTCGACGACGGGGCCGACTTCACTACGCGGATCGGAAGGCGGCCCGACGCGCAGCGACTCGGTGGCATCCACCAATTGCCGCGCGAAGCGCTCCGACCGTGCGACGGGCCCGACCAGGATCGCGAGCGACGCGGCCGAGCACTTCTGCCCGGCGTGGCCGAACGCGCTCTTGACGAGGTCGGATGCCGCGAGGTCGAGATCGGCCGACGGCATGACGATCATGGCGTTCTTGCCACTCGTCTCCGCGAGCAGCGGCAGATCGGCACGCCACGAGCGGAACAGCGCCGCCGTCTCCCACGACCCGGTCAGGATGACCCTGTCGACGCCGTCGTGCGCGATGAGCTGCTGCCCGAGGCCGCCCTCGTCGATGTCGACCAGGGCGAGCACGTCGCGCGGCACGCCCGCACTCCAGAGCGCTTCGGCGACGACCGCGGCGCAGCGACGCGCCTGAGGTGCGGGCTTGAAGACGACCCCTGACCCGGCGGCGAGCGCGGCGAGCACGCCGCCCGCGGGGATCGCGATCGGGAAGTTCCACGGCGGAGCGACGACGGTCACGCGCGCGGGGACGAACACCGCGCCCGGCACCCGGTCGAGCTCGCGCGCCGATGCCGCGTAGTAGTTCGCGAAGTCGACGGCCTCGCTGATCTCGACGTCGGCCTCGGCGAACACCTTCCCGGTCTCCGATGCGGCGACCTCGATGAGCTCGCCGCGCCGGGCCTCGAGTGCCGCGGCGGCGGCCTGCAGCACCGCGGCACGCTCGGCGGCGGGCGTCGCCCCCCACCGCTCGGCTGCACCGCGCACCCGGTCGACCACCCCGTCGAGCTCCTTCGGCGCCTCGACCCGCGCGGCCGCCAGGGCCGCATCGCCGGCCGTCGACGACTCGACGCGGGCGAGGATGCCACGTGCCCACGCCCGGTTCGCCGGCAGCGCCGGGTCGCTGTCGGGCGCCGCCGTGAACCCCGCCGCACCGCGGTCACCTGACGCCGCCGCCCGCAGCGACGACGCGGCCTCGCGCGCGTCGTAGAAAGCGGTGTCGACGTCTTCACCGAGCAGGGGCGCCGCGTCGGTGTCGTCGTGCGCCGCACGGGCGATCCCGAGCACCGCCTGCGTCAGGTCGCCGGCATCGTCCGGCGCCGTGCGGGCGATCGTCCCGTCGCCGTGACCCGGCCCTGCGGCGTCCGCGCGCCGCTGCCGGCCGCGGTCCTGACGTCGGTTGGGCCGGTCGGGCAGCCTTCGCTCGTCGGCACGGGCGAGCGACGCGAGGAACCGCTCGCGCTCGCGCTCGAACATCGCGGGGTCGCTCGCGAGGTCGAAGGCCGCCGAGAGGAAGTTCTCGCTCGACGCGTTCTCTTCGAGTCGGCGCACCAGGTAGCTGATCGCGACGTCGAACTCGTCGGGGCGCACGACCGGCACGTACAGCAGCACGTGGCCGACCTCGCGCGTCACCGCTTCGACCTGGCCCTGCGCCATGCCGAGCAGCATCTCGAACTCGATCGCCTCGCGGACGTCGCGCTCACCGGCGAGCAGCCACGCGTAGGCGATGTCGAAGAGGTTGTGCCCCGCGACGCCGACGCGCACGGCACGGGTGTGCTCGGCGCGCAGCGCCTCGTCGAGGCAGCGCAGGTAGCCGGCATCCGAGTCGAGCTTCGAGGCGTGGGTGGCGAGCTCCCAGCCGTGCATCACGGCATCGACGCGCTCCATCGCGAGGTTCGCCCCCTTGACGAGCCGCACCTTGATGCGCGCGCCGCCGGCATCCACTCGCTGCTGCGCCCACGCGGTCAGCTGCCGCAGGGCAGGCAGCGCGTCGGGCAGGTAGGCCTGCAGCACGATCCCCGCCTCGAGATCCTGCAGCCGGGGGTCTTCGAGGATGCGCGTGAACACCGCGATCGTGAGGTCGAGGTCGCGGTACTCCTCCATGTCGAGGTTGATGAAGGTGGTCCCTGAGCCTGTCGAAGGGCGGCCGGATGCCGTGAGGTACAGCGGCAGCAGGCGCTCGACGACGAGCTCGACCGTCTCGTCGAAGGCCCACATCGAGATGTGGCTCGCGATCGCCGAGACCTTGACCGAGACGTAGTCGACGTCGTCGCGGCGGATCAGGTCGTGGATGCCCTCGAGCCGCCGCCGCGCCTCGCCCTCGCCCAGCACCGCCTCGCCCAGCAGGTTGAGGTTCAGCCGGGCGCCCGACTCACGGATCGTCGCGAGCGCCGGGCCGAGCTTGTCGGGCCGCGCGTCGACGACCAGGTGCCCGACCATCTCGCGCAGCACGCGTCGCGCGATCGGCACCGTCGGCGACGGCAGCACGGGGGCGACGGCCGCGCCCGCGCGCACCGCGCCGCGCAGGTACCACGGCAGGAATCCCGGCACGAGCGGCGCGATGCGCTGAAGATTGGATGCCGCCGCGCCGAGCGACTCGGGTCGCATCACACCGTCGACGAAGCCGATCGTGAACGGCAGCCCGTTGGGATCCTTGAGCACACCGGCGAGACGCTCGGCCGCGGGGTCGACATCGGCATCCGCCGCCTCGGTCACCCAGCGCTGCGCGAGCGCGATGGCCCGCGCGGCGAGATCGGGGGCGGCGACATTCGGCAGAGGGCTGTCAGGGGTCACCCTTACAGCCTGCACCGTCGCGATGCGATCGGGTGGCGGCGTGCGAACGATTCCGGAAAACCTCCGCCCGGGCCGCCCCCTGGGTCACTGCCAGCGGCTGGGCGCCTCGGTGCGCGTCGAGGGCAGCGCCGCGCCGGCGGCCCACGCGCTCAGCCACTCGGGCAGCGGCGGCAGATCGTCGGGGCGGCCGAGCGCGGCGAACAGCTCGTCGGTGTTGACGACACCGCCGCCCTTGCGCAGGAACCGTGCGCGCACGTACATCTCGGCGTAGACCTCGCCGTCGACGACGGCGCGGTGGATCTGGTAAACGGCCTTGTCGTCGTGCCCGTACAGGCGCGACTCGACTGTGAAGCGCTGCCACAGCTGCAGCGACTTGCGGAAGGTCACGGTCTCGCTCGCCACGACGGCGTACCAGTCGCGCGCGTTCATGGCATCCCACAGCCCCGTGCGGATCAGCAGGTCGAAGCGGCCGAGGTCGAACAGCGAGGCGTAGCGCCCGTTGTTCATGTGCCTCAGTAGGTCGATGTCCGTCGGCAGCGTCCGCAGCCGGATGCGCCCGACGGTGCGCGGCGGCAGCGCGCCGTGCCGTCGCAGCAGCACTTTCGCGCGCGCGATCGTCAGCAGGGTCCGCAGCCACACGTTCACTCGCGGGATGCTACCGGCACCGCGACCGTTGGCACGAAACGTGTGTCGGCATCCGCTGACCGTCCGTCCGAATCTGCGGCGAAACGCTGGATTTCGCGTTTTCACAGGCCAGACGTAGAGTCTGGCCATGGAAGCCACCTCCGAACCCACCGCGAAGACCGACATCGTCGTCCGTCCCGTGCGGGACGTGGATGCCGAGGCCCTGGGCCGCGTGCACGCGACCTGTTGGCACGAGACCTACGACCACCTCATCAGCCGCGCCGCACTCGAGAAGGTGTCGCCGCGGCGACTCGCCGAGCTGTGGACGCATTGGGTGTCGCAGGGCCCCGAGTTCAAGATGTTCGCGGCTCTCGCCGATGGCGAGATCGTCGGCTTCGTCGGCTCGGGCCCCGCCCGCGACCGCGACGCCCCCCGCAACCGCGAGCTCTACTTCATCTACCTGCTCGACGAGCACCACGGCACGGGCATCGGGCAGCGCCTGTTCGACGCGGCGATCGAGCCCGACGAGCCGGTGTACCTCTGGGTGGCCGATGACAACCCCCGCGCGCACCGCTTCTATGCTCGCAACGGGTTCACGCTCGACGGCGCGACGCACACCGAGCCGTTCCTCGGCGAGACGCTGACCGAGGTCCGCTTCGTCCGCTGACCGTGGTCCCACCCTCGGTGATCGAGTAGCCGCGACGAAGGAGCGGCGTATCGAGATCAGCGGCAGTCGTCAGCGACCCGAGACGGTGCCGAACAGTCTCGCGATCGGGGCGAGCACGAGGGGGCGGGCCGCGACCCACGCCGCCGCGATGACGACGAGCGAGAGCACGAACATCCAGAACCCGGTCCAGTTGTCGGCGTAGGCGACGCCGTCGACCGAGCCCTGCGCGGCGTACATGTGGTTCAGGTTGCGCAGTGCTCCCGTCGCGAACACCAGTGCGACGTGGATGAAGATGAACACGACGAAGTACAGCATCGTCGGGAAGTGCACCTTCCGCGCCCACTCGATCGGGTACGCGGCGCTCAGCTTGGCGTTCTTCTTCGGCCACAGCCCGCTCATCCGGTAGCCGGTCACGATCGCGAGCGGCGCCGCGAGGAACACGGTCGAGAAGTAGGCGAGCTGCTGCAGCGCGTTGTAGTTCACCCAGCCGTTCTCCGTCGGCCAGTCGAGTGACACATACTGCAGCGCGGCCGAGACGGCGTTGGGGAAGACTTCCCAGCTGGTCGGCACGATGCGCATCCACTGCCCCGTGACGAACAGCAGCACGACGAAGACGACGCCGTTGATGATCCACAGCAGGTCGAGCGACTGGTGGAACCAGATCGTGAGGCTCGTCTTGCCCTTCGGGTCGCGGCGCGGGGTCCAGAACACGGCGGGGCGCTTCTCGCCTCGGATGGTGAGGCCGGTGCGGATGATCAGCACCATCAGGAACACGTTGAAGAAGTGCTGCCATCCGAGCCATGCGGGAATCCCGACCGGCGCCCCCTCGGGCAGGTGGTACTCACCCGGATAGGTGGCGAGGAACTCCTGCATGCCGTCGAGACTCAGGAGGAAGCGCACCGCGAGCACGGCCATGCCGGCCGCGAACAGCAGGCCGAGCCCGCCGACGATCACCGCGCCCGCCCACTGGCCCTTCGTGAAGGGCCCGACCCGTGCCGGTTCCGGTTCGGATGCCGGACGTTCGGACGCCGCGCGGCCCGGCCACACCGACCGCGTGAACGGCAACGGCGCGCGCGGCCCGGCATCCACCGCCGTCGCGGCGGGTGTCGCCGGCGCCGAGACTGTCGCCGGGGCCGCGGCGGGCGGCGTTACGGGCACGCTCTGCTCGGCCACCGACTCCGTCGCAGCTGAAGCGGCCGGGGATGCCTCGATGACGACGACCGGTGCCGCTGCGGTGCCCGCCGGCGGCCACGGCTCGCCGCCCGGCGTGCGCGGCAGGCCGCGGCGCACGGGTGCGGCCTCGGCATCCGACATCACGGGCACGTCCTGCTCAGACGCCGACGCCGTGACGACAGGAGCTGCCCCGGATGCCGGGATAGCGGCATCCATCACTGGCACGCTCTGCTCCGACTCCGAAGCCGTGACGACAGAAGCTGCCCCGGATGCCGCAAGCGCGGCCGGCGGCCACGGCTCGCCGCCCGGCGTGCGCGGGAGACCGCGGCGGACGGAGCCGGACACCCCGGCGGCCATCACGGCTTCGTAGGCCGCAGCCGACGCCGACGATTCCGGCTGCGTGGCGTCCAGCACGGACGCAGTCGTCGCGATCGGCTCTCTCACCGCTTCGGAGGCCGCAGCAGGCGCCGACGATTCCGCCGCCACGCCCGGCGCGCCGCCGACCGCAACCACCGGCGCATCGCCCGCGGGCGGCCACGCGTCGCCGCCCGCGGCACGGGGGAGGCCACGGCGCAGCGCGCCACCGAAGGTCGCCATGCGGGTTACGCCTTCTTCTTCGCCTCGAGCGCGGCGATCAGCTGCGGGACGACCTGGAACACGTCGCCGACGATGCCGAAGTCGGCGATCTCGAAGATGGGCGCGTCGCCGTCCTTGTTGATCGCGACGATCGTCTTGGCGGTCTGCATGCCGGCCTTGTGCTGGATCGCGCCCGAGATGCCGAGGGCGACATACAGCTGCGGCGCGACCGAGACCCCGGTCTGACCGACCTGGTGCGAGTACGGGATGTAGCCGGCATCCACCGCGGCGCGCGACGCGCCCACCGCGGCGCCCAGCGCATCGGCGAGCTCTTCGACGAGGACGAACTTCTCAGCCGAGCCGAGACCGCGCCCGCCCGAGACGACCTTCGCGGCGCCCCGCAGCTCGGGGCGGGAGGATGCCGCGACCTCGGCTTCGAACCCGGTGATCTGCGCGGCCGGCGCCCCCGATGCCGATACGTCGAGCGGCACGACCTCGGGCGAGGCGACCGCCTCGGCGCGCGCGTCGACGGCGCCCTGTCGCACCGTGATGACGGGCGCGCCGAACGTCGCGGCGCTCGTCGCGTTGAACGCGCCTCCGTACACGGAATGCTGCGCGAGCACGCCCTCGTCGTCGCGCGCGACGCCCACGGCATCCACGGCGAGCGCCGAACGCGAGCGCACCGCGAATCGGCCGGCGATGTCGCGGCCCTCGATCGAGTTCGAGATCAGCACGGCGTCAGGGTGAACCGCTGCGGATGCCGCGGCCAGAGCGTCGACGAGCGGCACGGTGAGCGCCGTGTCGGCGCCGCCGAGGCCCGCGGTCAGCACGGTGGCCGCCCCGAGTTCCGCGGCAGCCGTGGCCAGATCGGCATGCGCGGACTCGCCCGCGACGACGAGCGCGACCGGCGAGCCGATCGCAGCGGCCGCGCCGAGCAGCCCGGCCGACGACGACGCGAGCGCGCCGTCGGGGGTGACGTCCAGCAGCACGAGGATCGCGTCTGCAGCGAAATCTGTCATGGCCTGTCCCTTACGCCAGTCGGTTCTCGATGAGGAAGGCGGCGAGCTTCTCGCCCGCGTCTCCCTCGTCGGTGATCTTCACGCCCGCGCCGCGCGGCGGCTTCTCGCTGACCGCCGTCAGGATCGACTGGGGGGCGGATGCCGGGTCGACCTCGACCCCGAGGTCGGCGAGCGAGACCGTCTCGAACGGCTTCTTCTTCGCCGCCATGATGCCCTTGAAGTTCGGGAAGCGCGCGTCGGGCAGCGCCTCGGTGATCGAGATGACGGCGGGCAGCGCAGCCGTCACCTGTGCGGTGCCGGCATCCGTCGCACGCGTGCCCGACACCGCGTCGGCGCTGATCGTCAGGGACGACAGCGCGGTCGCCTGCGGCACGCCCAGGTGCTCGGCGAGCATGGCGGGGAGCACCCCGCCCGACCCGTCGGTGGAGAGGTTGCCGGTGATGACGAGGTCGAACCCGACGCGCTGCACGGCGGCTGCGAGCACGGCGGCGGTCACACCCAGGTCGGCACCGACGAGCGCCTCATCGACGACCTGCAGCGCCGAGGCCGCACCCATCGCGAGTCCTTTACGGATCGTCGCCGCGGCGTCGGATGACGCCATCGAGACCACGACGACCTCGGTGCCGGCGTTCGCGTCGGCGTACGAGAGGGCGACTTCGAGAGCACGCTCGCCGATCTCATCGAGCACGCGATCCGAGGCAGCGCGATCGGCCAGACCCGTCTCGGCGTTGAGCTTCCGGTCGCCATAGGTGTCGGGGACTTCCTTGACCAGCACCACGATCTTCATCGGTTCTCCTTCGGGATGCGTTCAGTCTACGAGATGCGACGCAGTCTCGCGAAACGTGACACTGAGAATCATCCGAGGACCACGGAGCGGGCTCGATCGCACCGATCAGCGGTGCGTGAAGTTCGCGGGGCGCTTCTCGCGGAAGGCTGCCATGCCCTCTTTCTGGTCGTCCAGGGCGAACAGCGACGAGAAGACCTGCTTCTCGAAGCGCAGGCCCTCGGCGGCAGTCGTCTCCTGCGACGCGCGCAGCGACTCCTTCGCGGCGTAGACGACGGGCAGCGACTTCGAGGCGATCGTGTCGGCGACCTTCGCGGCCTCCTGCAACAGCTCGGCGGCCGGAACGACGCGCGAGACGAGCCCTGCGCGCTCGGCCTCCCCCGCATCCATCGTCCGCCCCGTCAGCACGAGCTCGGCCGCCTTGTAGTAGCCGATCGCCCGCGGCAGGCGCTGCGTGCCGCCGAGCCCGGGGATCACGCCGAGGTTGATCTCGGGCTGGCCGAACTTCGCCGTATCGGCCGCGAGGATGATGTCGCACGTCATCGCGAGCTCGCAGCCGCCGCCCAGCGCGAAACCGGCGACCGCGGCGACCACGGGTGTGCGCGTACGACTGAACGACTCGAGGCCGACGAACGGGTTGTCCATCGACATCTCGCGCGGCGACTTGTCGGCCATCTCCTTGATGTCTGCGCCCGCGGCGAAGGCTCGCTCAGAGCCGGTGAGCACGATGCATCCGATGTTCTCGTCGGCATCGAAGGCGGCTGACGCGTCGGCCAGCTCGCGCACGAGCGTGGAGTTGAGCGCGTTGAGCGCCTCGGGACGGTTCAGGGTGATCCAGCCGACGCGCCCGCGGGTCTCAACCTGGATCGTGGAGTACTCGGTCATGGCCCCAGTCTCTCAGCCCACTCCGCGACCGTCACGCGCCGACGATGCCGCGTCCGATGATGACGCGCATGATCTCGTTCGTGCCCTCGAGGATCTGGTGCACGCGCAGGTCGCGCGCCACCTTCTCGATGCCGTACTCGTGCAGGTAGCCGTATCCGCCGTGCAGTTGCAGGGCCTGGTTGGCGACGTCGAATCCGGCATCCGTCGCGAAGCGCTTCGCCATCGCACACTGCACGGCGACATCCGGCGCGTCCGTGTCGATCGCACGTGCGGCCCCCTGCACGAGCGCACGCGCGGCCTGCAGCTGCGTCGCCATGTCGGCGAGCGCGAAGACCACCGACTGACGCTGCGCGAGCGCCTCGCCGAAGGTGAATCGCTCGTGCACATACCGCACGGCGCGATCGAGCGCCCACTGCGCGCCGCCGAGCGAGCACGCGGAGATGTTGACGCGGCCCCCGTTCAGGGCTTTCATCGCGATGCCGAAGCCCCCGCCGAGCGTGCCGAGCACGGCGGATGCCGGGACGCGCACCTCGTCGAAGATCACCTGCCGCGTGGGCTGCGCGTTCCAGCCCATCTTGAGCTCGTTGGGCCCGAAGCTCAGACGCGGGGCATCGCCCGGGACGAGGAACGCCGTGATCCCGTTCGCGCCCGGCTCCCCCGTGCGCGCCATGACGACATAGACGGAGGCCTCCCCCGCGCCCGAGATGAACTGCTTGACCCCGGTGAGCACGTACTCATCGCCGTCGGCGACCGCGCTCGTGGTGATCGCGGCGGCGTCCGACCCCGCACCCGGCTCGGTGAGGCAGTACGAGCCGAGGCCGCGCATCGCGGCCAGGCTCGGCAGCCATTCGCTCCGCTGCGCGTCGGTGCCGTATGTGTCGATCATCCACGCGACCATGTTGTGGATCGTGATGTAGGCGGCGATCGTCGGGTCGCCCATCGCGAGCGCTTCGAAGACGGCTGCCGCATCCTGCCGTTGCAGGCCCGCGCCGCCGACATCGTCGCGGACGTAGACCGCGCCGAGCCCGAGCTCCCCCGCCTCCACCAGGACGTCGCGCGGGAAGTGCTTGCGGCGATCCCAGTCGAGCGCATTCGGGGCGAGACGCGTCTGCGCGAACTCGCGCACCGCGTCGAGGATGGCTGCGCGCTCTTCGGCAGAAAGAGCGGTCGGGGTAGCGGTCATGCTCATGTAGTCACGTCCTCGTGAGACAAATCGACATCTTCGTCAGAGCCCGGTAGGGCATATTGCTCAGTGTACGCGGTGCGTGGTCGCGGCGCTGTGAGCGAGGGGCGGATGCCGGAGGTCAGCCTTCGGATTCGGCGGCGCGGAGCGAGATCGCCGACGTGCCGACCTCGTCGACGAAGCCCTCGATGTGGCGCTCGTCGGGCCCGACGTATTCGGACAGCGGGCGGATGAGCGCGTTGGATGCCGCCTGCTCCATGATGTGCGCCGTCCACCCGACGACCCGCGCCGCGACGAACAGCGGCGTGAAGGTCAGCGTGTCGAAGCCGATCAGGTTGTAGGCAGGGCCCGAGGGGTAGTCGAGGTTCGGGTAGATGCCCTTGCGCTCGACGAACTCGCGCTCCAGCGTCGCGTACAGCGCCTCGACATCGGGACGGTCGTAGTAGGCGATGAGGGTGTCGAGGGCCGCCTTCATCGTCGGCACCCGCGAGTCGCCGCGCTTGTAGACGCGGTGGCCGAAGCCCATGATCTTGCGCTTCTCGGCGAGGGCCTGGTCGAGCCACGGCCCGACGTTGTCGGCGTCGCCGATCTCGTCGAAGATGTGCAGCACGGCCTCGTTCGCGCCGCCGTGCAGTGGTCCCTTGAGCGCGCCGATGGCGCCGACGACGGCCGAGTACAGGTCGCTGAGCGTCGACGTGATGACGCGCGCCGTGAACGTCGACGCGTTGAACGAGTGCTCGGCGTAGAGGATCATCGAGCGGTTGAACGCATCGACGACGACCTCGTCGAACTCCTCGCCGAACGTCATCCAGAGGAAGTTCGCGGCGTAGTCGAGGTCGTCGCGCGGGGCGATGAGGTCTTCGCCGCGGCGACGCCGCTGACCGTACGCGACGATCGCCGGCAGAGCCGCGAACAGTCGGATCGAGCGCTCGAGATTCTCTTCCGGCGACCCGGTGGCGTCGAGCACCGAGCCGGTGCCGGCGAGGTCGCGCGCGCCGAGCACGCTGACGGCCGAGCGCACCTCGTCCATGGGGTGGGCATCCAGCGGCGTCAGATCGATGACGGCCCTGACGTCGTCGGCGAGCGCCCGGTGCTCGCGCTCCTGCGCGCGCAGGGCCGCGAGCTGATCGGCATCCGGAAGCTCACCCTTCCACAGCAGGTACGCGACCGCCTCGGCGGGCTGAGTGGCGGCGAGCTCGTGCACGGGGTAGCCGCGGTACAGCAGCGAGTTCGTCTCGGGGTTGACCTTGCTGACGGCCGTGACGTCGGCGACGACGCCGGCGAGACCCTTGTGGATGTCGGGCATGCTCACTCCTTCGTGTGGAATCCGGTGTCGATCTGGAAGGTGAAGACGTTCGTGTCGAAGTGGTTGTACGACTCGTAGTCGAGCAGGTCGTACAGGTCGGCGCGGTGCTGCATCTGGTCGAGCTGCCCCGTGAGGTGACCCTCGTCGTTCAGCGTATCCAGCGCGCGGCCGGCCGCACCCATGGCCATCCGCAGCAGCGACACCGGCCAGATGACGATCTGCACACCGGCATCCCTCAGCGCGTCGACGGGAAAGAGCTCGCTCTTGCCGAACTCGGTCATGTTGGCCAGGATCGGCACGTCGACGGCCTTCGCGACCGCCTCGAACTCGGCGAGATCGCGCATCGCCTCGGGGAAGATGGCGTCTGCACCGGCATCCACCAGCGCCTTCGCGCGGTCGATCGCGGCAGCCAGCCCGTCCACCGCACGGATGTCGGTGCGCGCCATGATCAGGAAGTTCGGGTCGCGACGGGCGTCGACGGCCGCGCGGATTCTCTTGAGTGCCGTGTCCTGATCGACGACCTGCTTGCCGTCGAGGTGACCGCAGCGCTTCGGGTTGACCTGGTCTTCGATGTGCGTGCCGGCCAGGCCCGCGTCTTCGAGGGTCTGGATCGTGCGCGCGACGTTCATCGGCTCGCCGAAGCCGGTGTCGGCGTCGATGATCGCCGGCAGCTCGGTCATCCGTGCGATCTGCTGACCGCGGCCGGCGACCTCGGTGAGGGTCGTCAGGCCGATGTCGGGCAGTCCGAGGTCAGCGCTGAGCACGGCGCCGGAGATGTACACGCCGTCGAAGCCCTTGCGCTCGATGAGCCGGGCGCTGAGCGGGTTGAAGGCACCGGGGAAGCACAGCAGCTCCCCCGCGGCGAGCCGTTCACGCAGGATCCGTCGCTTCTCGGCGGCAGGCGCCTGGGAGTACAGCATCAGAACAAGCCCTTCGGGCCGGCGACGGATGCCAGGACGCCGGCCTTCGCGACGATGTTGAGCTCACGCACCTCGTCGACGGTCAGGTCGGGCAGACGCTGGGCGAGATCCAGGAATCGCTCGATCTCGGCGGGGTCGAGCACGGGCTCGGCGAGCAGGCGGAACTTGGCGATGTAGTTCTCACGCACGAACGGGCGCGCGCCGAGCGGGTGCGCGTCGGCGACGGCGATCTCGTCGGTGAGGACGGTGCCGTCGGTGAGCGTGATCTCGACACGGCCGCCGAACGCCTTCTCGTCGGGGTCTTCGGAGTGGTAGCGACGCGTCCACTCGGCATCCTCGGCCGTCGTGATCTTGTGCCACAGCGCGACGGTGTCCTCGCGCGCGGCGCGCTCGGGCGCGTACGAGTCGACGTGGTGCCAGCCACCGTCCTGCAGCGCGACCGCGAAGATGTACGGGATCGAGTGGTCGAGCGTCTCGCGCGACGCGGCCGGGTCGTACTTCTGCGGGTCGTTCGCGCCCGAGCCGATGACGTAGTGGGTGTGGTGGCTCGTGTGCAGCACGATCGACGCGACGTTCGCGGGGTCGGCCAGCTCGGGGTTCGAGCCGTGCAGCTTGCGGGCGAGATCGATCCAGGCCTGCGCCTGGTACTCGGCCGAGTGCTCCTTCGTGTACGAGTCGAGGATCGCCCGCTTGGCCTCGCCCGGCGCCGGCAGCGGGACGTCGTAGCTCGCGTCGGGGCCGTCCAGCATCCACGCGATGACGCCGTCCTCACCTTCGTAGATCGGCGACGGAGAGGTCTGCCCGCGCATCGCGCGGTCGACGGCCTCGACCGCCATCTTGCCGGCGAACGCGGGGGCGTGCGCCTTCCACGTGGAGATCTCGCCCTTGCGCGACTGCCGCGTCGCGGTCGTCGTGTGCAGGCCCTGGCCGACCGCCTGGTAGATGGTCTCGGCGTCGAGGCCGAGGAGGGTTCCGATGCCCGCGGCGGCCGACGGGCCGATGTGCGCGACGTGGTCGATCTTGTGCCTGTGCAGCGAGATCGCGCGCACGAGGTCCATCTGGATCTCGTAGCCCGTCGCGATGCCGCGCACGAGCGCCGCGCCGTCCTTGCCCGCATGCTGGGCGACGGCGAGGATCGGCGGGATGTTGTCACCCGGGTGCGAGTACTCCGCCGCGAGGAACGTGTCGTGATAGTCGAGCTCGCGCACCGCGACACCGTTCGCCCACGCTGCCCAATCGGGGCTCGACACCGTCCCGTTCGGCTCGCCGAACACGGTCCCGCCGTGACCGTTCCGCGACACCGGGTGGTCGAGCGCCTGCGCGCGCGCCGCCGTCACCGGCCGGCGGGTGAGGGATGCCGCAGCGACGGCCGCGTTGTCGATCACCCGGTTGATGATCATGTCGACGACGTCGGCGTCGACGGCGACGGGGTCGGCGGCGACGGCTGCGATCTTGTAGGCGAGCTGGTCTTCGCGCGCGAGGTTCTCTTCCGAGCGGTGCACGCGGACGTGATGGATGACGGTCATGGTGTTGTTCCTTCCACAGAGGCGAGGATCGAAGCGAGGGCGTTGTGCAGGTGCACGTGGGTGGCGTGTGCGGCGAGGTCGCCGTCGCCGTCGGCGATCGCGGCGGCGATGACACGGTGCTCGGCGACGGATGCCGAGAGGCGTGCGGGGTTGTCCCGCGCGAGCCGACGCACCCGCACGAGATGCGTGCGCACGTTCCTCAGGGCCGCGATGAGGTAGTCGTTCGCGACCGCGGCATCCAGCTGCGCATCGAACCGACCGATGAGGCCGTAGTACGCGTCGGGGTCGGCATCGGCGTCGATCTGCGCGAACGCGGCGGCGAGCGCGCCGAACGCGCGTCGGTCACCGCGCACGGAGGCGAGCCGCGCGGCCGTCTCTTCGAGGGCGCGACGCAGTTCGAACAGCTCGCGGATGTCGCCGGCGTCGACATCGCTGACGACGGTGACGCGTGGGGAGGCTTGGACGACCAGCCCGTCGGCGGCGAGCCGACCGAGCGCTGATCGCAACGGCGTGCGGCTCACGCCGAGGCGCGTCGCCTGCTCGACCTCGCCGAGGACAGCGCCCGGAGCGAGCTCGCCCGACTGGATCTCGTCCAGCAGGGTCGCATAGGCCCGGTCGCTTGCGCGCATGAGGCTAGTGTATACACAAATCGACCGCAGCTGGATCTTCGCCGCTCTTTCGCTGATTCAGGTATACAAACCGGCCGTTCCGTCGCGAGCGGGCGAGGCGTAACGTGAGCACTATGACGAGCGTCATCCGCACCGCCGACCTGCACAAGGATTTCGGACGGGTCGCCGCCCTCGACGGCCTCGATCTCGAGGTCGGCGAGGGGCAGGTGCACGGCTTCCTGGGCCCGAACGGCGCGGGAAAGTCGACGACGATCCGCATCCTGCTCGGGCTCGCACGCCCGACGAGTGGCAGCGCTCAGGTGTTCGGCTCAGACCCGTGGACGGGTGCCGCAACTCTCCACCGCCGCATCGCCTACGTCCCGGGCGATGTGAGCCTGTGGCCGAACATCTCTGGCGGTGAGTCCATCGACCTGTTGAGCCGACTGCGCGGCGGGGGTCGAGGGGCCGAGTACACGGCATCCGTGCAGCGGCTGAGCGACGCCTTCGAGTTCGACCCCCGCAAGAAGGGGCGCGCGTACTCGAAGGGCAACCGGCAGAAGGTCGCGCTGATCGCGGCGTTCGCGGTACCGGCCGATCTCTACATCCTCGATGAGCCGACGAGCGGACTCGACCCGCTCATGGAGGTCGTCTTCCGTCATGAGATCGAGCGCGTGCGGGCGGCGGGGGCGACGGTGCTGCTGTCGAGCCACATCCTGTCCGAAGTCGAGGTGCTGTGCGATCGGGTGTCGATCATCCGCGCCGGTCGGGTCGTCGAGTCGGGCAGCCTCGCCGACATGCGCCACCTCACCCGCGTCGACGTCTCGTTCGCGGCGTCGCCCACCGCGACCCGCGGGGCCGCCGCGGCCGTTCCGGGCGCGCAGGGCGTGACCGAGGAGGCCGGTCGCGTCAGCCTCACCCTCGCCAGCGATGCCGTCGCCGCCGCCCTGCCCCGGCTCGGTGCGCTCGGTGTCGAGGGGCTGCGGGTGTCACCGCCGTCGCTCGAGGAGCTGTTCCTGCGGCACTACGGCGACGACCCCGCGACGGTGCCGGCTACCAGCGGCGGCACGGGGACAGGCGGCGGCACGGGGACAGCCGCCGACACGGCGCCCGCAGGCCAGGTCGGCGCGGAGGCCGCCGGCACGGCCGGCCCGCTGCGTCGAGACCGCCGATGAACGGCATCCTCCCGCTGCTGCGCCAGCGGCTGCGGCGCGATGGGGTGCAGCTCGCCCTGTGGACGGTCGGCACGGTCGCGCTCGCGGGCGCCGGCTACGGCGGCGTGCAGAGTTCGTACGGCGATGAGCAGGAGCGCGTCGCGCTGCTCGCGACCGTCATGGCGAACCCCGTGATCCTGCTCTTCCGCGGTCTGCCCTCCGGCGCCGACGACGACCAGATGGTCGTGTTCCTGCTGCTGCCGTGGCTGCTGATCCTCGCGGCCCTGATGAGCTCGTTCCTGGCCGTGCGGCACACCCGCGGCGACGAGGAAGACGGCAGACTCGAGCTGCTCTCGGCGACGCCCGCCGCGAGGTGGTCGCCGTCGGTGGCGACCGTCATCCACGGCACCATCGCGAACGTCGTGCTCGGCGTTCTCGTGACCGCCGCGTTCTTGGCGAACGGGGCGCCCGCGACCGGGTCGGTGCTCGTCGGGCTGTCGTGCACGCTCGTCGGGGTCGTCTTCCTCGGGGTCGGGCTCGTCGCGGCGCAGCTGCTGTCGACCTCTCGCGGCGCGAACTCGCTCGCGACATGGATCCTCGTGGGCACTTTCGTGCTGGCCGGTGCGGGCAACGCCCTCGGCACCCCGAGCGACGACCTCACCCGCATGCAGAGCTCGTGGCTGACGTGGCTGTCGCCGTTCGGCTGGGCTGAGAACGTGCGCGCATTCGATGCGAATGCCGCGGGGCCGATCGTCCTGCTCGCCGGCGCCGCGCTCGTGCTCGTCGCCGGCGCACTCGCCCTGCAGTCGCGGCGCGACATCGGCGGCGCGTTCATCGCGGAGCGCGCGGGCCGTGCGTCGGCGCGGAGCGCGCTCGCCTCTAACCTCGCCCTCGTGGCCCGGATGTCGACGCCGTCGGTCGTCGGGTGGGTCGTGGGCGGCGCGCTCGTCGGCATCCTGTCGACCTCGCTCGGCGCGGTCGCGAGCGAGATCGGGGGCGAGAATCCCGCCGTCGCCGACGTCCTCGACAAGCTCAGCGGGGGCGGCGGTGATCTCGAGCGGGGCATCGTCGTGGTGTTCTTCATGATGCTGGGCATCTTCGCGGCGTGCGCGGGCGTGCAGACGATCGTGCGCGCCCGGCAGGACGAGACGCGCGGAACAGCCGAGGCGGTGCTCGCGACGGCGATCTCGCGGGTGCGGTGGCTCGGCGATTACGTGATCGTCGCAGTCGTGGCCGCGAGCGCGACCATCGCCGCGGGCGTGCTGGGCGCGGTGCTGGGCGCGGTATCGCTGACCGATGGTGGCGGACTCATGCGCGACGCGGCGCTCGCGGGCGCCGGCCAGCTGCTGCCGGCCTGGCTGTTCATCGCGTTGACCGCGCTCGTGTTCGTGGTCGCCCCACGGCTGACCATCGCGCTCGGGTGGACTCTCGTCATGGTCGCGGCCATGATCGGCCTGTTCGGCCCGCTGTTCGGACTCGACGAAGACGTCGCACGGCTGTCGCCCTTCGCCGCGGCGCTCACCCCGACCACCACGGGCGTCGACGCGGGCGGCACGTGGTGGGTCGCCGTCGTCACCGCCGCCTTCGCTGCGGGAGCGCTGACGCTCATGCGTCGCCGCGAGCTCGCGTCAGGCGGCTGAGTCCGCGGCATCCGGCGCATCGACTACCGTCGAGGGGTGACAGATCCCTCTCGCTATGTCGTGGCCACCGACGGCGCCTGCAAGGGCAACCCGGGGCCGACCGGATGGGCCTGGGTCGGCGAAGACGGTCAGTGGGCGGCGGGGGCGATCCCAGTCGGGACGAACAACATCGGCGAGCTGATGGGCCTGCTCAAGGCGATCGAAGACCACGCCGACGTCGCCGATCTGGTGGTGCAGGCCGACTCGAAGTACGCGATCGACACGTACGCGTCGTGGATGGACGCGCACCGCCGCCGCGGGTGGAAGACCTCGACGGGGGCACCGACGAAGAACCGCGATCTGCTCGAGCAGCTCATCGTCGCGCGCGATGCGCGACGCGAGGCAGGCCTGCCCGACGTCGTGCTCGAGCACGTCCGCGGCCACCGCGGTCACGTGCTCAACGAGTGGGCCGACGAGCGCGCGGTGCGCGGCGCCGAGCACGCGGCGAAGGGCACCGCGAGCGCGTGGTCGAGCCTCGGGGGTCTGCACCCGACCCTCGACGTGTCCGCCGCGCCCGTCAAGAAACGCTGACGGTCCGCGGCGCCGGCCGCGGCTCAGAGCCCGGTGGTCCCCTCGAACAGGCCGATGTGATTGCCGTCCGGATCGATGATGACGGCCCACCAGCTCGTGTCGGTGATGTTCTCCTTCGCCATCGCGACCGAGCCGCCCGAGGCCTCGGCCTTGGCGATGGTGTCGTCGATCGAATCGACCTCGACGTACGACCGAGGCTGGCTGAACCCCTCGCTGCGCGGCGCGAGCCCGCCGCCCGAGATGCCGTTGGGGGCCGACCACATCGGGTAGCCCTCGAAGCCCTCCATCTCGGCGAGCTGCCAGCCGAACAGACCCGAGTAGAACGCGGTGGCGTTCGTCAGATCGGAGACCGGGATGTCGATGTGGGTGATGTCGCCGTGCGCCATGGTGGCTCCTTCCGCCGGGCACAGTCTCCGCCCGGCCGACGCCCGTCGCAAGAGGGCGGATGCGCGCCTCCTCTCGCCGGGCGGGCCGATTGGTGTCGACCGGGCCGCTTGTGTGTGGTGCGTAGGCGGCCCTCTCGGCACGAACCGGCCCTCTCGGCGCCGGCGCGGCGCGCGCGTCAGCGCAGCTCGGCCAGCAGCTCGGCCAGCCGCTCGAGCGCCGGCCGCTGCCCCTTCACCAGTCGGGATCGGGCCTGCGCGATCGGCATCCACTCCACGCGGTCGACCTCGGGGAACGACCGCGTGCGCCCCGACCGCGGAGGCCACTCCATCTCGAACTCGCCGAAGACGAACTCCGTGGCGGATGCCGGGAACCCGGCGCCGTCGGCGACGAACACCGTCACGCGCTTGCCCGACGAGTACGCGAACGTGCCGAGTTCGGCGTAGTCGACGTCGGGCGGAGTGATGCCGAGCTCTTCACGGAACTCGCGTTTCGCGGCATCCAGCGCCGACTCGACATCGGGGTCGTATTCCCCTTTCGGAATCGACCAGGCACCGTCGTCCTTCGACGCCCAGAACGGTCCGCCCATATGTGCGACGAGCGCCGACAGCCCACCGCCGGGATCGACCCGGTACAGCAGGATGCCGGCGCTCGTGGCGACCACGCGAGCCGCCGCGCTCAGGCCGGGCGCGAGGCCGGCGAGACCTTGTAGGTCTCTTCGGCGTCGGTCACCGCGACCGACGCGAGCGCCGCGTTCACGGCGTCGTACGCCGCATCCTCGAGGGTGATGTCGGATGCCTTGACGGTGTCTTCGAGCTGCTCGGGCCGCGAGGCTCCGACGAGGGCGGCGGCGACGTTCGGGTTGTGCAGCACCCACGCGAGTGCGAGCTGCGGCACCGTGATGCCGGCCTCCGACGCGATCGGCTTCAGCTTCTGCACCGCTTCGAGCACATCGTCGCGCAGGAACCGCTTGATGAAGTTGGCGCCGCTCTTCTCATCGGTCGCGCGCGATCCCTCCGGCACCGGCTGACCGGGCAGGTACTTGCCCGTCAGCACGCCCTGGGCGAGCGGCGACCACACGATCTGCGAGATGCCGAGCTCTTGCGAGGTGGGGATGACGCGGTCTTCGATGACGCGCCAGAGCGCCGAGTACTGCGGCTGGTTCGAGATCAGCTGGAAGCCCAGCTGCTGCGCCAGCGCGTGCCCGTCGCGCAGCTGCTCGGCCGTCCACTCCGACACCCCGATGTAGAGGGCCTTGCCCTGGCGGACGATGTCGGCGAACGCCTGCATCGTCTCTTCGAGCGGGGTCTCGTAGTCGTAGCGGTGGGCCTGGTACAGGTCGACGTAGTCGACCTCGAGTCGGCGCAGCGACCCGTTGATGCCGTCGAAGAGATGCTTGCGGGAGAGCCCCTGGTCGTTCGGCCCCTTGCGCCCGATCGGCCAGTACACCTTCGTGAAGATCTCGAGCGACTCGCGCGGCTGGCCCTTGAGCGCCTTGGCGAGCACGCCCTCGGCCGCGGTGTTGGCGTACGCGTCGGCGGTGTCGAAGGTGGTGATGCCGAGATCGAGCGCCTTGTGCACCGTCGCGATCGCGGCGTCGTCGCCGACCTGCGAGGCGTGCGTCACCCAGTTGCCGTAGGTGATCTCCGAAACCTTGAACCCACTGTTGCCGAGATAGCGATAGTTGACCATCCCTCCACGCTAGCGGCGCAGGTGGATGCCGGGGCCGAGGACGTCACCCCTTGACACACGCCGGGCATCACGGCAGGGCTTCAGCGCTCGTCGCGGCGCCGCAGACTGAGTCGCAGCACGCGCAACAGCAACAGCAGGCCCGCGAGCCCGGCGATCGACCCGAGGAACGCGAAGGCCGGCACATCGGCGGTGACCATCGGTCCGCCGCCCGAGATGGCCAGCAGGATGCCGGTGATCACAAGAGCAACACCGACGAACGTCATCGTGAGCTGACCGATGATGCTGTCGATGAACGAGCGCTCGGGGCCGGTGTCGAGCGCGCGCACGCGCACCGAGAGCGTGCCCTTCTCGAGCGACGACGCGATCCGCTCGAAGCGCCGCGGCAGGGCGCGCACCCGCTCGAGGCTCAGCGCGAACTGGGTCTCGAGGCTCATCGCGGCCGACGTCGGCGAGGCGATGCGCGAGAGGAAGTACGACGAGCGCGCCAGCGCCCGGGCGACCATGTCGTAGTCGGGGTCGAGCCGCCGCAGGGTTCCCTCGAGCGAGCCGAGCGTGCGGAAGACGAGGAGCAGTGCGGGTGGGATGCCGAGGCGGTGGCGTCGCATGACGTCGAGCAGCGAGCGGAAGATGTTCTCGTCGAGCTTCGTGGAGTGCCGCAGTCGTGTCAGCACGACCCCGACGTCGTGCTGCAACGCGGCCGTGTCGACGCCGCCCTCGGGTTCGCTGACCAACAGCAGCACGATGTCGGTCGCCGCGACGTCGTCTTCGTTGGCCATGGCGACCAGCAACGGCAGCAGCAGGCGCCGCATGCTCTTCTCGAGGATGCCGACGGCGCCGAAGTCGATCAGGGTGACCGAGCCGTCGTCCCCCAGGATCAGGTTGCCGGCGTGCAGGTCGGCGTGGAACACCCCGCGCACGGCGATCTGCGAGAACACCTCGTCAAGGACGTCGTCGGCGATCTGGCGGGTGTCGGGGCGGGTGCGGTCGGCATCCGTCAGCCGCGCGAACGGCGTGCCGATCGCGCGCTCTTGGACGATGAGCTGCTCGGTGCACAGGTCGGTGAGCATCCGCGGGACGTGGATGCGTCCGGTCGACGCGGCCCGCAGCATCTCGGCGTTGGCCACCTCGATGCGGTAGTCCATCTCTTGCGACAGCGAGCGGGCGAACTCGTCGGCGAGCGCGACGATCTGGTAGTCGCGGACCCAGTCGGTGCTTCGCTCGGCGTCATGCGCGAGCGTCGAGAGGATGTCGAGATCGGTGCGCACCTGGGTGCGAGCAGCCGGGCGCTGGATCTTGATCACGACCTCGGTGCCGTCCGGCATCCGTGCTGCGTGCACCTGGGCGACGGAAGCCGCCGCGAGGGGCTCGTGGTCGACGTCGGCGAAGACCTCGTCGATCGGCCTGCCGAGCTGCTGTTCGATCGCGGCCCGGGCCTGCGCCCACGGGATCGGCGTGCTGTCGGTCTGCAGCGACCCGAGCGCTCGGGTGAGTTCGCCGGGCAGCACGTCGTCGCGGGCGGAGAGCATCTGCCCGAGCTTGACGAACGTGACGCCGGCCTCGTTCATCGCGGCGACCAGCGCCGCGGGGATCTCATCGCCCGAGCGTCGCCGGCCGGCGCGGAACACGCCGAGCCCGTGGCGAGAGGTGATCGCGACGATCTGCGCGTAGCGGCGCGCGCGGTCGCGGCGGCGGAACGCGTCACGCACGAGCGAGACCGGATTGCGCGCCCGCCGCGACGGCCACAGGAACTCGAGGGTCAGGATGACGATGACGACGATCGCGAACAGCCACCCCAGCACGAGCGCGACGAGGGCGAGCGCCGGCCCCGTGCCGACGAGCCGCTCGCCGTCCCAGACGTCGGCTTCGCGCAGCGCCCACAGCGCGATCGGGGCGCCCAGGGTGAACACGACCGCCGATGAGACGAGCGCGCGCACCCAGCCGACCTGGTCGTCGAGCAGTCGACGGCTCACCCACGCCGCGACGAACGCGAACAGCGCGGTGATGACGACGATCGTGATCCAGGCGGGCATGGATCGATTGTGTCAGCCGGCCGCCCGTACCCGACGCGGTGCGTCAGTCGACGGGGACGGCCGCGGCGGCGACCTCGTCCTCTTCTGTCGCGACGAGCTGGCCGCACGCGCCGTCGATCTCCTTGCCGCGGGTGTCGCGGAGGGTCGTCGGGATGCCGGCTTCGTTCAGGCGACGCACGAACTCGTTCTGCACGTCGGTCTCGGATGCCGTCCAGACCGACCCCGGCGTGGGGTTGAGCGGAATCGGGTTGACGTGCACCCAGCCTCGACCGCGCGCGTTGAGCTTCTCGGCGAGCAGGTCGGCGCGCCAGGCGTGGTCGTTCATGTCCTTGATCAGGGCGTACTCGATCGAGACGCGGCGGCCGGTCTTCTCGAAGTAGGCGCGCGCGGCATCCAATGCCTCGTCGACCTTCCAGCGCGAGTTGATCGGGATGAGCTCGTCGCGCAGCGTGTCGTCGGGGGCGTGCAGCGACAGCGCGAACGTCACGGGGATGTCTTCGTCGGCGAGCCGGATGATGTTCGGCACGAAGCCGACCGTCGAGACGGTGATGCCGCGGGCGCTCATGCCGATGCCGTGCTTCTTGTCGACCATGGTGCGCACCGCCTGCATGAGGCGGTTGTAGTTCGCGAGCGGCTCGCCCATGCCCATGAACACGATGTTCGAGACCCGCTCGCCCTCGTGTCCGACCTTGCGCGGGTCGCCGAGGCCGCCGTCGGCGATCAGCCGGTTGGCCCGCACGACCTGCTCGACGATCTCGGCGGCGGTCATGTTGCGGGTGAGCCCCGCCTGGCCCGTCGCGCAGAACGGGCAGTTCATGCCGCATCCCGCCTGACTCGACACGCACAGCGTGATGCGGCCCGGGTAGCGCATGAGCACCGATTCGACGAGCGAGCCGTCGTGCAGCTTCCAGAGGAACTTGATCGTGTCACCGCGGTCGGTCTCGAGGCGTCGCACCTCCGTGAGCAGGTGCGGCAGCAGGGCGCCCACGAGCTCGTCGCGGCCCGCGGCCGGCAGGTCGGTCATCTGCGCCGGATCACTCGTCCAGTGCTGGAAGTAGTGCTTCTCGATCTGCGCGGCGCGGAAGCCGGGCAGGCCGAGCTCTTTCACCTTCGCGACGCGCTGCTCGGGCGTCATGTCGGCGAGGTGCGTCGGGGGCATCGTGCGGCGCGGGCTCGCGAACTGCAGCAGCGGGCGCCCTTCGGCATCCTTCTTCTGCTCCCACCCCTCGGTCTTCGGGCGCGTCTGCCGCGGCTTGGTGGCGCGCACGGGGGTGGAGTCGGTCATGGCTCCAGGGTACCGGGGGCGCCTGAGCGGATGCCGGTCCTAGACTTTCCGGCATGAGCACGCCCGGCGAAGCCGCCCGCACCCCGGTGCACAAGGTGCTCAACAACAACGTCGTGATCCAGATCGACGACGCCGGCCGCGAGCGGGTCCTGATGGGCCGCGGGCTCGGGTTCGGGTTGAAGCCGACCGACCCGATCGACGCGACGAAGGTCGAGAAGACCTTCGTGCTGCGCGAGGGCGACGAGCGCACCAACGAGCTGCGTCTGCTCTCCGAGGTGCCCTACCCCGTGCTCGAATCCGTGAGCCGTGCTGTCGACGACGCCGAGCGCACGCTCGGCCGCGCCCTCGGGCGCGGCTTCATGATCGCCGTCGTCGACCACATCCAGTTCGTGCTCGAGCGCCTCGACCAGGGGCTGCGGATCCCCTCGACGCCGATGCCCGAACTGCGCGTGCTGCATCCGCAGGAGTTCGCCGCCGCCGCCGGGATGGCGCGCTCGATCGGCACCGCGCTCGACCGTGAGCTCCCGCCCGAAGAGGCCGTGTTCCTCACGATGCACCTGCTCAATGCGACGCGTGACGAGCCCAACGGCACAGCCGCGCTGCTGTTCCGCCGCGTGCAGCACGTCGTGACGACCGTCGAGAACGGGCTCGGCGTGCGCCTCGACACAGAGAGCCTCGACTACGCCCGCTTCGTGCTGCACGTGCAGTTCCTGCTGCAGCGCCTCGTCGCGCGATCGATGCTGCGCAGCCACGACACCTCGTTCTTCGAGTTCGCCAAGCACTCGTACCCGGCGAGTTTCGAGATCGCGACCGAGGTCAAGGCGTACGTCCGCGCGGCGACGGAGTCGGAGCTCACCGATGAAGAGGTCCTGTACCTCATCGTCCACATCGAGCGACTGAAGTCTCAGATCGGCGGTGGCGCGCATCCCGGCGCTGTGGTACCTTGATCGCGATCCCATGGATCGTTACCGCATCAGCGGGCGAAACCTGGACTCACCTCATCGCTTCGGCGATGGACCGAGTCCAGGTTTTTTTGTTGCCCGGGCGTAGGCGCCCGGGCCTGGACACACAACGGAAAGGCGAATCCGATGGCGGATTACGCGAAGACCGCGGCCGGCGTGCTTGCCGGCGTCGGCGGCGAAGAGAACGTGCAGAACCTCGTGCACTGCGCGACCCGGCTGCGCTTCGTGCTGAAGGACGAGAGCAAGGCGAACACCGCCGCCGTCAAGGCGACGCCCGGTGTCGTGACGGTCGCCCAGGCCGGCGGCCAGTACCAGGTCGTCATCGGCAACGACGTGCCCGACGTGTTCGCCGAGATCGGCAAGATCTCGAAGTTCGGCGGCGGCCACGAGGGCGGCGCGACCCCCGCCGCGACCGGCGAGAAGGGCAGCCTCTTCTCGCGGTTCATCACCATGATCTCCGGCATCTTCACGCCCGTCCTGTGGACCCTGGCCGGCACCGGACTGCTCAAGGCATTCCTCGCCGCGGCGGTCACGTTCGGATGGATGGATGCCACCACCTCCACTTACGCGGTGCTGAACGCTCTGTCGGACGCCTTCATCAACTTCCTCCCGATGGCCCTGGCCATCACGGCGGCGCGCTACTTCAAGGCAAACGAGTGGACCTCGTTCGCGATCGCGGGCGCTCTGCTCTACCCGACCATGACGGCGCTCGTCGGCGCACCGAATCTGACGATCTTCGGCATCCCGTTCACGATGGTCAGCTACGTCTCGAGCGTCATCCCCATCGTCATCATCGTGTGGCTGCAGTCGCACGCCGAGCGCTTCCTCTACCGGGTGCTGCCCGGCGCGATCAAGCGCTTCGTCACCCCGATGATCGTCGTGCTCGTCGCGGTGCCGGTCGTGTTCCTCGTGATCGGCCCGATCTCCGACCTGCTGGGCGGCTGGCTGGGCGACGGCATCGGCTGGGTCTTCGGCACCGTGCCGTGGCTGGGTGGCGCGATCATGGGCGGCCTGTGGCAGGTGTTCGTCATCTTCGGCCTGCACTGGGGACTCGTCCCCGTCTTCCAGATCGAGTTCCAGACGACCGGTCAGATGCTCCTCATCGCCCCCGTCTTCGCTGCCGTCCTGGCTCAGGCCGGCGCGGTCGCCGGCGTGTGGGTGCGTGCCCGCAACAAGAACCTCAAGTCGCTCGCGGCTCCCGCGACGCTGTCGGCCTTCCTCGCCGGCATCACCGAGCCCGCGATCTACGGTCTGAACCTGCCGCTCAAGCGCCCCTTCGCGTTCGGTATCGCCGGCGGTGCGATCGGCGGCGCGATCGTCGCGATCGGCGGCGTCTTCTCGACGGCGTTCGTCGTCCCCGGCGGACTCGCCCTGCCCGCCCTGTTCGGCAACGGCAACATGGTCATGCTCGCTCTCGGCCTGCTCGTCGCGATCGTTCTACCGTTCGTGCTCACGGTCGTCGTCGGGTTCACCGAGCCGGCCGATGACGCGGTGACCGTTCCCGCCGCCGCCAACGACATCGTGGTGCTGAGCCCGCTCGACGGCACGGTCGTGAAGCTGAGCGAGACGCCGGATGCCGCGTTCGCCGATGGCTCGCTCGGCCAGGGTGTCGCGATCCTCCCCCGGTCGGGCGCGGTCTACGCCCCGTTCGACGCCGTCGTGGCCGCCGCGTTCCCGACCGGGCACGCGATCGGCCTGCGCCACGCCGACGGCGCGGAGCTGCTCATCCACATCGGCATCGACACGGTCAAGCTGAACGGCGAGCACTTCGACGTCAAGGTGACCACGGGTCAGGAGGTCAAGGCGGGCGATCTGCTGCTCACCTTCGACGGCGACGCCATCGAGCAGGCCGGCTACGACCTGACCACGCCGATCATCATCACGAATCCCGACCTGTACCCCGAGGTCGGCCTGCCGGCATCCGGCCCCATCGCGCACGGCGAGCCGCTGTTCTCGGCGATCGCGGTCGAGTCGCTCGCCACGGCGAACTGAGAAGAGAGAGACATGAGCAACACCACCACCGCATTCCCCGAAGGCTTCCTCTGGGGAGGAGCGACCGCCGCCAACCAGGTCGAGGGCGCCTACCTCGACGACGGCAAGGGCCTGTCGATCCAAGACGTCATGCCGCAGGGCATCATGACTGCGCGCACCGAGGGGCCGACCGACGACAACCTCAAGCAGGTCGCCGTCGACTTCTACCACCGCTACGCGGAAGACATCGCACTGTTCGCCGAGATGGGCTTCAAGACGTACCGCTTCTCGATCGCGTGGAGCCGCATCTTCCCGAAGGGCGACGAGACCGATCCCAACGAGGCCGGGCTCGCGTTCTACGACCGCGTGCTCGACGAACTCGAGAAGCACGGCATCGAGCCGCTCGTCACGATCTCGCACTACGAGACGCCGCTGCACCTCGCCGAACAGTACGACGGCTGGGTGAACCGCGATCTCATCGGGTTCTACGAGCGCTACGTCCGCACGCTGTTCACCCGCTACGGGGCGCGCGTGAAGTACTGGCTGACCTTCAACGAGATCAACTCGGTCGTGCATGCCCCGTTCATGTCGGGCGGCATCAACACTCCGAAAGACCAGCTGTCGGCGACCGACCTGTACCAGGCCGTGCACCACGAGCTCGTCGCATCGGCGCTCGCGACGAAGGTCGCCCGCGAGCTCGCGCCCGCTGCGCAGATCGGCTGCATGGTGCTGTCGATGCCCGTCTACCCGCTCACCCCGAACCCCGACGACGTGTTCGCCGCGCTCACGACCGAGCGCGTCAACCTCGCTTTCGGCGACATCCACGTGCGTGGCGAGTACCCGGGCTACTACCTGCGCAGCCTGCGCGAGCAGGGCGTGCAGCTGCAGATCAGCGACGAGGACCGCGCGCTGCTGAAGGAGAACACGGTCGACTTCGTGTCGTTCAGCTATTACTCGTCGATCTGCGAGACGGCCGACCGTTCGCAGGCCGAGCAGGGGCAGGGCAACCTGTTCGGCGGGGTCAAGAACCCGACGCTGAAAGAGTCGGAGTGGGGCTGGCAGATCGACCCCGTCGGCCTGCGCCTCGTGCTCAACCAGTTCTGGGACCGCTGGCAGAAGCCGCTGTTCATCGTCGAGAACGGTCTGGGCGCGAAGGACCAGCTCGTCGAGGTCGACGGCGTGAAGACCGTCGTCGACGACTACCGCATCGCGTACCTGCAAGCGCACCTCGAGGCCGTCGGCGAGGCGATCCAAGACGGCGTCGACCTGCTCGGCTACACGACGTGGGGCTGCATCGACCTCGTTTCGGCATCCACCGCGCAGCTCTCCAAGCGATACGGGTTCATCTACGTCGACCGCAACGACGACGGCTCGGGCACGCTCGAGCGTTTCAAGAAGAAGTCGTTCGACTGGTACGCCGAGGTCATCCGCACCAACGGAGCGTCGCTGCAGTCATGAGCGACACCGCCACCGCGGCCGAGCGTCGCGCCGTCTTCCTGGATGTCGACGGCACTCTCATGAAGGACGGGCACTACATTCCGCCCTCCGCGGTGGCCGCCGTCCGCGCGGCCCGCGCCCGGGGACACCTCGTGTTCCTGAGCACGGGTCGCGGCATGGCCGAGATCCAGGGCGAGCTCGCCGAGATCGGCTTCGACGGGGCGGTCAGCAACGGCGGGGCCTTCGCGGCCCTCGGCGACGAGATCGTCACCGGCACACTGTTCTCGGCGGCCGAGGTCGCGCGCCTGCAGCGGTATCTCGATGACACCGGCATCCACGGCTACTTCCAGTCGTACGACGAGCTATTCGCGACGCCCGCCCTGCCGGCCCTCATGGCCGCCAAGGTCGAGGGCACCGGCCTGCCGATGAAGACCTTCCACGATCCGGCGGGTTTCGATCCGGCGCAGATCGCGAAGCTCGTCTTCGTGACCGAGGATCAGGATGCCGCGGCGCGAGCGATCGACGAGCTGGGCGCCGACTTCGCGGTCGTCAGCGGGACGATCCCGCTGCCCGGCTGGGCATCGGGCGAGGTCGCGCCACCGGGTGTGCACAAGGGCGCGGCGATCCTCGCCCTGCTCGCCCACCTGCAGATCGACGCCGCCGAGGCGATCGGCATCGGCGACAACTGGAACGACGCCGAGATGTTCGAGGTCTGCGGCACCTCGATCGCGATGGGCGGCGCGGCGGAGGGCGTGAAGGCCCTCGCCGACCAGGTCACGACGGCGATCGACGACGACGGCATCCGCAACGCGTTCCTGCGCAACAACCTGATCTGAGACAGGGCGAGCGGGCCGATCAGCCCGCTCGGGGGCGGTACGGCGCCGTCGACTCGCGGACGACGAGCTGCAGCGGCAGCACGTGGTCGGTGGGCTCGGCGCCGCCCGCCATCGCGAGGGCCGTCTTCATCGCCTGCTCGCCGAGCGCCGCCCAGTCCTGCACCACCGTCGTGAGCGGGGGCGCGTAGACCACGGCCTCGTCGACGTCGTCGCAGCCGACCACCGACACGTCCTCGGGGACGCGCAGGCCCGCTTCGGCCAGCGCGCGGTACACGCCGAGCGCCATCTGATCGTTGCCCGCGTAGACGGCGGTGGGGGCTCCGGCGCCCGTCCCCTCGTCGGCCAGGATCTCCCTCATCGCCGCGTAACCCGACTCGGCCGACCAGTCGCCCTGCCGCAGCGGCGGCACGCGCAGCCCGTGCGCCTCGAGGATCGCTCGCCAGGTCTCGACGCGAGAGCGCGCCGCGAAGCTCTCCGTCGGCCCGGCGATGTGGTGCACGGTCGGGTGGCCGAGCCCCAACAGATGCTCCACCACCAGCCGCGCCGCGGCGTCCTGATCGAAATCGACCGACGACGAGCCGCTTCCCTGCGGCGGACCCAGCACCACGACCGGCAACGACGTGGGTATCTCGAGCGAACCCGGGCCGAACGGCGCCGGGAAGACGACGATCACGACATCGACGGCCATCTCGACGAGCCGCGTGAAGGCGCCGCTCGCAGCCCGACCCGACGCCGCGACGAGCGGCATGATCGTCGTGCCGTAGCCCTGAGCAGCCGCGTGCTCGGAGATCTGCTCGAGCGAGCGGTGCGTTCCGACCGAGTGCAGCGAGTGATAGACGACCCCGACCGTGCGGAACGCCCCACGCCGCATGGCGCGCGCGGCAGAGTTCGGCCGGTACTCGAGCTCGCGCATCGCCGAGAGCACGCGGTCGCGCTTGTCGTCGATGACGTTCGGCTCGCCGTTCGCGACGCGCGAGACGGTCTGCAGTGAGACTCCCGCCACGCGCGCGACGTCACGCATCGACGCGCGGGCGGTCATCCCGTCGCCACGGGGGGCGGGCTCGCGCCGGTCACTTGATGGCCCCCGTGATCCCGGCCGCGAACTGTCGCTGCAGGATGAAGAAGACGATCATCGTGGGGAGCGACGCGAGGAGCACACCGAGCATGAGCACACCGTAGTCCACCACGTAGCCGGCGCCGAGGTTGGCGATGAGCATCGGCATCGTGAAGACCTCGTTGCTGACGAGGATCACCTTCGGCCACAGGAAGTTGTTCCACGCGGTCATGAACGTGATGACGCCGGCCGCGGCGAAGGTCGCCTTCATCGTCGGGACGTAGATCCGCGCGTAGATCGAGAACTCGCTGAGCCCGTCGATGCGCGCGGCTTCGATGATCTCGTGCGGGAACGACCGGGACGACTGGCGGAACAGCAGGATCAGGAACGGCGTCGAGATCGCCGGGATGATGACCGCCCACAGCGAGTTGATCATCCCGACCTTCGCGAACAGCTGGAACAGCGGGATCATCGTCGCCGCGAACGGGATCATGAGCGCCAAGAGAAGGACGGCCATCACGGCATCCTTGCCCTTCGAGTGGAAGACCTCGAACCCGTAGCCGGCGATCGAGCACAGGATCAGGGCGAGAACCGTCGTGCCCACCGCGATGAGGAACGACGACGTCATCGCGCCGACGACGTCCTGCGCTTCGAACAGCTTCGACAGGTTGTTGAAGAACTCGCCGCCCGGAACCATCGTCGACGAGAGCACGTCCCGACTCGTGTTGGTCGCCGAGACGACCATGAAATAGAGGGGGAACAGCGAGAACACGGTCCAGATCGACAGGAAGACGTATCCGGGCACGGCCCGCCAGCGCTGCTTAATCACGCTTGTCACCGACTTTCAGCTGGATGAAGGCGAGGATCGCGACGAGGATCAGGATCACGTAGCTGATCGCTGCCGCGTAGCCGAAGTTGGGGTTCTTCTGGAACGAGATCTCGTAGAGATAGTGCGACATCGACATCGTGTGGTACGCCGGGCCACCCTGAGTGAGGGCCCACGACTCGTCGAAGAGCTGCAGCGTGCCGTTCGTCGACAGGATCGCGCAGAGCACGATCATGGGCTTGAGCTGCGGAACGGTCACGTACCAGAAGGTCTGGAAGGCGTTGGCCCCGTCCATGCGGGCTGCCTCGAGGCTCGAGTAGTCGACGTTCTGCAGCGCGGCGAGGAAGAAGACCATGTTGTAGCCGGTCCAGCGCCACAGGAGCCCGAGGATCAGGACGGCGCGGGCGGTGTTCGGCTCGCCGAGCCAGTTGATCGGGCTGTCCATCATGCCGAGCCCCATGAGGGTGTCGTTGACGAACCCGTCCGTCGCGAAGAGCGTGCGGAAGACCAGCGAGTAGGACACCAGCGAGACGGCAACCGGCAGGAAGATCGCGGTGCGCCAGAACGCCTTGAACTTGAGCTTGGGGTTGTTCAGCAGGTTGGCGAGGATCATCGCCAGCACGAGCATGACCGGCACCTGGATGATCAGGTAGATGAAGGTGTTGAACATCGTGAGCTTGAAGATCTCGTCGTTCAACATGCGCTCGTAGTTGTACCAGAGCGGTTCGGCCCAGGTCAGTCGCGAGCCACGGCCCGTCTGCAAGGAGAGCAGGAAGGCCTGGATCATGGGGATGAAGCTCACCACCACGATCACGAGCGACGCCGGGATGAGGAATCCCCAGCCGGTCAGGCTGCGCCGGCGCTCGTTGTTCAGCCACGGCTTCTTCGGGCCGACATAGTTGTCCAGGGGCGGCGGGGGGCTCTTGCGCCCCGCGCGTCGCACCGTCGTCTCAGCTGTCACTGTCGCTCTCGCTCTCGTGTGTGTCACTGCAGGGACCCGGTGTGGCCGGGGAGGGTCACTCCCCGGCCACGGTGGTCTTACTGCATCGCGAACTCGACGTTGGCCTGCGCCTCGGCGAGGGCGGTGTCGACGTCTGCGCCACCCATGATCTGCGTCATCGCCGCGCTGACCGCGTCGCGGGCCTCGTAGTAGTACGCGCCGGTGTTGTTGCTCGGCACCTCGGCACCGAACGCGACGACCTCCTGGAAGATCGGCTGACCGCCCCAGAACTCCTGCGGCTCCGCATACACGTCGCTGTCGCCCGCGGGGATCCAGTTCGCCACGGCGCCCGCCTTCGGCAGGATCGTGTCGTAGAGCTCGGTCGAGCCCGCGAACGTCGCGCCGAGGAAGTCCTCCGCGAGCTCGGTGTTCGCGTTGGAGCTGATCGCCCACGACGAACCGCCGTTTGCCGAGTAGTTCGTGGCATCCGGAACGTCGAGCTTCGGCAGGTTGGTCATGCCCCACTTGCCGGACTGGTCCGCAGCGGTCTGGATCGATCCGGCGATCCAGATGCCGTTGATCGTGCCCGCGACGGTGCTGTTCACGAGGGTGCCGATGTACTCGTCCCACGAGTTCACCTCGACGAGCACGCCCGACTCGACGAGCCGCGTGTACACGTCGACGGCGGCATTGAGAGCCTCGTTGTCGACGATCGTCGGGTTGCCGTCGTCGTCGAACAGGCTCGCGCCGGCCGACTGCAGCATCATGACGGGCAGGTCGGCGGAGCCGGCCTGACCGGACAGGAGCGGCTGGCCGGTCTTGGCGAGCACGTCCTTGCCCTTCTCGATGTACTCGTCCCACGTGATGTCGGTGAAGTCGTCGACGGTGTAGCCCGCCTGCTCCAGGACGTCCGTGCGCAGGGCACTGATCGCCGTGCCCGAGTCGAACGGCACGCCGTAGTTCTCGTCGTCGATCGTCGAGTAGTCGACGACCGAGCTCGGGAACTCGGAGAAGTCGATCGCGTCGCCCGTGTAGGTGCTGAACAGGTCGGGGTAGTTGATGACGTTCTTCTGGAATGCGTTGTTCTGCATCAGGAAGATGTCGGGCAACTCGTCGAACGCCTGCGACTGCGCGAGCGTCGTGAGCTTGGTCTGCAGGTCGTCCCACGTGACCTCGGTGATGTCGAGCTTGAAGTCGGGGTGATCCTGCTGGTAGACCTTCTCGGCTTCCTCCATCGCGTAGATGTTGAAGGCCGGGTCCCACGCCCAGACCGTGAGCGTGTTGTCGTCGCCGTCGCCGCCCGCGTCGCCGCCGGATCCGCCGGATCCGCCGCTGCACGCCGACAGCGTCAGAGCGAGGGGCAGCGCGAGGCCGATGGTGACAGCTGCGAGCTTCTTCGATCGTTTCATCGATCAGTTCCTTCCGTGATTCTCTTGGTCGCCGAGCGGTGCTCGACGGGTCTTCCCCCCGGGTCGAGGGGCGTGCTGTACGGAGAGTCCGTCGTCACGAGAATCACGGATGCTGCTGTGCATCGCGGGGCTCCTCGTTGAGCGCGCCTTCCGCTTGTTATCGACAACACGGTAGCACTGGGAACGTCACCATGCCAGTGTTTCCGCGGAATTGGCGAAATCACGCGGATGGCGGCTGATCACGGCTGCATCCAGCCTGTGTTCACCCGCGTGCACCAGGATGGAAAGCATGACCACCCCCGACTCCGGCCAGCGCATCGTGTTCATCGACGTCGACGGGACGATCCTCGAGCACGGCTCGGTCATCGCCCCCTCGACGGTCGCCGCGATCCGCACGGCACGGCGGAACGGTCACCTGGTGTACCTGTGCACCGGACGCTCGGCCGCCGACATCCACCCCGACGTCCGTGCGATCGGCTTCGACGGCGTGATCAGCAACGGCGGCGCGTTCGGCGTGCGCATCGACGCGAGCGGTGCCGAAGAGCAGGTGCTCGCCCACCTGATGCCGCGCGCGGTCGTCGACCGGATGATCTCGTACTTCGAAGAGCACGGCATCCACTACTTCCTGCAGACCGACGACGGCGTCTACGCGAGCCCCGGTATCGGTGAGATGGCCGAAGAGTTCTTCCGCCAGCGTCGCGACCGGCATGCCGAAGACCTGCGCGCGCTGGGCATGGATGACGACGACGCACCACTGCCGGTCATCTCATACCGTCCACTGAGCGAGGCCGACCTGTCGCAGGTCGTCAAGAGCACGTTCATCAGCGCCGACTCCGCGTCGCTCGACCGCGCGCAGGCCGACCTCGGCGACACGTTCCACGTGATCCCGGGGTCGATCCCCCTGCCGGGCGGTTCGAACGGCGAGATCGCGATGCTCGGTGTGAACAAGGGCTCGGCGATCGTCGAGGTGCTCGATCTGCTGGGGCTGCCGGCGGCGGATGCCGTCGGGATCGGCGACAGCTGGAACGACGTCGAGATGTTCGAGGTGGTCGGCACGTCCGTCGCGATGGGCGGCGCCGACCCCGAACTACAGGCGAAGGCCGACCTCGTCACGACCGGCGTGCTCGACGACGGCGTCCAGGGCGCTCTCGTGCGCCTGGGCCTCGTCTGACGCGACGCGTGCGGCGTGGGGCGCCCCCCGGTCAGCCGGCGGCGACGCCGAGGTTGATGAGCGTGCCGTCGGGCGCGCGCACCCGCGCGACCCGCTCGCCCCACGGCATGTCGGTCGGCTCCGACAGCGGCTGCGCGCCGGCATCCGTGGCCGCGGCGAATGCCGCGTCGGCGTCGTCGACGTAGAGCCACAGCCCCATGCGGTCGCCCGTGGTGCGCGCGTCGGGCGACTGCGGGTCGGCGCCGAGCCCGAGGGTCGCCCCGCCGACGCTCATCGACACGTACGCATCGACGCCGTCCTGAGTGAATCGGTAGTCGACGACTCCGCCGAAGGCGCGCTCGTAGAACGCGATCGCCTGCGGCAGGTCGCGCGTCGTGATGATGGGAAACCCGCTGAGCACACTCATGCCCGGCAGGCTACACCGCAGGTTCGGCCACGAGGTCGCCGGCGACTCGTCGCGAGACCGGCAGGGCCGGCGGGGGTTCAGAGGAAGATGTCGGGGAACAACTCGTCGTCGGGCGTGCCGGGGGTGGCCGCGTAGCCCGAGAAGTCGGTCACGCCGGCATCCCGCAGCACCTGCTCGACGATCAGCGTCTGCCCGGTGAACTCCCGCGCGGGCTTCGTCAGCACCTCGTAGGCCGCGTCGGCGTAGACCTCGGGGGTGCGGCTGACCTTCATCATGCGGTCGCCACCGAGGGCGAACTGCACGGCGGCCGTCGCGATCGTCGTCTCGGGCCAGAGCGTGTTCGCCGCAATGCCGTCGGCGGCGAACTCGGCGGCGAGCCCGAGGGTCACCATCGTCATGCCGTACTTCGCCAGCGTGTACCCGGTGTGGGCGCCGAGCCACTGCGGCGTGATGTTGAGCGGCGGCGACAGCGAGAGGATGTGCGGGTTCTCGGCATCCTTCAGGATCGGCACGGCGGCGCGGCTGAGCATGAACGTCCCGCGCACGTTGACGCCCTGCATGAGGTCGTACTTCTTCGCCGCGAGGTCGAGCGAGCCCGACAGGTCGATGACCGACGCGTTGTTCACGACGATGTCGATGCCACCGAACTCGCCCTGGGTCTTGAGCACCGCCTCGGTGATGTCGTCGTCGTTGCGGACGTCGCCGACGATCGGCAACGCGTGGCCGCCTGCCGCCTCGATCTGCGCGGCCGCCGTGTGCACGGTGCCCTCGAGCTTCGGGTGCGGCGTGTCGGTCTTCGCGAGCAGCGCGATGTTGGCACCGTCGCGCGCCGCGCGCAGCGCGATTGCGAGCCCGATGCCGCGGCTGCCGCCCGACATCAGGATGGTCTTTCCGGCGAGGGTCCTGTCGGTCATGTCTCTCTCACTTCTCGATGTCCCACTTGGTGCGGGGGTTGTCCCACAAACGGCTGGATTCGGCACGGGAAACCAGCCACTTCTGGGACAAGGGGGTCTGTTCAGCCCTGCCGAGGGCCCTTCGTGCGGGATGCCGAGGCGAACGCGGCCACGCGCGCCTGCGCTTCGGGGGTGCCGAAGCGGGCACCGATCGTGCGGGCTTCGTCGTCGAGGTTGTCGGCGAAGGAGCGCTGCGCCCCGGCACGGATCAGCCGCTTCGCCTGCCCGAACGCCGCGGTCGCGTTCTCGAGCCAGAACGCGGCGACCTCGTCGGCGCGGCGTGCGGGGTCATCGGCGATCTCGGCGACGAGGCCCCAGTCGAGCGCCGTGTCGGCGTCGATCGTGACGTCCTGGAGCAGCAGGCGCAGCGCGCGCGTCTGACCGATGGCCGCCGGCAGCAGGGTAGAGACGGCGAGGTCGGGCGTCAGGCCGATGTTCGCGTATCGGCTGACGAACTTCGCGCGAGAGGATGCCACGATGTAGTCCGCCGTGAGCATGAGCCCCAATCCGCCGCCCGCGACGGCCCCCTGCACCGCTGCGACGATCGGCTTGTCCGACTCGACGAACGTGCGGATGCCGTCGTGGATGACGTGCGCCATGTCGGTGACGTCGGCGCCGGTGGCGCCCGAGGTCGCCATCTCGATGACGTCGCCGCCCGCGCAGAAGGCCGGGCCGGCGGCATCCAGCAGCACCGCCCCGACGCTGTCGTCGGCGGTGATCTCGTGCGCGAGGTCGCGCCAGCGGCGACCCATCTCGAAGCCCATCGCATTGAGCGACGCGGGGCGGTTGAACGTGACGCGCGCGAGCGCACCGTCGCGGGTGTACAGGATCGAGTCGCTCATCGGCGGCCTCCTCGTTCGGCTGTGCGGTTCATTTCGGGGCCATCCGGATCGCCCCGTCGAGGCGGATCGTCTCGCCGTTGAGGTACCCGTTCTCGACGATCTGCAGCACAAGCGCCGCGTACTCGTCGGGGCGGCCGAGCCGCGCGGGGTAGGGCACCTGCTCACCGAGGCTCTGCTGCGCCGCTTCGGGCAGCCCGGCGAGCATCGGCGTCTCCATGATCCCGGGCGCGATCGTGCACACGCGGATGCCGTGACGGGCGAGCTCACGGGCGATCGGCAGCGTCATCGCGTGCACACCGCCCTTGCTGGCGGAGTAGGCGGGCTGGCCGATCTGGCCGTCGAACGCGGCGACGGATGCCGTGTTCACGATGACGCCCCGGTCGCCGCCGGCCGTGGGCTCGGTCTGCGCGATCACGGCCGACGACTGCGCGATCACGTTGTACGTGCCGACGAGGTTGATCCGGACGATGCGCTCGAAGTGGGCGAGGTCGGTCGGGGCGCCGTCGCGATCGAGCACCTTCGCGGGTGGCGCGATGCCGGCGCAGTTGACGACGACGCGCAGCGGGCCGTGCTCGGCCGCCGCGGCGACGGCGAGCGCGACCTGCTCGGGGTCGGTGACGTCGGCGGGCACGAACGTGGCGCCGAGGTCGGTGGCACGGTCGGCTCCCGGCGACGCGGGCAGGTCGACGATCACGACGTGTGCACCGGCGGCGGCGAGGCGTGTGGCGGTCGCGAGGCCGAGGCCGCTGGCCCCGCCCGTGACGAGGGCGGATGCTCCGGCGATGTCCATGGGTGCTCTCCTTCGAACTCTCGTCAGCCTACGCGACGGCACTCAGTATCAGAAGCGTAGGCACTCCGTGTCATCGCTCACCGGCTCTGGCGCACGGCGTCGCGTCGGCGTTGACTCGAGGCATGCAGATCCGAACCACGCGGGCGCGCCAGGCGCCCGACGTGCCGCCGACGTGACGATCCCGACCGGCGACATCCCCGTTCCACCCCGCGTGCGCGCGCTCGCGGGCAGGGCGGAGCTCACCGCCGTCTGGCGCAACGAGCTCGGAGGTGTCACCTTCCGCACCGACGACGGCCGGCACATCAAGTACGGTCCGCTGCACGCCGAGACTGCGATGATCGCCGAAGCGGGGCGTCTCGAATGGGCAGGCCGGTACATCGCGGTGCCCGAGGTCATCGATGTCGGCGACGACGGCAGCGACGAATGGCTCGTGACGCGATCGATTCGGGGGCTGTCGGCGGTCGACCCGCGGTGGCTCGCCGAGCCGGCGACGGCGGTGCGCGCCGTCGGCGCGGGGCTGCGCGCCCTGCATGAGGCCCTGCCGGTCGACGAATGCCCGTTCGAGTGGACCGTTCCCGCACGCAGGGCGAACGCGCGGCGTCGCGGCATCCAGCTGCCGAGCACGCTGCGCACTCCCCCGCCGATCGACCGACTCGTCGTGTGCCACGGCGACGCCTGCTGCCCGAACACGCTGCTCGACGACAGCGGCCGGTGGCTCGCGCACGTCGACCTCGGCGCCCTCGGCATCGGCGACCGCTGGGCCGACATCGCCGTCGCCTCGATGAGCACCGAATGGAACTACGGTCCGGGATGGGACGACGCTCTCATCGCCGCATACGGCATCGCACCCGATCGGGAACGTCTCGCCTACTACCGGGGGCTCTGGAACGCGACGTGACCGCGGGGCAGGATGGCATCCATGGCGCACCCGCTCATGTTCGACGACGACGACCCGCTGCTGCGCCGCGTGCGCGAGATCGCGCTCGCGCTGCCGGAAGCGGCCGAGAAGATCACGCACGGGCGCCCGACCTTCCACACCGACAGGGTCTTCGCCTACTACGGCGGCTCGCCTCGCGGCGAGACCGGAGATCGGCACGACACGGCGCTGCTCTTCCGCCCTGACCCGGCCGACGCTCGCGCGCTGCGGCAGGATCGCCGCTTCTGGGAGCCGTCGTACCTCTGGCCGCACGGCTGGCTCGCAACGGATCTCGGCGACGCGACCGATTGGACCGAGGTGGCAGAGCTGGTGGATGCCTCGTACCGCGCGTCGGCGCCGAAGCGGCTCGTCGCCCTGCTCGACGCACGCTGACGCCCCTCACACTGTGCCGCGCGCCCCGGCTACCCCGGGCCGAGGATGAAGTTCCAGGTGCCGGCCCACACCGCCGCCGTGACGGCGATCGCCGAGATCGCGGCGCCGATCGCGACGAGCGCCCACTCCCGCCCCCCGAACGTCGACTCGCGCGCCCACGTCCGCGGGACGGGCGCGCCGAATCCCCGCGCCTCCATCGCCGTCGCGAGCTTCGAGCCGCGCCGGATCGAGAGCACCAGCAACGCGAACGCCATCCCGACGAACCGCCGGATCCGCCCGCGGTCGGCGACGCCACGCGCCCGGCGGGCGAGTTCGAGCGCCCGCCAATCGTCGAGGAACAGTCCCACCATGCGCAGGCCCGCCAGCGCCCCGAGAACGAACCGCGCCGGCAGCCGCACGATCTGAGCGAGCCCGTCGGCGAGGTCGGTCGGGTCGACCGTCACGAACAGCACGACCGACGGCAGCGCGATCGCGAGCACGCGGAAGAACGTCGCGACGGCGAGCGTGATCGACCCCTCGCTGATGCGGATCACGAACCATTCGACATACACCTGACCGGATGCCTCGCCGTACAGCGCGATCGTCAGGGCCGTCAGCGGCGCCGCGAGCCACACCGGCCACGTCCGCACCCAGAACTCGCGCCAGCCGAGCCCCGCGAACAGGAAGAGCACGCATTCGAGCGTGAGCGCGACCGCCGCCGACACGACGTCGAGCGTCAGGATCAGCGGCAGCGCGATCAGCCCCGACGCGGCGAGCTTGGCGACGGGGTTGATGCCGGCGACGACCCCCGTGCGCACGTGCGATTCGAGCAGGCTCACGGGGTGACCCCTATCGCGAAGCGGCGGGCGTGCAGCGCCGTCACGACCGCCTCATCGTGGGTGATCGCGACGATCGCCGACCCCTCGTCGCGCAGCCCCGCGAGCAGGGCGACCAGTTCTGCCCACGTGCGGGCGTCCTGCCCGAACGTCGGCTCGTCGAGCACCAGCACGCGGGGCGCGGTGGCGAGGGCTGCGGCGACCGTGAGCCGACGCTTCTCGCCGCCCGAGAGCGTGTAGGGGTTCGCGCGGGCGAGCGCCGACAGCCGCAGTCGCTCGAGCAGATCGTCGACCCGCCGCGCGATCTCGTCGTCCGGCAGGCCGAGGGCGCGGGGACCGACTTCGAGCTCGTCGCGGACGGTGCGGCCGAGCAGCTGGTGCTCCGGGTCCTGGAAGACCGTCCCGATGCGGGTCAGCAGCTCGCGCGAGCGCCACCGGATCGGCTCGTCGCCGGCCCCCGCCGCGAGCGCGCGCGAGGCGCGCAGGGCTCCGAATGCGCCGCCCACCGGGGGCAGCAGCCCCGCGAGGGTCAGCCCGAGCGTCGACTTGCCGGCCCCGTTGGGCCCGGTGATCGCGAGCGCCTCACCCGCGCGCACGTCGACGTCGAGCCCCTCGGCGACGGCCACGCCACGCACGCGTGCGACGGCCAGGTCGCGCGCGTGCAGCAGGACGTCGCCCGGCGCCTGCAGCGGCGGGGGTGGGGAGGCGGGCGGGATGCCGGGGACCCAGACCCCCGCGGCCGCGAGCTCAGGGCCGCGCGCGCCGAGCACCGCATCGGGCGTGCCATCGGCACGCACGCCGCCGTCGCCGATCACGATCACCCGGTCGACGAGCGGCAGCCACACGTCGACGCGATGCTCGACGACGACGAGTGTCGCGCCGCTCGCCTCGAGCACCCGCTCGACCGCCGCGCGCACGTCGCCGACCCCGGCCGGGTCGAGGTTCGCCGTCGGCTCGTCGAGCAACAGCAGCCCGGGCCGCATCGCGAGTGCGCCGGCGAGCGCCAGGCGCTGCTTCTGGCCGCCCGACAACGCCTTCGTGGGGTGGTCGAGGGCGACGTCGAGCCCCACGGCATCCAGCGCGGCCCGCACCCGCGGCCAGATCTGCTCGCGGGGGACGCCGAGGTTCTCGCACCCGAACGCGGCGTCGTCGCCGACGCGCGCCAGCACGACCTGCGAGTCGGGGTCCTGCAGGACGAGCCCCGACCGCCCGCGCGATGCCGCGGCGTGCGTGCCGTCGACCAGCAGCGCGCCCTGCGCCTCGCCTTCCTCGGCGCCGCCGAGGACACCGGCCAGACCCTGCAGCAGCGTCGACTTGCCGGCGCCGGAGGCGCCCAGCAGCAGCACCCGCTCACCCGGCTCGATGCGCAGCGTGACGTCCTGCACCGCCCAGGCGCGGCGCGAGGCGTGGCGCCAGCCCCATCCGCGCGCCTCGACGGCGGCCGGCGCCGCGGCCGAGCTGACGGTCACCGGGGCGTCAGACGAGGTCGCGCCGCTCGCGCCCCGACGCGAAGCGGTCGAGCGCGCCGGTGGCGGCGATGCCGCGCGCGAGGAACCACGAGAGTCCGCCCGCGATGACGGCGCCCGAGATCACGGCGCTGACGAGGTAGACGATCGTGAACGTGGCATCCGCCCCCGCGTACCAGAGGATCAGGTTGTTGATCGCGCCGGCGAGCCCCGCACCGGCGCCCGCGAGTACCGCGACCGGCAGCGACCACACGCGGTACAGGAAGATCAAGAACACGATCTCGGCGCCGAGGCCCTGCACGAGTCCGGCCTCGATCGTGAGGAACCCGCCCCACTGGTTGCCGACGAGTGCCGAGACGACGGCGGCGAGCGTCTCGGTGTAGATGGCGGCGCCCGGCTTGCGGATCAACAGCGCGCCCAGCACGCCGGCGAACAGCCATGGCCCGTCGAGCAGCCCCTGCAGGCCCGGCAGCAGCGGTTCGAGGATCGCCTTGGGCCCCAGGTAGCCGATGTTCCACAGCAGGAAGATCAGCCCCGAGGCGACGCCGACGACGCTGGCGACGACGATGTCGACGACCCGCCAGCGGTAGCGGCCGATGCGAGGCGGGGCGGATGCCGAGGCTTCCGCAGACGAGACGGTGGACGACGACGCAGAAGCGTTCATTCTCTCTCCTCCCTGCGCCGGCATGATCCGGATCAGGTTCGACGGTCGAAGCGTGGATCGCTTCCTCTCAGCCCGGCTCACCGGACTCCCGTGGGTGTGGCGTCGAGTATAACCGTCGACCGGGTAGTTTGGGCGGGTGACCATCGACGACGCGCCCCCGACGTCTCGTCGCGCACGTCGCCAGGCGAACACCGGCGAGCTCGCCGCGACGCCTGCCGACGCTCCGAGCGTGGATGCCGAGGCCGCGCCGATCGCCGAGGGAGCACCCACGCCCGAGCCGCCCGCCGGCGCTGAGATCTCGCCCGACGCCGGGCCCGTCGCAGTGTGGGCCGCGCCCGGACAGCTGGTGCACCGGCGCGCGCTCGAATGGGTCGACGCCGACACCCTCACCGACCGCCCCGCGCCGCGCGACCTGACCGACGCGGCGAACACCTACCCCGTCGTCGCGCCCGATCTGCTCGCCCGCCGGCCGCATCGGTCGCTGCTGCGCCCCGGCATCGTCGCCCCGATCCTCACCGTGGTGGGCCTGACCGGGCTCTACGCGGCCACGACGCTGCTATGTCCGCTGTACGCCGTGCCGCCGACCGTCGAAGAGGTGGCGATCGCCGACCTGACAGCACCGGCATCCGCCGTCGCGTGGCCCGCCACGGGCGCCGCGGCCGTGGGAGTCGCGGGGTTCGACAGCACGCCCGCGACGACCGCCGACGCCGTTCCGATGGCAAGCATCACGAAGCTCGTCACCTCGCTCATGATCCTCGAGCAGATGCCCCTCGCCCCCGGCGAGAGCGGCCCGACGTTCGCGTTCACCTCGCGCGACCGGCAGACGTACTACAACTACCTCGCCGCCGACGAGTCGGCACTCGACGTTCCCGTCGGGGGCACCCTCACCCAGTACCAGATGATGCAGGGGATGCTCATCGGGTCGGCCGGCAACTACACCGACCGACTGGCGAGCACCATCTGGCCCACCGACTCCGTGTTCGCCGCGGCCGCGAACGACTGGCTCACGCGCAAGAACCTGCCCGGCATCACCGTGGTCGAGCCGACCGGCATCGACCCGGCCGACGCCGCCGACCCCGCGTCACTCATCACCCTCGCCCGCTATGCGCTCGCCGACCCCGTGATCGCCGAGATCGTCCGCACGCCGTCGGTGACGCTGCCGGGTGCCGGTGAGGTCATCAACACGAACGACCTCCTCACCACCGACCCTGCCGTCATCGGGATCAAGACGGGCAGCTTGAGCGGCTTCTACAACCTGCTCGCGGCCCGCCAGCAGGCCGTCGGCGACGCGACGGTGCGCGCGTACGCCGTCACGCTCGGTCAGCCCAGCGACGAGGCACGCGCCGCCGAGACCGCACGCCTGCTCACCGAAGTGTCGGCCGAGGCGTCGCAGCCCGTCGTGCTGCCTGCCGGCACCGTCGCCGGGACGGTCAGCACGCCGTGGGGCGTCACGGTGCAGATGCTGACGGATGCCGACACGTCGCTGCTGCTCTGGAACGGCGCGACCGCGCCCGTGGCATCCGACCTCTCCCTCGGCGATGCCCGCGAGGCCAACGACCCCGTCGGCACCGTCAGCACGAAGGGGCCGCTCGGGAGCGCGTCGTCGGGAGTGCACCTGTCGGCCGACATCCCCGACCCCGACGCCTGGTGGCGCCTGACGCACCCGCTCGAGCTGTTCGGCCTCGTCGACTGACGCGGGCCGCGCGGCCCGGTCAGAACGGCCAGATGAGCGGCACGTACCAGACGGCGACGGCGAGGTAGACGAGCGCGAGCGGCGCCCCGAGCTTCCAGTAGTCGCCGAACCGGTATCCACCGGGCTGCAGCACCATGAGGTTCGCCGGCGTCGCGACCGGCGTGAGGAACGCCGCGGCACCGGCGACGGTCAGCGCCATCATGAACGGCTGCACGCTGAGCTCGAGGCTCTGCGCGATCGCGAGCGCGATCGGCGTGACGATCAGCACCGTCGCGACGTTGGAGATGAACTGGCCGAGCACGATCGTGATCGCGCACAGCACGAGCAGGGCGAGCTGCGGCGATGACGAGCCGATGACCCCCAGCACGGCATCGGCGACGATGCCGGCGGCGCCCGTCGAGATGAAGGCCGACGACAGCGGGACCATACCGGCGATGAGGATCACCGTGGTCCAGGAGATCGCGCGATACGTCTGCGGGATCGTCAGCACGCCGGTCAGCACGATCGCGCCGGCGGCGAGCAGCCCCGCGACAGCCGGGGGGACGAGCCCGGTCGCGAGCAGCACGACCATCACCGCGAGGATGCCGAGGGCGCGCTTCGCGCCGCGCCCGAGCGGCATCGCGCGCTGCAACGTCTGCGGCGGGGTGACGGCGATGACATCGGGCGACGCGACGTACCGCGTCAGCGCATCCCAGCCGCCCCGGACGAGCAGCGCGTCGCCCGGCTGCAGCACGAGCGACCCCGAGACGCCGGTGCCGCGGGAGGCGTTCGGCCCGTCGTCGTCGCCGCGCCGCACCGCGAGGATCACGAGTTCGTCGTGCGGGGTGGTCATGCCCGCCGAGACCTTGCGGCCGATCAGCGTCGACCGGGGCGCGATCAGCACCTCGGCCACCCCGTCGGTGGCGCTGTAGATCTGACCGGTGTCGAGATCGACGTCGTAGCTCTCGCGCAGCACGCGCGCGTGCGCGTGCGGGTCGGGCGCCGCGGAGAAGTACTCGGGGGTGCGCTCCGGCAGCAGCCGATTGCCGCCGAGCACGACCACGAGGATCGTCAGCGCGACCAGGGGAACGCCCACGGCGGCGAACTCGAAGAAGCCGAACTCGCGGCCGCCGGCGGCTGCGGCCGCCTCGGAGACGACGATGTTCACGGGCGTGCCGGTGAGGGTCAGCAGCGAGCCCGCACTCGCCGCGAACGCGAGCGGGATCAGCATCTTCGAGGGCACGAGCCCGGCTCGCACGGCGACGACGACCACCACCGGCAGCAGCGCGGCGACGGCGCCGTTGATGGAGATGAACGCCGTCAGCACCGCGGCCATCACGCCGATCACGACGGTCAGCCGCCTGCGCCCGCTGCCCGCCCGCGTGACGACCTGCTGGCCGAGCCAGGCGGTCACGCCCGTGGCATCCAGCGCCTCGCTGACGACGAAGAGGCTCGCGATGAACAAGACCGTGGGGTCGCCGAACCCCGACAGCGCTTCGGGCAGGGTGAGCACGCCCGTGGCCCAGAGCGCGAGCGCGACGCCGATCGCGACGACCGCGAGCGGCACGCGGCCGCTGACGAACGCGACCACCGCGAGCCCGAGGATCAGAAACGTCCACCCGGCCGGATCCATGGCCCCACCCTAGACCGCGGCGTAGGGTGGTCTGATCCCCCGACGAAGGAGCAGGCATGCAGCAGCGCGCGATCGGCCCGTACACCGTCTCTGCGATCGGACTGGGCGCCATGCCCGTCTCGATGAACGGCGACAACGTGTTCCCCGAACGCGCCGACGCGATCGCGACGGTGCACGCGGCGCTGGATGCCGGGGTGACGTTCATCGACACGGCCGATATCTACGCTCCCTCGTGGGACCGGATGGGCGACAACGAGCGCATCGTCCGCGACGCGCTCGCCTCGTGGGACGGCGACGCATCGGGCATCCTCGTCGGGACGAAGGGCGGCATCACGCGCACCGCCGAGAAGGACTTCGGCCGTGACGGGTCGCTGACCTACCTGCGCTCGGCGGTGGAGCGCTCGCTCGAGAATCTCGACGTCGACGTCATCGACCTGTACCAGTACCACCGTCCCGACCGGTGGATGGTCTACGGCGAGATCATCCAGAACCTCGCCACCTTGAAGTCCGAGGGGCTGATCCGCGAGATCGGCATCTCGAACGCGAGCATCGAAGAGATCGCGATCGCCCAGCAGGTGCTCGGCGAGGGAGGCCTGGTGAGCGTGCAGAACGAGTTCTCGCCGCGGCACCCGGGCAGCTACGGCGAACTGCGGTACTGCGACGAGCACGGCATCGCATTCCTGCCGTGGAGCCCCCTCGGCGGCACGGCCGGGCCGGGGCGCAACGTCGGCGAGCGATTCAGCGTGTTCCGCGAGATCGGCGAGAGCCACGACGTCAGCCCGCAGCAGGTCGTGCTGGCGTGGGAGCTGTCGCTGTCGCCCGTCGTGGTGCCGATCCCGGGTGCACGGCGCGCGGCATCCATCACCGATTCGGCGCGGGCCGGCGAGCTGACACTGACCGATGCCGAGATCGCCCGCTGCTCGGACGCGGTCGGCATCGAGCGCTGACGCTCAGCGCCCAGATCGAAGCCTGATCTCAGGCGCTGCGGCGGCGCGCCTTGCGGGTCTGGGCGGGTGCCTGCTCGGCGGCATCGGCCTGCAGGTGCAGCTGCGCCACGGCCTCGCGCGCGGCGCTCATCGGCACCTCGAGGTCGGCGTACTCGTAGCTGAACCCGTTCTCGTCGAGCAGGGTCACCTTCACGAGGGCTTTGCCGCGCCCCGGCAGGCGGGTCGTGGTGCGAGGGAGGAAGCTGCGGGCCATACCGCCAGCGTAGGCGGTGGTGCCGACGCCCCGTTGTTCCCACGCGGCGATGCCGGGTGGAACGTCCACTCGGTGACGTCGGCTCTCGAACCCGCAGGTTTACACCGTAAGTCTGAGTGGCGCAAGGGGCCTCGCATGCAGCCGTCGCGCGGGTAGTACTGGACCAGTGGGCCGAAGTTGTCGGCCTGCGAAGGGAGCAGTGATGTCGAACAGCTACGACAACGTCAACTCATCCGCCGGGAGTGCTGGTCCCCACGACACCAGCGGAAAGGTTGATGCCGCGCGGCACGAAGCGGCCGACCTGAAGGACACCGCGACGACCGAGGCCAAGAACCTCCTCGATACGGCCAAGGACGAAGCCTCGTCGGTCGTCGCCGAGACGAAGGTGCAGGCGAGGGACCTGTACGAGCGCAGCCAGCGCGAGGTGAAGGAACAGGCCCACGCTCAGCAGCAGCGCATCGCCGCGGGACTCCGCTCGGTCGGGGATGACCTCGGAACGATGGCAGCGAACTCCGATGACAACGGGGTCGCCAGCGACCTCGTCCACCAGGTCTCGACTCGTCTGTCCCGGGCGGCCACGTGGCTCGGCGACCGCGACCCGAGCGATGTCCTCGATGAGGTCAAGAGGTTCGCGCGTCGCAGGCCCGGCACCTTCATACTCGGCGCCGCCATCGCCGGGATCGTGGTCGGTCGGCTCACCCGCGCGCTCGCGTCGAATGCGTCAGATGCGTCGAACGCGCCAGAGGCCGCGGGATCCGGCGAGCGCGCACTGCCCGCCGCCCCGACTCCCGTCACTTCGGATGCCCCATCGGCGACGGCAGCCGACTGGACAGCCAGCCCGGGCGGCACAGCAGGCGTCGACGTCGAGGCGCCGCTGTACGCGCAGGCGACATCAGGTCGTTCCGACATCCTCCAGGAGGACGGCGATGACCGACGCGACACCCTCTGAGACCAAGGCCGCCTCGACCTCGCTCGGTGACCTCCTGGGGGAGGTGTCGCGAGACATCTCCACGCTGATGAGGCAAGAGGTCGCCCTGGCAAAGGCGGAGCTGAGGGAATCCGCGGGCAAATCGGCGAAGGGCGCCGGGCTGCTCGGAGGCGCAGGCTACGGCGCGCTCATGGCGGTGTTCTTCCTGTCGCTCGGGTTGTGGTGGGCCCTCAGCACGCTGATCGGCGGCGGATGGGCAGGCGTGGTCGTGGGCGCGATCTGGGCCGTCATCGCGCTGATCCTGTTCCTCGTCGGCCGCGGCGAGTTCAAGGAAGTCAAGGGAGCACCACAGACCGTGGAGACCCTCAAAGAGATACCCGAAACGCTGAAAAGGAATGAGGAGAACCGATGAGCGATTCACCCGACGCGATCCGCGCGGACATCGAGCGCACCCGCCGAGACCTGGGTGGCGACGTCGATGCGCTCGCTGACAAGGTCAACCCCTCCAAGATCGTCGACCGCCAAGTCGACAGAGTGCGCGGCGTGTTCGGCTCCGTCAGAGAGCGGGTCATGGGCGCTGCTGACGACGCGGGATCATCGCTCTCCGACGCGGCATCGAACGTCGCCGGCGCGAAGGACCGCGTCGTCACCAAGGCGCAAGGCAGCCCCCTCGGAGTCGGCTTGGCCGCCTTCGGCGTCGGTCTCCTCATCGCGTCCCTGATCCCGCCGTCCGCGCGCGAGAAGGATCTCGCGGCGACGGTCCAGGATCAGGCGCAGCCGCTCGTCGACCAAGTCACGGAGGCCGCCAAGGATGTCGGCGAGCACCTCAAGGAACCAGCCCAGGATGCCCTCGCCGCGGTGAAGGACTCCGCGCAGGACTCCGTCGCCGCGGTGAAGGAAGAGGCGCAGAGCGCCGCCGGTGAAGTGAAGGATCAGGCGCAGCACGCGCAAGAGAACCTCTCCGGCAATTGAGCGCAGGATGGAGCGGGCCGCCAGAGGAGTCGGCCCGCTCCGTCTTGTTACTGGGAGACTTCGCGGCTGATGCGCTCGAGGAGATCCTCCAGGGCATCCTCGAACTCCTCGTCGCTCCGGTCCTCGCTCAGCAGCGGCCGCAATCGCCGCACCTCGGCCGCACCGCCCAACCCCCGTCGGCCGTCGCTCTCGGGCACGTCCGCGTCACCTTCATCGAGGGTCTGATCCGGCGGTCCCGTCTCCCCCCCGCGTGTGGCCGACTCCAGAAGGAGCAGCCCCAGGAGGAAGCTCGTGAACGAGCGATACGCGTGAACGGCCTCCTCGTCGTTGAAGCCCTGGTCGATCAGGGTCTTCAGGAAGTGGTCGACCACTTCGACGCTGCGCAGCGGCGGCCTGAGCCACGGCGCGGACGGATGCCGGGTGGCCACGAGGGGGAACGCGCGGGGATGATCGATCGCTATCCGGCGGACCTGATGAGCCAGTGTCTGCAAGAACCCCTGCCAGTGCCCGGCGAGTTCTTCGTCGAGATCGGCGACCAGATCTCCGAGCAGCGCATCCACGACCCCCTCGAGGAGATCCTCCCTGCCGTGCACGTAGCGGTAGAGCGACATCGCCTCGACGCCGAGCAGGTCCGCCAGCGACCTCATCGACAGCGACGGCAACCCCTGAGCGTCGATCTGCGACAGGGCCGTCTCGATGATCAGCTCACGGCTGAGGCGGCCGGCCGCGGACTGCTTCCCTCGCGCCCCGCTCGATGTCGTCATCACCGCATTCTCCCCCACAAGGCCGGATCGCGTCGGCGACCACCCGTGGTTCCATCACGCGCGACCCGTGAGGATCAGATTCCAATAGATCCATGGCAGCACCCATCGGTCCATCAGGTAGGTGAAACGGCGTTCGCGGTACAGCGACTGCCAGAACGGGATGGACGGCGTGAGGTTTCCCGCTCCGTCGAACTCCGCGAAGACCGCCGTGCGGCGGGTGACCGTGAAGGGTGTCTCGGTGTACCCGTCGTAACGCGTGCTGCGCGGCGGCCGGGTCAGGGCGTCGACGATCACGCGGGATTGTGAGCGGATGGCGCCGCCGGAGCGGATCGGCGTCACCGGCGCCGCGTCGCCGAGTGCCCACACATTGCCCCAGCGTCGATGGCGCAGCGTCGTCGGATCGACATCGACGAAGCCGTCGGTGTCGCTCAGCCCGCTCGCGGCGATCCACGTCGCCGCGGCCTGACGGGGAGCGGCGTGCAGCACGTCGTACCTGATCGTGCTCTTCACGCCGTCGCGCCGAATGTCGATCTCGTGGTCATCGGCGCGCACAGCCACGACTTCCGTGCGGTAGCGGGCGTCGATGCCGTAGTCGGCGAGGTTGCGGAGGAGTTCGGACGCGACGGCGGGGATGGCGAACGGAGCGGCCTCCGGCGTGAGGAATACCACGTGGATCCCGCCGAGGAGACCCGCAGACCGCCACCTGTCGCAGGCGAGATACATCGGCTTCTGTGCGACACCCGCGCAGGACGACGGTTCCGGCGCCTGGGTGAACACCACCGTCCCGTGTCGCACATCCCCCAGCACCGCGGAGGCCTTTTCGGCAAGGGGGAGGGTGTAATTCGAGATGACGGACGGATGGCGCAGCGCTTCCTCCAGACCCGGGGTGTCCTCCCAACGCTGCTCGATGCCGGCCGCGATGATCAGCTCCCGGTACGCGATCCTCTCCCCCGTCGACAGCGCAACGACGCCGGCATCCGGAAACACGGCCTTCACGCGGTCCTTGATCCATCTCACCCCGCGCGGTGTGACGTCGGCCTGACGCCTGACGACGCGGCGGCGGTTCGCCACACCCCCGGCGATGTGCGACTGCAGCGGCGCGTAGACGTGCTCCTCCCGCGGCTCGATGATGACCAGCCCCTTCACCCCTCGACGGCGCAGCCGTGCCGCGATCGACACTCCCGCATTTCCCCCGCCGACGATCACGACGGGGCGACGGTCGGTGGAGTTCCGCGGGACCTCACGCGAGGGGTGTTCCTTCATGTCCCCAGCCTCCGTGAGCGCGGCGGCGTCAGGCCATCCCCTTGCGCACCCGCCCATCGGCACTTTGATCCACCCCTCGCGCCGGGTGTCAACCCGGGTTCGTGACGCCCCGTCGGTACGTAGCGTGGGCGACATCGGGTGTGTGCGCTCGCGCGCGCGCATCCATCCGCAATCGCGATGGAGGAGTGGCCATGACCGCACCGAACGAGCCCGCCGAGCCGCGCATTCCGGGAGCGCCGGCCCCCGAACCGCCGAGCTTCGATGAGCCCACCGTGCCCCGCGCGCCATTGCGGCCAAAGCCCGATCAGCGCGGGCCGGAAACGCGCACGCCGACGGGGGCACCGACCGACGTCGCCGCCGCCGACGTGGCGCAGCAGGGCGCGTACCTCACCACGGCGCAGGGGACGAGACTGCCCGATACAGATCATTCGCTGAAGGCCGGTCCTCGGGGGCCGGTCCTGCTGCAGGACCACCACCTGCGGGAGAAGATCATGCACTTCGACCACGAGCGGATCCCGGAGCGCGCCGTGCACGCCCGCGGTGCGGCTGAGCACGGCGTCTTCGAGGCGAATGGCGCCGCCGAGGGAGTGACGAAAGCAGGATTCCTCCGCGCCGGCGTCAGCACACCCGTCTTTGTTCGCTTCTCGACTGTGCTCGGCTCGCGCGGCTCGGCCGACACCGCGAGGGACACGCGCGGGTTCGCGACGAAGTTCTACACCGATGAGGGCGTCTACGATCTCGTCGGCAACAACATCCCGGTCTTCTTCATTCAGGATGCGATCAAGTTCCCCGACGTCATCCATGCCGGCAAGCCCCATCCCGACCGTGAGATTCCGCAGGCCCAGTCCGCGCACGACACGTTCTGGGACTTCGTGTCACTCCACACAGAGGCACAGCACCACACGATCTGGAACATGTCGGATCGTGCTCTGCCGCGCTCGTTCCGGATGATGCAGGGCTTCGGCGTGCACACGTTCCGGCTTGAGAACGCGGCCGGCGAGACCTCCCTCGTCAAGTTCCACTGGCGGCCGAAGCTCGGCACGCACGGACTCACCTGGGAGGAGGCGCAGATGCTCGCGGGCAAGGACCCCGACTTCCACCGTCGCGACCTCGCCGACGCCATCGAGTCCGGCGCGTTCCCGCAGTGGGATCTCGCGGTGCAGGTCATGCCCGACACGCCCGACGAGACCTTCGAGGGCATCGACCTGCTCGACCCGACGAAGATGGTGCCCGAAGAACTCGCGCCGCTGCAGGTCGTCGGGACGATGACGCTGAACGCCAATCCCACGAACTACTTCGCCGAGACGGAACAGGTCGCCTTCCACCCGGGTCACCTCGTGCCGGGAATCGACGTGACCAACGACCCGCTGCTGCAGGGACGCCTGTTCTCGTATCTCGACACTCAGCTCACCCGTCTGGGCGGTCCGAACTTCGCCCAGCTGCCGATCAACCGACCGCATGTCGGAACGAACGACATGCTGCGCGACGGCATGCATCAGACCGCCGTGCACGCCGGGGTCGCGCCCTACCGGCCCAACTCGCTCGACGGCGGCTGCCCCTTCCACGCCGGGCCCGACGCCGGGGCGTTCATCGAGGTGCCCGCGCCGGTCGAGCAGTCGGTGAAAGAGCGACGCCAGCCGGCGAGCTTCGACGACCACTTCTCGCAGGTCGGGCTGTTCTACCGGTCACTGACGCCGCTCGAGCAGACGCGCATCGCCGCGGCGTACGCCTTCGAGCTCGGCAAGTGCTACGAGCAGGCGATCAAGGAACGTCAGCTGTCGGCGCTGGCGAACATCGACGCCGACCTGTGCGCGACCGTCGCGGCAGCCCTCGGACTGCCCGCACCGGAGCCGACCGTGTCGACGCCGGAGCCCGCACCCAGCCCGGCGCTGCGGATGATCGGCGACGAATGGCCGATCGACGGCCGCGTGGTGGGGATCATCGCCGACGAGACGACGGATGCCGGCGAGCTCCGCGCGGTGCGCACCGCGTTGGATGCCGCATCCGTCGTTCCCCTGGTGATCGCACCCCACGGTGGGATGCTCGGCGAAGTGCCGGTGCAGCGATCCGTCGACACGGCGACCAGCGTCGAGCTCGACGCGGTGATCGTGCTCGCGCCGTCGGGCGATCGCCGCACGCGCCAGCTTCTGGAGGAGGCGTATCGCCACGGAAAGGCGATCGGCATCGCGGATGGCGCGGAGTCGATGCTCGCCCTGCTGGGTGTCGCCGATGCCGAAGCGGGCGTAGCGACGGGAGCCGCCGAGGCGGTGGCGCGTGAGGTCGTAGCGCTGCTGCCGGCGCACCGCGTCTGGGCGCGACTGACCGCTCAGTGACGGATGCCGCGATCCTGACCGACCCGTTTCTCCGCTCAGCGCGGAGACAGGTCGGGCAGGATGCCGGTGCCGAACTCGTGCCGCAGCGCGCTGCGCGCGGCGTACCAGCCGACGAGGCCGTGCACGCCGGGACCTGGTGCTGCGGATGCCGAGCTGAGATAGACACCGGGCAGCGGCGTGCGCCAGGGATCCGAGCTGAGGACGGGCCGGCGCAGCAGTTGTGTGACCGTCGCGGCACCGGCCGAGATGTCACCGCCGGGATAGTTGGGGTTGTGCTGCTCGGTCTCGACCGCGCTCGCCGACGCGGTGGCGAGGATCGTGTCGCGGAAACCGGGCGCGAATCGTTCGATCTGGGCGATGACGGCGTCCCGGCGGTCCAGGTCGCTGCCGGCGGGAACGTGCGTGTACGTCCACAGCGTGTGACGGCCGGACGGTGCGCGCGTGGCATCGAACAGCGACTGCTGGGCGACGAGGACGTACGGCCGCTCGGGGTGCGCGCCGCGCTGCACGGCGTTCTCGGATGCTGCGATCTCGGCGCGCGTGCCGCCCACATGGACGACGCCGGCCCCGCGCAGCTCGGGGTGCGTCCAGGGCACCGGCTCTGAGAGGGCGAAATCGACCTTCGCCACCCCCGCTCCGTAGCGGAAGCTCTCGAGCGCACGGCGGTAGCCGGCCGGGATGTCCGCCTCGGCGAGATCGATGAGTGCGCGAGGGGTCACATCGAGCAGCACCGCGCGCGCAGGAGGCAGCTCGCGCAGCGACGTGATCCGCCGCCCGGTGATGATCTCGCCGCCGTGGGCCCGCAGATCGTCGACCATCGCGTCGGCGATCGCCTGACTGCCGCCGATCGGAATCGGCCAGCCCCGCGCATGCGCGTAGGTCGTCAACGCGAGACCGGCCGCCGCGGCGGCGAGGCTCGGCTGCGGCAGGATCGTGTGCGCGGCAGCGCCGGTGAGCAGGGCCGGAGCGGCATCGGAGTGGAAGCGGACGTTCCACAGGGGCGACCCCTGCTCGAGCGAGCGGAGGCCCAGCGTGATCGCCGTCGCCGGATCGTCGGGGATGCGCAGGAGCGGCGACCCGGTGAACGCGGCGACTCTCGCCGCGCGGTCGACGAGCGGTGCCATCAGCTGCGCGTAGGCCGACCCGTCGACGCCGAGTCCCTCGCGTGTACGAGCGAGATCCCGATAGGCGACGGCGGCACGTCCGCCGTCGAGAGGGTGCGCGAACGAGACCTCGGGCACCGAGAATCGCACGCGCTGCGTGAGTCCGAACTCGCGGAAGAACCGCGACTCGAACGCCAGCGGGTGGATCGCCGAGCAGACATCGTGGTGATATCCCGGCAGCGTCGACTCCCGCGTGGCCGTCCCGCCGCCGACGCGCTCGTCGGCCTCGTAGACGCGCACGGCAAGACCCGCGCGCGCCAGCGTCACCGCCGCCGCGAGCCCATTGGGCCCGGAGCCGACGACGACGGCATCCACCTGCTCCCTCACCCGCCCGACTCCGCGTCGGCGCCTTCGTCGTCGGCGGTCCGCCCGCTGCCGTCCGCGGAAGCGAGACCCTCGGCGAGGAAAGCGAGCCGGTGCAGGGTCTCGGCGTTGCGCCAATGCAGGAGCGCGTCCATGACCATCCGGGGCACGAGCCTCCCCGGGCCGGCGATGGCCTCCTCCTGGATGCGCACAAGACTTCCGTCCGGGTGCGGCTTGACATCGATCACGACCCGAGCGACACCGATCGGCCATCCTTTCGCGCGCAGCACGCACTGCCGCGGCGGGTCGATGTGCTCGATCACCGTCTCGTCGTTCGTCAGGATCGGCCAGACGCCGAAGGAATGCTGCAGGGTCGCGCCGGTGGCCGGCCACTCCGCGGCGACCGCTCGCATGCGCGAGGCACCGACCACCCATCCGGGATAGAGCCAGCCGTCCGACAGCACGCGGAACACATCCTCCGGCGTGCACTGCATCTTGCGGACGTTCCTCGACATCGCAGCCTCTCTCGCTCGCGGCCAGTGGGCGTCGCAGGGGACGGCGCCCGACGTGGGCGTGGATGTCCAGGATGCAACGAGCGCGGCCCGTGGGCGAGAGGCTTGCCGACTCGGCGCCGCGCGTGTAGCCCGAGCGCACCCCGCCCCTCGATACCGTCGGGTGGCGCACGGCGGGTGCGTGCGAGATCAGTCGAGCCGCGAGTCGAACTCCCGGAACAGCAGACCCTCCCACGCTGCACGCTCTGTCGCGTCTTCCACTCCCGGGACGACGCGGAACGTCTCGCCCTCGTGCTCCTCGATCTCCACGCGCCGGATCGGCGTCGGCTCGGGTGCCGCGACCACCGCCTCGAGCACACGCGTGAATGCTCCGGTGTCGTCGAGCGGCACGCGCACGGAGGTCCCGCTCTCGGCGTGGCGCACGAGATCGTCGAGCAACCCCACCCGCCCGAAGACGTAGGTGCGCGGCAGCGATCGGTGCGCGTCGAAGACGTGGAGCGTGTCGAGCGTGTAGTGGTAGACGAGGTGGCCGCGGCTGCCCCGGACGAGTACGTACGGCTCATGCCGGCGGCGACCGGATGTCGTCAGCGCGGCGATCATCTCGGGGCCGCTGCGCAGCCGCACCCGCACCGACGACGTGTCGTCGGCGGCGATGTCGTTCGCGCGGCGCAGGTCGGTCTCCACGGCGGTGACGTCCCCGGGCGTTCGGGCATCGGCGATCGCGAGGGCCGTGGCGACGGCGTGCGCGAGCGGGTTGGTGACGACCCCGTCCGCGACCACGTCTCCGTCCAGATGCCGGCGCCCCGACCACGACGCCCGACGCCAGTACTCCTCGGATCGCGCCCATACCCCGACGGCCGCGACATGGTGGATCTCACCGATATGTCGCGCGGCATCGACGGCCGCGGCGATTCCATCGCTGGCAAGCGACTGGAACCCGACCTGCACGGCTCGCGCGCGTTCGGCGGCGAGCGCGCTCAGCCGATCATGGTCGGCGACCGAGACCACCGGCGGCTTCTCCAGCAGGACGTGCGCCCCGGCGCGCAGCGCCGCCGCCGCGAGATCGGCGTGCGTGGGGATCGGCGTCGACAGCACGACGACGTCGAGATCGCCCGCGCCGATCATCTCCTCTGCATCGGCGAACACCCGGGCATGTGTGGGGGCGTCGCCGCGTCCGCGTGGATCCGCCACCGAGGCGATGCTCACGCGACCGGCACGCTCGAGCGCGACGGCGGCCGCGACGTGGCTCGCCCCGTGCCCGTGGATGCCGGCGAGGCCGACGCGCACCGGCGCCGTCACAGGCCCGTCCTGGCCCGCAGATCGACGAGCGTCGACTCGACCGACGCGGCATCGGCGAGGTGATCGTCGATCACGAACGCGGTCATCTCGAGGTCGAGCGAACCGCCCTCCGGGAGGCGGCGCGGCTCGTCCCAGGCGACGGCGGGGCCGGCACCGAGGTACTCGGCGAACCGCACGAACCATGGCATCGGCTCACGAGCTTGATGCAGGATGACGGTCGTCGCCCGCTCGGGGAACGCGAAGGCGACCCAGGGCGTCGCGGCGCCGTGCACGGCGCGCTCCGTGGTGCCTGCCGGGCTGAACACGTGGGCGATCTCGGGAGCGAAGCGCCAGAAGATGCCGCCGTATCCCGCGCCCGGGCGCCCGTTGGTCGCCGGCGACCCGAAGGTGATGGCATCGAGCGTCGCCTTCAGATGGCTGCGCCAGCTGAGGGCCCACCCTCCCTCGAACTCCGCGGTGCGGATCTCGCGCATCTCGACGAGCTGGGTCGCCCCGTGGTGGTCGACCCAACTGAGCCGCTCGTGGAGCGAAAGGCCGTCGATCTCCAGGCCGTCGCGCCGCTGCCGGCCGTGATTGGCGACCATGATCGACCCTTCGCCACGCACGAAGGTGCGCCCGCCCCAATAAGAGGTGCCGTTGACGTCGGGGATGGCGAGGGAGACGCCCAGGTGGTGCGGATGATCGGTGGGCTCGGTGGCGCTCAGGCGCGTGCCGCGCCGGGAGAGCACGGCGTCGAGATAGGGGCGCGGCGAGAGCACGCCGTCCACCGCCGAGCCGTCGAGATACTGGGCGACGACGGTCGACCCCAGACGCAGCACGGGGCGCGCGGGACCGAGCCATCCGCTCGCCTCGGGCGACGGCCCCGTGCTCGCCCGTGCGACGAGCGTCGGCCGGTAGACGATCCCCTGGCCGGCCTCGTGACCGTCCAGCTGATCGCGCAGGCGCAGCCAGGCCTGCCTGCCCATGTCGGCCCGCGGCACCGCCATCGACGTCAGCGGCGGTGCCGCGAACCGCGACTGAGGGATGTCGTCGATCCCGGCGATCGAGATCTGATCGGGCACACTCACCCCCACCTCGCGAAGCCGCGACATGACGCCGAGTGCCACGAGGTCGTTGAACGCGATCGCGGCCGTCGCGCCCGTCTCCAGGACGGGATCGGTCGCGTCGTAGCCCGCCTCCATCGACGAGCCCGCCGCGATCGTCAGCAGTTCGACGTCGGGATGCGCGCGGGTGAACTCGGCGAGCCCTTGCAACCGGAGCTGGTTCGCGTAGCTGCCCCCCGGGCCGCCGATGTATGCGATCCGGCGATGCCCGAACTCGACCAGATGCTCGCCGAGGTCGCGTGCGGCCGAAGCGTAGTCGGCGGCGAGGTCGCCGCTGCCGGACGGGAGCATGGCGCGGTTGACGACGACGACGGGCGCCGCGCGCCGGACGAGGTCGGCGAGCACGGCATCGGGCATGCGGGGTGAGACGAGCACGAGGGCGTCGCCCTTCGACCGCGCCTCGAGGGCGACCTCCGCCTCGACGTCGACGGCTTCTGCGGTGTCGGCGATCAGTACGCGGTAGCCGTCCCGCGCCGCCGCTGCCGTGAACCCCTTGAGGACCCCCTGGAACATGGGGTTCTCGAGGTCGGGCACGAGGAACGCGATGGTCTGGCTGCGACCCCGCACGAGGCTGCGTGCCGTCTCGCTGGGCGAATAGTCGAGTTCGGCGACCGCGCGATTCACCTTCGCGACGATCGCGGGGTCGACGCTCGACAGCCCGTTGAGCACGCGCGAGACGGATGCCTGCGAGACACCGGCGCGTCGGGCGACCTGCGCCATCGTGACGGGGCGTGACGTGACCTCGACCAACGGACTCTCCTTTCTCGTGGTGCGGGACGGGGCCGCGCTCACCTGCGGCTCCCCGTGCGTGGGGCCGGGTCCCTCATCACGTCGACCCGACCCCACGGTCTTGCGGATGCGCGCGCGGCGCGCCGGGGCCGCGCCGCGCGCGCGCTCATCAGATCGCCGCGTCGTCGAGCGAGCGCTGCAGCTCGGAGATGAAGCTCTTCGCCGCATCCTCGGGGCTCAGCTCGCCGAACAGCACGCGCTGGGTGTGCTGGTCGATGATCGTCTCGATGGCGCCGCCGCCCGGGGGCGTGGCCGGCGGAGCGTCGCCCACACGGTCGCTGATCGAGTCGAGGAAGGTCACGACCTCCTGGTCCGTGTCAGCGAGCTTGGGGGTGATGTACTCGCGGATCTTGTCGTTCGCGGGGACCCCGCGCTCGGCGAGCAGCAGGTCCGCCGCGTCCTCGCTGTTGGCGAGGAAGTCGAGGAACAGCGCGACCTCGCCCGGGTGCTCGGTCTTCGCGGATGCCGACCAGAACATCGACGGCTTGTAGTACGCCGCGGCATCCTCGCCACCGTCGGGCGTCGGGATCTTGAGCGGTACGAGGTTCTGCCCGCTGGCGTCGCGCAGCGCCGCGACCTGGTTGGACCACCACGGACCGAATGCCGACTCGTTCGTCGCGGTGAACGATTCTGCGAGACCGGCCGACTCGCGCTCGATCGTCGCCGACGGATCGGGCGTGCCGCCCGCCTCGGTCGTGTCGAGCAGGAACTGCCAGAACCCGGCGAGCGTGTCTTCGGTGGCGGCGACCTTCGCCGACCCGTCGGTCGCGTAGAGCGACTCGCCGTGCTGGCGGAGCCAGTTGTTCAAGCCGCCGTCCTCGAAGCCCCACGACTGCGAACCGACGGGCGAGCCGCCGGACTTCTGGGTGACCTCTTCGGCGATCGCGGCGAAGTCATCCCACGACCACGTGTCATCGTCGGGCGCAGCGATGCCCAGGCTGTCGAGCACGTCCATGTTCGCCATGATCGTGTAGGTGTTGATCCCCACGGGGATGCCGTACTGCGTCCCGTCCAGGGCGCCCGTGCCGAGCGTCGCCTCGGGGAAGTCGTCCGTGGGCAGCGCCGAGCCGAGCGAACCCAGGTCGAGCAGGACGCCGTTGGCCGCGTAGGTCGACAGCTGCTTCTCGTCCATCTGGATGATGTCGGGGGTGTCCCCCGCGGCCACCGTGGTGGAGAGCTTGTCCCAATAGCCGGCCCAGTCGGTGAACTGGGGCTCGATCGTGATGTTCTCGTGTTCGGCTTCGAACGCGTCGATGAGCTGCTGCGTGATCTCGTGGCGGACGTCATTGCCCCACCAGGTGAAGGTCAGCGTGACCGGTTCGGTGGAGAGCGTCGGCTCGTCACCTTCCGGCGAGGAGGTCCCCGCGCACGCCGTCAGCGCGAGCAGCGTCGCTGCGCCGGCGGCTGTGAACGTCAACCAGCGTCGAGCGGGTGTGGTTCGCATGTGTTGCATCCTTTCGACCGGAGTCGGTTGTGTGATGTGGTGCGTGTGATGAGGGTGGACCCGTCGACGGGTCCGCGACCGTTTCGTGGGTGCGCCCGGAGGCGACTCACTTGATCCCTGTCGTGGCGATCCCCTTGATGAGGAACTTCTGCCCGAACAGGAAGACGAGGAAGATCGGGATGAGCGAGACGACGCTCATCGCGAACATCTGGGCGTAATTCGTGGCGGACTGCGCGTCTTCGAAGGAGCGCAGACCCAGCGGGACGGTGTACAAGTCGGGCTTGGTGAGGTAGATCAGCTGGGCGAAGAAGTCGTTCCACGTCCAGATGAAGGTGAAGATCGCGGTCGTGGCGAGCGCCGGCACCATCAGCGGCAGGATGATCTGCAGGAAGATGCGGGGGTGTCCGGCGCCGTCGATCCGCGCGGCCTCGTCGAGCTCGCGCGGCACCCCGCGGATGAACTGCACCATCAGGAAGACGAAGAACGCGTCGGTCGCCAGGAGCTTCGGGACGATCAGCGGCAGGAACGTGTTCACCCAGCCGATCTGCGAGAACAAGACGTACTGCGGCACGATGATGACGTGGATGGGCAGCATGATGCTGAGGAGCATCAGGCCGAAGAAGATCCGCTTGCCGGTGAACTCGAGCCGCGCGAAGGCGTAGGCGGCCATCGAGCACGACACCAGGTTCCCGACGATCGACCCGAGCACGATCACGGCGGAGTTCCAGATGTACACCCCGAACGGGTTCGCGAGCGCGTTCCACCCGTCGGTGTAGTTCGAGATCTCGAAGCTGTCGAGGACGATCCCGGGTTCGCGGAAGATCACGTCGTTGGGTCGCAGCGAGCTGACGACCATCCAGATGATCGGGTAGAGCATCAGGATCGCCATCGCGATGAGCAGAGCGTGACGCACGATGCTCGTCAGGGGCTTCCGGAACGGATCGCGGCGGCGGCGCGGCGGCCTGCCGGTGACGATCGCTTCGGTCGGGAGGGCGGACGGACCGGCCATGTCATCAATCTTGGTCATCGTAGAAAACCCACAGTTTCGAGGTCCAGAAGGCGAGGGCGGTGAGGGCCGCCACGATGATCAGCAGCAGCCACGCCATCGCAGACGCGTAGCCCATGTTCAGGTTGGCGAAGCCCTGCTGATACAGGTAGAGCGTGTAGAACAGCGTCGAGTCGACGGGCCCGCCGGTGCCGCCCGAGACGATGTAGGCCTGCGTGAACGACTGGAACGTGCCGATCAGCTGCAGGACGGCGTTGAAGAAGATGATCGGTGTGAGGAGCGGAATCGTGATGCGCCACAGCTGGTGCCAGCGCGACGCCCCGTCGACGGATGCCGCTTCGTAGTACATCGTCGGAATCTGACGCAGACCGGCGAGGAAGATCACCATGGGCGACCCGAACGTCCACACGTTGAGGATCATGAGCGTCCCCAGTGCGGTGTCGGGACTCGAGATCCATCCCTGGCCCTCGATGCCGAAGACCGCGAGCACCTGGTTGACGAGCCCGTCGACGCCGAAGAGCTGCCGCCACAGCATCGCGATCGCGACGCTCGCCCCCAGCAGCGACGGCAGGTAGAACGCCGACCGGTAGAACGCGAGCCCCCGCATGCCACGGTCGAGGATGATCGCGAGCAGCAACGCGACGGCCAGCTGAATCGGCAGCGAGATGAACACGTACTGGAACGTGACCGCGAGCGCCTTGTGCAGCCGTTCATCGGTGAGCATGCGCGTCCAGTTGGTGAGTCCCGTGAACTTGGGGGGACTCAGCAGGTTGTACTTCGTGAACGACAGCCCGAACGACGCGATCATCGGTCCGATGGTGACGAGCAGGAGTCCCACGAACCACGGCAGCAGGAAGAGGTATGCGACCTTGTTCTGCTTCTTACCGGCAGCACTCTGGGACTTGAGCCGGCCGAGCTCGCTGAGCGCGCTCATGTTTCGGTCACCTTCGACCCTCCGTCATCATCGGCGATGTGAGAATGCGCATTCTGGAATGCGCTTACCAATGTCTACTCGCTGAACGTCGAGTGCGCAAGAGCCATCGTCGAATCAGGTCGAATCGATGCCGGCGGTCAGAGAATGCGCAGTCTCCACGTGTTCAGTCCCAGGGCCGCACGGCCGGTCGCGCACGCCCCGCGACCGAGACGGACGGCCACCCGGCATCCCGCGTGAGCACCTCGATTCCGGCAGCGGTGGCGAGGACGGTGTCTTCGACCTTGACGCCGGGGCCGCTCGGATTCCACGCGAACGCCTGGCGCTCGAACAGCCGATCCGGCTCCGCCCCCGTTGCGCGGGGGTCGCGCCCGGCGTAGCCCGTCGGGCCGCCCTGATGATGGCGGGTCCACTCGTCGGCGTCGAATCCCGCCGCGGAGTACGCGGCGCACCCGGCGCGGAAGACGTCGCCCAGCCCCGCCCCCGGCAGCGTCGCCGCGAAGTACGCGGCCTCGACCTCGAGGATGCGCTCGTCGTCGGCATCCGCAGCCCCGAGCCAGCGCGTCGCGTTCGCGATCAGCCCGTGGCGACGCCCGCACACCACGAGCATCGCGCGTGCGCCGAGCGGGCGCCGCGTCGGAAGGGGATGCCGGTGCATCAGGCGCTCCTGACCGGCGACCAGCACGACGAGAGGATCGATGCCGCGCTCGGCGAGGCCCCCTGCGAGGATCGCCGCAGCGTCGCGCTCGGACGAGCCCGGCGCGAGAGCCGACGCCGCGTCGGTGAGAACAGCCGCCACCTCTGCGCCGAGCGCGCGGTAGCGCCCCTCCTCAGCGGGCAGCAGCGCGGCGCGCGCGGCGCGCAGCGCGGGCGCGATGTCGGCCTCGCCGACGGCGGCGCCCGCAGCGGCGGCGGCGAGGGCGGGGGGCGTCTGCCAGGGGGCGCGCACGATCCGCGCGGCATCCTCGGCGAGGAGCTCTTCGTCGCTCAGGCGATCGGCTTCGTTCGCGCTGACGAACAGCGTGTCACCGTCGTCGTCGACGCGCACCGCGACCACGGGCGGCCCGGCGAGGGACACGTGCGTGCGGACTCCGTCGAGGTACCAGCTCACCGCTTCGTGCGAGGTCAGCAGCACCGGCCCTCCCCCGACAGTGGAACGAACGGCGGCGAGCCGCGCTCTCTTCTCCGAGCGGTCGACGGCTGATGGCATGGGGTCCTCGCTTCACTGCGGACGGATATGTCTGAAAACGCTTTCTCGGCCTAGTATGGGGTGGATGCGCCGGTGGGATGGAGAACGCGTGACCAAGAAGCCGGCTAAGGCCACGATCGTCGACGTCGCGCGCACGGCGGGCGTCTCCCTGTCGACGGTCTCGCGGGTGATGAACGGCAATGCCTCCGTCGACCCCGAGCTTGCCGACCGGGTCCGCGCATCAGCGGAGGCGCTCGGATACGCGGCGAACCCGTTGGCCCGCAGCCTCGTGCTCGGTCGCACCCAGACGGTCGCGGTCGTCGTCCCCGACCTGGCGAACCCGACGTTCCAGGCGATCCTGCGCGGCATCAGCCGGGCGGCCGCGGACGACGGCTACCACGTCCTCGTCGCCGATACGGCCGAGCAGGTGTCGCGTGAGCGGCCGATCGCCGTCGACACCCGTCGCCGTACGGACGGCGTCGTGCTGTGCGCTCCGCGAATGGATGCCGACACGCTCGCGACGCTCCTGCCCGACCTCGCCCCCGTGGTCGTCGTCAACCGCTCGCCGCAGCCGGGAACGCCGGTCGTCTCCGCCGACTATGGCACGTCGCTCGGCGAGCTCGTCACCCACCTGTACGCGCTCGGCCACCGCACCCTCGCGTTCCTGGCGGGTGCCACCGGCAGCGCGTCGGGCGCGGCACGGCGCGGCGCCCTCGCGGCCGCGCGCACGGCGCACCCCGACCTGGTCATCGTCGAACTGCCGTGCGGAGTGGACTTCGACAGCGGGGCGTCGGTCGCCGGCGATGTGATCGACTCGGGCGCGACCGGCGTCCTCGCCTTCAACGACCTCGTCGCGATGGGATTGCTGTCGGCGCTCGCCGATCGCGGCGTCCGGGTGCCGCAGGACGTGTCGGTCGCGGGCTTCGACGACATCCCCTTCGCGCGCTACACCTCGCCGCCGCTCACGACCGCCGCCGTGCCGGCGGAGCGCCTCGGCGCCGACGCGTGGGCAGCGCTGCATGCCCAACTGCGGGGGGAGGCGCCGATCGCCGCCGTCACCCATCACCCGCAGATCGCCGTCCGCGGCAGCACGGGACCCGCCCCGCGCTGAGTTCGAACAGCGCATCGAGACGCGTTGTGCTAGCGTCAGAAAACGTTTCCTGACCTCGAGGGAGAGATGATGGTCCGCACCCGGTACGCACTCGTCGGCGCCGGTCATCGTGCCCAGATGTACGTGCACGCTCTGCTGGACCTCTACACCGACCGCGCCGAGCTGGTCGCGATCTGCGAGCCGAACCCGGCGCGCGCCGAGCACTACGCGGCGCTTGTCGCCGACGCCCGGCAGGCAGCGCCGAGCGTGTGGGTGCCCGACCGCCTGGAAGAGATGATCGACCGAGAGCGCGTCGACCGCGTCATCGTCTGCGCACGCGACGACCGCCATGCCGAGCTCATCGTGCGCGCGCTCGATGCCGGTGCCGACGTGGTCGTCGAGAAGCCCCTCACGATCGACGCGGAGAGCGCCGCCGCCATCGAGCAGGCCGTCGACCGCACCGGCGGCGAGGTCGTCCTCACGTTCAACTACCGCTACTCCCCGCGCAACAGCGCGCTGCGCCAGGTCATCCAGGACGGACTCATCGGCGATGTGACGTCGATCGACTTCTCGTGGATGCTCGACACGAAGCACGGAGCGGACTACTTCCGGCGGTGGCACCGCGAGAAGGAGCACTCGGGTGGGCTCCTCGTGCACAAGTCGAGCCATCACTTCGACCTCGTCAACTGGTGGATCGGCTCCACGCCACGACGGGTGTTCGCCTCGGGTGGTCTGCGCTTCTACGGGGCGGACAACGCCGCCGCGCGCGGACTGGGAGCGCGCCCGGAGCGGGGCACGCATGACGGCGCACACGACCCCTTCGAGCTCGACCTGCGCGATGACCCGCGGCTGCGGGAGCTGTATCTGGATGCCGAGGAGCACGACGGCTACCTCCGCGACCGGGACGTCTTCGCACCGGGGATCACGATCGAGGACAACCTCGCGCTCGTCGTCGACTACGCGAACGGCGCGACCCTCTCCTACTCGCTCAACGCGCACTGCCCGTGGGAGGGGTACCGCGTCGCGGTGAACGGCACCGAGGGCCGGGTCGAGCTCGAGGTCGGGGAGCGTGGCGCCGTGCTCGGCGACGACGGGCTGCATGCCGTCCTCGACCCGAGCGCATCCGAGACCCCCGATGCCGGCACGTTGCGACCGCGCCGTGAGCGCGTGCTCCTGCAGCGTCACTGGGCCGAAGCGGTCGAGGTGCCCATCCCGAACGGCGCGGGCGCGCACGGCGGCGGCGATGCCCTGCTCCTCCACGACGTCTTCGTCGGCCCGGCGGCGGACCCTCTCGGCCGCCCCGCCGACTGGACCGACGGGGTGCAGGCGATCGCCGTGGGCATCGCCGGCAACATCTCGCTCTCGACCGGACTGCCCGTCGACACCGCGGGCCTCGGAGTCGCGCTGCTGAACGCACCGTCGAGGACCGCCGCCGTTCCGGGGCGGGGCGCATGAGCCGCATCGTCGTGACCGGCGGATCCGGCCGTCTCGGCCGGACCCTCGTCGCCTCTCTGTCTGCGCGGGGGCACGAGATCGTCTCGATCGACCGCGTCGAGTCCGATGCCGCCGAGCTCGCGGGCACGCGACAGGTCGCCCTCGATCTCGCCGACGCGGATGCGACGGCGCGCGCGCTCGGCGCCGAGCGCCCCGACGCGCTCATCCATCTCGCCGCGATCGCCGTGCCGTTCAGCGCGCCCGAGGACGTCATCCTGCGCACCAACGCGGGACTCGCGGCATCGGTTCTCGGCGGTGCGGTCGCCGCCGGCATCCCGAACATCATCGCGGCGTCGAGCCCGACCGTGATCGGGTACAACTGCCCGACCGGCTGGGTGCCCGAGCGATTCCCCCTCGACGAAGACACCCCCGCCCGTCCGTGGAACGCGTACGCCCTGTCGAAGCACCTCGTCGAGCAGACCGTGCGCATGTACGCGCGGCAGACCGGCGACGCGATCCGCTTCGCCGCGTTCCGCCCGTGCTACGTGATCGCACCCGAGGAATGGGCGGGCGCCCCGACGCAGCAGGGTCACACCGTGCGCGAGCGGCTCGACGACCCGGCCCTGTCGGCGCCCGCGCTGTTCAACTACGTCGACGCCCGCGACGTCGCATCCTTCTGCGATCGGCTGATCGAGGCGTTGCCGCAGATCCCGAACGCCGAGACGTTCTTCGTCGGGGCCGACGACGCACTCGCCCGCGCGCCGCTGGCGACACTCGTCCCGCTCTTCCACCCGGGCACCGAGCGCGTCGCCGCCGCCCTGCAGGGTACGACCCCCGCCTTCTCGAACGCCAAGGCGAAAGCGCTGCTGGGGTGGGCGCCCGCCCACTCGTGGCGCACGGCGCTCGACGACGACCCCACCGCCCCACCCGACAGAAAGCTCCGACTCGCATGAACTTCGACGGCATCCTGTTCTTCCCCGTCACGCCCTTCGACGCGGAGGGTCGCGTCGATGTCGACGTCCTCGGCGAGCACGTCGCGGCCGGCGTCGCGCACGCGGCGGGGGGAGTGTTCCCCGCGTGCGGCACGGGCGAGTTCCACGCCCTGTCCGCCGCCGAGTGCGCGATCGTCGTGCGCACCGCGGTCGAGGCGACCCGCGGCGCCGTCCCCGTGGTCGCCGGAGCCGGCGGCCCGCTGGGGCACGCGATCGAGGTGGGCCGCGCAGCGGCGGATGCCGGCGCCGATGCCCTTCTCGTCCTGCCGCCCTACCTCGTGGGCGGCACACAGGACGGGCTCGCCGCGTACGTCGAGGCGGTGGCCGCGGCATCCGACCTGCCCGTCGTCGTCTACCACCGCGCGAACGCGCAGTTCTCCCCCGCCACGATGCGCCGCCTCGCCGAGAACCCGCGCGTGGTCGGCTTCAAGGACGGCACCGGCGACATCGGCGCGGCGCAGCTCATCGTGCGAGAGGTGCAGAAGTCCGGCCGCCCGGACTTCGCCTTCTTCAACGGGCTGCTCACCGCCGAGCTCACCCAGGCCGCGTACCGCGGCATCGGCATCCCGCTCTACTCCTCCGCAGCGTTCGCCATGATCCCCGAGGTGGCGAACGCGTATTACCGCGCGTACATCGCCGGCGACGAAGACCGGCGCCTGGCGCTCCTCGACGACTTCTACACGCCCCTCGTCGCGCTCCGCGACGAGGCGCCCGGCTTCGGCGTCTCACTCATCAAGGCGGGCCTGCGGCTGCAGGGGCTCCGGGTCGGTTCGGTGCGCGCCCCGCTCGTCGACCCGACACCCGACCAGGAGCGCCGACTCGCCGCCGTCCTCGACGCGGGACGGAGCCTCGTGTGACAGGTCCTGTGCAGATCACCGCGTTCGACGCGCGGCTCGTGCGCGTGCCGCTCACCCGCCCGTGGGCGGCCGACGTCACGGATATCGGCGTCATCGCGACGCACGTCGTCCGCAGCGACGGCGTGGACGGCTGGGGCTTCGCGTGGACGCCGCAGATCGGCGCCGAGGCGGTGCACGCCCTGCTGTCCCACGACATCACGGCTTTCGCGGTCGGGCGCACCGCCGACCCCGCGGAGCTCTGGCAGAGCGCGTGGGAGCACCTGCACGAAGCGGGCGGCGGCGGAGTGACGACGATCGCCCTCGCCGGGCTCGATCTGGCCCTGTGGGACGCCGCCGCGCGCGCGCAGGGCGTGGCCGTGTCGGAGCTGATCGGTCGACGACGCACCCACGTCCGTGCCTACGGCAGTGGAGTGAACCTGCACTACACGCAGGATGAGCTCGTCGCGCAGGTGCAGCGCTGGGTGGATGCCGGATTCGAAGCCGTCAAGGTCAAGGTCGGCAAGCCCGACCTTGCTGAGGACGTCGACCGGCTCGCCGTGGTGCGCGAGGTCCTGGGACCCGACCGCGCGCTCATGATCGACGCGAACCAGCGCTGGGACCTCGACCGCGCGACGCGCTCGATCGAGGCGCTCGCGACGTTCGGGCTCGACTGGATCGAAGAGCCGCTGCGCGCCGACGACCTCGCCGGGCACGCCGAGCTCGCCGCCCGACTGCGCACATCGTCGAACGTGCCGATCGCCCTCGGCGAGAACCTGCACACGGTGCACCGCTTCGGGGACTTCCTGCGGGCGGGCGCGGCGCAGATCGTGCAGCCGAACATCGTCCGCGTCGGCGGGATCACCCCGTTCCGGACGATCGCCGCCCTCGCCGCCGATGCCGGCGCAACGCTGCATCCGCACCTGCTCCCGGAACTCTCCGGCCAGCTCGCCCTCACCCTCGACCGCGAGGTGCTCGTCGAAGACGTGGAGGACGCCGGCTTCGGCGCTCTCGGAGCGCTGGAGGACCCCGCGCCCATCCGCATCCGGCACGGTCGCGCCTCCGAAGAGCCGCACGTCGGCCTCGGGATGCGCTTCCGCCCCGCGCCCGCCAGCTCCCCCTCCGAAAGGACCACCGCATGACCATCGATGCTCTCGCAGATGCCGCGACCGCTGCCGCGCCGCTGTGGCGCGGCGCGTCCGCCGACACGCGCGCCGGCTGGCTCGACGCCGTCGCCACGGCGCTCGACGCCCACGCGGACGAACTCGTCGAGATCGCCGATCGCGAGACCCGGCTCGGGGCGACCCGCCTGCGCGGTGAGGTCGGGCGCACGACGGGCCAGCTGCGCCTGTTCGCGGCGGTCGTCCGTGAAGGCTCGTACCTGGAGCTCACGGTCGATGACGCCGACCCAAGCGCCGTCCCGCCGCGACCGGAGCTGCGGCGCCTGCTCACGGGGGTGGGACCGGTGGCGGTGTTCTCCGCGTCGAACTTCCCGTTCGCCTTCTCGGTCTGCGGCGGCGACACCGCGTCGGCGTGGGCGGCAGGCAACCCCGTGATCGTCAAGGTCCACTCCGGGCATCCCGAACTCTCCCGCCGCACAGCCGACATCGCCGTCGAGGCGCTGCGCGCGGCCGGTGCGCCGGAGGGGTCGCTCGCGCTCGTCGAGGGGCGCGAAGCGGGGAACGCACTCGTGCAGCACCCCGCCATCCGCGCTGCTGGGTTCACGGGTTCCCTCTCCGGCGGCCGCGCCCTGTTCGACCTCGCATCGGGCCGGCCCGACCCCATCCCGTTCTACGGCGAGCTCGGCTCGGTGAACCCGGTCGTCGTCACGCCCGCGGCCACCGCGGCGCGCGGCGATGAGCTCTCCCGTGGCCTCGTCGGGTCGTTCACTCTCGGCGCCGGCCAGTTCTGCACGAAGCCGGGCGTCGTGTTCGTCCCTGAGGGGGCCGGGTTCGAGGATGCCGTCGGCGCGCACGTCGCCGCCGCGGCGGGGGGGCCGCTCTTGACCGACCGGATCACGGCGGCCTTCCCCGACGGTGTCGCGAGTCTCATCGCCGACCCCTCGGTCTCGGTCGTCGGCTACGGCGCCGAGACGCCGGACGGCGCTCGCCCCGTCGTCCTGACGACCGATGCCGAGGGGGTCGTGGCACGCGCCGAGACGCTACTCGCAGAGGTCTTCGGCCCGGTCACCCTGCTCGTCCGCTACGCCGACGACGCGCAGTTGCGTGCCGCGCTGGACGCTGTGCCGGGTTCGCTCACCGCGACGCTGCACGCCGAGGCATCCGACGACGTCGACGACCTCGTCGCACTCCTGACCGAGCGCGCCGGGCGGGTGCTCTTCTCGGGGTGGCCGACCGGGGTCGCGGTCACGTGGTCGCAGCAGCACGGTGGGCCGTGGCCCGCGACGAACTCGCTGCACACGTCGGTCGGCGCGACCGCGATCCGCCGCTTCCTCCGGCCGGTCGCCTATCAGGACGCTCCCGAGCGGCTGCTTCCCCCGGTCCTGCGCGATGACGCATTGCGCACGCTGCCGCACCGACGCAACGGCGTCCTCATCGCGCGGTGACCTCGCGGGGCGCGCAGCCGTCGTGGCCGTCGTAGCCGATCGAGTCGACCTGACGGGCTCAGGCCGCTGCGCGGGCGAGGGCGGCCCCCGCCGCACGCAGCCAGCGGGCGGGGTCGGCCATGCTCTCGGCGGCTGAGCCGGCGAGTTCGACGAGCGAGACGGATGCCCCGAACTCACCCGTCTCGACGCCCCGGGCGATCCGGCCGGCGACGAGGCTCACGGGCACTCCTGCGGCGCGCGCGGTCTGCGCGACGAACGTCGGGACCTTGCCGGCGGCGGACTGTCCGTCGAACGAGCCCTCACCGGTGACGACCAGGGCTGCTCCGGTCACGGCGTCGGCGAGCCCGATGAGGGCGGCCACCTCGGCGGCGCCCGGCGCCAGATGGGCACCCCACGCCCTCAGGCCGAACGCGGTGCCGCCCGCCGCCCCCGACGCGGGTGCCGCCGGGTCGGGGGCGCCGCGCCCCCGTGTGGTCGGATCCGCTGCGACGAGCGCAGCGAAGCGCGCGAGCGCGGCCTCCGCCGGGGCGATGTCGGCGGCATCCAGTCCCTTCTGCGGACCGAACACGGCGGCAGCACCCCGATCACCGAGAAGCGGATTGGTGACGTCGGAGAGGACCGACACGCCCCTCGACGGCAGCGGCCTCAGCGCGGAGAGGTCGACGGATGCCGCCGTCGCCAGGCCACGCAGTCCGGCCGCGATCGGCGCTCCTGCGCCATCCGAGATTCTCCCGCCGAGCGCGGTGAGCACTCCCGCGCCGCCGTCGGTCGAGGCACTCGACCCGATGCCCAGGACGAGGCGGGTCACGCCGTGATCGAGGGCGGCGCCGATCGCCTCGCCGAAGCCCCGCGTGCCCGCATCCCACGGCTCCCGCGCCGCGCCCAGCAGCTCGATCCCACTCGTCGACGCGAGTTCGACGACCCCCGTGTCGCCCTCGTCGTCACGGATGAGCAGCCACGACGCGGCGACGGGGCGGCCGTGCGGGCCCGAGACCGTCACGGGCATCCGACGTGCGGTCGGCACGGCGGCCGCGAACGCGTCGAGCGTTCCTTCGCCGCCGTCGGCCATGGGGCGCAGCAGCACGTCGTCGCCCGGTCGCGCCGACCGCCAGCCATCGGCCAGCGCGGCGGCCGCCGCCGCGGCGCCGATCGAGCCCTTGAAGCTATCGGGGGCGATGACGATGCGGGTCATGCGCGCGGCGGGGTCGACGCGCGCAACATCACCTCGAGGCGCAGCGCCCCGTCGGATGGGGCGGACCAGTCGGCATCCACCGCGGCACGCAGCGCGCGGTAGCCGACCTCCTCGAGCGGGACGCGCACCGTGGTCAGATCGGGAGTGACGTCTCGCGCGGTCGGGATGTCATCGAATCCGGCGAGCGCGATGTCGTCGCCAACCGTCCGCCCCGCTGCCCGCAATGCCGTCAGTGCGCCGATCGCGACGACGTCGCTGATGCCGAACACGATCGTGCCCGAGGCGACGCCCTCATTCAGCGCCTCGGTCATGAGTTCCCTGCCCGAGTCGCGCGTGAAGGCGCCGCGGTGGACGCGCCCCACGCTCCCGCCGCCCGCGCTGAAGCCGTCGGTGAACCCCGCCAGGCGGTCGTCGCTCGTCGCGATGCCCTCGGCCGCGGCGAGCACGATCGCGCGGCGATAGCCGCGCGCGGCGACGGCTCGCCCGAGCTCCGCCGCGCCCGCGCGGTTGTCGATCGCGACACCGCGGATGCCCTCCGTACCCCGTCCCAGAACGACGACCCGCCCGCCGACCGCGGCGAGCTGGTCGAGTTCCGCGGCGAGCTCCGGGCGAAGACCGGCGGTGCCCCGCGACGCGGCGAGGATGATCCCGCGTGGGCGCTGGCCGCGGAGCGCGCGGACGATCCGCAGCTCGCGTTCCGGGTCGCGGTCGGTCGTCGCGATCGTGACGACCAGCCCCGCCTCGTCGGCGCCGCGGGCGACCCCCGCCGCGATCTCACCGAAGTAGGGGTCGGCGATATCGGCGACCAGGAGCGCGATGACGGCAGAGGTGCCGCGCGCGGTCGCCTGCGCCGAGAGGTTGGCCGTGTAGCCGAGCGAGTCGGCGGCGGACTGCACCCGTTCCCGATACGAATCGGCGACCTTGCGGGTCGAGCCGTTGAGCGCGCGGGATGCCGTCGCGAGCGATACACCCGCTGCGCGCGCGACATCGTGCAGTGTGACGGCGCCGGTGCGCATCGGGTCTGGGGTGTCGGTCACGATCGCGAGTCTAGGTCAGCGCGCAGCCGCGCTCAGATGCGGCGAGACCGCGTCGGCGAACCCGGCCGCCGTGCGGCGGACCGCCTCGGCGGGGTCGGTCGCCCAGATCTCCTCGTTGAAGATCTCGACTTCGATGTCGCGGTCGTACCCGGTCGCCATCACCGCGCTCGTGAGCGAGGCGAAGTCGATGACGCCGTCGCCCGGGTAGTGGCGGCTGAGCAGCACGTCGGCGGCCAGCGGGGTCTTCCAATCGCACACCTGATATGTGGCGATGCGCCGCTCGGCACCCGCGCGGGCGATGGATGCCAGGACGTCGGGATCCCACCAGATATGGAAGGTGTCGACCGTCGCCCCGACGACGGCCGGGTCGAAGTCCGCGGCGATGTCGAGCGCCTGGCCGAGGGTCGACACGACGCAGCGGTCCGACGCGTACATGGGGTGCAGCGGCTCGATGGCGAGCGTGACACCGGCATCCGCCGCGTGGGGCGCCAGCTCGCCGATCGCGTCGCGGACGCGCTCGCGCGCGCCGATCAGGTCGCGCGAGCCATCCTGGAGGCCGCCCGCGACGAGCACGAGGACCGCGGTCGAGCCGGGGGCACCCGCGGCGGCGAGCGTCGCGGCCTCCTCGATCGCGACGCGGTTGTCGTCGATCGAGGCACGACGCGCGGGCCCCTCGGGCATCGTGAAGAAGCCCGAGCGGCAGTGCGTCGTGAACCGCAGGCCGGAGTCGGCCAGCATGCGCGCCGCCGTGGCGAGGCCGACCTCCTGCACGGGCTCCCGCCACAGGCCGATGGCCGGCACACCGGCATCCGCCGTCACACGGAGCGCCGTCGCGAGGTCGGCGTGCTTGATCGTCGCCTGGTTGATCGACAGACGCGGGTCCGGGGCGGGCGTCGCGGCGCTCACGCGTCCACCCCGTTCAGGCGGAGGAGGTCCCGCCAACGCTCGGCGGCGAGCTCGGGTCGCTCGAGAGCTCTCGATGCGTTGGCCAGCTCGACGATGCGCGACAGGTGCGGCAGGCTCCGCGCGGAGTGCAGGCCGCCGACCATCTGGAACGCGGCCTGGTGGCCGTTCAGCCAGGCGAGGAACGCGACGCCCGTCTTGTAGTAGAAGGTCGGCGCGGCGAACACCTGCCGGCTCAGGTCTTCGGTGGGGCCGAGGATCTCGAGGTAGCCGGCCGGGTCGCCGGCATCCAGCGCCTGGATCGCCGCGGACGCGACCGGCGTGAGCGCCGCGAATGCACCGAGCAGAGCGTCGGAGTGCTGCCGGGCCGCACGGAGATCGCGCTGCGGCTGCCGGGCATCCGGCACATCGGCGCCGCCGATGAGCCCCACGTAGTTGAAGTCGTCACCCGTGAACATCCGCACGCCGTCGGGGAGCTTCTCGCGCACCGCGACCTCGGACTCGGCGTTCAGGAGGCTCATCTTGACGCCCGCGACCTTGTCGGGGCTCTCCCGGATGACGTCGAGGAGCACGCCGGAGGCCGTCTCGCAGTCGTTCGCGCCGAAGTAGCCCGCGAGCTGCGGGTCGAACGCGGTGCCGAGCCAGTGCAGAACGACGGGCGTCGTCGCTGCCGCGAGCACGGCACGGTAGACCCGGCGGTAGTCGTCGGGTGACGCGGCGACGCGGGCGAGGTGGCGCGATGCCATGAGCACGGGACCCGCCCCCTGCTCCTCGGTGAAGTGCAGCTGCGTCGTGTACGCGTCGATCACCTCGTCGAGCGAGATGCGCTCCGCCTCCACGTGATCGGTGTTGACGCCGACGACGAGGCGGCCGCCCTCTTCGCGGGCGACCTCGGCAGAGCGCGCGATGAGCTCGCGGGTGGCCGCGGCATCCAGCCCCATGTTCCGCTGCGCGGTGTCCATGGCGTCGGCCACGCCGAGGCCCCAGGAGTAGACGTTCCGGCGGAACGCGAGCGTCGCGTCCCAGTCGATGTCGGCGGGCTGCCCCGGCGTGTTGTCGGCGTGGGTCTTCGGGACCACATGCGCCGCGGCATATGCGACGCGCGAGCGCAGCGGACCGCTCGGGCGCGTGTACCCCGAGGTGTCCACGAGCGGTACGCGCGACAGCGCGCCGTCGGCGGCGAGGAGGGTGAGGTCGGTCATCGGCGCGGCCTCCCGTCTCAGTCGAGCGTCAGCGCGTCGAGGGCGACCTTGCGTCCCTCGCGGCTGGAGCGCAGCCCGGCCTCGGCCAGCATCACGCCGCGTGCACCGGCGAGCAGGTCGAACGGGTAGTCGGTGCCCTCGGCGTAGGAGCGGAGGAACTCCTCCCACTGCTGGCGGAAGCCGTTGAGGAAGACATCGTTGGTCGGGACGTTCGCCCAGTCCGCGTCGTAGTCGTGGGTGTCTTCGAGGTCGGGGTTCCACACCGGCTTCGGCGTGGCGTTGCGCGACTGGATCTTCGCGCCGAACAGGCCAACGACGGCTGAGCCGTGCGTGCCGTCGACGTGGAACTCGACGAGCTCGTCGCGATTGACCCGGACGGTCCACGACGAGTTGATCTGCGCGATGATCTCGCCCTGAGCGCCGGCGATCTCGAAGATGCCGTATGCGGCATCCTCCGCCGTCGCGGTGTAGTGCTCGCCGTTCTCGTCCCACCTGTCGGCGATGTGCACGACAGCCTGGGCGTAGACCGACGTCACCTCGCCGAACAGGTTCTCGAGCACGTAGTTCCAGTGCGGGAACATGTCGACGATGATCCCGCCGCCGTCCGCGGCGCGGTAGTTCCAGCTCGGGCGCTGCGCCGGCTGCCAGTCGCCCTCGAACACCCAGTAGCCGAACTCGCCGCGCACGGACAGGATGCGACCGAAGAAGCCCGAGTCGATCAGGCGCTTCAGCTTCTGCAGACCCGGGAGGTACAGCTTGTCGTGCACCACGCCGGTCTTCACTCCCGCCTCGGCTGCGAGGCGGGCCAGCTCGAGGGCTTCCTCAACGGATTCGGCGGTGGGCTTCTCGGTGTAGATGGTCTTGCCGGCCGCGATCGCCTTGCGCAGCGCCGTGGCGCGCGCCTTCGTGACGAGGAAGTCGGCGTAGATCTCCCAGCGCGGGTCGACCAGGGCCGCGTCGAGGTCGGTCGTCCAGTCCTCGATGCCGTGCTTTGCGGCGAGCTCGGCGAGCTTCGCCTCGCTGCGGCCCACCAGCAGCGGCTTGACCGTGAGCTTCGAGCCGTCGGGCAGGTCGATGCCTCCCTGGTCGCGGATCGCGAGAATCGAGCGCACGAGGTGCTGGCGGTAGCCCATGCGCCCGGAGACGCCGTTCATGATGATGCCCACCTCGCGCACCTGGGGGCGGATCGAGGCGGCGGGTTCCGGGGCGGTGGCGAGGGTGGTCGACTCTGACACGTGCGATTCCTTCAGTTGTTGATCGATGATCGGGCAAGCGCTTTCCCATCACTATGGCACGATCCCGAGGCGCGACGCAAGAACGGCGTCCTGAGCCCGTACGGTCGCTCGCGGGAGTCCTACCCACCCCGAATGCGATTCATTTCGACTAGGCCGCATATACGACGACGCGACTCTGCGCCGGTCGAGTCGGCGATCCAATGAAGAAAACCCCTGCCTCAGCAGGGGTTTTCATGGCGGTGACGGTGGGATTTGAACCCACGGTAGGGGGTTACCCTACACAACTTTTCGAGAGTTGCACCTTCGGCCGCTCGGACACGTCACCGTCGTCCATCTTACGACACGCGACACGGTGCCGCGAATCACGCCTAGCGTGAAGACCATGACCACGCCGATGACGCACTCGCAGCGGCTGATCGTCGCGATCGCCGTGCTCGGATCGTTCGTCGCCTTCCTCGACGGCACCGTCGTCAACGTCGCCCTGCCGGCGATCGCCCGCGAGCTCGGCGGCGGCCTGTCGACACAGCAATGGACGGTGGATGCCTACCTGGTGACTCTCGGTGCGCTGATCCTCGTGGCGGGTGCTGCCAGCGACGCCTACGGCCGCATCCTCGTGCTGCGCATCGGACTGATCGGCTTCGGCGTGGCCTCCCTGGCGGTCGCAGGCGCACCGACGATCGAGCTGCTCATCGCCGCGCGCGCGCTGCAGGGGCTCGCAGGGGCCTTCCTCGTGCCCAGTTCGCTCGCGCTCATCACCTCGACGATGAGCGACCCGGTCCGCTCGCGCGCGATCGGCATCTGGACCTCGCTCACCACCGGCGCCATGATCGCCGGCCCGCTGCTGGGCGGGGTCATCGTCGACCACGTCTCGTGGCGCTGGGTGTTCCTCATCAACGTCGTCCCGATCGGTGCCGCACTGTGGCTGCTCACGCGACTCGATGTGCGCGACGAGCGCCGCCCCGACGCACGCATCGATTGGCCGGGCGCGATCATGTGCACCGCCGGCCTCGGCCTCGCCGTGCTCGCCCTCATCGAACTGCCGAACGGGGGGCCCGCATCGATCTGGCTGTGGATCGCCCTCGCGCTCGGCATCCTGCTGTTCGCGGCCTTCATCGTCAGGCAGCGCACGGTGCCGCAACCGCTGCTGCCGCTCGACCTGTTCCGCAGCCGCACGTTCGCGAGCGGAAACCTCGCCACCCTCTTCATCTATGCAGCGCTCTCGCTCAATGGCTTCGTCGTCGCCGTCTACCTGCAGCAGGGAGCCGGCCTGTCGGCGACCCTCGCCGGGCTCGCCAGCCTGCCGACGACGCTCCTCGTCATCGCGCTCAGCGCGCGCGTCGGCGTCCTCTCCGGGCGCCTCGGCCCGCGGCTGTTCATGACGGTCGGCCCGCTCGTCATGGCGACCGGATGCCTGCTGCTGCTCGCGGTCGACACCACGTTCGACTACTGGTGGCAGATCCTGCCCGGGATGGTCATGCTCGGGTTGGGGCTGGCCATCACCGTGTCGCCACTCACCGCCGCGATCCTGGGCGCCGTCGACGAGCGACGCGCCGGCATCGCCTCGGCCGTCAACAACGCCGTCGCGCGCGTCGCCGGGCTCCTCGCGATCGCGTCGCTGGCGTCGATCGTCGGCGGCACGCTCGACCTCGACGGCTTCCATCGCGCCGCCATCGTTGCCGCCGCATTGCTCGTCGCGGGCGCCGTCGTGTCGGCGGTGGGGGTGCGGAATCCGGCCGGGGCTACTCAACCGCCGGAAGACGGACCGTAGGCCGCGGCGATCTCCTGCGACGATGTGCCGCCCTCGTACGTGCCGTGCTGCGGCCACCCTTCGGGAACGTCCTGCCACTCCTCCTGCCGCCCGTAGGGCAGCACGTCGATGAGTCCGTGCAGGTGCCCCAGCTGCTCGGTGCCGCGCCCGTCGGTGTGCCACGTCCGATAGACCGTATCGCCGTCGCGCAGGAAGACGTTGACGGCGAACCCCGCCTCGGGCGGAGCGCCCATGTCGGCGCCGAACGGACTGTTCGCCGTCGAATACCACTCCATCCTGTTCCCGACCCGATCGCGGTAGTCGAGCGCTTCCTCGATCGGGCCCTGCGTCACGATCACGAACCGCGCGTCGTACTCGTCGAGGAACTCGAGCCGCGTGAACTGCGCCGTCCACCCGGTGCAGCCCGGGCACTGCCACTGCTTGCCGGGGAACCACATGTGGCTGTAGACGATCAGCTGCGAACGACCCTGGAAGAGGTCGGCGAGAGTCACCGGGCCGTCCGGGCCGTCGAGCACGTACTCGGGCAGCTGCACCATCGGCATCCGTCTTCGCTGCGCCGCCACCGCGTCGAGCTCGCGGGTCGCCGCCTTCTCGCGCACGCGCAGAGCGTCGAGCTCACGTTGCCAGGTCTCGTGATCGACGACCGGAGGGAGAGCGGATGCCGAGGCCATGATGACTCCTTCGTTCACGTGCAGTACATGGTTGTCCCCACTTCCGACACTGGCAAGTGGGTGGGCGCGCTGTCAGACTGGCGGCATGAGCGTGATCGAGAACTCGAAAGTAACCGTCGTCGGAGCAGGGGCGGTCGGGTCCTCCGTCGCGTACGCCGCTCTCATCCGTGAGTCAGCGCGCCACGTCGCGTTGTACGACATCGCCGCAGAGCGCACCGAAGCCGAAGTCCTCGACCTCGCCCACGGCTCGCAGTTCACCGGGTCGAGCGACGTCATCGGCGGCGCCGACATGGCGGTGACCGCGGGCTCGCACGTGATCGTCATCACCGCGGGGGCGAAGCAGAAGCCGGGGCAGACGCGCACCGAGCTGGCGGGGGTCAACGCCAACATCCTGCGCGGGATGATCCCGAAGCTGCTCGACCTGTCGCCGAACGCGACGTTCGTCGTCGTGACCAACCCAGCCGATGTGATGGCCGTCGTCGCGCACGAGGCGAGCGGCCTGCCGCGCGAGCGCGTCTTCAGCTCGGGCACCGTGCTCGACACCTCGCGGCTGCGCTGGAAGCTCGCGAAGCGCGCGGGCGTCTCGATCTCGAGCGTGCACGCCTACATCGTCGGCGAGCACGGCGACACTGAGTTCCCCCTCTGGTCGCACGCGACGATCGGCACCGTGCCGATCCTCGACTGGGTGCCGCTCGACGGTCAGCCGAAGTTCACGGTCGACGAGCTCGACCAGATCGCGGTCGACGTGCGGGATGCCGCCTACAAGGTCATCCAGGGCAAGGGCGCGACCAACTATGCGATCGGGCTGTCGGGTGCCCGCATCGTCGAAGCGCTGCTGTCCGACGAGCACACCGTCATGCCGGTCTCGACCGTGCTCGACGACTTCCACGGGGTCAGCGGTGTCGCACTCTCGGTGCCGTCGGTGGTCTCGGCCGCCGGCGCCCAGCCGATCCGCGAGACGAGCTTCTCACCGAGCGAGCTGGCACTGTTCCGGCGCTCCGCCGACGCCCTGCGCGAGGTGCGGGACGGACTCACCTGACCGGTCGCCCGCGACATCGCGACGGTCACGACAGCCCCGCTCCGGCGGGGCTGTCGTGCGTCACGGCTAGCCTTGCTGCATGGCAGCCAAGCGCACCGCGACGACCTCGGCCTATCGGTGCACCGAGTGCGGCTGGACGAGTGCCAAGTGGGTCGGCCGCTGCGGCGAATGCCAGCAATGGGGCACCGTCGTCGAGGCAGCGACCCCGACGGGGATCGCGTCGGCCGCGGTGACGCCGCTGACGCCGGCACGGGCCGCCCGACCGATCACCGAGGTCGACACCCGCGAGACCCCACGCCGCACGAGCGGCATCGGCGAGTTCGATCGCGTGCTGGGCGGCGGGATCGTCCCCGGCGCCGCGATCCTGCTGTCGGGGGAACCAGGTGTCGGCAAATCGACGCTGCTGCTCGAGGTCGCCGCGCGCACCGCCGGCGCGGGGCGCCGGGTGCTGTACGTGAGCGCCGAAGAGTCGCTCACGCAGGTGCGCCTGCGCGCTGAACGCACGCAGGCGCTGCACGACGAGCTCTACCTCGCCAGCGAGACCGACCTCGCCACGATACTCGGCCACATCGACCAGACGACCCCCGACCTGCTGATCGTCGACTCGGTGCAGACGGTGTCATCCGGCCTCATCGACGGCGCGGCGGGTCACCCGAGCCAGGTGCGCGAGGTGGCATCGACCCTCATCCGCATCGCGAAGGACCGCGACCTGCCCGTCATCCTCGTCGGGCACGTCACCAAAGACGGCCAGGTTGCCGGGCCGCGCATCCTCGAACACCTCGTCGACGTCGTGTGCCACTTCGAAGGCGACCGGCAGACGTCGCTGCGGTTCGTGCGCGCGCTCAAGAATCGCTTCGGCGCGACCGACGAGGTCGGCTGCTTCGAGCAGACGCAACACGGCATCGCCGAAGTGCCCGACCCGAGCGCCCTCTTCCTCGGCCACGGGTCGCGCGAGCCCGGCACCTGCGTCACGATCGCCCTCGAAGGCCGGCGCGCCCTGCCCGTCGAGGTGCAGGCGCTCAACCTGCCGGCTTCGGGCCCGAACCCGCGCCGGATCGTGAGCGGCGTCGACAGCGCCCGCGTCGCGATGGTGCTCGCCGTGCTCGAGAAGCGGGCGGGCATCAAGGTCTCCGACCAGGACGTCTACGTCTCGACCGTCGGGGGCGTGCGGCTCGTCGAGCCCGCGGCCGACCTCGCGATCGCGCTCGCCGTCGCGAGCGCTGTGACGGGTCGCGCCAACCCCGCGAAACTGGTCGCGATCGGCGAGCTCAGTCTCGCCGGCGAGATCCGCGCCGTCACGCAGCACGACCAGCGGCGGGCCGAGGCCACCCGCCTCGGGTATCGATCGATCGTCGACACGGCATCCGCCGATCTGCGCGGCGCGCTCGGCATCCTGCCGCACCGGCATCCTGCCGACCCCCGCGACATCCCCGACTTCTGACTCACCGCACCGCGTGCGCGCGGCGGTGCGTCACACGTCGAGAGCGGCGATCAGATCGGCCGGCGCCGCCTGCATGGGGTGCGGGCCGCCGATGTCGAAGAACACCGTCGTGATCTCGTCGCGGTGCGCCCCGAGGAATGCGCGCAGCCACGCGGGCGAATGCAGCCCGACGGCCGGCGGCAGCGCGGCGGGCTTGTGGGCAGCATCGCTGAACAGCAGCAGCGCGAGATCGCCGGTCGCGGGGTCGCGGTACGTCCAGACCTCGCCGCTGTCGCGAGGGTCATCACGTGCTCCGGCGCGCATCAGCGGCACGACGGTCGGCCCGTGGCGCAGCGCGAAGGCGAGAGCGGCCATGTCCTGCGTCTGCAGCGCATCGGCCAGCTGAGCGTTGCGGAACTCGAGCGGGGGCTTCCGCTTCTTCTTGCCGGCCATGCGTCCAGCCTAGAAGGTGCGCGCGGCGGCCCGGAAACGATGGGGCCCTCTCGATCTCCACATTGGGGACTGGGGAAATCGAGAGGGCCAAAACTCACTCGGCGTCTGAGTCCGGAAGCGAGTCACTGGGGTTGACGTCGCTCGAGTTGCTGGGGACAACGGGACTCTTCCGAGGAGCTGATCACAAGGCTACGCGCCCCGAAGCACGATGTGAACGCCCGCGGATGAGAATGTTCTCAGACACTTGTATCTCGTTTGGCGAGATATTTCCTCAGCGTAACTCGAAGCGTTTGGTGTCCGCAGCCTCGATCCCCCCGACTGACACCTGCAGGTTGTAGGTGCCGGGCAGGGCCGCCGGCCGCGCTGAGTCGCAGGTGTCGACCGACGAGCGCGTCCGGTCCCACGTGAGCGGCGTGACGCTCGAGACGGTCTGCCCCGGGTCGAGCTGCACGACCTGATCGCTCGACTCGGACTGGCAGTCGGTCGAGCGCCACCACGTGTCGCTGCCGCTCATGATCACGAACGACTGCTTCGACGTGCCGACGTTGATCAGGCACGGGTTCGCCGACGTGTTCGACAGGGTGATCGAGAGCTGTGGCTGCTCTCCGCCGCCGTACGAGTCCTTGTCGGTCACCGCGAGCACGGAGATGTCGGAGGTCGTGCACGCCGCGGCGGTCGTCGCCGTGGGCGACGGTGCCGGGTCGGCACTGGCCGGGGCGTCCGTCTCGGTTTCGGCCGGCGATGGCGCCGGCGAACTGGTCGACGCCGTCGGGCGCGGCGTCTGGCTCGCGCTGGGTGCGACCGCCGGGCTGCCCTGCCAGGGCTGCCAGATCGCGAGCACGACGGCGGCAGCGATCGCCAGCAGCACGAGCAGCACGACGAGACGCCGCCGCCGGTACACCGCTCGCGAGGGGCGAGGTCGGGGCGTCGGTGTCGTCACCGTTCCAGGCTAAGCCGCCCGCGCGCGACGGCCCGCGGGCGCGGCGGCGTGGCTCACGACAAGAGCTTGAGCATGCGCGTGTTTCCGAGCGTGTTCGGTTTGACGTGCGCGAGGTCGAGGAACTCGGCGACGCCCTCGTCGGGGCTCCGCAGCATCTGCGAGTACACGTCGGGGTCGACGACCTGTTCGCCGATCGGGGCGAACCCGCGGCGTGAGAAGAAGTCGACCTCGAACGTGAGGCAGAACAGGCGCGACAGCCCCAGCGCGCGGGCGTTGTCTTCGAGACGCGTGACCAACGCACCCCCGACGCCGTGGTTCAGCCACTCCTCGCTCACGATGAGCGTGCGGATCTCCCCCAGGTCTTCCCACATGACGTGCAGGGCGCCGCATCCCACCAGCACGCCGTCCGCCTCGGCGACGACGAACTCCTGCACCGACTCGAAGACGGTGACCACCTCTTTGCCCAGCAGGATCCGCCGCTGCACCCACGGCTCGAGCAGCGCGATGATGCTGCGCACGTCGGAGGTGCGGGCGGAGCGGACGGTGACGGCGGGCACGGCACCACTGTATTGCGCCGACGGTGCGGTCGCGGTGCGCGCGTTCCCCCTACGCTGGAGGCGGGGACACCGGGAGGAGGCGCCGTGAGCGTGCTGCGCGACTACGCAACTGCGGTGTCGCAGCCCGTGCTGCCGCTGTCGACCGGCGCTGCCGATGTACCGCGCTACGACGAGGTCGTCGGGTCCGACGGCAGCTTTCGCTCGGGCTGGAAGTCGCTCGCCGCGCACGCCCTCGCCCTCACCGCCGAAGATCTGCACCGCGTCGACGGCGAGATCATCCGCTTCCTCGCCGACGACGGCGTCTCGTACGTGCGGGCCGACTCGGGCGCGCAGGCGTGGCAACTCGACCCGATGCCGCTCGTGCTGGATGCCGCGAGCTGGGCCCCTCTCGAGATCGGGCTCGCGCAGCGTGCCGAGCTGCTGAACGCGATCCTCGTCGACCTCTACGGCGAGCGCCGGCTGCTGCGCGAGGGGATCATCCCCGCCGCTGTCGTCTTCGGCCACTCCGGATACGCCCGGCCGATGGCCCGCACGAGCACCGTCGACACGCACCCTCTGCTGCTGTCGGCCGTCGACCTGGGGCGCGACGCCGACGGAGTGTGGCACGCCCTCGCCGACCGCGTGCAGGCCCCGTCGGGGCTGGGCTTCGCCGCCGAGAACCGGCGCGTGATCTCGCAGGTGCTCCCCGACCTGTTCCAAGAGAGCCGTCTGCACCACATCGACCCCTACTTCGCTGCACTGCGCGCCGCGCTGCTGTCGTCGGTGCCCGCCGTCGACGACCCGCGCGTGGTCATCCTCTCGCCCGGCACGCTCAGCGAGACGGCGTTCGACCAGGCGTTCCTCGCGAACGCGCTGGGCTTCCCGCTCGTGCAGGGCAGCGACCTTGTCGTGCGCGACGGCTTCGTGTGGATGAAGCCCGCCGGGTGGCCCGCGAAACGGCCGACCGATCGCATCGACGTCGTGATCCGCCGGGTGGATGCCGCATGGTGCGACCCGCTCGAGCTGCGCGGCGACTCGCGCTTGGGCGTCGCCGGCCTCGCCGAGGCGGCCCGCCGCGGGAACGTGCGCCTCGTCAACGGGCTCGGTGCGGGCGTGCTCGAGAACCCGGGGCTCCTGCCCTACCTCGCCGCGGCCTGCGAGGCGCTGCTCGGCGAGCAGCTGCGGCTGCCGTCGGCCCCGACCTGGTGGTGCGGCGACGCCGCCGCGCGCGAGATCGTGCTCGGGCGACTGCGCGCCGGCGACCCGACGCTGTTCGTCCGCGCCATCGACGAGCCGCGCAAGGTCCTCGCGGGGGTGCCCGCCGGCGAGATCGCCCGCCGCATCCTCGCCGCGCCGCACCGGTTCGTGGGCCAAGACCAGCTTCCGCTGTCGCAGACGCCCGTGTGGCGCGAAGCGGGGCGCTCCGGCATCCCCCGCTCTGCTGCCGCACAGCCCCTGACACTCCGGGCGTTCACCCTGCGGTACGGCTCGGCCTACCGTCCGCTCGTCGGCGGGCTCGCCACCGTGCGCGAGGATGTCGACGCGCCACCGCGCACGAAAGACGTCTGGGTGCTCAAGGGGGCCGATTCTGACCCCGACCAGAACCTCGCCGAGATCGCACCGCTGCCCGCCGGCTCGATGGCGCGCACGATCCCGCCGCTGGCGCCGCGTGCCCACGCCGACATGTTCTGGACCGGCCGCTATGCCGAGCGCGCCGAAGACCTGCTGCGACTGCTGCTCGCCGCGCAGGCCGAGCTCGATCAGCCCGGCGGCTACACGGCGGGGGTGATCGCCGAGAGCCCGCGCGTGCTGCTCGACGCCCTCGCGCGCCTCGCGGGCATGCGGTCGCTCGACCCCGAGGCCGAGTTCCGCTCGCTGCTGCTCGACACCGCACGCGAAGGGTCGGCCGCGCACTCGATCGCCCGGCTGCGGGATGCCATGGAGGGCGTGCGCGACCAGCTCTCGGGCGATACGTGGCGCGTCTTCGCCAACGTCGACCGCGCGACCCGCGCCCTGCGCAGCTCGGCCCACCCGCACCGCACGGCCGAGTCGGGCGGTCGCATGCTCGCCGCGATGCTGTCGCTGTACGGCGTGACCGCCAACATGATCCGCGACACGGGATGGCACATGATCGAGGCGGGCCGTCATCTCGAGCGCGGCCTGCAGCTGTGCCACCTGCTGACCGCCGGCCTCGCCGAGCGGCACGAGGGCCGCGTGGCGCGCAGCGTACTCGAGGCGGTGCTGCTGGCATCCGAGAGCGTCGTCACCTACCGCCGGCGCTACCGCGGGTCGGTGCGCGCGGCGGATGTGCTCGACCTGCTTTTGCTCGATGGCAGCAACCCCCGCTCGCTGGCCTTCGCGCTCGGCGAGCTGCGCGGGCACCTCGCGGCCATGCCCGCCTCGACCGGCTCGACCCGGGCGGAGCGGCTGCTCGACCATCTCGAGACCGAGCTCGCCGCGGCCGACGTCGGGTCGCTCGGCACGGTCACCGGCGGCCGGCGCGACGTGCTCGTCGACTTCCTGGCGCAGGTCACGGCTCAACTCGAGCAGCTGTCGGGCGCGGTCCGTCATCTGCACTTCGAGAGCGGTCCGCCCGCCGTCGCGCTCTCGGAGCTGTCGCTCATCGAGGTCATGGAGGCGCGCGGATGATGCGGTACCGCGTGTGGCACCGCACCGCGTACACCTACAGCAAGCCCGTGCAGGACAGCGTCGGCCAGTTCCACCTGATCCCGCGCGATCTGCCGTGGCAGCAGGTGACGACATCCGACGTCGTGGTCGAACCGCACCCGGGCGATCTGTCGTCCGACACCGACTACTTCGGCAACTCGTCGACGTACTTCCACCTCACCGACCCGCATGCCGATCTGACGATCACCGCGGCGAGCGACGTGACCGTCGACGACCCCGCCTACGACGCCGAGGCGCTCGCGCGCCCGTGGGAGCTGGCCCGGCCGCTCGTGCACCCCGAACTGCCGGGGGCGTGGCTCGCGACCGAGTACGCGCTCGAGTCGGCGCGCGTGCGACACGTGCCCGAGGCGACCGAATACGGCGCGCTCTCCCTCACCCCGGGTCGCCCGATCGGCGAAGCCGCGACCGACCTGATGGCGCGGATCTTCCGCGACTTCGACTACGACAAGACCGCGACGACGGTGACGAGCACGGTGGCCGATGCCATGCGCAAGCGCGCCGGGGTCTGTCAGGATTTCGCCCACGTCGCCCTCGCGTGCCTGCGGGCCAACGGCGTCGCCGCTCGGTACGTCTCGGGGTATCTCGCGACCCGCCCGGCCCCGGGCCGGCAGCGCGTGTTCGGTGCCGACGCCTCGCACGCCTGGCTGGCCGTGTGGCTTCCCGGTACGGATCAGTGGCTCGCCATCGACCCGACCAACGACCAGTGGGCGAACGACCGGTACGTGACGGTCGCGTGGGGTCGCGACTACGGTGACGTATCACCGGTGAAGGGCATCATCTTCACGAAGGCGAAGAAGTCGACGCTGCGGGTGTCGGTCGATGTGGCGCCGGTCGACGCAGGCCACGAGGCCCCCACGCCGGCCTGACACCCCGGACGGCCGGTGGCGCTGCGGCGGGTGCGGCCGTGGCGGGTGCGGCGGGTGCGGTCGGCGGTGGCCGCGCGCCACCCGGCGGGTGGCCGGGCGCGCTTGCTAGTCTCGGGCCGTGCCCACCCCACCCCCGACCCGCGCCGCGCGCGCCGCCCGGCGCCGCCGCGTCGCGCGTCGGCGTCGGTTCGTCGCGATCGTCGTCGCGGTGATCATCGTCGTCGCACTCGCGGTCGGGGTGATGGGGTTCATCCGTTCGCTGTCGGAGCGAGACCGGGCCGGCACGGCTGCGGCCGCCGCCGAGCTGACGGCCGGCGACGAGAAGGCTGCCGACTCGGGCGCCGCCGACGCGGATGCCGCGCTGGCCCCGACGACCACGGCGGGCTTCGACACCGCGGCCGCGGCCGACGAAGCGCTCACCACGCTGGCCGACTACTCCGACGCCGCCCGCGCCACCGAAGACACCCTGTACGCCGCGAGCGAGCGCCTGCGCGCCGCCACGACGCCCGAGTCCGCAGAGGCGGCGCTCGCCGAAACGCAGGCCGCGGCGGCGGCCGTCCGCGCGGATGCCGAGGCCTACCGCGGTCAGCTCGCCGCGGCATCCGCGGGCACGAACACCCAGCCGACCGGCGGCGACGTCGCCGGTCAACTCGCGTACCTGCACCAGTACGTCTTCGACTACAACAGCGCGCAGTGGGGCGACTACAACCCGTACGGCGGCGACTGCACGAACTTCGCGAGTCAGGGGCTGATCGCGCGCGGCTGGCAGACCGATCGGTCATGGTATTCCGACGGTGGCATGTGGACGGCGTCGAAGCCGTGGATCGCGACCGCGGCGATGGCGGCCTACTTCGACCGCTTGGGACTGCAGTACTCCACTCAGGACGATCTCGACCGCGTGCGGGTCGGCGATGTCGGCCTGTTCACCTGGGGCGAGACCGGCGGCGGCATGGACCACACGATGACGGTCTCGAAGGTCGAGTACGTGCCCGGCGGTCCGCCCAAGGTCTTCTTCATCAGCCACAACTACGACGGCGAGTACCGCGAGCTGACCGACGCGCTGTATGTCGAGCACCAGGACTCGACGGTGCGGATCTACCACATCCCCTGATCCGCGTCGACCGCGCGCCGGACCGGCCCTGCCGCCGGACACAACGGCGGACATTCCGCCCGACGCGCCGATCCCAGCCTCGCGGCCCCGGCGTGTCGCATCGAATGTCCGCCGATGTGTCGTCGAAGGGCGAACCCCCACCCACGACGAGAGGGGTCCGGATGCCTGGCATCCGGACCCCTCCTCGTGTGGTCCTCGAGCTTGTCGAGGGGCGCGCTACGCGCTGGCTGCGATGTCGGGCGTGGCCTCGATCGCACCGGCAGCGCTGACGCCTACAGCGACCTTCTCGCCGCGGGGGCCGTGCTCGAAGACGAACTTGCCGTTCTCGGCACCCACCTTGACGTGGTCGCCGGGGTTGAGCTCGCCGTGCAGGATCCGCTCCGACAGCTGGTCTTCCACCTCGCGCTGCATAGCGCGGCGCAGCGGCCGGGCCCCGAGCGTCGGGTCGAACCCGATCTCGATGAGCTTGTCCTTC